>Ga0070663_100000181_pt1 | contig 32036 bp, 26 predicted proteins | sample KBSC63metaG_FD_65646 | JGI IMG/M metagenome (GOLD analysis project Ga0070663, IMG submission 65646) | Corn rhizosphere microbial communities from Kellogg Biological Station, Michigan, USA - KBS C6-3 metaG | ecosystem: Host-associated > Plants > Roots > Rhizosphere > Soil ...
TCGCGTTCGGACGGCTCAATGTCGTTGGTTCCTGCCATTGATGAACTGGATGATGAGGAGTGCTGCAATAGAAGTCTTGGACGGCGGCAGCAAGCGCCGAGCGCTCCGCCCATGGCTTGCCAGCAGTGAAATTTCAAGTGCCTGGGCCGGCGCGCTGAAGGCAGCGCCGAGCGTGAATACGGCGAGAGCAAAACGCCTGGTTTCATGAGGAGTCCGTCATTTGTCCGGTTGGCTCGTGGTCAACCGATGAATGTGCGCCGACTAGTGACACGAATGTTTATGTCGTGGATAAGAAGGCGGAGCAACGGGGGATTACCCCGCTGAAGAGAACATCGGTGCGCGAGCCCCCCAGACCAGACCCGAGGGGAAAACACCCTGTGCGTTACCATTGACCCTCAAGTGCTGGCACGGGCCCGTTGAGGCCCGAATTTCGATGAACGCACCCACGAACCTGAACGAAATCGCCGGCGCTGCGGAGTTGGCCCATGGCGCACCCCGCCTTCGCGAAATTCCGTACAACTACACGTCGTTCTCCGACCGCGAAATCGTGATCCGGCTGTTGGGCGCGAGGGCCTGGGAGGTGCTCAGTCGCCTGCGTGAAGAACGCCAGACCGGCCGATCGTCTCGCATGTTGTACGAGGTGCTGGGCGACATCTGGGTAGTCCAGCGCAATCCGTATCTGCAAGACGACATGCTGGACAACCCGCGTCGTCGCAAGCTGCTCATCGATGCGCTGCACCATCGGCTGCACGAGGTCGAAAAGCGTCGCAATCCGGCGGCGGACGCAGAGCGCGATCGCCATGTCGGCGAGTTGCTCAAGGCAGCTTCAACAGCGATCGATTCCTTCGCCGAACAGTTCAAGGTCATCTACGATCTTCGTCGGCGAGCGACCAAGGTGCTGGGCAGGCACACTGCCAAGGACAACATCAAGTTCGACGGCTTGAGCCGTGTGTCGCATGTGACGGATGCGACCGACTGGCGCGTTGAATACCCCTTCGTAGTGCTTACACCAGACACCGAGGCCGAAATGGCCGGACTGGTCGGAGCGTGCATCGAGTTGGGCCTGACCGTCATTCCGCGCGGGGGCGGTACGGGCTACACCGGCGGTGCAGTGCCGCTGATCTGGAGCAGTGCAGTCATCAACACCGAAAAGCTCGAGGCCATGACGGGCGTTGAGATGATGACGCTGCCCGGCATGGACAGCGAGGTGGCCACCATCTGGACGGAAGCCGGCGTCGTGACGCAGCGTGTGGCTGATGCGGCCGAGCGCGGCGGCTTCGTCTTCGCTGTGGACCCGACCTCGGCCGAAGCCTCGTGCGTTGGCGGCAACGTCGCGATGAACGCCGGGGGCAAAAAGGCCGTGCTCTGGGGCACTGCGCTCGACAACCTCGCATCGTGGCGCATGGTCACGCCCGAGGCCAAGTGGCTCGAAGTGGTTCGGCTGAACCACAACATGGGCAAGATTCACGACGTCGACATGGCGAGCTTCGAATGCCGCTATTACGATGTCACTGGCAAGGTTCTTGAAAGGACAGAGAAGCTCGACATTCCGGGCAAGATTTTCCGCAAGGAAGGTCTGGGCAAGGACGTCACCGACAAGTTCCTCGCGGGGCTGCCCGGCATACAGAAAGAAGGCTGTGACGGCCTCATCACGAGCTGCCGCTGGGTCGTGCACAAGATGCCGGCGCACACACGAACAGTGTGCCTTGAGTTCTTCGGCAACGCGAAGGATGCCGTGCCTTCGATCGTCGAGATCAAGGACTTCATGTTCGCGGAAGCAAAAGCAGGCGGTGCGATTCTGGCGGGCCTGGAGCATTTGGACGACCGCTATTTGAAGGCCGTCGGTTACGCGACCAAGAGCAAGCGCGGGACCTTGCCAAAGATGGTGCTGGTGGGCGACATCGCTGGCCACGACGGCGATGTGGTGGCGCGCGCGACGAGCGAAGTGGTCCGAATCGCCAATAGCCGCGCGGGTGAAGGCTTCGTTGCGGTGAGCGCCGAAGCGCGCAAGAAGTTCTGGCTCGACCGCAAACGCACAGCGGCCATCAGCAAGCACACCAACGCGTTCAAGGTGAATGAGGATGTGGTGATTCCTCTGCCGCGCATGGGTGAGTACACCGAGGGCATCGAGCGCATCAACGTCGAGCTGTCCTTGCGAAACAAGCTGGCGCTGGTGAATGCGCTAGAAGAGTTTTTCCTGAGCGGGAACCTGCCACTGGGCAGGAGCGACGATGCCAACGACATTCCGGCGGCTGAGTTGCTGGAAGACCGTGTGCAGCAGGCCTTGTCCATGCTGCGCGAGGTGAGGGCACTGTGGCAGTGGACGATGGTAAATCTGGACCTTCCCGTTCATGACGCATTGTCCAAGGCCGCCACCCCAGCGAGCGCCGGCATCCGTGCGGCAGTGGAACGGGCTCTGTTCAAGTCGCAGGCTTCCACTGCGGAGACGGTATTCCAGATCGTTCAAGATCACCGCCTTCGCGCCTCATGGAAAGCGCAGATCCGCGCCCCCCTCCAGCAGATTTTCTCGGGCGCCGCCCTGTCGACCATCGTCGACGCTGCCCAGAAGATACACAAGGACATCCTCCGCGCACGCGTGTGGGTGGCCTTGCACATGCACGCAGGCGACGGCAATGTGCACACCAACATCCCCGTCAACAGCGACAACTACCAAATGCTGCAGACGGCGCACGAAGCCGTGGCGCGCATCATGAAGCTGGCGCGTTCGCTCGATGGCGTGATCTCGGGCGAGCACGGCATCGGCATCACCAAGATCGAATTCCTGACTGACGACGAACTGGCCAACTTCACTGCCTACAAGAATCGCGTGGATCCCGAGGGGCGATTCAACAAGGGCAAGCTGCTGCGCGGCTTCTCTGTCGGCGCAATGGCGCTGCACGCCGACCTGACCAACGCCTACACGCCGAGCTTCGGGCTGATGGGGCACGAGTCGCTCATCATGCAGCAGAGCGACATCGGCGCCATCTCCAATTCCATCAAGGACTGCCTGCGCTGCGGCAAGTGCAAGCCGGTGTGCGCAACGCACGTGCCTCGCGCCAACCTGCTGTACAGCCCGCGCAACAAGATCCTCGCGACATCGCTGCTCGTCGAAGCCTTCCTGTACGAAGAGCAGACGCGCCGAGGCGTGTCGATCAAGCACTGGGAAGAATTCGAGGACGTTGCCGACCACTGCACCGTCTGCCACAAATGCGAGTCGCCGTGCCCGGTGGACATCGACTTCGGCGATGTGTCGATGAACATGCGCAACCTCTTGCGCAAGATGGGCAAGAAGAGCTTCCGTCCCGGCAACAAGATGGCGATGATGATGCTCAACGCCACCAATCCGGAGACCATCAAGCTGATGCGAACCGCGATGGTCGACGTGGGCTTTCGTGCGCAACGTGCCGCTAACAACCTTCTGCGCGGTCTCGCGAATAAGCAAACCGCGGCACCGCCGTCGACGGTGGGCGCGCCTGCGATCAAGGAGCAGGTGATCCACTTCATCAACAAGAAGCTGCCTGGCAACCTGCCGAAGAAGACGGCGCGTGCCTTGCTCGACATCGAGGACAAGAACTACGTCCCGATCATTCGCGATCCGAAGGCGACGACGGCAGAGACGGAGGCAGTCTTCTACTTCCCGGGTTGCGGGTCGGAGCGCTTGTTTTCGCAAGTGGGGCTCGCCACGCAGGCGATGCTCTGGCATGCCGGCGTGCAGACCGTGCTGCCACCCGGCTACCTGTGCTGCGGTTATCCGCAGCGCGGCTCGGGCCAGTACGACAAAGCCGAGAAGATCATCACCGACAACCGCGTGCTGTTCCATCGCGTCGCAAACACGCTTAACTACCTCGACATCAAGACGGTGGTAGTGAGTTGCGGCACTTGCTACGACCAGCTTCAGGGCTACCAGTTCGACAAGATCTTCCCGGGCTGCCGCATCATCGACATCCACGAGTACCTGCTCGAAAAGGGCATCACGCTCGACGCGGCGAACAGCTCGGGCGGGTATCTCTTCCACGACCCCTGCCACAGTCCCATGAAGCTGCAGGAGCCAATGAAAACGGTGAAGGCGCTCGTCGGCGACAACGTGAGGAAGAGCGAGCGCTGCTGCGGAGAAAGCGGCACGCTCGGCGTGACGCGGCCCGATATTTCTACGCAAGTACGCTTCCGCAAAGAAGAAGAATTGCGCAAGGATGAAGCGGCCTTGAGGGCAAGCGCAGCGCTGCCGGAGAAGGGCGCGGTGAAGATCCTGACGTCATGCCCGAGCTGCCTGCAGGGCTTGTCGCGCTACACGGGTGACCTGAACAATGGGCTGCTCGAGGCGGACTACATCGTGGTCGAGATGGCGAACCGGATTCTCGGGCCGGATTGGATGCCGGAGTATGTGGAGCGGGCGAACAAGGGCGGGATCGAAAGGGTTTTGGTGTAGTCCTCTGACTTTGAGGCTGAACACCATCCACATCTTTTCCTGCCGAAAGGCACGTGGCGTGTCTGGCAGAGTACTTCGGCGGAATGGGTGTGAGCATATTCTTTGTGATCAGCGCATTCTTGATCACGAGCCTCAAAGAAGAAGCTGATACACACTGGTTCTCGGCCTTCCGGTTTTACACGCGACGCATCTTCAGAATCACTCCGGCATATGCCTTGGCGCAGCTTCGCTTTCGATGACCATCAGGGACTCGAGCGATGGTGCCCCAGTGCCGTCAAAGTGCGCGTCAGATCTGGCTTGAGCTCATCATCTCACTCTGCCGACAGCCCCCGCTCCTTGATCAGCTTGTGCCAAAACGCCGTCTCGTTCCGCAGGAACGCAGCCAGTGCAGGCCCATCGGACGGCGTCACTTCCAACCCAAAATCTTCCAACCGAGCCTTCACATCCGGCGACGTGATTGCCTTGTTCATTTCCGCCGTCAGCCTCGCCACAATTTCGGGTGCCGTGCCCTTGGGCACGAAGAGCGCCTGCCATGCCGTCACGTCGAAGTTATTGATGCCGATCTCATCCAGCGTTGGCACATCGGGTTGCGATGGGATGCGCTTCTTTGACATCACCGCCAGCGCCTTGACCTTGCCGCTGCGAATCTGCGGCAGGCCGGCGGCCGTGTCCAGGACCATCATCGGTACCTGCCCGCCGATGACGTCTTGCACCGCCGGTGCCGTGCCGCGATAAGGCACGTGCACGACGAAGGCCTTGGTGCGGTCCTTGAGCAATTCCATGGCCAGGTGATGCGGGCTGCCGACGCCTGGCGATGCATAGCTGTACTTGCCAGGGTTCTTCTTGATCTCGTCGAGCAACTGGCTGGCACTCGTGAAGCCAGAGTTCGGATTCACGGCGAGGATCAACGGAAAGCGTGCCATGAAGCCGACCGGCACGAGGTCTTTGGGGTCGTAGGGCAGCTTCTTGTACATCGCGCTGTGGAACACCATCGCGCCGTTGTCGCCGGTCACGATCGTGTACCCGTCGGGCGCGGATTTCGCTGCGTTGTCCGTGCCGATGATGCCGGCGGCGCCGGGGCGGTTGTCGATCACGATCGTCTGGCCGAGCTGCTTGCCGAGTTGTGGCGCGAGCTGCCGTGCGAGGAAATCGGATCCGCCGCCTGCCGGATAGGCCACCACCCAGCGGATCGGCCTCGCGGGCCAGCCCTGCGCGAAGCTGCCGAGCGGCGTAGCAATGGCGGCGCATGCCGCTGCGAGGGCGAGCGCGCTGCGGCGCGTGATGGGCTGTGTCATGGAGAGCTTCCGCGATGAGGTGGGGCATCTTAATCAGGCCCTTCGCGTGGCCGCGCGATTGCCCCGACGTCTGCCGACGCCATGCAGACAGCGCCTCAGAGGCGGGGAGTTTTCCATCATGCCCGCTCATCACGCCAAAAAACCCTGCTCGTCGTTGCAAATGCTCGCCATAGCCAAGCTGTGGCTGCGCTTTGCGCCTAGATCGCGCCTTTTGACGTGCTGCTCGGACACGTTCGAAATACTCTCAGCCTCTCAGGTCACGCTGATAATGCGGCGATGCCTGCATCACCCATCTTCAATCCCGTCCACGATGCCATTGCGGGCTGCGATCTTTGCGGCGCCTCTGGCGGCATCCTTGTCTGGTCCGAGGCGGATTGGCGGGTCATCCGCGTCGATGATGCGGCGTATCCCGCGTTCTATCGCGTGGTTTGCAACCGGCATGTTCGCGAATTCTCAGACCTGGCTCCCGCCGAACGCCGGCGATGCATGGACCTCGTCTGCGCAATCGAACGCGTGCTGATCGACAAACTCACACCGACCAAGATCAACATCGCCGCCCTGGGCAACATGGTCCCGCACCTGCACTGGCATGTCATCGCGCGCTTCAAATGGGACAGCCACTTCCCGAATCCCGTGTGGGGTGACAAGCTTCGTGACCCGTGTCCGCCGCCGATGCAGCGCCTTGCAATGACCACGGAACAACTCGACACTGCCGTCATTGCCGCCTTGTCGATCTGCTGATCAGGGCATTCGCCTTCGCTACACTGGCTCGGACGCTTCATCGAGCACATCCCGAGCAAGAGCCCATGGCCGGCCTGACCCCTCAAACACCCCAGCCCACCTCGATTACCGTCCACCAGCAGTCGCGGGTGCTCGAGGTCGGTTTTGCCGATGGCCAGCAGTTCCGCATTCCCTTCGAGCTGATGCGCGTGTATTCGCCCTCGGCCGAAGTGCAGGGGCACGGACCGGGGCAGGAAGTGCTGCAGACTGGCAAGCGCGAGGTGGACATCATCTCCCTCGCCCCGGTTGGCAACTACGCTGTCCAACCGACGTTCTCCGACGGGCACGATACGGGCATCTTCTCCTGGGACTACCTCTACCAACTCGGCTCGCAGCAAGTCGATTTGTGGCGCAAATACGAGGCGCGGCTGGCCGAAGCTGGCGTGTCGCGCGATGCCGATATGCCAGCCAAGGCCGGATCGGCCTGCGGTCACCACCACTGAGCAAACAACATGAGCGAGACCCATTTCGGCTTCCAGAAGGTCGACGAAAGCCAGAAGGCGAGCCGCGTGCGCAGCGTCTTCGATTCCGTCGCGTCGAAGTACGACGTGATGAACGACCTCATGTCCCTGGGCTTGCACCGGGTCTGGAAGGCCTACGCCGTGGGCGTTGCCAACGTCCGCTTGGGTGACCGGGTGCTGGACATTGCTGGTGGCACCGGTGATCTGGCCAAGGCCTTTGCAAAGAAGGTCGGCCCGACCGGCACTGTGGTGCACACTGACATCAACGAAGCCATGTTGCGCCAAGGGCGTGATCGCCTGCTCGACGAGGGGCTGGTGCTGCCCACGTCCATTTGCGATGCTGAGGCCCTGCCTTTCGCGAGTGGTAGCTTCGATCTCGTCACGGTGGCCTTCGGCCTGCGCAACATGACGCACAAGGAGTCGGCTCTGGCCGAAATGAGCCGCGTGCTGCGCGTCGGTGGGCGCTTGCTGGTGCTCGAGTTTTCGAAGGTGGCCGCGCCGCTTCAAAAGCCCTATGACTGGTACTCGTTCAAAGTGCTGCCTCGCCTGGGGCAATGGGTGGCTGGCGATGCCCAGAGCTACCGCTACCTGGCGGAGTCCATCCGCATGCATCCGGGGCAGGCCGAGCTCAAGGAAATGATGAAAGCGGCCGGGTTCGGGCATGTGGATGTGCACAACCTGAGCGCGGGCGTTGTCGCCCTGCATGTCGGCATCAAGTGCTGAGAGGCTGAGTATTTCGATCATGCCCGCTCATCACGTCAAAGACCCCTGCTCGTCGTTGCAACTGCTCGCCATAGCACGAGCTATGGTTGCGCTTTGCGTCTAGTGTCGCGTCAAGCCACAGTCGGTTGATCGCGCCGCTATCGGAGCGCAGTGCAAGGCGCGCCGACGAGTCATAGCCGTGGCTATGGCGAGGAGTCGCAACGTTGCAATGCGCTTCGAGAGCAAGCGAGCAGCCGACACTTGTGGCTTGACGCGACACTAGATCAGGCGCCTTTTGACGTGCTGCTCGGACATACTCGAAAAACTCTCAGCCTCTGAAGTAGATCTCCAGGGCGAGCTCGTAACACGGCGCTCACAAGGACAGGGCTGGCATGACGTATTCAGCCTTGCTTCACCAGTACACTCGAAGATTGCCTGCGCGCTGTGTGGAAGCTCTCTGCGGCATCTTTTTTGAGTCGCCTCTTCCGCACAGTTGTCTCAACACTTTGCAGCACACGATGACAGAAGGCCCCTGGAGACCGCCCACGATGACTTCCACCCTCATGCTTTCTCGCCCCCTGACGGCCGCCATGCGTGTTGCGGCCATTGCCGTCGCTGTCTCGGCGGTGATGCTGGCAGGCTGCAGCAAGAAGGACGAAAAGAAGGCATCGCAAACCGCGGCGCGCGTCAACAAGGAAGAAATCACCGTTCACCAGATCAACCATGTGCTGCAGGCGCAGCGTGGCCTGCCACCCGAGCAAGCAGCTTCGGCGAGCAAGGTGGTTCTCGAAAAGCTCATCGACCAGGAGTTGACTGTTCAGAAGGCTGGTGAGCAAAAGATCGACCGCGACCCGAAAGTTGTCGCCGCCGTCGATTCCGCCCGCCGTGAAATCATTTCGCGCGCCTACATGGAAAAGATCGGTGCAGGTGCGCCCAAGCCGAGCCCGGAAGAAATCAAGAAGTACTACGAGGAGAATCCAGCGCTCTTCAAGGAACGCCGGATTTACAACTTGCAGGAAATCGTCATTGAGGCCAAGCCTGAACAGCTTGCGGAACTGCAAACACGGCTCTCAGCCTCGAAGGACATCAACGAGTTCGTGGACTACCTGAAGGCCAACGACATCAAGTTCGGCGCGAACCAGGCCGTCCGCCCTGCAGAGCAGTTGCCGCTTCCCCGCCTCGACTCCATCTCCAAGTTGAAGGACGGCCAGGCGCAGTTTGTGCCCATGGCCCACGGCGCGCAAATTGTGGTGCTCGTGAGTTCGCGCAGCCAGCCAGTTGACGAGGAGCGCGCGCGTGGCCCTATCGAAAGCTATCTCTTGAGCGAGCGCCGCCGCAAGCTCGTCGAAGACGATCTCAAGGCCCTGCGCAGTTCGGCCAAGATTGAATATGTGGGTGATTTCGTTCGCACCGACAAGCCGGCATCCGCGCCATCGACCGAGGTCAAGCTGACCAAGTCCCCGCTCACGTCGACGCCGTCGTCGGCACCGGAACCGATTCTGCCTGTCCAGCCCGCGTCCATGCCTACGGGCGCCACGCTGGAGCAAGGCATCAAAGGTTTGAAATAACGAGAACATCTGGCAGCGGGAGTGCCGATGCAGTGCCAGGGGGCACGCTTGACACCAAGCCGATGAAATATGAGGACCACCATGAGATCTCTTCTGAAGTACCTGCTGCTGTTCTGCTGGTTTGGCATCTCCTTCGCAATTGCCCAAACCGTCCCGCCCACCCAGCCTAGGCCCGAACACACGCTCGGACCGGGTGACGTGATTCGTATCGCGGTCTACCAAAACCCCGACTTGAGCGTCGAAACGCGCTTGTCCGAAAACGGCCAGATCACTTTTCCGCTGATTGGCGCCGTGTCGCTTGACGGCCTGTCCACCACGGCCGCGGAGCAGCGGATCGCCAAGGCTTTGCGTGATGGCAACTTCGTGCTGAAGCCGCAAGTCACCGTTTCGCTACAGCAGGTTCGCAGTGCGCAGATTTCAGTGCTTGGACAAGTCGGTAAACCCGGGCGCTACCCGATCGAAACTGTGGGCAGCAAAGTGTCCGAGATGATTGCCGCGGCAGGTGGTGTGTCACCGACAGGCTCCGACATCGTCACGCTCGTCGGCACGCGCAATGGCAAGCCGGTGCGGCTCGAGATCGATCTACCTGCCATCCTGCAGGCGGGCAAGAACGAGCTTGACATCGTGGTCGCCAACAACGACATCCTGTACGTCGACCGCGCCCCAATGCTCTACATCTACGGCGAGGTGCAGCACCCCGGTGCTACGCGCGTCGAACGCGGCATGACCGTGCTGCAGGCGCTCGCAGCATCCGGCGGTGTCACGCAGCGCGGCACCGAACGCGGCCTCAAGATTCATCGCCGCGATGCCACCGGCGCCGTGCGCATCATTCAACCCAACATGAATGACATGGTCGAACGCGACGATGTCATTTACGTGCGCGAGTCGCTGTTCTAAGGTAATTGCATGACTCCCCTGCAGTTGTTCCGTGCGATCTGGTCCAAGAAGTGGCTTGTGCTGGTGATCGCGGTGCTCGTCGCGGTGATCGGTACGGCGGTCACCCTGAAGCTTCCCAAGCAGTTCATAGCCGAAGCGTCGATGATCGTCGACGTGCGGGTGGACCCGATCATGGGCGCGCTTGCTCCGGGCTTGGCGTCGCCGGCCTACATGGCAACGCAGGTGGAAGTGCTCAAGAGCGACCGCGTGGCTTCGCGTGTCGTCAAGATGCTGGGCGTTGAGCGCTCGCCTGAAGCGGTTCGGCAGTGGCGCGAATCGACGGAGGCCAAGGTGCCGCTCGAACGCTATTTCGCTGGGCTGTTGCAGCGTGGCCTGACTGTCGAGCCGGCACACGGCAGCAATGTGATCAGCATCAGTTTCGCTTCTCAGGACGCGGCTTTTGCAGCGAGCGCGGCCAACGCATTCGCGCAGGCCTATATGGACGTCTCGGTCGAACTTCGCATTGAACCGGCCCGGCAGTCGGCGGTGTTCCTCGACGAACAGGTCAAGCTTCTGCGTGCCAACCTGGAAGCGGCCCAGGCCAAGCTGTCGAAGTTTCAGCAAGACAAGGGAATCATTGTCAATGACGAGCGGCTCGACCAGGAAAATGCGCGCCTTGGAACGCTGCTTGCACAGCTCGGAACGGCTGAGGGCGAATCGGTCGAGGCACAGACTCGCCAACGCAACACGGGCGGTGACACATCCCCCGATGTCATGAACAACGCCGCAGTTCAGGGGCTCAAGAGCCAACTGTCGCTCGCCGAGACGAAATTGAGCGAACTCAGCAGCATCGTTGGCAAGAACCACCCGACCCGTGTTCAGCTCGAAGCGCAGATCACCGAACTGAAGCAGCAGATTGCTGCTGAAATCCGGCGGGTCTCCGGCGGGAGTTCCGTCGTGGCACGCGGTACCGGCCAGAAGATTGCTGAGTTGCGCAACCTCGTTGAGCAACAAAAGAAGCAGGTGCTGTCGCTGCGTTCGCAGAAGGACCAGGTTTCCGTGCTCCTGCGCGACGTTGAAACGGCACAGCGCGCCTATGAAGGTGTGAGCCAGCGAGTGAGCTTGCTAAACCTCGAAGGACAAAACACGCAGGCCAACACGCGACTCCTGAGTCAGGCGGTGGAGCCACTCTACCCGGCGCGACCCCGCGTCTTTGTCAATATCGTCGGCTCGATCGTGGGCGGCTTGCTGCTGGGCATTGGTGTCGCCCTGTTGTGGGAAATGCTTGATCGTCGCGTGCGAGGCCCGCAAGACCTGCTTGCAACTGCTGGTGTGCCGGTTATCGGTGTCCTGCGCCCTGGTGACTCCAAGCGTCCGATCTTCCGGCAACTGACCTCCGGGCAACGACTTGCCAAGCCTATGCTGAACGCCCCTGGAGCGCGTTGATGAAAATGACAGTATCAGTGGCCACCGGCGCGCCGAGGGCCAACCGCTCGATCGGCGCGATCCTGATGGACAGTGGCGTGCTGACTCCGGAAGATGCAGAGCGAATCATCCTGTTCCAGAGAGAGAATGACATTCGCTTTGGGGAGGCGGCGATACGCCTGGGCCTGCTGTCTGAAGCCGACATCCAATACGCGCTGTCGCGCCAGTTCTCGTACGCTTACTTGCGTGCAAGTGCAGAGAAGAAGTCGCTCTCCGACGAGCTCGTGGCGGCGTATCAGCCTTTCAGCGCGCGGGCGGAGCAATTGCGCGCGATCCGCAGCCAACTGATGCTGCGTTGGTTCGACAAGACCGCACAGCGTCAAGTGCTGACGGTCGTCGGAGCGGATGCCCGCGTGGGCCGCTCCTACCTCGCTGCAAATCTCGCAATCATCTTTTCGCAGCTGGGCGAGCGAACGCTGTTGATTGATGCGGACATGCGCAATCCGCGACAGCATGAGATGTTTCTGTTGCAGAACAAGGTTGGGCTGTCCACTGTCCTTGCAGGCCGCTCGCGCGACGAGGCCATCATTCGCATTACCGACCTCGCGGGGCTGTACGTGCTGCCTTCGGGGCCAATCCCGCCGAACCCGCTCGAGCTTCTCAGCAAGATGAATCTGGATGAATTCCTCATTCACGCACGCGCAAGTTTTGACGTGATCATCATCGACACGCCTTCATTGTCCGTTGGTGAAGATGCCGCCATGATCGCCGCGCGCACCGGCTCGGTCCTCGCCCTGGCGCGTGCAGGCAAGACGCGCGTAGGCGCATTCAACGACATGGTGCAAGGGCTCATCGAATCAGGTGTGGCCGTGGTGGGTTCCGTCCTCAACGACGTGCCCGAGCCCAAGAAGATCAAGAAGAAGTGAGCACGAAGTGAGCAGTACCGCCCCCGTCCGGAGCAGCTTGCTGGTCGGCTCCGACCACTACATCCCGTGGTTCGTCGTGCTTGTCGGCTTTTGCGCGATGTACGGGCCGGTTTACTGGTGGGCGGCTCAGGGCATCTGGCAATCGGAAGATCACGGACACGGTCCCATCATCCTCGCGGTGGTGATCTGGCTGTTTTGGTCGATTCGCGGTCAACTGCTTGGCACGCCGTCTGAACCCTCGCCCGCGTGGGGCTGGCCGATTTTTACTTTCGGCTTGCTGATGTATTTCACCGGGCGCGTCTTCAACATTTCCATTCTCGAATTCGCCTCGCAAATGCCTGTCGCTGCAGGATTGCTGCTCCTGATGAAGGGGCGTGCGGCGCTGCGACTTGCGTGGTTCCCGGTCATCTACTTCATGTTCATGATCCCGCTGCCGGGCATTCTGGTCGACGCCATCACTGGGCCGCTCAAGCAATGGATTTCCTCGATCGTCGAAACCATTTTGTACGCGGCAGGCTACCCGATCGCACGCAGCGGCGTGATCATCAGCATCGGCCAATATCAGCTCCAGGTGGCCGATGCCTGCTCGGGCTTGCACTCGATGTTCAGCCTGTCCGCGCTGGGCACGTTGTTCATGTTCATCATGGCCCGCAAGAGCCGCTTGCATAACGCCATCATGTTGGCCTCGCTGCTGCCCATTGCCTTTGTGGCCAACATCGTTCGCGTGATGGTGCTCGTGCTCATCACCTACTACCTCGGCGACGAGGCTGGGCAGGGCTTCCTGCACGGCACCGCGGGCATGGTGCTGATGGTCATCGCTTTGCTGATCTGCTTCCTGCTCGACGCCTTGCTGGTGAAGGTGTTGCCTTCGCACAAGACGCCGCCGGCTTCGCTGACCTGATCCTGGCCGCGTGCGGTCTTAGGTCATGCCCGTCCATCTTCGAGCTCTCGTCGTTCTCCTGATATTTTCAGGCGTCGTGTTCGCAGTCGCGAAATCTGCCGCGACCGAGTGCGCCATGGACGAGGCGGACTTCAAGCGTCGGCGAAACCTGTGGTTCATCGTGACGGTGCTTGCTTTCGTCTCGCACAACTTCTGGCTATTCATGATCATCACCTCGATGGTGCTTGTGATTGGTCGCCGCGAGGAGTCGAATCCCCTGGCCTTGTTCCTGTCGCTTGTATTCGCCGTGCCCTCCATCAGTGCGAGGATTCCGGGGATGGGCATGTTCAACCAGTTGATCAGTCTGGATTACATGCGCGTCCTGAGCATTGTGTTGTTGGTGCCGGCCTATTTCCGGGTGCGAACGCAGGTAAAAGAGGAGGGCGGCACGTGGAACCTTGCCGACTTCCTGCTGATAGGTTACGTGCTCGTGCAGCTAGGTTTGCGTCTGCAAGTCGACACACTGACGAACACGTTGCGATATGGCATCTACTCGCTTCTTGACGTGGCCCTCCCGTACTACATCGCGAGCCGCTCGCTGCGGAACTTGCGCATGTTCCGGGACGTCATGATGAGCTTCGTGCTGATCTCGATGTTTTTTGCCATTGTTGGCATTTTCGAATCAATCAAGTATTGGCTGCTGTATTCAGATCTGCCCGCTGCGCTCGGCTTGCAATGGGACTATGGGAACTACCTTGGGCGCAGCTCCCTTTTGCGCGCGCAGGGCACGACCGGTCAACCTATCGCACTTGGCTACATATTCGTCGTGGCATTGAGTCTCCATGCGTGCATCTATTGCTATGTCACCAAGTCGAAAATGATCTGGTGGCTGGGCTTTGCATTGCTTTTCGGCGGGCTCATCGCAACCGTGTCGCGCGGCCCGTGGGTCGGCGCAGCGGTTGCGTTATTCGTATTTCGTCTCTCGGGTCCGCGGGCGTTCGGTGGCACGACAAAGGCCGCCGTGGTGGTTGCAGCACTGATAGGCGTCATAATGCTTTCCCCGTTCCGCGATACGGTCATCGACCATCTGCCGTTCATTGGCACTGTCGAATCCGAGAACGTCATCTACCGGCAGAGAATGCTGGAATCGTCGATCGCCGTCATTCTTCAGAATCCTTGGTTTGGATCGACTGACTACGTCTATCAGTTGATCAACCTCGACCTCGTCATCGGCGGCATGGTCGACATCGTGAACACATACATCGGGATCGCACTTGCCAATGGTCTGGTTGGCTTGTTCACCTTCGTTGGCGTGTTCGCGTGGTCGGCGATTTCGATCATCGTCGCCATGTTCAAGCTGCCGGACCCGGATTGCGACGAGCGAACCATTGCGCAGGGATTGCTGGCCTGCCTTGCCGGTACCGCGGTGACCATCGCCACCGTCAGTAGCATTTCCGTCATTCCGCTGGTGTACTGGATCGTAGCCGGTCTCGGCGTCGGCTATGCCGCGATGGTGCGCCGCAAGCTTGCCGAAGGATCCTTAACCCTTCTCAAGGCGCCGCCGTTGTACATGCGGCAGGCTATGCCTGGAGCGAGATCGCGCGCGACATGATTGCTGCCGATCTCCCTCTTGCATCACTCAACACGTCGACTCGCAGCCTTTCTCATCGGCGCGGGCGTTGCGAGTCTGGCTGCGTCAACTCCGACGCAGGCCGATGTCATCGACCAGCGAAGTTCACGGGTCGATCTTTCATTTCTGAAGCAGCCCGAACGGCCAGCGGGAATGCGAGGCTTTCTGCGAATGTTAGCCATCAAGGGTGGAACGCGGTGATGCACTACGCCTATGCACAAAAGCCGCTGGGGCTGCCCATGGACGCGTCAAACTTGCATGCGTTCAAAGACGCCGCACGAACTACCATGCTGCCTGCCGCAGCGCTGATATTTCGTCAACATCATGTGCGCGGGGCGGTGGCCGCCTATACGTGGTCGCCGAATGCATTGCAACAATTCGACGCCTCCCCGACGCCGGCTTGGCAGGGGCGCCTGCGTCTCGCGGCCGAGCGCGGGCGTTTGACCCCGACACCGCAGCGGGTTGAGGCTATCGCATGGCTTCGCGCCACCGATGCGCTCGTCGGCTCGATCAACGTTGCCGACGCAGGGGATAACGACACGGCTAGGCGCGGCAGTGAGGTCTGTCGGACATCGTTGAACTCCGCCGGGAATGGGCCACGCAGGTGTTCAGTATCGACACTTCGCGCATTACCTGAGCCAACCAATGATGGCGAAATCGAGATACATGCTATGACTGGATTCCGATCCACAGAACAATTGGGAGTACAGGTTCGCCGCGAGGCTGGACGGTACATCGTCCATTTCGACGGCGAGGCACCCGTTCACTGGGTGAGCTTGCGCGGTTCATCCAAAGGCGCGCAATGAATTCGGCGGTGGCGACCCAAAGTTTGAAGCAGAGAGTCTTCCGAGCGGGAGGCTGGACGCTGTTCGGGTATGGGATGACCCAGGTGCTTCGTTTCGGCAGCAATCTCATTCTGACCCGCCTGCTGTTTCCGGAAGCGTTCGGATTGATGGCCATCGTGCAGGCCGTGCTAACAGGGGCCTCATTGCTATCCGATGTTGGTATCAGCCAAAGCATTGTCGTGAGCGCTCGTGGACAAGAGCAAGGCTACACCAACACGGCGTGGACCATCCAGATCTGCAAAGGAGCACTTATCGCCATCGTGCTCCTGATCGTGGCGAAACCGATTGCCGCTGTCTACGGGCATCCGATTCTCGCGCAACTCATCCCGATGGTGGCGCTGGTGGCGTTCTTCGACGGCTTCATCTCGACCAAGGTCGCCGTCGCAAGCCGTAATGTCGACGCTTTGCGCGTCACTCTTATCGACGTCGGCACGATGGTTGTCAACATCGTAGTGGCCACGCTCCTTGCATGGCATGACCCGACTCCTTGGGCTCTTGCCTGGGGGTTTCTCATCGCCGAGATGGTGAAGATGCTGTCGGGCCATGTGTTCCTGAAGGGGCATCCCAATCGCTTTATGTGGGACAGCACGATCGCGCGCGGCATTTTCTCTTTCGGTGTTTGGGTGATGCTCAGTTCCGGCCTCACCTTTCTGGGAGGCGAGGGCAACAGACTCATCTGGGGTTCGCTGCTTGACGTGCGTCTTCTGGGCCTGCTTGGACTGGCGACCAGCATCAACCTGGTGTTGTGGCAAGCCGTCAGGCAGGTCTGCGGTCGGGTGCTGTTTCCGGCCTATTCGGAGGTCTTTCGCGAGAACCCGGCGCGTTTTTCGGTCGTGGTCGAACGCGCGCGTTTTGTCCAAATCGCGCCGACGTGGTGCGTCGCGCTGATCCTCGCATTTGCCGGGCCGAAGATCTTCTCGCTGCTGTACGACGCGCGCTATGCACAGGCCGGTGTGATCCTTCAATTGCTCGCCCTTGGTCTCATGGTCGACATGCTCAATGGTTCGTTTGCCGGCGTACTGTGGGCGATGAGGCGAATCGGCGTGGGCACGGCGTTGCAGGTTGTCCAACTTGCGTGCCAGATTGGTGGCATGCTGGTAGGCTATTGGGTCTACGGAAAATCAGGCGCAATCATCGGTTTCGCTTCGGCCGGCTGGGTTTTGTACCCTTTCCATGCATTCGTATACGCTCGCCTGGGTCTGTGGCATCCGCGAATAGACATACCAGTTGTCATTGCTTCTGTACTAGCGGCGCTTGCCCTCATGTTTACCAACGACTGGTCGGTTCTCCAGACTTTCCAATGACCGCCCTCGTTTTCCAACCCGATTGCCTTGTGAGCGTGGTGATCCCCATGCGCAATGCCGAGGACTTCATCGAACGAGCGCTACGTTCCATCCTCATGGAGAAGACGGTGCCGCTCGAAGTGGTGGTCGTCGATGACGGTTCGACCGATCGTTCACGAGAAGCGATCGAGGCCGTTGGCGACAGCCGGGTCAGGGTAGTGGACGGGCCCAAGAAAGGCATCGCTGCCTGCTTGAATGTCGCGATTGCCAACGTGCGCGGCAGCGTCGTGATGCGGTGCGATGCCGACGACGAATTCCCGCAGGGGCGCATCGCACGGCAATTCGAATGGCTGCAACGGCATCCCGAGGTCGATGCGGTAGGCGGAGCGTTCAGTACCATCGATGTCAATGGCGTGGTGCTCGCCTGTGTGGCGCACCGCCATGGCCCCGCCGCGGAAGCCATCGATGGTGAACTCAGGCGAGGCGTGATACGAACCAGTTTGTGCACCTTCGCGATCCGACGCAAGGTGTTCGAGCGGATCGGCGGTTTCCGCGAGTCTTTCGAGACGGCCGAGGATATCGACTTCCAGCTGCGGCTCGGTGAAGCGTGTTCGGTCAGCTATGTGCCGCACGACGAATATCTGTACCGGCTGCATGAGGCTTCGGTCACGCATTCGAGGAGCGATCGGCGACGGATGTTCTTCGATGAAATGGCGATTCGTCTGCAAAGAGATCGCTTGACTACTGGTTCGGATGCCTTGATGCGCGGAGAGATTTTGGCGCCACCCGCAGACGACGGATCGTTCCCGAACGTTCGATCTCACGTTCACGGCATGCTTGTCGGGCAGTCTTGGCGCGACGTCCGGGACGGTCAAATCCGTATCGGACTGCGACGCGCGCTTCAAGCGATTTCTGTGCGTCCGACTCATATTCCCAGTTGGACAAATTTCGCCAAGATTTTGTTCCGAGCTGTTTTCCAGAAGTGATTGTTTTCCAGAGCCAGGTGAACGTGCCTTTCGCAGACGAACGCTGGGGTTTCCCTCCATGAAGATCACGTTCTTGCTTCCTCCCGTGAACATGAGCGGAGGCATTCGCGTCGTCGCCCTGTATGCGCAAGAGCTCGTCCGGCGCGGCCACACCGTCACCTTGGTATCGGTGCCGCGGGAGGCCACGCGCATGCTCCATCGAATTCAAGAGGTGTTGCGCTTGCGCGGGCCATTGAAGTCCCACCTTGATGGCATGGGACTCGATCATCGCGTCCTCGAATCCCCACGCGACATTGTCGATGGCGATGTTCCTGACGCGGACGTGGTAGTAGCCACATGGTGGGAAACGGCGGAGTGGGCATCGCGGCTATCGCCGAGCAAGGGCACAAAGGTCTATTTGGTCCAGGGGCATGAGGTCTACCTGAGCCGAGGCGCGGAGCGATGCAAGGCGACCTACCGCTTTCCCATGAAAAAGATCGCGGTCTCGCGCTGGTTGAGCAACATCATGGCCAGTGAATATGGTGATCATGACGTGGATATCGTTCACAACAGCGTTGACCACCGCCAGTTCCACGCGCCGCGCCGCGCCAAGCAGGGGCGGCCGACAGTTGGCCTTCTGTACTCCGATGTACAGGTGAAAGGTGTCGATATTGCAATCGAGGCCATCGAGCTCTTGCGCAAACGTATTCCCGATCTAAGGGCCATCAGCTTTGGAAGCAAGCAGCCGAGTGCCGAGTTCGAGAAGGTCGTCGAATTCAGCTTGGATCCGCCGCAAGACGCGCTGCGCGAGATCTATGCCAGCTGCGACGTATGGTTGGCCGCGAGCCGAAGCGAGGGATTCAACTTGACTGCCATGGAAGCGATGGCCTGCCGAACCCCGGTCGTCTCAACCCGAACCGGTTGGCCGGAGGAGGCGCTGGTAAGGGGAGTGAACGGCGCCCTGGTCGAGGTTGACGATGCCAGCGCGCTTGCGGCTGAGGCCTACGATATCCTCATGCTTTCCAATGCGAATTGGCAAAAGATGTCGGACGCCGCATTTGAAGCCGTTCGCGAGAGTTCGTGGGAGCGTGCGGCCCGCAATTTCGAGGAAGCGCTGGTGCGAGCCGCCAGCCGAGATAGTGGCAAGACATAACCGGTGTGTTCAAGAACAGGATGACCGTCGATGCAACGAGTGGCGAACATGCGCAAGGCATACGGGGAGCGCCGATGCCGTTGAGCGAGCAGGGTCTGTCCTTGCGCAATCTATGGCGAGTGTCTGCAGCCGTGGCTGAACAGTCTGGTCTGCGACGTATGCGCGGCAGGGTTAAGTTTGTTTTGCGCGCGTTGAAATGCAAGGACTCCTTTCGACCCTTCATCGCGCCCGCGGCGAGCGGTGCGGTATTGCGCGCGCTGGAGAAGCGCCCCGAAATGCTGGGTGCGGTATTTTGGCCCTATATCTGTTCGAACTGGGATGCTCACCAGCGACTGCGACATATCGCTGACCACTTCAAGGTTATCGATTCGATGGGGCATCCTTTCGATTTCCCCATCGATCAGTCGTTTCAGGTTCTGAATCTGGCTGATGTTCAGGAGTCGCTTCGGTTGGTCCTCGACCAGCCGCGCTGGTTCATGCGTGAAGGTCAGCTCGTCCTCAATCTTTTCGCCGGCGACGTGCGGATCTATTCGATCGCCTTTTCGTTCGGTTGCGAAGTCGGAGACACGGTCGCGTATGTCGGTGCCATTCAGGGTGGCAACACGACTGGCGTGATGGCCGACTACAAGGACCTCACCAAGACCCTTCATGGCATGCGTCCGCGTGACTTTCTCGTTGAACTGCTGCGCAGCCTTTGCCGGGCGGCAGGTGTGAAAAAAATCTACGCCATCGCAGAAGCGAGCCGTCAGCACCGCAGCAATTATTTCGGCCGTGCAAAGTCCGATGTCCTGTCCCTCGACTATGACGAGATCTGGACCGAGCGAGGTGGGGTCAGGGTCAATGACGACTTCTTCGTGTTGGCGATGGCGCCGGCACTAAAGCCGCTGGAGGAGGTGGCGTCGAAAAAGCGTGCAATGTACCGACGTCGCTATGAGCTGCTCGAGACGCTCGACGTTCGCATCGCACTGGCGTGTGGCGTACAAACTCCGCTTAAGGCATCTGAAAACGGGCGGCCTAACTTGTCGGCTGCCTCATCGGGTGATCCGCTTGACGTGACCGGAAAGGCCGCCTGATCTTGCCAATGGCGCCAGGACTTGGTATGCGATGAGCGAATCACAGAATCCGACCGACGTCGACGTTTCAGTCATCGTCGTCAACTACAACACTGCCCACCTCCTCAAGGACATGCGCGATGCGCTGAAGGCCTCCACCGGTCAGTTGAAGGTCGAGACTATCATTGTCGACAACGCATCGCGCGATGATTCTGTCTCTTTGCTCAAGCACGAGTTCTCCGATGCCAAGCTGATCTTCAACGATCGTAACCTGGGATTTGGCCGGGCGAACAACCAGGGCCTTGCGGTAGCCACAGGCCGCTACATCCTGCTTCTCAATACCGACGCATTTGTTGCACCTGACACACTGATGAAGACCGTGACCTTCATGAATGCCCATGAGGAATTCGGTATTCTCGGCGTTCGTCTGGTGGGTCGGGATGGTGTGCTGCAGCCGTGCTGCCGGTATTTTCCGACGCCCTGGAATCTCTTCGTGAACCGCACGGGACTCCACCGCATGTTCCCGCGCACACGCATGGTCGACGACATGGGGTGGGATCACGCATCAGTGCGTGAATGCGACTGGGTTATTGGCTGCTATTACCTGATCCGGCGTGCCGTGATCGATCAGGTGGGCCTCTTCGACCCGCGATATTTCCTGTACAGCGAAGAAGTCGATCATTGCCACAGCAGCAAGTCGGCAGGCTGGAAGGTGGTGTACTTTCCGGACACGACGGTGGTTCACATCGGTGGCGAAAGCGCCAAGTCCGATAGTCCGCTAAGCGCGAGTGGACAGATCTCATCTCTTCAAATCGAAAGTGAGCTCCTGTATTTTCGCAAGCACCATGGCATTTCAGGCGCGATGACTGCGCTTGCTCTGTCGTCCATAGCCGATGTCGTGATTGCAGTCAAAAACGCCGTCCGGGGCCGTTGGGAGCGGGTCAACGAGGCGAACAAGCATTTGTCGCTATATTGGGCATCGGTCTTCAGCACGCGCCTTGGCTCGCGGCCCACAAGGTGATCTCCGCGATGACCATGAATGCGTACACGTGAAGCTGAAACGAATTGCACGTGTTGCCGTCGATAGGCTTGCTGTGCTGTCCGGTCTGACGGCGCTGTCCGAGTCTGGAATGCGACGAGGATTGACAGTCCTCACCTATCACCGTGTCTTGCCTGACAATCTGTGTGCGGACTATCTCTTTCCGTCACTTGCTGTGCCGGAGTCGATGTTTCGCGGCCAGATGGCAACGCTGGCTCGACGATGCAATGTCGTGACGCTGGACGAAGGTCTGCTTGCGATCCAATCCGGCAAGGTCGCCGATCGCCCCATGGTTGCGATCACTTTCGACGATGGCTACTCGGACAACATCCGGCTCGCGGCACCCGTCATGGACGCGTTGGGGCTTCGTGCCACCTTCTTCGTCGTCGCCGGGTTGATTGGCACCGATAGTGAGCTTTGGTATGACGTGGCGGCACGGCGTTGGTCGGCTGCCAGTGGAGCGGATCTGGCCGAGGCAGTGCGTGCATGCGGCCAACTGCCCGACTGGACCGACGTCAAACCGCCCATGGATCGCTGGATGAGCTTGCTCAAGCGCATAAGTCCGGGCGACCGTGCACGAGTCGTGGACGCCTTGCGTGAACCTGGTTGCGAACACTCTCGACGAAGGTTCGATCGTCTTATGTCACCCGACGATCTTCGCGCGTTGCACTCAAAGGGCCACGTCATTGGGTCGCATACCATGACCCATCCGCTATTGCCTCAACTGGATCGCGCAAATATGGAGCATGAGCTGGTCCGTTCGAAAGAGTTGCTGCAAGGCTGGCTTCAATCCGAAGTCACCAGTTTTTGCTATCCGAACGGGGACCACGACAACGATGTCGTGGCTGCGGTGCATGCAGCTGGTTATCTCACCGCCTGCACGACGCAGTCGGGACGCAACGGCAGCGGCTCCGATCCGCTGCGTCTTCGCCGCGTCGACATGCACCCGTCGAGGTCGAGCGGGGTGGTTGGCCAATTCGACGAACCGTCATTCAGGGCAACGATTTCACTGCTGCACGCGCGGCGCCAGACGACATGAGCCGCACCGGGGTCGTCGTCATTGGTCGCAACGAGGGCGAGCGTCTGGCGCGGTGCTTCGATTCGCTGGAGGTCGCCGCCGGGGCCATCGTCTATGTGGATTCCGGCTCGACCGATGGTTCCGTCGAGATGGCGCGCACAAGAGCGGTGCAAGTCGTGGCTCTCGACTTGAGCGTGCCGTTTACCGCTGCACGAGCGAGAAACGCCGGCGTCCAACGGTTGTTGCAACTGGTGCCTGAAGTCGACCGCGTCCAGTTCGTCGATGGCGATTGCGAAATGATCGACGGCTGGTTCGATGCGGCAAACCGATGTCTCGATGAGAATGCGCAGATTGCTTGCGTGTGTGGGCGCCTTCGGGAGCGTTTTCCGGAGCGGTCTATCTACAACCGCTTGTGTGACTTTGAGTGGGAGCGGCCCCCCGGAGATACCGATGCATGCGGTGGCATCGCCATGATGAGAGTTTCGGTGCTGAACGAGGTCGACGGATTCAGAGAAGACATGGTGGCTGGCGAAGAGCCGGAACTCTGCCAGCGAATACGGCAGCAGGGCTGGAAGGTTCATCGATTGCCGGTCGCGATGGCTTGGCACGATGCGGCTATGCTGCGCTTCGGCCAATGGTGGAAGCGATCGAAGCGTGCCGGTTTCAGCTATGCGCAACGAATCTCGCTGCTGGGCTCGACCACCGAAAGAGGCCTGGCCCGTCAGGCCCTGCGCACATGGTTGTGGGCTGCGCTGGTCCCCGTCATCATCTTTCTTTGCGTTGCATTGGCTGGGCCGGTGGCGCTAATACTGACCCTCGTCTACCCGATACAGATTTTGCGCATAGCGCTTGGAATGGAGCAGACTTTGCGCATACGCCTCGAGAGAGCATTTTTCATAATGCTGGGCAAGTTCCCTGAACTCCTGGGCCAATTGCAATTCTGGCTGGGGCACCGTCGCCGACGCGGGATCACTGGGTTTGACTACAAGTCATGACAATCATACCGGCGCCGATGCGCGTGGCTTACCTGGTCAATCAATACCCGGCCGTCAGCCACACCTTCATTCGACGGGAGATTGAGGCCCTCGAGCGCCTCGGTATGTCTGTTACCCGCATCGCTTTACGCGGATGGGATATTCCTCTCATTGACGAAGGCGACATCGCCGAGCGCCAACGGACACGCTACGTGCTCAAGGGCGGGGCCGGCGCGCTTGCCTGGGCCCTCATCCGTGCATCGTTTCGTGTCCCCGGCAGGCTTGTCGCGGCATGTCGTGCGGCTTGGCAAATGTCACGGGATTCGGAGCGTTCGCTTTTCGTTCACCTCGTCTACGTCGCCGAAGCCTGCATCATTGCAAATTGGCTCGACGATGAAGGGGTCCTGCATTTACATGCCCATTTCGCCACGAATCCGGCGGAGGTGGCAATGTTGACCCATATCGTCGGGGGCAAACCATACAGCTTCACGGCCCACGGCTCCGACATCATGGACCGGCCCGCCCAAGTGGGTCTGCAGCATACGGTGAGTCGAGCGGCGTTCGCCGTGGCCGTCTGCTCCTACGGACGAGGCCAGATCTTCAAGTGGTTGCCGCATTGTCTGTGGGGCCGGGTCCATGTCGTTCGCTGTGGCTTGCAACCAGGGTACGGTTCCGAGGTGCCGACAGCAGGCGCTGTCCGGCGTCTGGTCTGCGTGGGCCGCTTGTCGAAAGAAAAGGGTCAGCTTCTGCTTGTCGAGGCGGCCGCGAAAGTCGCGTTGTCAAGCAATGAACCGTTTGAGGTCGTGCTAGTCGGTGATGGTCCGATGCGAGACCAGATCCAGTTGCTGGTCTCCCGATACGGCATCGAGAATCGAGTCCGGATTACTGGGTGGCTCGATGCGGCAGGGGTTCAACGAGAGCTGATGGCAGCGACTGCCCTGGTCGTGCCGAGCCTGTCCGAAGGACTGCCGGTCGTTATCATGGAAGCGATGGCAAGCAGGCGACCGGTCATTGCGCCGTACCTCGCCGGCATTCCGGAACTCGTGAGGCACAGCGAAACGGGATGGCTGTATCCCGCGAGCGATGCAGATCGGCTTGCGGAGGTGATGTCGCTATGCCTGAATCTCTCCAACGCCGAATTGCGCGAAATGGGCGAAGCCGCATGTCGGGATGTCTGGTCGATGCACGATGTCGACATCGAGGTCGGCAAGCTGCGTGAACTGATGTTCGCACCCGCGATAGATACGAACAGGGCTGATAGAGCAGAATCCAGCCGGTAGGTAAAGCGGCGCTATGGCACGTATGGTGAACCGCTATGCACGCCAAACTGCCGAGTCGCATCAACTGATATTCCTGCAAGTCATCCTTGGTCCTTTTGTCGTTCGGCCGCCGACTTGCCGATGTCCCGGATGCGATGTTCCAGATGGTCTCCAGATCGAGTTTCTCCGCCACGCTAGCGCAGCGGTTCAATTGCAGCCCGAGCCGAAGTAGGCGAGACCCAGAAAGCTCGGATCAATGGACGTCCTGATATTCAGTGATGCAGCCGGTCAACGCGCTAAACGACAAATGGACAACTTTCACGTATTGCTCGACTGGAAAGCAGTTGAGCGACATGCCGACATGCCCCAAGGCTGCTAACAGATACGAACAAGCATCGTGAGGTGCGCATTCGAGAGCGGCGCAATGCCGTGCGATCTCGAAGGCCAGTTGCCGGCGCGTCAGTCGCATCGAATAGGCGAGGCGGACGACATCAAAGATCGCATAGCCCGACAAATCGGCCCCAGGCCAGTCGATGACCACGAAACGTTCCGCAAGTTGTGCCCGAGTGCTCAGCGGTGCGCCCGGGCGGACCAACACATTGCCGCGCCATAGGTCGCCGTGCATGACGATGTGCCGCGGTTTCCATTGGCCGGATGCCAGTCGACGCAGTGCGAGAGATGCCGCATTTCGAACCGGGGCGTCGAGAATTTCTAGGGCCGCAACGTGCTCGAGACGTTTGGCGAATCGATCGTCGGTGGCGACATCATCTCCCGCCGAGACGGTGGTTCTGGTGAGTTCGAAAGTCCAATCGAAGAGGCTTGGACACAAGGCAAGGTTTTGAATACGCGACATGAAGCGCCCGTCCCTAAGCGGATGACAGTAGGGAAGTACCGCGAAACTCGCTCCTTCAAGCTTGCCCCGCAAGAGCGGGTCGAGGATGCGGGCACCGAGAACAGGTCCGATCTTCTCCTTCACTCGCGCGGCCATGTCCATGGCGTGGTCAACCATGCGGGGAAATGCGACGGGCGAGCAGAGCACCGCAACCGCCGGAGTCCCGTCTGCCCGCGAAAGCGACACCACCGTCGTGCCGTCTGCAATGTCTGCGTCGGAAACCACCGTGTATTCGAGGCGATCCGGCTCCTCCCCGATCGCAATCGCGATGGATTCAGACAGCGAGGCTTGAATGCGGCTTGCTACTTCCTGCCCTTTCATACGGCTTAGGCGCGCCTTGATGGCTTTGCGGCGAGAAAAGCCAGGCCCGGGGTGAAATGCTTGACCCACCGCGCGGGCACCAACTGCATCAGCAATCGGCTGCTGCGCGTATTTCCTTGCGAGAACCCTGGCTCTCTGCGTGCATTTCGCACTGACGCCGCATCGGTTGGCACGTAGTGCGTGGGGTAGCGCATTTCGGGAGTCGCCCAGAACGAGACCGTCTTTTCGAAACCGGCGCGCTTCAGCAAACGTTCGAGGTCGTTGTGAGAGTACAGGACACCCAGCGGCCGGTCGTGCCCTAGCCGTTTCATCAGCCGCGTGCGCAGCCATTTCGGAAGAGCGCTTCCGAAGCGAAGCCAATAACAGTGCTCGTCCGGCGCGCCGACCAAGTTGTGGAACGAGAAGCGATTCTTCGTTGCCAGATACACGCTGCCGCCCGGCTTGAGAACACGGAACATTTCGTCGAGCAGGCGTCGTTGTACATCTTCGAAATTCTCATCGGTGCACCGCAGAGCGCACCATTCGAAAACAAGATTCAGGACCACGAGGTCGAAGGACTCGTTCATGTAGGGAAGGTGGCAGTCGTCCCCACCAACGGCAAAGTGGACGTTGAGCAGATTCTCCTGGCGGCATCGCTCAGCGGCGAATTCTGCCTGCGCAGAGACGATCTCCAGCGCGTTGACGCTGCGCGCGCGTCGAGCGAGTGCGGTCGTTATCTGACCGAGGCCGGGTCCGATCTCGAGCACAGCGCTATCGGCTCGAAGTGGCAGGAGGTTGAGGAACGAAGTGCGCTCTGTCTCGGTGACATAGCGGATGAACCGCTGATCTGCGCCGTAGACGGTGTCGAGTGCTACTTTCCAGCCGGACTCGCGCGCTACCTGGTTCAGCCTTTGGAGTTGCTCTTCCGTCTTTGCATTTTCGGCAGGTGCGAAACGTAGGAATTGGGGGATGCCATTTCGGACGGCATACACCGGGCCGGCATCCCCGGTCGTCAGGCCGGCGGTGACGCTGCGCAAAGCCTCTTTAGTGCGGGGGCAAACATAAGTCGAATCAATCCGAAGGTCTCGGTTCATGGTCGTTTTGTGAAGGACAGGTTGCGGGGTAGTTGCCGCAAGGGCGCACTAGTGTCGCGTCAAGCCTCAAGTGTCGGTTGAATCGCGCCGCTGTCGGAGCGCAGTGCAAAGCGCGCCGACGAGTCATAGCCCATGCTATGGCGAGGAGGCGCAACGCCGCAATGCGCTTCGAGAGCAAGCGAGCAGCCGACACTTGAGGCTTGACGCGACACTAGTGGAATGGCTGGATGATCTTTGCAGGGACGCCTACGGCCGTGGCGCCGGGCGGGACGTCGATCAGGACGACGGCGTTCGCGCCCACCTTTGCGTCATCGCCAATGACGATGGGGCCTAGCACTTTCGCGCCGGCGCCTATATACACGCGAGAGCCGATCTTGGGGCCGCCGCCCTGCGCCAGGGTACCGAGCGTGACCTGCTGCATCACCATGCAGTCGTCGCCAATGACGGTGTCGCGATGAATGACGATGCCCACAGGATGGGGAAGCTTCAAATTACACCCGAGTTTGGCTTCGATGCCGATATCCGCGCCCGTGATCTTGGTGAGCACCTCGTACTTGACCCGTACCAGCTTTCGCATCATCAGTGCGAAGGGTCCTTTGGACCTTCGGTAACGCTGATACGACCGGATACTATCGATCAGATAGTCGACGAGTGTTCGGTACGGCTTCTGCTTCGCAGATTGGGCCTCCATTGTCGTCATCTTCGTTTTCGGCGTTTATTAAGCAAGGGCCGGGGAGGCAGCAGCTGGTTGCCCCGACATGGGGTTCTGGATGGTATGTCAGCGTGGCGCTCCTGCGCCCTCAAGCGTTCGAGGATGTGCCGGCCCGGATCGTAGAGGCTGTGATACCACCGACGGCCAATGCTGTGATGGCGACGGCTGCCCAAGGAACTCCGGACCACAGCGCGCCAGCGCCAATTACCAGCGTGGCGATAGTGACAAGACCTGCCGCCAGTAGCGGAAATCGGAATGTCGCGGGTTGCGCGGCCTCAGCGAGGAACGCCGACGGATGAGGTTCGTCCATCATGGTGCGGATTTGGAAACTATGCTGCAAATGTAAACACCCCGGGCGTTTCGGGCCGAGAACGGTTCGCCTCGAACGCGGGAAACCTGAAATGAAAACCGGCGACCTCATGCGAGATCGCCGGTTGAGAGAGTCGCCGCGTGCGACTGGATGAAAGAGACTGTGCCTTACTTGATGACGACTGACGACGGAGGAGACGGAGGCGTGTGATCATACGCACCAATATTGGCGGGTGCGGCAACGACGCTCAGCGACAGATGACCAGCCTTCAGCAGCGGTGAACCTTCCTTCGCCTTGATCGCATATCCGTTGGCGACCGACGGAACCGCTACAAGCATGGGATCGGTGTTGAGACCGGTGCGGTCGAAGCCTGCCGCTTGGGCCGCTGCCAATGACGGGTAGGCTTGACTGTAAGTCGAGACGCCAGCCGAATAGCAAAGGTTGTTGTCGAAGGCTGCGAAGTTGGAAAGGGTCAGTCCCTTTGTGCTGAAGCATTTCGAGTTCACCGTTCCTGAGCCGAAATAAACGAGGTTGGATACAACCTTGTGATTGCTTCCGAAGCTTTCGACTTGAATGCCGACACTCTCATAGTTGCCTGCTGCGAAGTAGATCGAGTTGTTTCGAACCGTCAGATTCGTGTCCGCGGCATCCACTCCGGACTCAACGCCTTCGGAGTGCATGGTGATCCCGATGAATGTTCCCGGAAGCTCGCGAATCAGGAAGTTGTTTTCGATAACGCAATCCGGACATGCGGCCACGGCGATGCCGACATACCCCACATTGATGATTTTGTTGCCGCGGATGACCGTTCCGCGGAAGGATTCGGCCAAGCCAGCATTCCCCGGGCTCACCTGAATGCCATAACAACCACCGCTGGCTCCCGTTGATTCATCAATGATATTATTTTCGATGAGCAGGTTAGATTGGTTGTTGTGCGCCACCAGCGCTACGCCCTGGCAAACACCATTGCCAACAGCGCTTCGTGTGAGGTAGTTCCCTCGGACCGTCACACTCGAACCTTTAGAGCCGATGTAGACATTGTGGTTGCGCATCAACGTGCCAGCGAAGCCGTTGTTGTCGAAGCGGTTGTTCTCGATGAGGACTTGATTGCAGCCCCCCAGGTAGCCCTGGGCGGAGTTGTTCTTGATCGTCGAGTTGCGCAGCGTGATGTAGTCGTTGCGTGCATTGCTGCCCGCATTGGGGGGGTTCGAGTCCGAACAGTCGACGCCGATCGCGAAGTTGCTGATGTCAAGGTTGTCCAGGGTGACATAGTCGGCATCGTTGTAGATGAATACGCCCGTACCATTGCCTAGTCCTCGTAGATCCAGGTTGCGCAGCACATAGCCTTCGTCGTGATCGGCATTCCCAGAATCCGTAAAGGAGATGAGGCTGTCAGCGCCTGCCAACGCGGTCAGGATGGGTTTTTGTGTTCCCGTACCCCAACTGGGTTTATAGCTGTCGAATACCAGCGGTGTGGCCGCACGGCTGTTGACGTTGTAGATGTTCAGCCTGGCATTTGTGAATGAGCCGCCGCGCGCGAATCGCACTTCGTCGCCGGCCGCCATGGTCCCGATGATGGTGGCGACCTTGGCGACCGACTTCCAGGGGGCCGCAGCGCTCGTCCCGGCATTGGAGTCGCTTCCCGCGACACAGCCGGCGACAGCACCTGCTTGGCAGTCGGACACGTAATAGACCGTCGCCGACGCCGACGCGCTCAAGGCGATGGCTGCTGCAGTCAAACCGGCTTTCAAAATCGTATTCATATCGTTTGCTCCAAACTGGACCCCGATTTCCCAAGACTTGCGGAATCTAACCGCAATTCGCCAGCATTCCCTGACGGGGATTCGGTGATTTTTCGATCCGTCTGTTGACGGCGGATCAGCGACTCGCTATGCCTAGCGGATAGCCTTATTCACTTCCACGGAAGCGCTGCTCTCGTTGTCCGATGTGTCGTAAGCCTTGACCACAACAAAGTATGTGTTCGAAGGCAAGCCACTAATCGTGTAGTTCAGCGTGCTTGGGTTTGGAACGTTGATCGTGTTTGTGTACGTACCGCTTGCTGTTCCGTAATAGATGCGATATCCGGCCAAGTCTGCCATTTTCAGGCCGTCTGCGCTGGTGGTCGGTGCGACCCACTCAACCGACATCGTTCCAGTCGGCGAGACGGGGTCGGGCGTCGGCGCGGGCAGGGCGGTGTTGGGCGGCGTCACGCCCGCCGGCATTGGAGCAATCTGATTGATCGGCGCGCTGCCCAGGCGAGCAAGGCTTGCACTTGCAACACCATCGTCCGTGCTTTGAGCCGTGCTCACGGAGTCAGCACCGCCACCACCGCACGCACTCAACAAGGCGGCAAGGCTGATGCAAAAGCTGATCGAAACGGGGGCAGAAACTGCCCGGCCCAGGAAGGTTCTCATTTATCGCTCCATCAATCAGAAGATTCACAAGCACTGGCACGGAAGCCGGCAGGCTCGCGGTACGGAGAGCGAAGGAACCGACGGGGTCGGTGTGACGCAGGGCGTTGAAGTCGCTCGAACATTGCTCCTGACGTTGTCCAACCGGAGTTGAAGCGCGCTGCGCCGGGGGCATACAGGTTTTCGGAAGGTGCTCGCTTGGGTTGTTCATGCATCTGTAAACAGAGTCCACGAGTTGTAACTAATTGCGGTCTTGGGCAATGTCGAATGGCTGGCGTGATCTAACCCAAGGCGGTTGCGGAGGCGTCACTGATGCATCCGGCGGGGGCTAACCAGCCGCATTTACCGGACCAAGGGTTTTTACGTAGAAATCAATCCAAATTTCTCCCTTTCGGCCGTGATGTGATCTGGCCGAGGCTGCTCATCGTTACAAGGCTGACGCGCACGGGCTGGCTTGTTGGTGAATGCAGCAGAGCTTCACGGCTTCTTACATGCCCTGTGGTCTACTGCCGCGCCGGTTGCATTCAAGGCAGCCGAATTGGGCTTATGGCGAACCACCACCCTTTCTCGAAGGCGAAACATGCAGGTAACAGGCGGACGCAGCGCGTCAACATCATTGGCCTGGACAACGGGGCCGGGCTCAGCGTGGACGCCCGGCTACTGCAGGGGCTGCTGCAAGACGCCGGTATCGAAGCCGACTGGTTCCGGGGCGTGCGACCCGCCAAGTGGTTGACGCGCCTCGCGAAACTGGAGGCTTTGCGCTGGGTTTTTCCGCGTTATGACATCAACTTATTTCTCGAGCGAGTGCACCCAGGGTGGTTTCCTTTTGCAAGGCGGAACTTGTTGATTCCGAACCCTGAATGGTTCCTCGACGACCACCGGCTGCATTTGAATGGCATCGATCTTGTGCTGTGCAAGACGGCCGATGCACAACGCGCTTTCCAGGAGCTTGGCAAGGACACTCGGTGGATCGGGTTCACTACAGAAGACCGCGGCGATGAGTCGTTGGCGGCTGCTCGCACTCCCTTGCGCGCGCTTCACGTTGCTGGGCGCAGTGAGCACAAGGGCACCCGGCAAGTCATCGACGCCTGGGCGCGACATCCTGAATGGCCCGAACTGACGGTTGTGCAGCGGGTCCTCAATACCGGTTCGGTGTTGTATGCCCCGACTTTGCCGAACGTGCGCTACGCCCGTGAGCGCCTGTCTGACGAGGCCATTCTTTCATTGCAGCGCGAGCATGCGCTTTACGTTCTTCCAAGCGAAGCAGAGGGCTACGGCCAGGCCCTGGTGGAAGGCATGAGTGTCGGGGCCATCGTCATCACCACGGACGCTCCTCCGATGAACGAGTTGGTGACGCCTGAGCGCGGCGTGGTTGTGAAAGCCGGTGATGGAGAGCCCTTTCGCCTTGGTTATCGGTATAGGGTTGTCGGGTCAGCGTTGGAAGAGGCTATTGCCGATGTCCTGAGTTGGTCGCCTGCGCGTCGCGAAGGTATTGGTGCCGCGGCTCGCGCCTGGTACATCGAAAACGATCGCCGTTTCCGGGCCGATTTTCCGATGCTGATTTCGACTTTGCTCACGGAGTTCGCTGCCGCGGCCCCCCGAAGTCATGGGGCTGCTCCGCTGTAGGGCGAACATACAATCTCAGAGGCTGAGAGTTTTTCGATCATGCCCGCTCATCACGCCAAAAGCCCCCTGCTCGTCGTTGCAAATGCTCGCCATAGCCAAGCTATGGCTGCGCTTTGCGCCTAGATCAGGCGCCT
>Ga0070663_100000184_pt1 | contig 31461 bp, 21 predicted proteins | sample KBSC63metaG_FD_65646 | JGI IMG/M metagenome (GOLD analysis project Ga0070663, IMG submission 65646) | Corn rhizosphere microbial communities from Kellogg Biological Station, Michigan, USA - KBS C6-3 metaG | ecosystem: Host-associated > Plants > Roots > Rhizosphere > Soil ...
CCGATCAAGACGGTCTGGGAGAAGGTCGTCGCCGACTACCAGAAGGCGCACCCCGAAGTCACGATCAAGGCGCAGCCGCTGCAGAACGAGGACTTCGGCACCAAGGTCCCGCTCGCCCTGCAGTCGGCCGAGCCGCCGGACATCTACCAGTCCTGGGGCGCGGGCGACCTGGCCGGGCAGATCACCTCGGGCAAGGTCGCCGACATCACCGGGGACACCAAGGACTGGATCGAACAGGCCACCGGCAAGTTCGGCGAGAAGTGGCAGGTCGACGGCAAGCAGTACGGCGTACCGTTCACGCAGCACTTCGTCGGCTTCTGGTACCGCAAGGACCTGTTCCAGTCGGCGGGGATCACCACCCCGCCGAAGACCATGGACGAGCTGAACGCCGCCGTCACGCAGCTGAAGGCCAAGGGCATCGCGCCGATCTCGGTCGGCGGCAAGGACCGCTGGCCCGATGCCTTCTACTTCAACTACTTCGCCATCCGCGAGTGCTCGACCGCGGTGCTCCAGCAGTCGGTGAAGGCGGTCAAGCTCGAGGACCCGTGCTGGACGAAGGCCGGGCAGGACCTGAAGAACTTCCTGGCCACCGAACCGTTCCAGACCGGGTTCGCCGGCACGCCCGCCCAGCAGGGCGCGGGCAGCTCCGCCGGCCTGGTCGCCAACGGCAAGGCCGCGATGGAGCTGCAGGGCGACTGGGAGCCCGGCACGATGTCGTCGCTGACCGAGGACAAGGACCTGGACTCGAAGATCGGCTGGTTCCCCTTCCCGACCGTGGCGGGTGGCCAGGGCGACCCGGCGGCCGCGCTCGGCGGCGGTGACGGCTACGCCTGCACGACCCGCGCGTACAAGGCCTGCACGGCCTTCCTGCAGTACCTGGTCAGCGAGCCGGTGCAGACCGAGCTGTCCGCGAAGGGGACCGGCCTGCCCGTGAACGCCGTGGCCGCGAAGGCGCTGAAGACCGATGTGCTCCGGCAGGTCTACGACTACGGCACGAAGGCGCCGTACCTGCAGATGTACTTCGACCGGGCGTTCCCGACGGCGGTCGGTGCCGCGCTGAACGACGCGGTGGCCAACATGTTCGCCGGCCAGGGCACCCCCGAAGGCATCGTGACGGCCGTCAACCAGGCCGCGGCGGGCAACAAGTGACCACGGCGACGACCCCGGTGCGGACTCCCGAGCGGGCGTCCGCACCGGCGGTCACCGCCCGGAAGCACCGGCCCGGCCTGCGCAGGCGGCTCGAGCTGGCGCTGCTGCTCGGGCCGGCGCTGCTGCTGTTCTTCGGGTTCGTCCTGGTCCCGATCGGGATCGCGGCGTTCTACAGCGTCTTCAACTGGAACGGGTTCGGCCCGCTCGACGACTTCGTCGGGTTCAAGAACTACTCCGATGCCTTCGGTGGCACGGTGTTCCAGAGCGCCATCGTCCACAACCTGATCATCGCCGGGCTGTCCATCGTGGTGCAGCTGCCGCTGTCGATCGGCCTGGCACTGCTGCTCAACCGGAAGCTGCGGGGGCGCGCGGTGCTGCGGGCCCTGGTGTTCGCGCCCTACGTGCTCTCCGAGGCGATCACCGCGGTGATCTGGTCGCTCATGCTGCAGCCGAACGGGTTCGCCGACCAGACGCTCCGGGCGGCCGGGCTCGGTGGGCTGGTCCACAACTGGCTGGCCGATCCGGGCATCGTGCTCTACACGATGTTCGCGGTGATCACCTGGAAGTACATCGGGTTCGGCATCATCCTGCTGCTCGCCGGCCTGCAGGGCGTGCCGGCCGAGCTGCGCGAAGCCGCGGCGCTCGACGGCGCGTCGGCGTGGCAGACCACCCGGCACGTCGTGCTCCCGCTGCTCGGGCCGACCATCCGGATCTGGATCTTCCTGTCGGTGATCGGCTCGCTCCAGCTGTTCGACGTGGTCTGGATCATGACCACGGGCGGCCCGGCGAACGCGTCGACGACGATGGCGACCTACCTGATCGACCACGGTTTCAAGCGCTACGAGTTCGGGTTCGGCTCCGCGGTGGCGGTGATCCTGTTCGTCATCTGCTTCGTGTTCGCCCTGCTGTACCAGCGGTTCGCGCTCCGCCGCGACACCCAGGGGGCCCTGACGAGGATGGTGGGCTGATGCGCTCGGGCAAGTTCGGCCTGTCGATGGGCTACCTCGCGGCGATCGTGGTGGTCGGCGTGACCGTCGTGCCGCTGCTGTTCGTGGCGCTCGGCGGGTTCCGCACCACCGCGCAGCTCAACACCGACCCGGCCGGGCTGCCGGGGCCGTGGGTGTTCGACAACTACGCCTCGGTGCTCGGCTCGAGCGCGTTCTGGACGTTCCTCGGCAACAGCGCCCTGATCGCGGTGATCGCCACGGCGCTCGCCGTCGGGCTCGGTTCGATGGCCGGGTATGCGCTGTCGCGCTACCAGTTCAAGGGCCGGGAGGCTTTCTACACGCTGTTCACGCTCGGCCTGCTGTTCCCGCTCGGCGTGGCGACGCTGCCGCTGTACCTGTGGCTGCGCCAGCTGGGCCTGCTCGAAACCTTCTGGGGCGTGGCGATCCCGGAGGCGGCGTTTTCGCTGCCGGTGACGATCGTGATCCTGCGGCCGTTCATGCACGCGATCCCCGGTGAGATCGAGGACGCGGCCGTGCTCGACGGCACGACCCGGCTCGGGTTCTTCTGGCGGATCCTGCTGCCGCTCTCGACCCCCGCGCTGACCACGGTGGCCGTGCTGGCCTTCGTCACCAGCTGGAACGCCTACCTGCTGCCGCTGCTGGTGTTCAACGACGCCGGGCACTTCACGCTCCCGCTCGGCGTCGCCTCGTTCCAGTCCCAGTACTCCCAGGACACCGCCCGGGTGCTCGCGTTCACCGCGTTGTCGGCGATTCCCGCGCTCGCGTTCTTCGTGCTCGCCGAACGGCGCATCGTCGGCGGGCTGACCGGATCCGTGAAGGGCTGACTCAGGAGGTCTGCCGTGCCGTCCGAGGTACACCGTCGTGCCTTCCTGCAACTACTCGCCGTGGCCGGTGCGGCGGGTTCCGTAGCCTTGCCGGGCCTCGCCGAAGCCGGGACGGGATTTCCGCTGGTGTCACGGGGGAAGGCCGCGACGATCGTGGTCGGCTCGGACGACCTCCCGGGCGTGCGGCGGGTGGTCGGCGACCTGGCCGCCGACGTCGAACGCGTCACGGGCGTGCGGCCCGCGGTGTCGTTCGACGCGGTCCCCGCTCAGGGCCCGGTGGTGCTGGTCGGCACCCTCGGCCACAGCCGGCTGGTCGACGACCTGGTCGCGGCCGGGAAGCTCGACGTCACCGGCATCGCCGGGAAGTGGGAGACGTCGCTGGGCCAGGTCGTCGACGGCCGCCTGGTGCTCACCGGCAGTGACCAGCGCGGCGTGATCTACGGCGTCTACGAGGTCTCCCGCCGCATCGGCGTCTCGCCCTGGTACTGGTGGGCGGACGTGCCGCCGCGGCGGCAGGCCGAGCTGCACCTGCCGCGCGAGCGCTTCAGCCTCGGCACCCCGCACGTGAAGTACCGCGGGTTCTTCATCAACGACGAGAACCCCGCGCTCGGCACCTGGGCCCCGGCCTACTTCGGGCCGGGCCAGGCACCCGGGTTCCCCAACGGCTTCAACCACCTGTTCTTCGCGAAGGTCTTCGAGACCATGCTCCGGCTGCGGGCCAACTACCTCTGGCCGGCCGTGTGGGGACGCGCGTTCGCCGAGGACGACCCGCTCAACCACGCCACGGCCAAGGAGTACGGCATCGTCATGGGCACCTCGCACGAGGCGCCGATGATGCGCGGCATCGAGGAGTGGAACCGGCACGCCGTGCCCGCGGTCCGCGACGCGGCCGGGAACATCACGACCCCGGGCCACGACCCGTACGGCGGCACGGGGGAGTGGAGCTTCCGCCGCAACGGCGAGGCGATCAAGGCCTACTGGACCGACGGGATCCGCCGGATGGTCCGGGAGGACTTCGAAGGCGTCGTGACGCTCGGCATGCGCGGCAACGGCGACGTCGGCCTGCCCGACGGCGACGGCATCGAGCTGATGCGCGAGATCATCGCGACCGAACGGGAGATCCTGGCGCGCGAGCTCTCGACGGACGTCCCGCAGGTCTGGACGCTGTACAAGGAAGTCCAGCGGTACTGGGCGAAGGGCCTGCGCCCGCCGGACGACGTCATCGTCGTGTTCACCGACGACAACTGGGGCAACGTCCGCAAGATGCCCGACCTGTCCCTGCCGCCGCACCCCGGCGGGTACGGGCTCTACTACCACTTCGACTACGTCGGCGGCGGCCGCAACTACAAGTGGGTCGACACCGCCCTGCTCGCGAACACCTGGGAGCAGCTGCACCAGGCGTTCGCCCACGGCAACGACCGGCTGTGGGTGGCCAACGTCGGGGACATGAAGGGCAACGAGCTGCCGCTCCAGTTCTTCCTCGACTACGCCTGGGATCCGGCCTCCCTGCCCGCCGATCGATTGTCCACATGGGAGCGTTCGTTCGCCTCGGAGAACTTCGGCGCGGCACTGGCCGGGGACATCGCCGGGGTGCTGCACGACTACGGGCGCCTGCAGTCCCGCCGCAAGCCGGAGCTGCTCAACCGGCGGATCACGGTGGACGCCGCCGGGACGATCACCTACGACGACCAGATGACACCGTTCAGCCTGGTCAACTACCGCGAGCTGGACCGGGTCACGCAGGAGTGGCAGGACCTCGCGGTACGGGTGTCGAAGATCGCGGCGCGGCTGCCGAAGGCCTTCCAGGACGCCTTCTACGAGCTGGTGCAGTACGCGACCCAGGCGACGGCGAACCTGTACGCACTGAGGCGCGCCGAGTTCACCAACATCCTGTACGCGGCGCAGGGCCGGGCCTCGGCCAACGGCCTCGCCGCGGTCACGGAGGCCCGCTTCGCCGACGACCTCGCGCTGGCGGAGAAGTACAACACCGGCATCGCCGGCGGCAAGTGGAAGGGGTTCCAGACCCAGCCGCACATCGACTACGGCGACATCGCCCGCTACGGCCCGAACGCGCCGTGGCAGCAGCCGGAGAAGGACAACGTGGCCCTGCCGGACGTGATCTTCCCGGCCGTGAAACGCCTCGAACTGCCGTCGGCGGCGTCACTGGGGGTCGCCGTCGACGGCTCCGAGCAGGCGTGGCCCGGCGCGCCGGGGAACCCGGTGCTGCCGGAGTTCAGCCCGTACCAGAGTGCGCCGCCGCAGTACGTCGACGTCTTCAACCGCGGCCGGGAACCGTTCCGCTGCACCGTTTCCCCGGGTGCGCCGTGGGTGCTGGTCGAGCCGCGCGGCGGCCGGGTGACCGAGGAGCTGCGGATGACCGTCCGGATCGACTGGGCCCGGGCGCCGAAGGGCTCGACGACGGTGCCGATCACGGTGTCGGGTGCGGGTGGCTCGGTCGTCGTCGACGCCGTGGTGCGCAACCCGGCGCTGCCGCCGTCGTGGCGACGCGGGTTCGTCGAGGCCGGCGGGTACGTGTCGATGGAAGCCGAGCACTGCAGCGCCACGATCGGGACGGCGGACGCCGGCTGGCGGCGCATCCCGGACATCGGACGAACCGGCGCGGGGATGACCCCGTTCCCGGTGACGGCGGCGAGCCGCGCACCGGGAGCGGGGCCGCGCCTGGAGTACCGGACGACGCTGTTCACGACCGGGCCGGTGACGGTGTGGGCGTACTTGTCCCCGCGCAGCAACGTGCTGGCGGGCGACGGGCTGCGGTACGCGGTCTCGTTCGACGACGCGGAACCGCAGGTCGTGAACATCACGAAGGCGACGGGCGCGGACGACACGTCCATGAACCGGCAGTGGGAGCGGACCACTTCGGACAACGTGAACCTGACTTCGACGCGCCACACGATCGCGGCGGCGGGCCCGCACGTGCTGAAGTTCTGGATGGTCGACCCGGCGGTGATCGTGCAGAAGCTGGTGATCGACACCGGGGGACTGCGGGCGAGCTACCTGGGGCCGCCGGAGAGCCTGCGGTGGCCGTGGTGAGCGAGCTCTCCCGGGTCGCCGGAGCGCACGGGACGAAGGGGCACTGCCCGAGTCCACGCCGGCGGGATGGGCCATCGAGCGCCCGCCCGCCGGGGGCGCCCCCCGTTTTCCACTCTACCGGTGGGCACCGACAATTCCGGGGCCCGGAGGCCGCTGACCGACCGCCGGCGCCGCGCCCGCCGGCCGTTGATCAGCCTCGATTCCTACCTCGCGCCGCCGGTCAGCACCCGGTAGCCCCGGTGCGCCGGCGCCGCCGTGCTGTGCCGGACGACCAGGCTGGTCGCCAGCTCGAGGCGGTGGCTCTCCGGGTCCACGCCGCGGGCCAGCGAAATCGCCAACCGGGCGCCGGCCGCGGCCATCTCCTGGAGGGGCTGGCGGACCGTCGTGAGTTCGGGGGTCAGCCAGCGGGCGATCGGCAGGTCGTCGAAGCCCACCACCGAAAGGTCGTCCGGGATGCGCAGACCCGCGTCCCGCGCTGCCTCGTAGACACCGAGTGCCTGCAGGTCGCTGCCGGCGAAGACCGCCGTCGGCCGGTCGGGGAGGGTGAGCAGTGAAGCCAGTTCGCGGTAGCCGGCCCGGACGTGGAAGTCGCCGCGGCGCACCAGTGCCGGGTCGAACGCCAGCCCGGCCGTCTCCAGCGCCGTGCGGTAGCCGTCGATCCGGGCCCGGCTGCACAGCACGCCCTCCGGCCCGCCGATCATCGCGATCCGGCGGTGGCCCAGTTCCACGAGGTGCCGGGTGGCCGTCAGCCCGCCCTGCCAGTTCGTGGCCCCGATCGAGGGCGTCTCCGGCCCGGGCGCGCCCGCCGGGTCGACCACGACCAGCGGGATGTCCCGGGCCCGGAGCTTCGCCAGCTGCCCGCCGGTGAAGTCGGAGCACACCGAAACGATGCCGACCGGCCGCCGGGCGAGGACGCTCTCCAGCCAGCTCTGCCCGGGGGTGTGCCGGCCCGACGATTCGGCGAGCACGACCGCCATTCCGTTTTCGCGGGCGACGCACTCCACCCCGCGGATGATTTCAAGAGCCCACGTGCTTTCGAGTTCGTGGAACATCAGCTCCAGCAGCCGGGAACGGCGGGAACGTTCGTCGGCACGGCGCCGGTACCCGTATTTTCCGATGACGGCTTCGACGCGGGCGCGCGTGCTTTCGGCGACGTCGGGACGCCCGTTCAACACTTTCGAAACTGTCGGGACGGAGACACCGGTCTCGGCGGCGATCCGGGCGATGGTCACCCGCGACTCGGTCGGCTCGAGCTCGTCAGACTTCGTTGTCATGAAGGAGATTCTAGGTCATCGAAACCTGAATTGAAACGGTTGGAAAGTTTCGGAGCACCATTGTCTCGCGGAGGATGAAGATGCTGGGAAGAATTCCTAAGAAACGCGCCCTCGTGGTGGTCGCCGCCGTCATGGGTATTGCCGCGTGGCAGGCACCTGCGGCTTCGGCAGTGCCGGCTTCGGTGCCGCTGCAATACACCACGAACCGTTACGTCGGCAGCGCGGTGGCGGCGTCGTACCTCGCTTCGGAAACCGATTACCGGGCGGTGCTCACCCGGGAATTCGACAATGTGACCCCCGAGAACGAGATGAAGTGGGGCACGATCGAAGCCGTGCGGGGCCAGTACGACTGGTCGGGTGCCGACGCGATCGTCAAGTACGCCCGGCAGCACCACAAGACCGTCCGCGGCCACACGCTTGTCTGGCACTCCCAGCTCCCGGACTGGGTCGGCGCGCTGCCCGCCGACGAGCTGCGGCGGGTCCTGCGCGACCACGTCACCACGGAAGTCAAGCGGTACAAGGGAAAGATTCGCGCCTGGGACGTCGTCAACGAGATCTTCGACGAGGACGGCACCTGGCGTGACACGGTCTTCCACCAGAAGCTCGGCGACGGTTTCGTCGCCGACGTCTTCCGCTGGGCGCACGCGGCCGACCCGCACGCGAAGCTGTACATCAACGACTACAACATCGAAGGGATCAACCCGAAGAGCGACGCGGTGTACAACCTGGTGAAGACGCTGCGGCGGCAGGGCGTGCCGATCGACGGCGTCGGCATCCAGGGGCACCTGTCGATCCAGTACGGCTTCCCCGGCCAGTACCGCGAGAACCTGGCCCGCTTCGCCAAGATCGGGGTGGAGACCGCGGTCACCGAGGCGGACGTCCGGATCCCGACCCCGGCCGACCCCGCCAAGCTCGCCACCCAGGCGAGCTACTTCGGTCAGCTGTGGGACGGGTGCCACGCCGTCCGCAAGTGCGTCGAGTTCACGACGTGGGGCTTCACGGACCGGCACTCGTGGGTCCCGGACGTCTTCCCGGGCGAAGGGGCGGCCTGCCTCTTCGACGAGAACCTGCGCCCGAAGCCGGCCTACTTCGCCCTCAACCCCTGACCGGACCGGGACGCAGCCCGCGCGCGGCGAGCGCGGCGAGGATGCGGGGAACCGCGTCGAGGGTGGCCGGGCGGCCTTCGTGCATCAGCACGACGCCGCCCGGCTGCGCTTCCCCCGCCGCGGTGACGATCTCGTCCGCTGAACGGCCCGCCCAGTCGCGGGTGTCGACGCTCCACAGCACCTCGGTGAGCCCTTGTGCCGCAACAGTTTGCGCGACGGCGGGGCCGGTGTCGCCGTAGGGCGGGCGAAACAGGACCGGGCGGGTGCCGGTGAGCTCGGCGAGGAGGTCCTGCGTGCGCCGGACCTCCTCGTCGCGGGCCTGGTGGCCGAGCGTGGTCAGCCGCGGGTGGGTCCACGTGTGGTTGCCGATCACGTGCCCGGCCGCGGCGATCGCCCGGACCAGCGCAGGGTGCGCTTCGGCGTGCTCGCCCCACAGGAAGAACGTCGCCTGCGTGCCGTCGAGGGCGGCCAGCAGCGCCGGGGTCGTCTCCGGGTACGGGCCGTCGTCGAAGGTCAGCGCGACGGTGTCCATCAGCGGGCCATTGCGGCCAGGCGCTTCGCCGTCGGCCAGCGCACGTTCCACGCCCAGCCCAGCTTCTCGAACAGCCAGATCACCCGCGCGGAAACGTCGAGCTGGCCGCGCAGCACGCCGTGGCGGGCCGAGGTCGGGTCCGCGTGGTGGGTGTTGTGCCAGGACTCGCCCATCGACAGGATGGCCAGCGGCCAGAAGTTGGCCGAGCGGTCGCGGCTGGCGAACGGGCGCTCGCCGATCATGTGGCAGATCGAGTTCACCGACCACGTCACGTGGTGCTGGAAGGAGATCCGCGCCAGGCCCGCCCACAGGAACGCGGTCAGCGCGCCCCACCACGAGAGCGTGATCAACCCGCCGAGCAGCGGCGGGAGCAGCAGGCTCACCACCACCCACAGCGGGAACAGCCGGTCGACGACGCGCAGGTCGCGGTCGGCCGCCAGGTCCGGGGCGAACCGGTCGACGTTGGTCTTGTCCCGGCCGAAGAGCCAGCCCATGTGGGCGTGCCAGAACCCGCGGGCCAGCGCCACCGGGGACGTCCCGAACAGCCACGGCGAGTGCGGGTCGCCGTCGCGGTCGGAGAAGGCGTGGTGCCGCCGGTGGTCGGCGACCCAGCCGATCACCGGACCCTGCGCCGCGAGGCCGCCGGCGACGGCGAGCGCGATCCGCAGGGCCCGCTTCGCCCGGAAAGAGCCGTGGGTGAAGTAACGGTGGTAGCCCACGGTGACCCCGAGCGTCGAGACCACGAAGAAGGCGCCGCCGATCGCGAGGTCGACCCAGCTGATGCCCCAGCCCCAGAACACCGGGACGGCGACGGCCAGTGCGAGGAACGGGACCAGCAGGAATGTGCGGATGGTGATCAGCTCGGGGATCGTCTGCTTGCCGGAGAGCACGGGTTTCGGGGTGGGACGGGCTGCCTTCACGGAGGCGGTCATGCACTACTCGATTCGAGGTCTACGCCGCGCGGGGGCGCGGAAGGCCGGGGGCGGGAACACCCGGCGGTCAACGGTCTGGTGGTGACCGGGCGGGTCGCCGCTCCTGCCGGCGATCGGCCTTGAGGCCACGGTGCGAGAGTGAGGCCGACCGGACGCCGGCACACGGGGGATGCTCTCGTACCTCTCCCACGTTACCTGATCGTTGTGAATCCGCAGTGTGGCCGACGGGCGCCGGGGTGCCCGGAAACGAGTAAGGCCCCCGCCCCGGAAGGGGCGAGGGCCTCAGGCTGCCTCGTGGCTCAGATGACGCTGACGCGCTGGGCCTGCGGGCCCTTCTGGCCCTGGCCGATTTCGAACTCCACGCGCTGACCCTCGTCGAGCGACTTGAAGCCGCTGCCCTGGATCTCGGAGTAGTGGACGAACACGTCCGGACCCCCGCCGTCCTGCGCGATGAAGCCGAAGCCCTTTTCGCCGTTGAACCACTTGACACTGCCCTGAGCCATACCCATACCTACTCTTTGTAGTGAGCCTGGACGCCCCGTTCGGACACCCGGTCTCACGACCATCCTTCCATTACCGGCCCGGCGTGGCCACCCCCGGTGGTCAAACTCCCCAATCGGGTCGCAGCGGCATGCCCATCCCGCCCTCGCTGTCGGTCCGGACGCCGAGGATGTGGTGCAGTTCGATCTCGCGGCGTTCGAACGCCAGCCGGCAGGCCGCCAGGTAGAGCGCCCACACCCGGCTGCGCCCGGCGCCCGCCTCGGCGACGGCCTCGTCCCAGTGTTCGTCGAGGTTGGCGCACCACTCGGCCAGCGTCTTCGCGTAGTGCTCGCGGAAGTTCTCCGAGTGGCGCACCTCCAGCCCGGCGTCGTGCATGGCCGTCATCAGCTCGCCGGGGGACTCGAGCTCGCCGTCCGGGAAGACGTAGCGGTCGATGAAGCCGCGCGAGCGGTGCGCGACGCTCGTGTCCGGATTCGTGATGCAGTGGTTGAGCAGCCGTCCGTGCGCCTTGAGCTTGCCGGCCAGGAACCGGAAGTAGCCGGGGACGTTGCGGGCCCCGATGTGCTCGGTCAGGCCGATCGAGGAGATCGCGTCGAACCCGGTCTCGGTGACGTCCCGGTAGTCCTGGTGCCGGATCTCGGCGCGGTCGGCGATGCCGAGCGCGACGATGTTCTTCTGCGCCCACTGGGCCTGCTCGCGGGAGAGCGTGACCCCGATGGCCTCGACGCCGTAGTGCCGGACGGCGTGCGCGACCATGCCGCCCCAGCCGCAGCCGACGTCGAGCAGCCGCATCCCGGGCTGGAGGCCGAGCTTCTTGCAGACCAGGTCGAACTTGTGCGCCTGCGCCTCCTCCAGCGAGGCGCCTTCGTGCGGGAACACCGCGCAGGTGTAGGCCATCGACGGGCCGAGGACCAGCTCGTAGAACCGGTTGGACACGTCGTAGTGGCTCGAGATGGCTTCGCTGTCCCGCTCCTTCGAGTGCCGGAGCGCGGTCAGCCCGCGCCGGAACCGGCTCGGGTGCTCCTCGGCGGGCGGCTTGACCACGCGCAGGTGGCGCGGGCCGAGCTTGCGCAGCAGCCAGAGCCGGTCGGCCGGGGTGAGCTGGTCGACCTGGGCCGAGAGGGCGTGCAGCGCCGCGTAGAGGTCGCCGGTGACCTCGAGCGCGCCGGCGACGTAGGCGCGGGCGAGGCCGAGGTCGCCGGGGGAGGACATCAGGTAGTCCAGCGCCAGCGGCGAGCGCACCTCGAAGGCGACCGGCGCGTCGGCCGGGCCGCTGCTGCTGCCGTCGTAGGCGGTGATCGACACCTGGGCCCGCGGGCCCAGCAGCCGCTCGAAGACGGCCCCGACGGTGATGTTTTCCTGGGTCACGTTCGTTCCTTTCACCGGCGGCGGACGCATTTTTCGTAGAGGCCGAGCAGCCGTTCGCGCGGGTCGTAGGCCCGCTTGAGCTCCCGGTAGGCGTCGCCGTTGTACAGCCGCCAGAACTCGTCCTCGGTGTAGAAGCTGTCCGAGTAGAGCGATTTGTGCCCGCCGAGGCGGGTGACTTCGGCTTCGATCATGCGGTTGTGCGCGTCGTCACGCTCGCCCGGGTCCAGCGGCACGGCCGACCAGAACCCGAAGTTGACGTACAGCTCTTCGGGGTCCAGTTCGTACAGCGGCCAGCGCACGCCGCCGGGGCGCTGCCGCAGCGGGCAGATCCAGACCGGGCTGATCGGGATTTCCCGTTCGAAGAATTCGAGGAACTCCGCGGCCCGGCCGAGCGGGACCTCGATGTCCTGCACGATCGTCTCTTCCGGCGGCAGCCGCCGGAGCTTCAGGAGCCGTTCGGCGATCCGGAACCGGCGGTCGAGCGCGACGGCCTTCCAGTACACCGACGACCGCAGGAACCGGCGGCCGAGCAGCAGCCTCGGCAGCCGGTGCTGGACGCCGAACGCGCGCGAGCACCAGAACCAGTCGGTGTCCCAGCGCCAGAGGTAGTCCCGGACGGTGAGATGGTCGGTTTCGCGTTGCTGGACGGAGCGGTAGTAGATGTCCAGCCAGGTGTAGTCGCTCGTCGCGGGCGCGGTGTCGGTGAACGTCCCGAGCGTCAGGTACAGCTCGTCCGGCCCGAAGACCGTGCCGTCGACGAAATCGACGTGCTCGCCCTCGTGTTCGCTCTTCGCGCAGATTTCGCCGAGCGCCTCGAAGTACTTCCCGCGGTCGTGGTGGCGGACGTGGCGCAGCTTCACGAACGGCTTCACCGGCTCCAGGAGGATCCGCAGCCGCAGGGCGTAGCCCAGGGTGCCGTAGGAGTTGGGGAAGCCGTGGAACAGGTCCCGGTGCTCGTTGTCCGGCGTGGCGACGACGATCCCGCCGTCCCCGGTGAGGACCTCCAGTTCGAGCACCGATTCGTGGGGCATGCCGTTGCGGAACGACGAGGACTCGATGCCGAGGCCGGTCACCGCGCCGCCGAGGGTGATCGTCTTCAGTTGCGGCACGACCAGCGGCATGAGGCCGTGCGGCAGCGTGGCGTCGACGAGCTGCTCGTAGGTCACCATGCCCTCGACATCGGCGGTCCGGGTGTCCGGGTCGACGCGCAGGACGTGGGTGAACCCGGAAACGTCCAGGCCGGGGTGCTTCGCCGCGGCGCGGGAGCGGAAGAGGTTCGACGTGCGTTTCGCCAGCCGGATGGTGGTTTCACCGCTGATCGCGGTGAGTTGCCGTCTCAGGGCGTCGACGCGGGCTTCGTGCGCGGGGAAAGCCGGGCCCGGACGGGCTTCGGGCACCCCGGCCTGATCGGTGGTCACGTCCCTGATCCTGCCTCACCCGAGGTCCCGGCGGCTCGTCGAGCACCGTGAATTCCCCGACGGCACCACTCCGGCGGGGTCCGGCGGCGGCCGCGCAGGGGGATTTGCTCCGCCACGACCGATTCGGCGTCGGCCGGGGAGGCGTCGATCCGGTCGTCGACCTGCCCGCGGTCGTGGCGCGGAACGTCGGCGCGCCGTCATCGGGCCACGGCCGGCCGGTGCAGCAGGGCGGCGAGTTCGCGGTCGTCGCCGGCGGACCGGAGCTCGGCCGGGTCGGGCCGTCCCACGGTGTGGTCGTCCTCGTGCAGGGCGGTGACGAACCGCGCGACCCGGCGCGGCGATGGGGCGATTGTGGCGCCGCCCAGGTAGCGCAGGACGATCAGGTCTTCGCCGGAGTGCGTCTCGATCGCCGCCGCCCAGCCGCGTTCTTCGTCCCACAGCAGGGCGAGGTCGCGGCCGGGGTAGTGCGGCAGCCGGGTGTCGAGGGCGACGTAGGCCGAGACGGGGCTGTCGTGGTCGATCGTGCACGACTCGAGGCCGATCCCGAGCTCGGCGGTGACGTCGCGCAGGTAGCCGAGGAGCGCGGGGACGGCGGGGTGCTGGTAACCGGTCGGGAGTTCGATCGATGCGGTCACGGGGGTCTGCTGCCTTTCTGTGCGGATGCTTCGGTTCTAACATGTCGTCCTTTCGATGACAAGTGAGATGTCGCCGGATGGACGACATTGCTGTCCGATTCGCCGGGATTGAGCAGCGGGAGGCCGGGGTACCCGATCGGGCGACCGCGGAGGATTCCGCGGCGAGACGGGGAAAGCGAGGCGGCGTTGAGCATTCTGATCGACTTCGGGCGCGACACGGAGTTCTCGTTCGAGCGGCGGCTGCGCGGCTACCTGGGAGCGGTGGCCCGGGCCGTGGGGGTGGGACTGGAGTCGTGCACGCTCGACGCGGGCACTCCGGCGGCGGCCTACATCGCCCTCGACTGGCGCCTGTCCCGGTTCCCCGGTCACGACCTGGCCCTGGTCTGGGACGAAGTCCACGGCTGGGCGGCGGCGATCGAACGCGCCACCGGCGCGACGGTCCTGACGTACCTGGGCGGCGAGGTCTGCCCGGAGCCCCGCGCGGTGGTCCGCTTCCTGGCGGCGGTCCGCGCGGACGACCCGGACGCGGGGACGCCGGAGGCCCCGGTCCTGCGCGAAGCGGGCGACCACGAGCGCCTGCCGGCCACGGCGCCCACGGGCCGGAGTTGATCAGTTTCGGGCACACTGGGGTCCATGGGGAAGCTGACGGCAGAGTCCGTGGTCGACCGGTTGGTACCGCAGACACCGCGAATTTCGCCGGACGGCCGGTGGGTGGTGTTCGCGAGTTCGCCGGTGGGACGCCCCGGGGAGCACCCGTTGAGCGGGCTGTGGCTGGCGCCGGCGGACGGGAGCCGGCCGCCCGGGGAGTTCGCCGCCGCCGGTGTGGAGGACCGGGAGCCGCGGTGGTCGGCCGATTCCGCTGGGGTGTACTTCCTCTCCGACCGCGCCGAACGCGGCACGGCGCAGCTGCACCGGGCCGGGCTGGAGGGCGAGCCGGAGCAGCTGACGGACCGGCGCACCGGCGTCACCGACTACGTGCTGCTGCCGGACAGCGGTGCGGTGGTGCTCGTCGCGCCGGAGGAGAAGGAAGCGACCGCCGACCCCCGGGTCCGCGTGGTGCGGGGCGGAGCGACGGGGCCGGCCGAGGCGGGCCAAGCCGGTTCCCGTCCCACGTGGGACACCGTCGACCCGCCCGATCGGCTCTGGCTCCTCGATCCGTCGACCCGCGCCGTCCGCCCGCTCGGCGACTTCGGTCCGCGCCACGTCGTCGAAGCCACCCTGCGGCCGGACGGCCACACCCTCGCCGTGCTCACCTGGTCCGTCACCGACCGGGACCCCGGGCGCTACGAAGCCGGCCTCCACCTCGTCGACCCCGCCACCGGTGCCCGGCAGGAGCTCGGCGTCCCGGCGCTGGAGGCCGAGTCGCTCACCTGGTTTCGCGATGACACCGGCTGGCGCCTGGCCTACCTCGGCATCACCCCGCCCGGCCTGATCAGCGGCCGCGCGATCTTCGACGCCGGTGACCACCGGAACCTCACCGCCGGGATGAGCGTCTGCCCGGCCGGCCTGGCCGATTCGGGCGACGGCTCGCTGCTGGCGCTCTTCGCCGAAGGTCTCGACACGACGATCCGGCGCCTCGACCCCGCCGGCGGCACCTTCGCCGAGCTCCGCCGCGCGACCGGCAGCCTGCAGGACCTGAGCGCGAGCGGAGGCCGGATCGCCGTCGTCGGGAGTACCGCGACCGAGCCGGACGCCGTCCACTGCGGACCACCCGACGGCCCGCTCTCCCGGCTCGGCGAACCGCAGTTGCGCGGGATCCCCTGGGGCACGCAGGAACGCCTGTCCTACCGAGCCGAAGACGGCCTGGAGCTCGACGGTCTCCTGGTCCTCCCACCCGGCCGCACCCGCGCCGACGGCCCGTTCCCGCTCGTCACCCTCGTCCACGGCGGTCCGTACGACCGCTGGGCCGACCGGCTCCAGTTCGGCTGGTTCCGCAACGGCCAGTGGCTGGCCGCGGCCGGGTTCGCGGTGTTCCTCCCGAATCCCCGTGGCGGCCTCGGTCACGGTCACGCCTTCGCGGCGAGCGTCGCCGGCGACGTCGGGGGCGCGGAGTTCACCGATATCCTCACCGGCATCGACCTCCTCGTGAAAGAAGGCGTCGCCGACGAAGACCGGCTCGGGATCGGCGGCGGGAGCCACGGCGGGTTCATGGCGGCCTGGGCCGTCACGCAGACGGATCGCTTCAAGGCGGCCGTCGTCAACGCGGGCGTCATCGACTGGCCGCTGCTCGCCGCGACCGGGGAGTGCGGCCGGTACGACCTCGCCCTCGGCAGCCGGGAGAACAGCCCGATCACCCACGCGGACCGGATCGCGACCCCCGTCCTCGTCGTGCACGGCGAGGACGACCCGAACGTCCCGCTGTCGCAGGCCGAACTCCTGCACCACGCCCTCGGGGACCGGCCGCACGAGTTCGTCGTCTACCCCCGCGAGGGCCACTCACTCCGCGAACGCGGCCACCAGCTCGACTTCCTGCACCGCATCCGCGACTGGTTCTCACACCTGCTCGCCTAGCTTGTACTCCGCCCCGCCGGTGAAGGAGAACCCGTCCGCGCCGACGGTGACGTCGGCTTCGCGCGGCTCGGCCCGGGCGATCACCGGCTGAACCGAACCGTCGAGGTCCAGCACGACCGACGCGTCGGCGTACCAGCTCGGCACCACCGGATTGCCCCACCAGTCGCGGCGCTGGTTGTCGTGGACGTCCCAGGTGAGCACCGGGTTGTCCGGGTCGCCGGTGTAGTAGTCGTGCGTGTAGATCTCGACGCGGTGCCCGTCGGGATCGCGGAGGTAGAGGTAGAACGCGTTCGACACCCCGTGCCGGCCGGGTCCGCGTTCGATCGCGCCGGACTGCCGCAGCGCGCCGAGGTGGTCGCAGATGTGCAGGATCTGGTGCCGCTCGTGGGAGGCGAACGCGATGTGGTGCAGCCGCGGGCCGTCGCCGCCGGTCAGGGCGACGTCGTGGACCGTCGGCTTGCGGAACATCCAGGCCGCGTACACCGTGCCTTCGTCGTCCTGGATGTCCTCCGACACGCGGAAGCCGAGACCCTCGTAGTACTCCCGGGCCGCCGGGACGTCCGGGGTGTTCAGGTTGAAGTGGTCCAGCCGCGACAGCGCCCCGGCGCCGTGGACGTCGTAGCGCTGGGTGAACCGCTCGACGTGCTCGGCCTCGTGGAAGAACTCCACCGGGAAACCCAGCGGGTCGAGCACCCGCACGGCCTCGCCGATCCCGCGCGTCGCGCCGGCCGGACGACGCCCGGCCCGGCAGCCGAGCGCGCGGTAGTACGCCTCGGCCAGGTCGAGGTCGGCCGCACTCCGCACCCGGTAGCCCAGCACGCCCAGCGCCGGCACCGGTCCCTGCCGCAGCACCAGCGAGTGGTGCAGGTACTCCTCGAACGCCCGGAGGTACAGCGCCGAAGAGTCTTCGTGGGTGACCACGAGCCCGAGCACGTCGACGTAGAACGCCCGCGACGCGGCCAGGTCGCCGACGACGAGTTCGGCGTACGCGCTGCGCAGGACGTCCGGCGGGGTGGCGGTCATGACTGTCCTTTCCGGACGACGCCGAAGCGGGCCGTGTGGACCGGCCCGAGCGAGACGTGAACGGCCTGCCGGTGGGTGTAGAAGTCGAGCGAACGGTACCCGCCCTCCTGGCCGAGGCCGGACGCCTTGACCCCGCCGAACGGCGTCCGCAGGTCGCGGACGTTGTGCGAGTTCAGCCAGACCATCCCGGCTTCGACCGACTGCGCGAAGGTGTGCGCACGTTGCAGATCGGCCGTCCACACGTAGGCGGCGAGCCCGTACTTGACGTCGTTCGCGAGCGCCAGCGCCTCCGCCTCGGTGTCGAACGGCGTCAAGGCGACCACCGGCCCGAAGATCTCCTCCTGGAAGATCCGTGCCGACGAGGGCACGTCGGCGAACACCGTCGGTGCCACGTAGTTCCCGCCGGCCGGCCCGGGCGGACGGCCGCCGCCGGCGAGCAGGCGGCCCTCGGACCGGCCCAGCTCGACGTACCGCATCACCTTCTCGTAGTGCTCGGGGTGCACGAGCGCACCGACCTCGGTGGCCGGGTCGTGCGGATCGCCGACGACGACGTTCGCCGCGCGCTCGGCGAACCGCGCGCAGAACTCGTCGTAGACCGGGCGTTCGACGAGGATCCGGCTGCCCGCCGTGCAGCGTTCGCCGTTGAGGGAGAACACGCCGAAGAGCGTCGAGTCCAGGGCGGCGTCGAGGTCGGCGTCGGCGAAGACGATCGCCGGGGACTTGCCGCCCAGCTCCATCGACATGCCCTTCAGGTGCTCCGCGCAGGTGCGGTAGATCGTCTGCCCGGTCGTCGTCTCGCCGGTGAACGAGATCAGCGGCACGTCCGGGTGCTTGACCAGGGCTTCGCCCGCTTCCTCGCCGAAGCCGTTGACCAGGTTGAACACGCCGTCCGGCAGCCCGGCGCCCTCGAAGATCCCCGCCCACAGGCCCGCCGACAGCGGCGTGAACTCGGCCGGCTTGAGCACCACCGTGCACCCGGAAGCGAGTGCGGGCGCCAGCTTCCAGCTCTCCAGCATGAACGGCGTGTTCCACGGCGTGATCAGCCCGGCGACGCCGGCCGGCCTGCGGTGCACGTAGTTCACCTGCCGCCCGGGCACCTGGTAGGTGTCGTCGGCCTGGGCGACGACGAGGTCGGCGAAGAACCGGAAGTTCTCGGCGGCGCGCTGCGCCTGCCCCAGCGCCTGGGTGATCGGCAGGCCGGTGTCGAACGTCTCCAGTTCCGCGAGCCGCGCGTCCTGGGCCTCGACGGCGTCGGCGATCCTGTTCAGGATCCGGGCCCGCGCCCGCGGCAGCATCCGTGGCCACGGCCCGTCGGTGAACGCCTTCCGAGCCGCCGCGACCGCGCGGTCGACGTCCTGGGCCTGGCCCGCCGCCGCGGTCGCATAAGGCGTGTTCGACACCGGGTCGAGCACGTCGAACGTCTTGCCCGAGACGCTGTCGACGAGCTCGCCGCCGATGTAGTGCTTGAGTTCGCCCGGCAGTCCGTCCGGGACGTAGTGGCTCATCGCTCGCCCTCCACCGTGAAGCCTTCGGCCGGCGAGAGGTACTTCGCGCCCTCGGCCATGAGCTCCTTGATCCGTGCGACACCGGCTTCGCTCGGGGTGACCAGCGGCGGCCGGACGTGCCCGGACGCGATCAGCCCGCGCTGCTGCAGGACCCACTTCCCGGGCGCCGGGTTGGTCTCGACGAACAGGAGGTCGACCAGCGGGTGCAGGCCGTAGTGGAGCTCCCGGGCCCGCTCGTGGTCGCCGGACTGCCACGCGGTGTACAGCTCCGCGCAGGCGGCCGGCGCGATGTTGGCCGTCGCGCTGACGAACCCGGCCCCGCCGAGCGCGAGCAGCGGCAGGCACAGCAGCTCGATCCCGGACCACACCAGCAGTTCCCGCCCGCACAGGTGCAGCACGCGGGAGAAGTGCTCGAAGTCCTTCGTCGTCTCCTTGATCCCGACGAAGTTGCCGCACGAGCGGTACAGCCGCGCCACGGTGTCCGGCGCGAGGTCGACCGCCGTCCGGCTCGGCACGTTGTAGGCGACGACCGGCAGGTCCGGGAACTCGCGGCAGATCGTCCGGTACCAGACGAACAGCGCGTCCTGAGTCGGCCGGGCGTAGTACGGCGTGATGACGAGCGCGACGTCGATCCCGGCGTCCCGCGCGAGAGCCGTCAGCTCCAGGGTCTCGTCGAGCTTCGCCGAACCCGTGCCCGCGGCGATCGGGACGCGGTCGCCGACCGCCGCGGCCACCGTGCGGATCGCCTCGGCGCGCTCGGCGACGGTCTGCGACCCGGGTTCGCCGGTGGACCCGCCGATCGAGATGCCGTGCGAACCCGAGGCCAGCTGCCAGCGCACGAGGTTCCGGAGTCCGTCGTGGTCCACCGCGCCGTCCGCGGTGAACGGCGTCACCAGCGGCGCGATCGACCCGCGGACGGCCTGGGGGTCGGAGCGGAATCGCATGGGTGTCCCTTCCGGTCAGCGCTTTTCGAGCCAGGCGGCGTACTTGGCGCGCCAGTGCTCGTCCATCGGGTAAAGCCCTTCGACGCGTTCGCCCGCGGCGACCTGCTCGGCGATGAACTCTTCCCGGCGTTCCTGCTCGATCGCCGCCGCCACGACCTCTTCGACGAGGTCCGGCGGGATGACCAGGACGCCGTCCGCGTCCCCGGCGACGACGTCGCCGGGGCAGACCGCCGCGCCGCCGCAGGAGATCGCCACGTCGGTGTCCCACGGCACGTGCCGACGGCCGAGCACCGCCGGGTGCGGTCCGGCGTGGTGCACGGGAATGTCCAAAGCGGACACCGCGGCCACGTCGCGGAGCCCGCCGTCGGTGACGATCCCGGCGGCGCCGCGCACCTGTGCCCGCAGCGCGAGGAGGTCGCCGACGGTGCCCGCCCCGCGTTCCCCGCGCGCCTCGACGACGAGGACGTCCCCGGGGCCGAGGGCGTCGATCGCGCGCTTCTGCGCGTTGTAGCCGCCGCCGTGCTTTTCGAACAGGTCCTCGCGGTACGGCAGGTACCGCAGCGTCCGCGCGCGGCCGGTGAGCCGGGTGCCCGGCCGCGTCGAGGTGAGCCCGTCGATCGAGACCGCGTCGTGCCCGCGTTGGCGGAGCTGGGCGGAAAGCGTTGCGGTGCCGACGGATTCGATCCGTTCCTTGAGCGCGGGGGTCAGCTCGAACGACGCCGCGGACGTCCCGTACGCGTCCGCGCGCTGCTCGTCGTCGACACGGGGGAGAGCGCCGTACGGTCCGAGCGGGACGGTCCCCGCGGTGATCGGGGTGACCAGGCGCCCGGTCGTCCGCCCGGCGGTGTCCACTTCGACCTCGACGACGTCGCCCGGAACCGCGACCGATGCGCCCGCCGGGGTGCCGGTGAGCACGACGTCGCCGGGTTCGAGGGTGATGAGCTGCGAAAGGTCCGCGATCAGCCGGCCGAAGCCGAACAGCAGGCCGCCGGTCGTGTCCTCCTGGACGAGTTCGCCGTTGAGCCAGGTGCGCAGCCGCAGCGCGGCCGGGTCGACTTCGGCGGCGGGCAGGACCGCCGGGCCGAGCGGGGTGAACCCGTCGCCGCCCTTCGAACGCAGGTTGCTGCCCTTGTCGGCGTAGCGCAGGTCGTAGACGCCGAAGTCGTTGGCGGCGGTGACGCCGTCGACGTACGACCAGCCGGTTTCGGGGGTGACCCGGCGGGCCGGGCGGCCGATGACCAGCGCGATCTCGCCTTCGAAGCCGAGGAGTTCGGTGCCCGCTGGGCGTTCGAGCGCGGCTCCGCTCGCCGCCACGGACGTCGGCGGCTTGAGGAAGTACGACGGCTGCTGCGGGACCCGGCCGCGTTGCGCGGCGCGCGAGGCGTAGTTGAGGTGTACCGCGATGATCTTGCCGGGCCGCTCGAGAGCCATATCTCAAATGATATACGATCTGTGGCGCTACGGAAGAGGGTTTTCCCGTCGAGGGCGGCTCGCGGTTCCGGGTCCGGATCGGAGGTGGCAAAGGCCGGCTCCGCGACGGTACTCCTCGCTCCACAATGGAGTGTCCACACCGGACACTCCGCTGGGCGCGGCGAAGCGCGGCGGACGCGTCCGGGCGCGTGTCACCGGGGCTCGGGGCGGCGTTCAGCCGAACGGGTCAATGGGGCCGGATGGCCTGGGGGAAAAGGAAAGGCTTCGAGCACCGCCGGGGGAGCGCGCGTGGACACGGGCGCGGCTGGTTGCTCAACCGTTGCCGTCCAGCATAGTGCAGCTGCACTATGCTGAGCCATCCGGTGTGCACACAGCGGGGCGGCGCCACGGTGCCGGCAAACCAGGAAACGGGTGGCGGATGGGTGGGGCAATGGTCGACGGCGTGCGCCCGGGGACGGGAGCGGACGCCTCGGGCGTGGGCGAGGCCGGGGAGCAGGAACTGCGCCGGCTGCTGGCCGGCCTGACCGCCGTCCGCGACGGCGACTTCGGCATCCGGTTGCCGGGCGGGGCCGACGGCCTGCTCGGCGAGATCGCCACGGTGTTCAACGGCATGGCCGACCAGCTGTCGCTGTTCACCTCCGAGGTCACCCGCGTCGCGCGGGAGGTCGGCAGCGAGGGGCAGCTGGGCGGGCAGGCGAAGGTCCCCGGCGTGTCCGGGACGTGGAAGGACCTCACCGACTCGGTGAACGCCATGGCCGGCAACCTGACCACCCAGGTGCGTGACATCGCCCAGGTGGCGACCGCGGTGGCGAAGGGCGACCTGTCGCAGAAGATCGACGTCGACGCGCGCGGCGAGATCCTCGAGCTGAAGGACACCGTCAACACGATGGTGGACCAGCTGTCGTCGTTCGCGGACGAGGTCACCCGGGTGGCGCGCGAGGTGGGCAGCGAAGGCCGCCTCGGCGGGCAGGCCCAGGTGCCCGGCGTCGGCGGCGTGTGGCGCGACCTCACCGATTCGGTGAACTTCATGGCCGGGAACCTGACCGACCAGGTCCGCAACATCGCCCAGGTGACGACGGCGGTGGCGAAGGGCGACCTGTCGCAGAAGATCACCGTCGACGCCCGTGGCGAAATCCTCGAACTCAAGAACACCATCAACACGATGGTGGACCAGCTGTCGTCGTTCGCCGACGAAGTCACGAGAGTGGCGCGAGAAGTCGGCACCGAGGGACGGCTGGGCGGCCAGGCGGACGTCAAGGGCGTCTCGGGCACCTGGCGCGACCTCACCGACTCGGTGAACTTCATGGCCGGCAACCTGACCGACCAGGTCCGCAACATCGCCCAGGTCGCCACCGCGGTGGCGAGCGGCGATCTCTCGCAGAAGATCAACGTCACGGCCCGCGGCGAGGTCCTGGAGCTCAAGGACACGCTGAACACGATGGTGGATCAGCTGTCCGCGTTCGCGGACGAGGTCACCCGGGTGGCGCGCGAAGTGGGTACCGAGGGACGGCTGGGTGGCCAGGCCGACGTCAAGGGCGTCTCCGGCACCTGGAAGGACCTCACCGAGTCGGTCAACGTCATGGCCGACAACCTGACCGCGCAGGTCCGCTCGATCGCCCAGGTCACCACCGCGGTCGCCCGCGGCGACCTGTCCCAGAAGATCCGCGTCGACGCCCGCGGCGAGATCCTCGAGCTGAAGGACACCATCAACACGATGGTGGATCAGCTGTCCGCGTTCGCGGACGAGGTCACCCGGGTGGCGCGCGAGGTCGGCACCGAGGGCAACCTCGGCGGCCAGGCCACCGTCCGCGGCGTGTCCGGGACGTGGAAGAACCTCACCGACAACGTCAACGTCATGGCGTCCAACCTGACCGGACAGGTGCGCTCGATCGCGCAGGTCGCCACGGCCGTCGCCCGCGGCGACCTGTCGGGCAAGATCACCGTCGAGGCCAAGGGCGAGGTCGCGGCGCTGGCCGACGTCATCAACACGATGGTCGACACGCTCTCGGCGTTCGCGGACGAGGTCACCCGGGTGGCGCGCGAGGTCGGCACCGAGGGCATGCTCGGCGGCCAGGCGCGCGTGCCGAACGTGGCCGGCACGTGGAAGGACCTCACCGACAACGTCAACTCGATGGCGAACAACCTCACCGGGCAGGTCCGCAACATCGCCCAGGTGACCACCGCCGTCGCCCAGGGTGACCTGACCCGCAAGATCGACGTCGACGCCCGCGGGGAGATCCTCGAGCTCAAGACCACGATCAACACGATGGTCGACCAGCTCTCGGCGTTCGCCGCGGAGGTCACGCGCGTGGCGCGCGAGGTCGGCAGCGAAGGCCGCCTCGGCGGCCAGGCCGAGGTCGAAGGCGTGTCCGGCACGTGGAAGCGGCTGACCGAGAACGTCAACGAGCTGGCCGGAAACCTCACCCGGCAGGTCCGCGCGATCGCCGAGGTCACCAGCGCCGTCGCCGAGGGCGACCTGACCCGCTCGATCACGGTCGACGCCTCCGGCGAGGTCGCCGAGCTGAAGGACAACATCAACTCGATGGTCGAGTCGCTGCGCGAGACCACGCGGGCGAACCAGGAACAGGACTGGCTGAAGTCCAACCTGGCCACGATCACCGGGCTGATGCAGGGCCGACGCGACCTCGCCGTCGTCGCGGCCGCCGTCATGGACGAGCTCGTCCCGCTGGTCAACGCCCAGTACGGCGCGTTCTACCTGGCCGACGACACGGCCGAAGTGCCCGAGCTGCGGCTCGTCGGTGCCTACGGCCACCCGGACGACGGGCACGGCCCGGCCGTGCGGTTCCGCGTGGGGCAGTCGCTGGTCGGGCAGGCCGCGCGCAGCCGCCGCGCGATCGCGGTCGACGACGTCCCGCCCGGCTACGCCACGATCTCCTCCGGGCTCGGCAGCACCGCGCCGGCCAGCCTCATCGTGCTGCCGATCGTGGTCGAGGACCAGGTGCTCGGCGTCATCGAGCTGGCTTCGGTCCACGGCTTCACCACGGTGCACCGGGCGTTCCTCGAGCTGCTGATGGAGCAGATCGGCGTCAACGTCAACAGCATCGTCGCCAACGCCCGCACCGACGAGCTGCTCGGCGAGTCGCAGCGGCTGACCGCGGAACTGCAGGCCCGCTCGGAGGAACTGCAGGCGCGGCAGGAGGAACTCCAGTCCTCCAACGCCGAGCTGGAGGAGAAGGCGGCGCTGCTGGTCACGCAGAACCGCGACATCGAGACGAAGAACCTGGAGATCGAGCAGGCCCGCCAAGAGCTGGAGGCGCGCGCCCAGCAGCTGACGCTGGCGTCGAAGTACAAGTCGGAGTTCCTGGCCAACATGAGCCACGAGCTGCGCACCCCGCTCAACAGCCTGCTGATCCTCGCCCAGCTGCTCGCGCAGAACCCGACCCGCAACCTCACCGCGAAGCAGGTCGAGTACGCGGGCATCATCCACTCGGCGGGCTCGGACCTGCTGCAGCTGATCAACGACATCCTCGACCTGTCGAAGGTCGAGGCCGGGAAGATGGACGTCACCCCGGAGCAGGTGTCGCTGCGCCAGCTGATCGACTACGTCGAGGCGACGTTCCGGCCGATGACCTCGCAGCGCAACCTGGACTTCCGGATCACCGTCGCGCCCGGCTCGCCGTCCGAGCTGCTCACCGACGACTCGCGGCTGCGGCAGGTGCTGCGCAACCTGCTGTCCAACGCGGTCAAGTTCACCGAGGTCGGCGGGATCGAGCTGCACATCGAACCGGTCGACCCGGACCGGCTGCCCCGGCCGTTGCGCGTGCACGGGCCCGCCGTCGCGTTCCGCGTCACCGACACCGGCATCGGGATCGCCGAGCACCAGCTCGAATCGATCTTCGGCGCGTTCCAGCAGGCCGACGGCACGACCAGCCGCAAGTACGGCGGCACCGGGCTCGGCCTGTCGATCAGCCGCGAGATCGCGCAGCTGCTCGGTGGGGTCATCACCGCCGAAAGCACCTTGGGCGAGGGCAGTACGTTCATCTTCGCGCTGCCGGTCGCGCGCCCGGACTTCGCGCCGCTGCCGGCGGGGGAGCACCCCGGCACCGCGGTCGCGACGACCGAGCCCGGGCCCGCCGTCCCGCCGTCGGGCCCGCGGGCGTACCGGCGGCTGCTGGTCGTCGAGGAACGCCAGCACGGGCTGTTGACGCTCGTCGCCGAGAGCGCGGCGGCGGATTTGTCCGACAGCCGGGAGATCGGCCTCTCGCCCGCCGACGTCGAAATCGTGACGGCGGTGGGCACGCAGGAGGCGGCCGCCGCGCTCGCCACCGACGCCTACCACTGCGTGGTGCTCGACCTGGACCTGCCGGACCGGACCGCGTTCACCTTCCTCGACGCGATGCAGGGCGACAGCGCGCTGCGGCTGGTGCCGGTGCTGGCGCACAACAGCCGCCGGCTCGACGGCGAGCTCGAACAGCTGGTGCAGTCCCGCGCGGACGTGCCGTCCCTGGAGGTGCTGTCCGGGCTGGACGAGCTGCGCGAGCGGATCGCGCTGCACCTGTCGGCCGAGGAGCCGGGCGCGGTGCTGCCGCTGGTCCGCTCGGACGAGCCGGCCGCGCCGGTGCGGCCCGCCGACGTCGACACCACCCTGGCCGGGCGGACGGTGCTGATCGTCGACGACGACCCGCGCAACGTCTACGCGCTGACCGGGATCCTCGAGCTGCACGGCATGCACGTGCTGCACGCCGAGGACGGCCGCAAGGGCGTCGAGACGGTCGCTTCGCACCCCGGCATCGACCTGGTCCTGATGGACGTGATGATGCCGGAGATGGACGGCTACACCGCGACCGCCAAGATCCGCGCGATGCCGGAGCACGCGAACATCCCGATCGTCGCGGTGACGGCGAAGGCGATGCCGGGCGACCGGGAGAAGAGCCTCGCCTCGGGCGCGACCGACTACGTGACCAAACCGGTCGATGCGGACGACCTCGTCGCCCGCATCAAGCGGCACGTGACCGCGTGACCGGCGACGACCGGTTGCCCGCCGACGTCCCGGCCAACCTCGCGCGGCTCGCCGGCACGGTCGCGCGCCTGCGCAGCGAAATCGACCACGCGCACGCCGTCGCCGACGGCCGCGCGCTGATCGAGCTCGCCAAGGGCGTGCTGATGGAACGCCTGCACTGCGCGCCGTCCGACGCGGCGCGGCAGCTGGAAACCCTGGCCGCGCGCGCCGGGATGACGCCGCTGGAGTTCGCCGCGGACGTCGTCGGCGAGGCGGCCGAGGACCGGGTGACCGAGGTGGCGCAGGAGTTCCTGGCCCGCGCCGACGACTCCGACGAGTCCGACGGCTCCACTGCCGTGCGGCTGCGGACCGCGGAGAGCGGCGTGCTCGCGGCCGGGGACACCCAGCGCGTCGCGGAGTCCATTTTGGATCATGCGCTGCGGCCGCTGGGGGCGACCGCCGTCGCGGTGTGGCTCGCCGGGTCCGACGGGTCGATGACCCTGGCCGGGTCCGCCGGGTTCTCGGCCGAGGAGGCGGCGCGCTGGCGGTACGTCCCGCCGGGCGTGGCGACGCCCGCCCGCAACGCGCTGATCGAGCGCGACACCGTCTGGTGCCCGACGCTCGCCGGGGCCGGTCTGCCGTCGATCGGGCAGCACACCCTGTCCGGGGGCGGCCGGGTCACGGTGCCGACCGGGACCGGCGGGCGCATCATCGGCGTCGTCGAGATGTGCTGGCCCGACCCCTTGCCCGAGGAACCGGGGCGCCGTCAGCTGGAGGCACTGGCCGAACTGTGCGCGTACACGCTCGACACCCGGGAGCTCCGGCCGGCGGCCGACGTGCTCGGCGAGCTGGTGGACTTCCTCGACGGCCTGCACGACCCGGCGGTGCTGCTGACGCCGTGCCTGGACGGCGGCGACTTCCGCATCCACCACGCCAACGTCCGGTTCGCCGACCCGGGCGGGCGGCCGCGCAGCCGGATCGTCGGCACCCGGCTGCTGGAGACGTACCCGCTGGCGGCGGAAGAGAGCGGGCTGCTCGACAAGATCCAGCGCGTCTACGCCACCGGTGAGCCGTTCCGGGCCGACAGCATGGCGGTCACCACGCTGGTCGACCAGGTGCCGCTGACCGTGCTCGCCGACGTCAGCGTGACGCGCTTCGCCGGGAACGTGCTGCTGATCCTGCGCATGCAGGACGACGCGGCGAAGCTCGCCGTGCTGCTGCAGCACGCCCAGCGGCTCGGGCGCATCGGCGGCTTCGAGGAGAACGTCGTCACCGGGGCGATCACCTGGAACATCGAGCTGTTCGCGTTGTACGGCCTCCCGCCGAACGCCGCTCCGCTGTCCCTGCACGACCTGGCCGTGCACGCCCACCCCGACGACGCGCCGTCGATCGGCCGGTTCCTGCGGGCGGTGCTGCACCACAAGCGCCCGTCGTCGACGGCGTTCCGGTTGCAGCGTTCCGACGGCGTCGCCCGCCACATCCGGGTGGTCGCCGAGCCGGTCGTCGACGGCCGCGGTGAGCTGGTCGCGGTCCGCGGCGCCTACCAGGACGTTTCGTCACAGCACTGGACCGAGGTGGCGCTGGCCGCGACGCGGGACAGGCTGGCCGAGTCCGAGCAGCAGGCGATGGAGCGCAACCGGCTCGCGTTGCAGCTGCAGCACGCGATCATGCCGCCGGCCAAGGGCCCGATCGACATGCCGGGCCTGCGTGCGGCGGTCCGCTACCGGCCCGCGGAGAAGGAGCACCTGGTCGGCGGCGACTGGTACGACGCGGTGGCCCTCCCGACCGGCGAGGTGCTGCTGTGCGTCGGCGACGTCGCCGGGCACGGCATCGACGCGGCGACCGGGATGGTGAGCCTGCGCAACGCCCTGCGCGGCCTCGCGGCGACCGGCGCCGGGCCCGCCCAGCTGCTGACGTGGCTGAACCTGGTGGCCTACCACCTCACCGACCACGTCACGGCGACCGCGGTCGCGGCGGTCTACGACCCGGCGCACCGGAAGCTGCGCTGGGCCCGGGCGGGGCACCTGCCCCCGATCGTCCGCCACCGCGACGGCACGGCGACGACGTTGCCCCTGATCCGCGGCTCCCTGCTCGGCGCGGTCCGCGACGTGCAGTACGAGGAGGACGAGCTCCAGCTCGCCGGCGGCGACATCCTCCTGATCTACACCGACGGCCTGATCGAGCGCCGCGACCGCCCGGTCCAGGACTCGGTGTCCCGCCTGGTCACCCTGGTCGACGGCCACGACGGCGGCCTCGAGCACCAGCTGGACAGGCTCCTGACCTACAGCACAGCCGACACGGACGACGACACCTGCGTGGTCGGCATCGAGGTCACCACCGCCTGACCGCGATGCCCCTCCAATCACGCGTGATGCCCCGCTGATCACGCGAGATGCCCCTTTCGGCACGGGCGGCGCTCCTCGTCGCCGGTCGGCGGGTGGAGGGGCGACACGGAGTCAGGGGTTGATGGCCAGGACCAGGAAGCCCGCCAGCAGGACCAGGTGCACGCCGCCCTGGAGGCGGGTCGCCCGGCCGGGTACCACCGTCAGGACGCTCACCACCACCGTCAGGGCCAGCAGCACGATCTGGGTCGAGCCCAGGCCGAGCAGGAGCTGGCCCGGCAGCCACACCGATGCCAGCGCGATCGCCGGGATCGTCAGGCCGATGCTCGCGATCGCCGAGCCGTAGGCCAGGTTCAGGCTGATCTGCATCCGGTCGCGCTGGGCCGCGCGCACCGCTGCGAGGGTCTCGGGCAGCAGGACCAGCAGCGCGATCACCACGCCCACGAACGACTGCGGGAACCCGGCCGCGCGCACCCCGGCTTCGATCGCCGGCGACTCCACCTTCGCCAGCCCGACCACCGCGACCAGCGCCACCAGCAGGAGCGCGAGGCTGCCCAGCGCGGCGCGTTTCGACGGCGGGTCGGCGTGGTCGTCCTCCTTGACCGCGCCGTCGGCCGCCACCGGCAGGAAGAAGTCGCGGTGGCGGACCGTCTGCGTCAGCACGAACGTGCCGTACAGCACCAGGGACGCGAGCGCCGCGAACGTCAGCTGGGTGGTCGAAAACGCCGGCCCGGGCGTGCTGGAGGTGAACGCCGGCAGCACCAGGCTGAGCGTGGCCAGGGTCGCCACCGTCGCCAGCGCGGCTCCGCTGCCTTCGGAGTTGAACAACGTCGAGCCGTAGCGCCGGGCGCCGACGAGCAGCGAGATGCCGACGATGCCGTTGGTCGTGATCATGACGGCGGCGAACACGGTGTCCCGCGCGAGCGAGCCGGCCTCGGGGCCTCCGGAGACCATCATCGTGACGATCAGCGCGACCTCGATGACGGTGACCGCGACCGCGAGCACGAGCGAGCCGAACGGTTCCCCGACCCGGTGGGCGACGACCTCGGCGTGGTGCACCGCGGCCAGCACGGTCGCCCCCAGCGCGACGGCGACGACGGCCACGAAGACCGGGCCGAGGTCGCGGCCCCAGGACAGCGCGAGCACGAGCACGCCGAGCACCGGGGTGACGGAGGTCCAGGACAGCAGGAAGGATCTCAGCGCGGCGACCATGCCTCCACCCTGGCACAGCACCGCGGGGTGCGCTGTCCCGTAAGGCGATTCTCACATCGTCCCTTGTGGACAGTCGAGGTCGGCGGGCGCCGGCCGGGGTGCGGCGGCGAGCACGTGCCGCCGGAAGGTTTCGCTCAGCGGTGGGAGAATCCCCGGCCCGTCGCCCAGGCGAGGCCGATGTCGCGCGCAGCGTCCACATCGGTCAGTTCCAGGTGTGGGGCCCCGCTCGCAGGAGGATGAACGTGTCGTCCGCGACGTCGGTGAGGCGCACCCGGCGGCGCCCCGCGAGCCGCAGCGGCTCGACGAGCAGCCGGGACCAGTGCGCCCGGGGTCGCCGCTGGTGATGACGACGTCCGCGGTGTTCCGCCTCGAGCCCGGCCTCGCCGTGCTGCCGCAGTTCGACGCGGGCACCGGAGGCTCGCCGAGGAAGCCGCTCAGCACCGCGGGCGCGAGCCACGTCCCGAACGTGTGCAGGAAGGCCAGCGGGACGCCCCCGGTGCCCGGCGCGACGATCTCGCCGACCTCGCGCAGTCCCTGGTCGAGCTGGTCGAGCACGAGATCGACGTGCCGCTTGATGGCGTGTTCGGCCCGCGTCGTGCTCGAGCCGCCGGATGGCCCGCGACAGCGCGACCTGGGTGAGGTGGCCTCGCGCGGCGGTTTCCGTGACCGTGACGCTGCCGGCGTACGACGTGCCGGTGAAGGCGGTGGTGTCAACGACGCCACGCCGGGCATGGTGAAGCCGGAAACGCTGGTCGATGGCCTCCCGGACTTCGGCACCGACCACGCCTCGGGTCACCGGCGAGATGGTGCGCGGCTTCGCGCTGGGGGCGACGAAGACGGTGCTCAACGGCGGTGTCGGCAAGATGGACGACCCGGCTCGCGCGAACCTCCGCAACACCCCGCGGCCGTAGCCTGCGGTTCCGGCGGCGGTCCATTGTGGATGCGGAGGCCGGTTCGCCGTCGCCGCGGCTACGCACGGTGGTGATCGACCACTCGTTCGGCTGCTGGGGGAGGGGCGGGGTCGCCTCCTACCGTCGAGGGAGTGCTCGCCGTACCGTCGTGGGAGGTGTGACCGGCGTGCTCGTGGCCCTCCAGCGCACCGGCGAAAACCGGCCGCTCCCGCCGGCGGCGGAGCATCTGGTCGCGTTGCTGCGATCGTGGGGCCCCGGCCCGGACCACCTGACGGGGCTGGCACTGGCGGGCATCACCCTGCCGACCCGGCTGGGCCCCCGCTTCGTGGACGCCCTGGTGTTCACGCGTTACGGAGTGGTGGTGATCGCGGCCCACGAACCCGGACCGGCGGAGTGGCCGGGCCCGGGCAACCGCACGGGAGCAGCGGTGGCGGCGGCCAAGCTGGCCCTGGCGGGCCACGAAGGCGCCCGGCATGTGACGGGCTTGGTGGCGGTGGTCCCGCCGTCGGGCGAGCCGGAGCTGGGTCTGCCGGCGGGGGAGTGGCGCGGCGAGGAGCCGGAGCCGTTGGCGGGTGGCGCGGGGCGTGACCGGCCGCCGTGGTCGGGCGGCGGCGAGCCGGAGCTGGGCCCGCCGGCGGAGGAGCCGGCACCGGAATTGCCCGGCCGCGAGCCCGCCGCAACACCGCTCGAAAGCCGGGCCGAGGCGCTCCCGGCCGCGCAACCTCCCCGTACCGCCCGGCCCGCCCTCCACTGGCCCGAGCCCGAGCCCGTCCCCGACGTGGCCGTCGTCCTCGCCGAGCGTCGGGGGCTGCGGCGGATCATCGCCCAGCACAACCGGTGGCGGACCGTCTGGTCGGCCGACGA
>Ga0070663_100000196_pt1 | contig 30272 bp, 20 predicted proteins | sample KBSC63metaG_FD_65646 | JGI IMG/M metagenome (GOLD analysis project Ga0070663, IMG submission 65646) | Corn rhizosphere microbial communities from Kellogg Biological Station, Michigan, USA - KBS C6-3 metaG | ecosystem: Host-associated > Plants > Roots > Rhizosphere > Soil ...
TGGGCCAGCGCCGAGCAGCGCTTCGAGAAGGCCTTCAACGCGAACCCTGCGCCGGCCGTGATTTGCCGCCTCGACGACTTGCGCTATGTCCGCGTCAATCACGGCTTTCTCGAGATGACCGGTTTCGAGCGCGAGCACGTCATCGGACGCTCGACCTACGAGCTGGACGTGCTCGACCAGGCCGACCGCAAGGACCTCGCCATCGAGCGGCTCGGTGCCGGCGAAACGATCCCACAGATGGAAGCGCAGATCCGCCTGCCCGGCGGCGGCAGCAAGCTCGTCATCGTCGCCGGCCAGCCGATCGAGATCGGCGACGACGCCTGCATGCTCTTCACCTTCATCGATCTCGAACCGCGCCGGCAGGCGGAAACCGCGCTGCGCCAGAGCGAAGAGCGCTTCGCGAAGGCGTTCCGCATGACGCCGGTGCCGACGCTCGTCTGCGACCTGCGGCAATTCCAGGTGACCGACGTCAACGACGCCTTCACGAGCGCGACCGGCTACGGCTCGGACGAGCTGCTCGGCCGTCCGCTCGAAGACATCGGCTTCCTCGAGCCCGAGCGCATGCGCGCGCACGTCGCGGCGGCGCTGGAGAAGACCGGCGGGTTGCAGAACGTCGAATACCGCATCCGGCGCAAGGACGGGCAAGTCATCGACTGCCTCGTCTCCGCCGAAACCGTGCAGATCCAGGGTGCGCCGTGCTTCCTGATGGCGCTGCTCGACATCACGCACCGCAAGCAGAGCGAGATCGAACTCGTCTCCGCGATCGAAGCGGTGATGGAAGATGCCTCGTGGCTCAGCCAGACCCTGGTCGAGAAGATCGCGAACGTGCGCCGCGGCAGCGCGCCGGATCGCGGCGCGCGGCTCGCCGACCTCACGCCGCGCGAGCGCGACGTGCTCGGGCTGATCTGCGAAGGCTTGGCCGACAAGGAGATCGCCGCGCGCCTCAAAGTGGCGCCGAGCACGATCCGCAATCACGTCGCCAAGCTGTATTCGAAGCTCGACGTGCACAGCCGCAGCGAAGCGATCGTATGGGCGCGCGAACGGGCCGTGTTCGGTGGTGCGCGCCGCGCGCAAGAGAAGCCGAAGACCTGAGCCGCGCTGCGCGCGCCGAAGGTCTTCGCGATCGCCTCGCTGCGAAGCCTGGGCGAACACCACTGGGAATCCACAACACGCGACCCGCGTGAAGGAATGGAGCGAGGAAACTGCCGATGGAAGCGAAGATCGAAACCGAGCGCCTCGTGCTCTCTCCGTTGCGCGCGAGCGACGCGGCCGCGCTGTTCGCGTATCGCGGCGACGACGAGGTCGCGAAGTATCAGGGGTGGAAGCCGGGCAGCGTCGGCGAGGCCGCGGCCTTCATCGCGCAGCAGTCGCACCACGCGTTCGGCACGCCGGACAGCTGGTGCCAGCTGGCGATCCGCAGCCGCGAGACGGGCGAGCTGGTCGGCGACTTCGGCGTGCATTTCCCTGCGAGCACGGACGACCCGATCGAGTTCGGCCTGTCACTGGATCCCGCCCACCAGGGCAACGGCTACGCACGCGAAGCGATGGCGGCGGCGATCGACGTGGCCTTTCGACGTTGGGGCTATCGCAGACTGGTCGGGTCGGTCGATCCGCGCAACGCAGCGAGCATGGCACTGTGCCGTTCGCTCGGCTTGCGCCAGGAAGCGCACCACGTGGAGAGCTACCGCTTCCGCGGCGAGTGGGTCGACGACGTGATCTTCGCCCTGCTCGCGCGCGAATGGCCCGTGCAACGAGACGCGGGCCGCCGGCGCTGAATCCGCAGCCGGCGCGTGTCGAAGCGGCGGATCGCCGTCGCGCGTTCTCGGCTCGCCGCGTCTATTCCGCGACCGGCGCGGCCATCGGTACGCCTTTGTCCACGATCCAGGTCGATACCGCCGTGCCGCCCGCCGTGCCAGGCGCGGCGACGAGGTTGTGCACGAGCCCGGCCGGATTGAAGAAGAAATCGCCGGCCTTCAGCGTGCGATCGGGTTGGCCTTTCGCCTTCAGCACAAGGTCGCCCTTCAATACGTAGCCGCTCTCGTCGCCCGGATGCTTGTGCCAGCCGCTTGCCGCGCCGGCCGGCAGCTCGGCCGTGCCGAGCACGACTTCCTTGCCGGCGACCCCGCTCAGGTCGTGGCGGTCGAGCACGGTGCGCTTCATCGCCGGCACATCGTCGGCGAGTGCGGATCCGATGCCGCCGAGCAGGAGCAGGCAAAGGCCGGTACGTCGGATCGTCTGCGAAACGTTCATCGTGATGCTCCGCGTTGAAGAGACTGGAAGAGGACAGGGGCCCGCGGCGCGATCGGCCGGCATCCATCGCGGCGACTTCGCGGTCGCGGCGCCGGCGCTGCAGGGTTTCCCGCGCCAAGGATAGCTCCGATTGCGCGCTCGAATGCCGACGCGATCCGATGATGAAATCTTTAAAAAGGAAAATGGCAGCAGCGCTGGAGCGGTGTGCCGCTCGCCGGCGTCCTCATCCACCGTGCAACAATTGCCGCGCATCGGATGGCCGGGGCCTTGCCGGAGTGTTCGCATGAATCAAGGTTCCCGTGACTCGCAGCCCGCCGCCGGAGCTTCCGTGGACGGTGGCGCACCGCATCCCGCCGCGACGATCGCCGCGACCATTCTCGGATCGAGCCTCGCTTTCATCGACGGTTCGGTCGTCAACGTGGCGTTGCCGACCATCGGCCGGGCATTGCACGCAGGCCCCGCTGATCTGGCGTGGACGATCAACGCCTATCTGCTGCCGCTCGGCGCGCTGACCCTGCTCGGCGGTGCGGCCGGCGACCATTTCGGCCGGCGGCGGCTGTTCCTTCTCGGCATCGGATTGTTCCTCGTCGCCTCGGTGCTGTGCGCCGCCGCGCCCACGCTTGGACTGCTGCTCGCCGGACGCGGCCTGCAGGGCGTCGGTGCCGCCTTGCTGATGCCCAACAGCCTGGCCTTGCTCGGTGCGGGCTTCAGCGGCAAGGCGCGCGGCCGCGCGATCGGCACGTGGGCCGCGACGGGCGCGATCGCCGGCGCGGTCGGTCCCGTGATCGGCGGCTGGATGGTCGATCATCTCGGCTGGCGGCCGATCTTCCTGATCAACGTGCCGATCGGCGCGGCCGCCGCGTGGTTGGCCGCGCGCTATGTCGAGGAAAGCCGCGACCATCGCACTCCGGCGCGACTGGATGGCTACGGCGCGCTCTTCGTCACGCTGGGCCTCGGCTTGATCGTGTGGGCGCTGACCGCGGCGGCCGAACCGGCGACCTCGCGCGTCGCCCTGTGGGCAACGCTGTCCGCAGGCGCCGCCGCCACGGCGGCATTCGTGGTGATCGAGCAACGTCGCGGGCCCGATGCTCTGATGCCGTTCGCCTTGTTCGGCACTGCCGCGTTCGTCGGACTCAGCCTGTTCACGTTCTTCCTCTATGCGGCCCTCGGAGGACTGATCGTGCTGCTGCCGTTCGCGCTGATCCGCATCGGCGGCTATTCGGCCGTGCAGGCCGGCATGGCGATGCTGCCGCTGCCGATCGTGATCGCACTCGGCTCGCGGCTGATGGGCGGCATCGCGGCGAAACTCGGCGGACGGTTGCTGCTGACCGCCGGTGCGGTCGTCGTTGCCGCCGGATTGGCGCTGTATGCGCGCGTCGAGACCGGCCGCATCGACTACTGGCAGGACGTCTTGCCGCCGACCCTGCTCGTCTCGATCGGCATGGCGATCTGCGTGGCGCCGCTGACGACGCTGGTGATGGCGGCAGTGGACGCCGATCACGTCGGCGCCGCGTCCGGATTCAACAGCGCGATCGCGCGGATCGGCGGCCTGATCGCGACCGCGCTGCTGGGCTTCGTCTTCGCGGCAGCCGACGACGCCGTGCTGCTGCAGCGCATCCACGCGGCCGCGTTAGCCGGCGTCGCGTGCGCCGTCGTTGCGGCGATCTGTGCCTGTGCGCTCGTGCGCGATGCCGACGGCGGCTGATCGAACGGCGAACGCTCGCAGGCACGAGCCGCCCGCGGACCTTGCGCCTTCGCGGGCCGCGAGCCGGTAGGTCCTATCGCCCCAGTTGCAGCGCCAATGGCGCGTCCGGCCCTTCGATGACGCCGCGCGCGTGTTCGTGCGGCGGCGGCCCTTGCAGGCGGATCTGCAGCGCAAGGTCGGTGCGCGAGTCGGCGTGTTCGAGCGCTTCGGCGTAGCCGATCGTGCCGGCCGCATAGAGCGCGTACAGCGCCTGGTCGAACGTCTGCATGCCGGCTTCGCTCTTCTGCTTCATCGCCTCGCGGATCGTCGCGATCTCGCCCTTCTCGATCAGGTCCGAGATGTAGGCCGTGACCAGCATGAGCTCGACCGCCGGCACCCGCGTGCCGTCGACGGCGTGCAGCAGGCGCTGCGACACGACGGCTTTGAGGTTCAGCGAGAGATCGATCAGCAGCTGATGCCGCGCGGTGTCGGGAAAGAAGTTGAGGATGCGGTCGAGCGTCTGGTTCGCATTGTTCGCGTGCAGCGTCGACAGGCAAAGATGGCCGGTCTCGGCGTAGGCGATCGCCTGCTGCATCGTCTCGCGGTCGCGGATCTCGCCGATCATGATCACGTTCGGCGCTTCGCGCATCGCATTGCGCAGCGCGTTCGCGTAGCTCAAGGTGTCGATGCCGACTTCGCGCTGGTCGATGATCGACTTCTTGTGCTGGTGCAGGTATTCGATCGGATCCTCGATCGAGAGGATATGGCCGCCGCGGGTCTGGTTGCGGTAGTCGAGCATCGACGCCAGCGTGGTCGACTTGCCCGAACCCGTCGCGCCGACGACGAGGATCAGTCCGCGCGGCAGCGTCACCAGGCTCTGCAGCATGCTCGGCAGGCGCAGGCTCTGGATGCTCGGGATCTCCGACGGGATGTAGCGGATCGCCAGTGCGACCTCGCCGCGCTGGCGGTAGACGTTGACGCGAAAGCGCCCGAGCCCGGCCGGCGCGATGCCGAGATTCATCTCCAGCGTCGCTTCGAACTCCTTCTGCTGGCGATCGCTCATCACCGAGTAGGCCACTTCGTGCGTGTCGATCGGCGTCAACGCCTTGTCGCCGATGTAGCGCGACACGCCGGCGACCACGAGCGCAGGCGGCGCGCCATGGCTGAGATAGAGGTCGGATGCGCGCTCCGCCGTCATCTGTGCGAGCAGCTCGGAAATATCCAAGGGTGCCTCCTCATCACGACGCGGGGACCTCGGCATCGTACCACCGTGCTGGACGCAGGCTGGCGGATCGGAAAGAATCCGGCGTCGCGCGCGGCACGAGCGCGTGCGAACCCGCAGCGACTGGCCCATCCCATTGTGGAGAAATGGAAGATGCATCGCTTCGTCCGGTGGGTTCTGTCGGCCCTGACGTTCGCCGCAGGCGGGTATGGCCAGGCTGCCTCGCCCCAACCGCAGATCCTCACCGGCGACGTCGACCGTTTCTACACGGTCTACGAGGCTGCCGGCGGCCATCCTGCGGTCGAACAGCTCGATCGCGACTACCTCACGCCGGGAACGCCGGGTCTGCACGAGTTCGCGAAACTGCGCAACGTCTCGGGACAGACCATCGCTGCCGCGATCGAGAAGCGCCCGCAGATCTACGAGGATGCACGCCGCTGCCTGAAGGTCCTTCCGCAAGTCAGGCAACGCGTTGCGGCGTCGCTCGGCAAGCTCGCGCGGATCTATCCCGAAGTGAAGTTCCCGCCGGTGACGATCGTGGTGGGGCGCGGCCGCCCGGTCGGCATCACCAATCCGTCCGGCGTCACGGTAGGACTGGAAGCGCTGTGCTCGGCGGACTTCATGAATCGAAGTCCCGAAGATCGCTTCGTCCACGTGATCGCGCACGAGTACGGACACATCCAGCAAAGCCGCGCCCAGCAGGAACTCAATCCGGGCGATCCCGGCGCGACGGTTCTCAAGCTGTCCCTGATCGAGGGCGCGGCCGACTTCCTCGGCGAACTCATCTCGGGCGACATCGGCAATCAGGCGCCATTTGCCTCGGCGAAAGGGCACGAGGCGCAGATCGAATCCGCGTTCGTCGAGGACGAGGACAAGACCGACGTCTCGAACTGGCTCTACAACGGCATCCCATCGCCGGGGCACGCGACCGACCTCGGGTATTGGGTCGGCTACCGCATCGTGAAGGCCTACTACGATCGTGCGGCGGACAAGCATCAGGCCTTGCGCGACATCTTCGAGATGACCGATCCGAAGGCGTTCCTGGCGGCTAGCGGCTGGCGGCCGGCCAAATAGCGCCGTCCGACCGTTCGGCGACGTGTACACGCCCGACCCGGTCTTGTATGTTGCCCCGACCGACTCGGCGGTAGGGGAGAAGCGGCATGAAACGCCTGATTCTGGCGCTGTTCCTCTGCATGTTCGTCTTTGCGGCACACGCGGAGTCGGAAGCTGCGAAGCCGAAGGTCCGCGCGATCACCGCCTTCGTCCGCCTCGATCGATCGAACTACGAGAAGCAGATCGCCGACACGATGACGGTGCTCGACGCCGCCAAGGCGGAGTTCGCCCGTCGCGGCTACGAGACGCAAACGGTTCGCATCGTGACGCAGCCGTTTGCCGAGCTGGTGAAGGGCCTGTCCGACAAGGACGCGCTCGCGTTTCTGCGGGCATTCGACGATCTGTCGCAAAAGGCCGGCTTCATGCCGAACGTCGGCCCGGCGATGCTGCACGACACGGACGATCCGGCCGCGATGCGCCTGCTGGCGCAGGCGCTTTCGACGCTGCCGCGTATCAACGCGAGCGCGATCATCGCGGACGACGACGGCATCCACTGGAAGACGATTGCCGAAACGGCCAAGCTCGTGCGCTATGTGACCGATCACAGCGCGCGCAGCCAGGGCAACTTCCTGTTCACGGCCACGGCGATGCTCAAGCCACTCGGTCCGTTCTATCCGGGCGCGTATCACACCGGCGCCGGCAAGCAGTTCTCGTTGGGATTCGAGGGTGCCAGCGTCGTGCAGCAGGTTTTCGGCGCGAGCCATGGCGATTTCGACGCCACCGTGGCCGAGCTCACGCGGCAATTGACGATCCATGCGCGGATCGGCGAAGAAGTCGGCAACGCGATCGCGGCGTCGAGCGGATGGGCCTTCGCCGGCGTGGACCCGACGCCGGCACCGCTCGGCGATGCATCGATAGGCGATGCGATCGAGCGTTATACCGGTTCGACGTTCGGCTCGAACGGCACGATGACGGCGGCGTTCGCCATCACGTCGGCGGTGAAGGCGGTGAAGGTGAAGCAGATCGGCTATTCGGGATTGATGCTGCCGGTGATGGAAGACAAGCGGCTGGCACAGCGATGGGCCGAGGACGCCTACGAGATCGACTCCCTGCTCGCCTATTCCGCGGTGTGCGGAACGGGCCTGGACACCGTGCCGCTTCCCGGCGACGTCAGCGAAGAGCGCCTGGCGAAGATCTTCGGCGATGTCGCCGTGCTCGCATGGAAGTGGCACAAACCGCTGTCGGCGCGCCTGCAACCGGTCAAGGACAAGAAGGCAGGCGACAGGACCGACTTCGACAGCCAATACCTGTTCAACACGACGCTGCATGCAGGCCCGTGACCCCGGCCGGCAGGCATCGCGATGGATATCATGACGCGGTGCCGACGAACGAACGGAGCCATCGACGTTGACGAACGCGCTGGAAGCTTTGCTCCTGCAGCTGGAGCAGGACCGTTCGCTGGATGAGCCGGAGCGGATGCGCGAACGCAGCGACGCGCTCGATCTTCTCGACGCCTGTCTCTCGTTCGAGCACGACGAAGGCGGCGACGCCGAAGCCGCGTCGAAGGCGTTGCTGCATGCGCGGGCCGGCGCGGTAGCGGCTCGACTGGAAGCCGTCGATGCGACCGTCCACCAGGCCATTCGCAGCGAGATTCGGCAGGGCAGAGCGCCGGGCTGGCTGCTCGAACAGATCGCCGCGTGCAGCCGAGGCGGGAGCGGTGCTCTTCCGGTGCACGATGAAGGCTACGACTACCTCGACGCGGCGGTCGCCGGGATTCTCCCGTTCGGCGAGCCAGAGGCCGAGATCGGCGAACTCGCCGACGAGATGGTGTTCTATCAGCCGACACCGGCGCGCCACATCTTCGAACTGATCGGCCGTGCGGCGCTCGCCGAGGGCGATGTGCTGGTCGATCTCGGCTCGGGCCTGGGCCACGTTCCGCTGCTGGTCGCCATCTGCACGAAAGCGCGCGGCATCGGCATCGAGTACGAAGCGGCGTATGTCGATTGTGCCCGGCAATGCGCCGCGGCCCTGAATCTTTCGCGGGCGACCTTCGTTCGGCAGGACGCGCGCGAGGCGGACTTTTCCTGCGGCACGCTGTTCTACCTCTACACGCCTTTCAGCGGCGGCATCCTGCGCACGGTGCTCGACGCGCTGCGCCGCGAAGCCGCGCGCCGCGCGATACGCATCGGCACCTATGGCCCGTGCACGCAGGTCGTTGCCGGGGAGCCGTGGCTCGAGGCCATCGGTACGCTGCAGACGGGGCGGCTTGCGCTGTTCCGCTCGCGTGCCGTCGAAATGCCGGGCTGAACTCGCGCGCGGTTTGTACCCGCCCTGCCGCCGCCCGGCCTGCACACGCAGGAGTCGACCTGTGCCGTAGGGAATCCATGTTGGCAGCCCCATCGGCCGAACTGCAGGGCAGATCGACGACCTTCTTTTCGTTTACAGCGTTGTGGCCGCTCATGGTGGCGGCTCATCATTCGTCAGCGTCGGCACTGCTCGTACAGCGAATGGATTCCCGCTTGACCAGCTTCGCTGTTGAGAAGCGTCTCGCGGGAATCCATGGTGCTTTCGAACCCTGACATCGACCGCCGATCGCGCGGCGCTCCTGCCCGCGCGGCCGCCGCGCCTTCACTTCGCCGCCGAGCGCGCCGCATCCTCGATCATCGCCGCGACTTCCTTCGGATGCGATTCGTAGACGGAATGGCTGGCGCCGTCGATCTCCACGGTCTTGCTGCCGGCGCGCTTGGCGTACATGCGTTCCAGGTCCGGATTGATGATGCGGTCTGCCTTGGCGACCATGTACCAGCTCGGCTTGTCCTTCCAGGCGGGATGCGTGGCCGGTGCCGAGAACACGCTGGCCGCAGTGAGGCCCTGCGCGTTGGCTTCGAACTCGGCTTGCGCCTTCGGCAGGTCCGCCGCGAAGTCGGCGTGATAGAAGGCCGGATCGAGATAGAGGAAGCCGTCGGGCGTCTTCTTCACGGCCTTGGTCGCATTCGGAAACTTCTTGCCGTTGGCCGCTTCGGTCTCGCCTTCGTCGAGCGCATGCGCGGCGATGTAGACCAGACCCTTCACTTCCGGATCGTTGCCGGCGGCCGTGATGATCGCGCCGCCGTAGCTGTGGCCGACCAGGATCACCGGGCCGTCCTGCATCGCGAGCGTGCGCTTGACCGCTGTCACGTCGTCGTCGAACGAGGTCAGCGGATGCTGCGAGATCGAGACGTGATAGCCGTCCTTGACCAGGATGTCGTAGACCGGCTTCCAGCCGGCGCCGGAAACGAAGGCGCCATGCACGAGGACGATATTGTGGACCGGGGCCGCCTGCGCGACGGCGCTACCGGCCATGGCGGTCATCAGGGCGGCTGCCAGCGCGGCGTGAAGCACGGATGTCTTGCGGAACATGACTCACCTCATCGGTTGTCGGTAAGGAAACGGCCGTGCCGGCGGTACCGGCTCGGGCAACGCAATTCCCGGTAAGCTCGCGGTGTGCCGGGGTCGATGCAGAGCGTAAACCTGCCGGTACCGGGGATTTATGGTGTTTCGACGCCGATTCATTGGAGGTGCCAATGCGCCCGCTGCCTCCCGAATTGCTGCGCAGTTTCGTCGCCGTCGCACAGACCGGCAGCTTCACGACCGCCGCCGAGCGTGTGTGCCTCACGCAGCCAACTGTAAGCCAGCACATCCGCCGGCTCGAAGACCTGCTCAATCGCCCGCTGTTCGAACGCGATACGCGCAACGTGCGCCTGTCGCGGCACGGCGAGGCGCTGCAGGACTATGCCGCGCGCATCCTCGAACTGATGGACAAGGCCGTCTCGTCGGTCAGCGGGCCGCCGCTGCACGGCACGGTGCGTCTCGGGCTTTCCGAAGATTTCGCCGCGACCCGGCTGACCTCGGCGCTGGCGGCGTTCGTGCAGCGCAATCCCGAGGTCGAGCTCGTCATCGCGACGGCCTTGAGCGGCACTCTGTTCCGCGATCTCGACGAGGATCGCTACGACCTCGTCTTCGCCAAGCGCCTGCCGGGCAGCCAGCGCGGCCGCGTCATCCGCATCGAACCCTTGTGCTGGTGCGTCGGGCCCGATTCCCGCATCGACGGCGGCGAAGCGGTGTTGCCGCTCGCCTTGCACCCGGAGCCGAGCATTTCGCGCACGCGTGTGCTCGAAGTGCTGAAGGCGGCCAACCGGCCCTGCCGCATCGCTGCGGTGAGTGCCAGCGTCGCCGCGCTGAAAGCCGCCGTGATCGCCGGACTGGGCGTGAGCGCGTTCGCCGGCTACGTCATCCCCGATGGGCTGGTGCGGCTCGACGCCGACCTGCCGGACCTCGGCCTGCTCGAATACGTGATCGACCGTCCGGCCGTGGCGTCGCCGGCCGTGCTCGAGCTCGAAAGCATCTTGACGAGCGCGGCCAGAGCCTTATGAGGCCGCGCCTGCGGCGCAGCGCGCCTTCTTCTTGCTTCTTCGAGGACAGAGCTGCCGCGTCGCAGGTGGTCCGTGCGGCGGCTGCGGCGATTCGCAGGATGTTTGTGGCGTGGGCTGTCGGCGGCCGTGAGCAGGTTGATGAACTCAACAGTCTTGTCGGCCGGGCGGCATCGTTTCTTACCCAACTGCTCCAGTCGTGTGTAAGAGCGCGCGGAAGTAAATACCGCCCGAATTGAATTTCCGCTGACGATTCCTCTCCCGCAGAGACGGCTCTAGCTGTCGCCCGAATTGCGTAGGAGACGTTCGGCGTGGACAAGGCGATCCGATGGTATTCGTCGAGTGCGATACCGGCAACAGCTCGTCTTTACTCCGTCATTGACCGTCATCCATTCCCAAGTCGCTCGCTTCCTCCTGAAGTTCGATATGCCGCACCGACTCCGCATCGACCGGCTGTTCCGCAGAGGTCGGCTGGGCCGGACACGTGGCCAAGGTCACATCGGTGTTGAAGCGAACCGTCCCCGTAGCCAATGGGATCATGGCTGCAAAGGCGGGTTGCGCCGGCGACGCATCCACATCGGGTGGAATTGTGCCGGTACCGATCGGCTCCAGGTAGAACGGCTGCATCGGGGCGCCCATGATCTGGTTCCGCCGCTTCTGCACGGTATCGAAGCACCAATACTCCGGCGTCGACGGCAGGCCGGCCGCACAGGTGTTGTAGGGCGCTGAGAGTGTGCTCGCGTCGATGTGCTCCTTGTTCGCCTGGCGGAACACGGCTGGCGTGGAGATCGACTGCATCGGAATCTGCGGGATGCCGGGAATGGAATATGCCACCGGGACGCCGCGGACGTTCTTGCGCTGCGCGGGAATGCCCGGATCGGGGGGCGGGAAGATGAAGCCCAGGCGCACCATGCCGGCCTGGTTCGACCCCGCCACCGGATCGATCAGCGCAGGTGCACCGTTCGCGCCTTGGTAGAAGAACACCAGCTTGACCGGTGCCCCGCCCGCACAGGCCCAAAAATCCTTCGCGCCGTCGTTCGGATAGGTTGTGCTGTGCGGGAACCAGGTACCGCCATTCCACCAGTAGTCGGTGTTGTTCCAGAAGCTGGTGAACGTGGGCTCGCGCACATCGAGAGTACCGACCGCCACGCCGTCTGTTTCCTGTCCCAACGTGCCGCGATACACCACTTGGATGAACAAGTCGGTCGCGTTGACCGGAATCGGATCGCTCGCGAAGTCGAAGAGCTTCTCGATGCCCGTGCCCGCAGCCTGGTTGTCGAGTTCGCCGGCCGCTACTGTCAACGGCGCGGACACGGAGATCTCTTGATAGTCGGTGCGTACGGTCTGCCCGCTGCCGCAGCCGGGCTCGGTGATGATGAGCTGCGGTGGCGGCGCATAGCTCTGCACTCGCTCGCCTGACAGGTCTGGCTTGTAGCAGGAGTTACGGTGATATTTCGCAACCGCCACGAGCTGCGCACTGGTGCCGCCCGTATTCTGCGGCACATTCGCACCGGTCCCGCTTTCAGTGATGGCGACCGTCGCGTTGCGAACGCGCAGACGTACCTTCTCGAAACCGAAGATCGGGCACCCATCGACGCTCGCCGTACCTTGGCAGGGATATCCCTGCGCATTCATCGTATGCGTCGCACCTTGGTTCAGTACGCCAACGACGTGATCGTTCGGCGTGAGTACCTCAAGCTGTCCTCGGAAGAAAAAATTGATCACCCCAGCCGAGTACGCCACGGCGCGCGGCAGCAGTACATCCGCGTCATAGACGAAATTCTCGAAACGTAGGTTGGTTACAACATCTTGCGGGACAGCCCCCGCATAGTCGGCAAAGGTGGCTTTGCTGATGATCGGAACCTTCCCACCGAACTGGGGTGGGAGTCGATCTGCATAGTTCGGATTGACAGCATCGACAACTCGTCGCGTATACATCGTTGTAGTGACCGTCTGGCCGTTCACGATGATCGGGCTTGGCACCTGTACTGCCGTATATATCGAGGTGTCCGTGATGTCGTTCTCGGGCAACTGATAGGTTACGTTCTGGCGACTGCAAGGTATGGTCCCGGGAGGGCTGCATTCTCGAAAACCTGGGTAAGTCCCTGCAGTAAAGAAGTTCCGGTTGCTGAAATCGATCATGCCTTTCCGTGCATTGATCGCGGAATCGCCCGTGCCTGGATCGTCGTACTTGGTAGTGAAGAATTTCACCGGCAATGCGAACGTCGGGATCGGATAGCCATCGAATACCAAGGGTGGCAATTGACCGAGTGAGGGCAAGTTGTCGCTCATCAGGCGCAGCGGGTTGTTTAGTCCACCCTCTGCCGTTCCTGTGACGCGGTAGTCAGTGAACGCCTCATAGGCAGCAGCGTTCCCCTGATTTCGGCCAAGGCTAGCAAGGGGCGGTGCGTGGCTGTCGTTTCGCGTGTGTTGCGGCTGCGCGCCATCCTGCAAGAGGTGGATGACATGTCCCAGGCTGGCGATAGCGGTCGCCCATCGTTGTTGTCGTTCGAACGAACTGCTAAACCGATCGAGTGCCGTTCCGCCATTGGGATAACGCTCGTTTGTCAGTGCGCTCCAATAGCTCTTGCGCGCGTCTACCCATGTGAAGTGATTTCGCCGCGTAGCGTCCTCGGCGTCGTTTGGCGGACTGAGCGGATGCTGCGTTCCCATTGCCCACACAGGCGAGCGAACGCAGCCGTAGTCGGCACACACCGGATAGGCGAACGCTCGATCGTAAAGCGGGTCATAGAAATGTCGGCCTGCACGTAGCAGATTGCCCCAAGGGTCAGGCGCTCGATGATCTTGGGTGAAATAAATATTGGTAAGAGGATAGAGCGCGTCGTTGTCGTCTTCTCGAATGTCGCCCTGCATCAGCCAGCCATCGACCCGATACCTGAAATCATCAACGTTAGCCGCATCGGGGATTTGGTTAGCGGCAATCAACGCTTGAAATACCTCCAGCTCCTGCTGTTGCTGGCTCAACGTGAACTGAGCAGGATCGTCGCTTAACGCCTGGTTGTCGAAGTACGTGTTTGTGAAGGGATCGGTCTTATCCAGACGATCAAATCCTAGCGTCCCCACGATCGACTGCGGGTCGTCCGGATTGAGCACCGACCTTTGATACGCCTTGTAGGCAATGAGCGCGTGCGTCGTGATGTCGTAGGCTTTCGCCGAACCTACAGCGAGGGCTCCAGCAATAGCTCCAGCAAGCGCAGCGATTTTCGATATGGTCCATTTACGCATGGATAGTTCCCTCTAGTGCATGCTCATTGCCATCATTCTGCCGTAATAGAGATACATGAAGAGTATGGCAGCAGCGTATACAAGACTCAGGATCGCCGGATTAGATTTGTCGTACTTGTCGGCTCTGAATGACCAAAGGAGCAGCCATACTCCAGCAAGTGCACCGACGAATGCAGGCAATGCGCCTTTCCAAGAATTGGAGCATCTCGCACTAAAGATATCCGACAGAGAATTACACCCCATGCTTCCCGCAAAGATGGCGAAGAATATGTAGACGCAGGCTGCTATCCCGCCAAGAGCTGCAATTCGACCGATGAATCTCAATTGGTCTTCCATTCACGCCTCACATGGATTCGATGCGCCAGACACCGTCCTGACCTTGGCTGAACCGAACAGTCGCACCTGTCATCGCGTTGTTCTGAACTCGAACGCTGAGCAGCTCTGCGAATGTAGGAGTGAAACTTCCTGCTGCGAGTATGCCCATCGTGGCGGCAACCTGCGGAAGGTTCGTGCCAGATGCAGTCAGGAAGTCGTTGTATCGAATCTGAGCATTCTCATCGAAGGCTTTCAATGCGCCCGCCGCATCCGATGCATTCAGGCGCGCCCGAAGATAGGCGTAGACCGAGCACACTTGAGATCGGATGTGCGGCACGGAGTAGATCCCGATACCCGTTGTGGCTGCATATGTGCGGCTTTGAGTGTCGACTATCGTCGCGACGGGCTTATAGACGCCTGCGGACGTGTAAGTGTGACGCGGAATCGACCCAATCGGCCCCGTGTACGGAGGTGTGCCGTCCCCATAGTTGAGCATAAAGCTCTGAACAGAGACATTCGATGGAGGAGCTACGTTGAAGCCGACGCTTAAGGGCGCCGCGCCCGTGTTCGTGTCGACGCCGAGGCTGCTGTTCGATGGCGCAGCGCTGTAGGTGACGGCAACTTGCGCTGTCGCAGTCAGTCCGTCCAACGTTGTAACGGTGGCCTGTAGCGTATTACTCCCGTTAACCAAGCTAATTCTCGGAATGACAAACGCCCCGTTCTCGACGACGGCGGCAAAACCGTTGACGCTCACCCCTGTTGCGGCGGGGCCGGTGTAGGTTCCGACAACTGCTACGCTCGGGGAGCCAGTACTGGTGCCTGGCTGAGGGTCAGTGATCGCAATCGTCGGTGTCACGCCATAGATCGGCACAGCGACCGTATCCAAGGGCGGCCCTAAATCGCCAGAAGGCGCGGGTGGCTGGTCGAAGCCGTTCTTAAAAATAGAGTCGTAGACAACGTTCTGAAGGCCACAGGTTTCGTCGGCTCCTGCAGTCGTGACGGCAGACAACAACAGGATGCACAACCCGATGCGCGGCGCGTACGCTGCAAGCGTGCTACTCATGCGGAAATCTCCCTATAGCCTATGCGCATCGAAAGCTTCTTCGATGCCTTCCTGATTCGGCGCCTTCAATCATCGGCGCAAGCGAACGCTAACATCAATGCGTTCGGAGCAATGCAGTCGGTTTCGAATGTTTGCCGTGCGATTCTTCTTACCCGGCGACGCGAGCTTCGTCACAGCATGTGTAGGTAGGTGGCGTAGCCAGCTTCGCGGCAATCGTCCGCGCTATACATACTTCTATAGCTTCATCGCTCGCCGAGCCAAGGGGTCGTCTCGCTGTATAGAGAGGGGGATTTGCCTGCGCTACGAGTACGACAGCGGTGCCTGCCGTGAACCGGAGGCAGAACTTGTCCGGTCGGGCAAGTTCATGCCCCGGCATCAGATCGCTGCGGGGTGTCGCAAAATGGCGCGCTCGGCGGGATTCGAACCCACGACCACCGCCTTCGGAGGGCGGTACTCTATCCAGCTGAGCTACGAGCGCGTAGTGAAGGCTTCCGGCGCGGCAGGCTGCCGCCGCAATTCCGGTTTGTAAGTATAGCGTACTGCGGGCCGGAGCCCGTGCCGGCCGGCCGGTCCGGCGCCCTGCGGTCGTCGCGGGCCTTGCGAAGGGGCGGTCCGCGCCGTCCGCCACATCGCAAAGTCGCGGCGGTACCCTGAGGCATCGTTCGAGCCCGCACAGTCCCATGAAAAAGCCCCCGCACCACAAGGACACCGGCGTCCTCGCCGGACTCGGCGTCGCGCCGTCCGAGGAACGCATCTACGTCGCCCTGCTCAAGCGCGACGGCGCCAGTGCCGCGGAACTCGCCGCGACCTTGCGCGAGTCGAGCCGCAGCGTCGCCGCTTCGCTGGAGTCGCTCAAGGAAAAAGGCCTGACCACGCACACGCCGGCGAAGGTCCGGCGCTACTTCGCCGTGCCGCCTGACATCGCCGTGGAAGCCTTGATCGAGCGCCGCCGCAGCGAACTGCACCATGCGCGCTCGGCGATCGCGCACCTGCGCGAAGCGGCCGGCACCGCGGTCTCGCGCAAGCCGGCGGACGACCGCCTGGTCGAGGTGCTGAGTTCGGAGGCGTCGGTCTCGGCGATCTCGCAGATGATCAAGTCCGCGCGCAGCGAGATCCTGTGCCTGGAGCGGTTGCCGCTGCTGATCTCGCCGGCCGGCGCGTTCGAGGAGGCGAATGCGTACACGCTGGCGCGCGGCGTCAAGTCGCGCGCGGTGACCGACCGCAACCTGCTGCGCGTCCCCGGCATGCTCGCCACCTTGCGCAAGGAGATCGCCGCCGGCGAGGACAAGCGCGTCATCTCCGGCCTGCCGTTCAAGCTGATCATGGTCGATCGCCGCGTCGGCGTGGTGCCGCTGTCGCTCGACAATACGACCGGCCCGAGCCTGCTCGTGCGCTCGCATTCGCTGCTGCTCGCCCTGCACGAGCTGTTCGAGATGTTCTGGCGCCTGGCGACGCCGTACTCGTTCGACGAGGCCGGCCGCCTGCAGGTCGCCTCCGTGGCGCAGGAGTCGAAGGCGGAACACGACCAGCTGCTGACGCTGCTCGCCGCCGGCCTCAACGACAAGACGATCGAACGCGAGCTCGACATTTCGCCGCGCACGTTCACGCGGCGCGTCACCTCGCTAATGAAGGATCTCGGCGCGAGCACGCGCTTCCATGCCGGCTGGCTGGCCGCCAAGTCGGGACGTAAAGACGGCCAAATGTAAAGGCGCTTAACACGGCGATGGCCAACTTCAGTCATTTGACCGAAGTCGGCCTTCGCCGCCTTGAACGCGTTCTCGCGCGTGATCCAGACTCGACCTGTCTTCGCAATGCCACACGTTTGTCGCGGCAAACTCATCGAACGTGGGTTCGCGCCGGCGCCAGCGCGCGTGGGCCGATTCCATGGGAGAGGGTCTGATGAAAGGCAAGGTCACCGTTTTTCTCGCGACGCCGCTGGCAGCGCTCGCGATCGCATCCGCTGCGGCGGACAGTCCGGCGTCGCTCGCCGCTCGTGCTCGCTCGCTCGGGCACTCGCCGACGCACCGCGCCGGCATGGCATCGGCGCCGCACGGCACGGGCAACATTCTCTATGACCAGACTGCCGGCTACGACGGCACCGGCGCGCCGGTCACGCAGTACAGCGACGTGACGTTGCGCAGCTACGACTCGGCCGGCGCGGACGATTTCGTCGTCGGCGTCGACGGCTGGACGATCAGCGGATTCAATTTCCTCGCGTTCAACGATTTCGACGACTCCGGCGTGCAGCGCATCACCAACCTTGCCGATGTCTACGTCTATGCGGACGACGGCGGCCGACCCGGCGCGAGCGCGGTCTGCACTTCGCTCGGTTCGACCGACACGCCGAGCGCCTACGACACGGCGACGACGCTGACGGCTATCACGTTGAACCAGCCGTGCGTGCTGACGGCCGGCACCTACTGGGTATCGGTCGCCTATGAATACGACGGCAGCGCCAGTACCTACGTGCCGGTCTACTGGGGCCTCTCGACCGTCGCCAACGGCGCCAGCGGCATGTGGCGCCAGCCGCAGGGCACGCAGTGCACGGATTGGACGGCCCTGGCGGGCTGCTTCGATCCGCCGCCGACCGAAAGCGACTACGCCTTCCAGGTCATCGGCACGGCCGGTACGAACGGCGGAGGCAGCGGCACGCTCTCGCTCGCGCTGACGGCCGCGATCGACAACGGCGATCCGTCGCAATGCGGCACGTCGTCGGATCTTGCCGTCAACCAGGGCCAGACGGTCAACCTTTGCTACACCGTCACCAACCACACCGGCCACGCGCTGAGCTTCCAGACGCTCAGCGACACGCTCGGCGGCAGCCTGTTCTCGCTGCAGCAGCAGCCGCTCGACGACGGTGCCAGTGCGCAGTACAACCGCCAGGTCGTTGCCGGACCGTCGAGCAGTGGCACGATCACCGCGACGTGGTCGTCACAGGACCGTCAGGCGAACTACACCTACGACGACAGCGGAGCCTCGCGCTTCGCCGACATCGCCGCCACCGGCACGCCGCTCGGCCTCGCCGACGACGCCAGCGCCGATGTGCCCGTGCCGTTCTCGTTCGCCTTCTACGGCACGGTGACGAACGTGCTGTCGATCAGCAACAACGGCGGCATCAACATCGGCGTGCCGCAGACGACGCTCGGCTACATCAACTTCGGCCTGCCGGACTTGTTCAACAACAGCACCAGCGTGATCCTGCCGCTGTGGGACGATTTCGGCTCGTCGAGTGGCGACGTCTACTACCAGACCAACGGCACCGCGCCGAACCGCCAGTTCATCGTCGAGTGGGCCAACCGCGTGCACGACCCGGTCAGCCAGAACACCGATGGTGCGACATTCGAACTGATCATCAACGAGGCCGACGGCAGCTTCTCGTTCGAATACGCCGATGTCGACTACAGCTGCAACGGCAGCGCAGGTCCCCTCGACTGCAGCGGCGGCGTCTCGGCGACGATCGGCATCCAGGGCTCGCAGACCTTCCTCGATCCCGTGCGCAGCATCTACACGCAGTATTCGTACAACAGCGCGGCGGTCTCCGACGGCCAGTCGATCGTGTGGACGCCGGTGCCCGTCGCCTCGTTCGTCGCCACGTCGAGCGTGACGCTCGATGTCGGCGCCGCAATCGTGGCCGCGAGCCCGACCGCGCTCAACGCGAGTGCCACTGCCGGCGCGCAGGCCACGGCAACGCTGACGATCGGCAACAGCGGCGATCACGATCTGCAGTGGAGCGTGGACGAAGCGCCGACGGCCGCCAGCGCGCGTGCGCACTTCCCGGCCACGCCGTATCGCGCGGCGCCTTCGAAGATTCCGGCCCACCCCTCGTCGGTGCACGCGGTCGCACAGGCCGCCAAGCAGCTCGGCACGTTCGACACATCGCGCGCGCCGTTCGGTACGACGGTGGTGCCTGCGTTCGGCGTGCTGCCGATCCAGGAAAGCCTGTATTCGCTCGATGCCGCCGACGCCGGCGTCCTGACGACGATCGGCGCCGCCGGCTCGCTCGCCAATCTGTACGACGGCGGCGCATTCGCCAACAACGACTTCAGCAAGATCTACCTGGTCGGTCCGCAGGGCACGCCGGCGTATCCGTACACGAGCGGGTTCGTTTCGGTCGACACGACGACCGGCGCGCTGACGATGATCAACGCCAACCCGACCGAGCAGACCGGCGGCTTCGACATCAGCGTGCTGCAGTGGGATGCCTCGACCGCGACGATGTACGCCAGCGCCGACGAGAACCAGGACATCAATCCGCCGCCGGGCTACCAGCCGACCTCGCACATCTACACGGTCGACGTGGCCACCGGTACGTTCACGCACGCGTTCGACCTGCCGAACACGCTGATCGTCGCGATCGCGTTCGACACCGCCGGCCACATGTACGCGATCGACATCATCGCCGACGAGCTGCTCGCGATCGACAAGACCACCGGCGACATGCAGGCGATCGGGCCGATCGGTTTCGACGCGAACAACGCGCAGGCGATGGACTTCGACCCTCGCACGGGCATCCTGTGGTACGCCGGCTGCGCCAATGGCGGCTTCTTCTGCAGCGGCGCGATGTACCAGATCGACACCGCCACGGGCCTGGCCACGCCGGTGCAGAACGGCAGCATCAACGGCGACGGCGAGGAAATGACCGCGTTCTCGATCGCCGAACCGAAAGGTCCGTGCGCGAACCCGGCCGATGTGCCTTGGCTGTCGGTGTCGCCGGCCTCCGGCACCACGGCGGCGGACGGCTCGACGCCGGTGACGGTCACATTCGATGCGACGGGCCTCGCCGATGGCACCTACAACGCGACGCTGTGCGTGCAGAGCAACGATTTGTCCCGCGTCGTCGTACCGGTGCCGGTCCAGTTCACCGTCAGCGGCGCCGACACGGACCGCATCTTCGCCGACGGATTCGACGGCTGAGTGGCTGCGGGACCGCCGCGTCGCAGCGGCGGTCCCGCTCGTTGGGTCGCAGCGGGGTCCGGATGCGTCAACACGTCGCACCTCCGGCGTCGGCGATGAGGCCGCGCGGGCGCCGCGCCGGTCCGGCGGCGCCTTCCGCGCCCCGGATGCCGCCGTTATACTCGCCGGACTTTTTGCGCGCGGCGCGGCTTTCCGGCCCGCCCGTCTTCGCCGAGGTGGTTCCGTGAGCAATCCCGTCACCCAGACCGATTCGGTCTTCCTGAAGCGTTTCGCGATGCTGATCGGCTTTCTCGCCTTCGTGGCGGTGCTGCTCGGCGTGCTCGCCATGCATATCTATGGCGATCACCCGCCGCCGCAGAATCCGGACAAGGAAAAATCCGTCGCGGCGCGCATCGCGCCGGTCGGCGGCGTGTACGCCGGCGACACCGGCCGCGCGGCCATGCAGGCGGCGCAGGAAGCCGCCACCAAGGCGGCCGCGGCCCAGGTCGCCTACGGCGGCACCACCGACGGCAAGACGATCTACGGCAACCTCTGCCACAGCTGCCACGACACCGGCGCCGGCGGCGCGCCGAAGATCACCGACAAGAGCGCCTGGGCGGCGCGCGTGGCCGAGGGCGAGGACACGCTGATCAAGCACGCGACCGAAGGCTTCACCGGCAAGAGCGGCATCATGCCGGCGAAAGGCGGCAACCCGGCATTGAACGACGCGCAGATCAAGGCGACCGTCGAATTCATCCTGAGCCAGGTCAAGTAACGCCCGGCCCGCTGCCGCTTCGCGCAAGACGCCGCCTCCGGGCGGCGTTTTCATTTCTGTTTCGTCAGCGCGCCTGCTCCGTCAGCGCGGCAACGTGGCATCGAGACGCTGGCGCTCGGCCGAAGCATGCGCCATGAGATCGGGAAAGAACGCCGCGAAATGCGCTTCCAGCGGCGCGGCCAGCGCTTGGAGCACCGGCAATGATTCGGCCATGGGATTGGCGCGCGACAGCCGCGCCGACAGGCCGTGCAGCGCATCATCGATCGCCGAACGCTCGCGATAGCGTTCGGGCAGGTCGTGCGCGTGCAGGTAGCGCACGAACGAGTGCATGCGCGGCGGCACTTCGGCCTCGCGCCGCACCAGCAGGTCCTGCACGCGTCGCGAGAACGCATGCAGCGAGCTGTCGCCGTAACGAGCCCAATCGCGCGCGAGCAGATGGTCGAACCACATGTCGAGCAGGATGCCGGCATAGCGGCGGTACGGCGGATCGAAGCGCGCGCGCGCGGCCGCGACTTCGGGATGCGCATCGGTGTAGACGTCGACCGAACGGTGCAGCGCGATGCCGACGCGCACCCCGCGCGCCGTTGCCGGGTCGACCCCACCGCGCAGGAAATCGGCGATCAGGCTGCCGAGGATCACGTCGTCGTCGGGCGTGGCCAGCAGGGCGTGGGCGAGATGGTTCAACGGCGGCGAGCGGCAGGGATCGACACGCGGCCACGGTATCATGAGCCGATGAATGCCCCCGCACCTCCGTCGGCGCTGCCGGCCTTTCCTTCCGCGGCCACGACCCTGTTGCTGCCCGGCCCCGCCGGCATGCTCGAACTCGCTTGCGCAGTGCCCGAGGCCGGCCTTGCGCGCGCGGGTGTCGCAATCATCTGCCACCCGCATCCGCTGCAGGGCGGCACGATGACCAACAAGGTCGTCACCACGCTCGAACGCAGCTTGCTCGACCTCGGCCTCGCCACCGTCCGCTTCAACTTTCGCGGCGTCGGCCAATCCGAAGGCGAGCACGACCATGGCATCGGCGAGACCGACGATCTGGTCGCGATCGCCGAATGGGCGCGCACGCAGCGGCCGGGCGCCGCGCTGTGGCTGGCCGGCTTTTCGTTCGGCAGCTATGTCGCGTTGCGAGGCACGGCGCGCCTGCGGCCGGCCCAGTTGATCCTGGTCGCCCCGCCGGTCGGGCGCCAGGATTTCAGCGGCATCGCCGCGCCGGCGTGCCCGTGGCTGATCGTTCAGGGCGAGGCCGACGAGGTCGTCGATCCGGCTGCGGTGTACGCCTGGGTCGCGACCGTGCAGCCACCGCCGACCCTGATACGCATGCCGGACACGAGCCACTTCTTCCATCGCCGCCTGATCGATCTGCGCAACGCCGTCAAGGACGCGGTCGCCGGCAATCTGCCGCCGCCGGCCGCATGAGCGGAGCGAATGCCGAGGCGGCGCACGCAGCGGCGCCGAGCGCGCGCTACCGCGCCGGCGTCGCGGCCGGCGACTGGCAGGACGATCCGGCGCAGGCCGGGGCACTCGCCGCATTCGACCGGCTTTGGCTGGATCTCGCGCACGCGCGAGCGCCGACGCTGTGGCAGCGCTTGCGCGGCCATGAGGTTCAAGCGCCGCGCGGCATCTATCTCTGGGGCCGCGTCGGCCGCGGCAAGACGTTCCTGTGCGATCTGTTCTTCGACGCCGTGCCGCAGGCGGCGAAGCGGCGCGTGCATTTCCACCGCTTCATGCAGGACGTGCATGCCCAGCTGCGCACGCTCGAAGGACGCAGCGATCCGCTGATCGAGGTCGCCGCGCGTATCGCCGCCGACGTGCGCCTGCTCGTGCTCGACGAATTCTTCGTCGGCGACATCGGCGACGCGATGATCCTCGGCAATCTGCTGCGTGCGCTGTTCGAACGCGGCGTCGTACTGGTCACCACGTCGAACACCGCGCCACCGGAACTGTACAAGAACGGCTTGCAGCGCGAACGCTTCCTGCCGGCGATCGCCTTGATCGAGCAGCACTGCGACATCGTCGAGCTGGTTTCCGCGCAAGACTGGCGCCTGCGCGCGCTGAAGCAGGCGCCGGTGTACTACACGCCGCCCGGCGCGAACGCCGAGCGCGCGATGCTCGCCGCATTCAACCGCGTCGCGCGCGGCGAAGTCCGGCGCGATTTCTCGATGACGTTGAACGAACGTGAGATCGCCGTCCATCGCGAAGCCGACGGCGCGATCTGGTTCGCCTTCGATGCGTTGTGCGAAGGCCCGCGCGCCGTCGCCGACTACATCGAGCTGGCGAAGGCCTACCACACGATCCTGGTGTCCAACGTTCCCGAGTTCACGCCGCAGACCGACGATGCCGCACGCCGCTTCATCGAACTGGTCGACGAGGTCTACGATCGCGGCGTCAACCTGGTGCTGTCCGCGGCGGCGCCGATCGTCGAGCTGTACGACGGCGAGCGCCTGCGCGCCGAGTTCGCGCGTACCGAATCGCGCCTGATCGAGATGCAGAGCGAGGACTATCTCGCGCGCGACCATCGCGCGTGATCGCGTTGCGGCGGCTGCGCTTGCGCGAGCCGATCCGCGGCGGTCGAGGTGCCGCCGGTGGCCCGGCGGTGCAGCCATGTCGCCGGTTCGCGCAGGCGGTGCCGATCCTCGGCGAAATTATTTTTCGCAAGGCCATTGCAATCTGAAATAACGCGTCCATGACGTTTGGTTCATGTTGTCGTACGGCGATGGCCGTACGATCGCGCCGCTTGTGGGATTCGAGGAAGCGCTGCATGACCGGTAAGTGGGGTCACACGCGTCACCGTACTGGGATTGGGGCTGTGCCGAGACTTTCGAGAACGCTGACGCGCGCCATCGTGCCGGCAGGCTTTGCGCTGCTCGCCGCATGCGCCGCCGGTCCGGATTTTCGCGCGCCGCCGGCTCCGTCGGAAGGCGGATATCGGGCGGACGCGCTGCCGAAAGCGACCACGGCCACGGATGCGCCGACCGGCGATGCGCAACGTTTCCTCGAAGGCGCCGACGTGCCGGCGCGTTGGTGGACGACCTTTGCCAGCGCCGAACTCGATCGCCGCGTCGAGGCCGCGCTGGCACACAGTCCGACAATTGCTTCGGCGCAGGCCGCCTTGCGCCAGGCGCAGGAAAACGCGACGGCCGCGCGCGGTTCGCTGTTCCCCAGCGTCGATGCGAAGGTCGGTGCGACGCGCGGCAATGCGAACGGCCTCGGCGCCGTCGCCGGCGAGAGCGGCTCGGCCTCGTCGGTATTCACCGTCTACAACGCCGGCGTCGACGTTGGCTACACGCTCGACCTGTTCGGCGGCGTGCGCCGCGGCATCGAGGCGCAGTCGGCGCTCGTCGACTACCAGCAGTACCAGCTGCAAGGCACCTATCTCAGCCTCGCCGCGAACGTGACGACCGCCAGCTTTCGCGAAGCGTCGCTGCGCGGCCAGATCGCGGCGATCGAAGAGGTCGTGCGCGTCTACATGGAACAGCTCGGCATGGCCGAACGCCAGCACGAAATCGGCGCGAAGTCGCTCGCCGACGTGCTGGCGATCCGCACCCAGGTCGCGACGGCGCGCGCGCAGCTGCCGGCGCTGCGCCAGCAGTTGGCGCAGACGCAGACGCAGCTGGCGGTGTACCTGGGCCATTTCCCGTCCGAGCAGGAACTGGCCGAGGTCGGGCTCGACGCGCTGACCTTGCCGCAGGACGTGCCGGTCAGCCTGCCGTCCGCGCTGGTGCAGCAGCGTCCCGACATCCGTGCGGCCGAAGCGCAGTTGCATCAGGCGACGGCCGCCGTCGGCGTCGCCACCGCGAACCTGCTGCCGCAGATCACGCTGAGCGCGAACCTCGGTTCGCAGGCGCTGCACGCCGACGATTTGTTCGGCGGCGGCACGAAGGCGTGGAGCCTCGGCGCCAACTTGCTGCAACCGCTGTTCCACGGCGGCACGCTGCGTGCGCAGCAGCGCGCGGCGCAAGCCGGGCTCGACAAGGCGGCGGCGGACTACCAGAGCGTCGTGCTCGGTGCGTTCCAGAACGTCGCCGACGCGCTGCGCGCGCTCGAGCTCGATGCCGAAAACCTGCAGGCGCAGGCGGAAGCCGAACGCTCCGCCAAGAGCAGCCTCGACCTCGTGCGCACGCAATACAACGGCGGCTCGACCAGCTATCTGCAAGTGCTGGATGCGACGCGCCAGTACCAGCAGACGCGCATCGGCCTGATCGAAGCGCGCGCCGCGCGGCTGTCCGATACGGCGGCGCTGTACGCAGCGCTCGGTGGCGGCTGGACATACGAAGCGCCGGCCGTCGCCGAAACGACCCCCCTTACCGAATCGCGCTAGGAGACCCTTCGAATGCAGACGCGCGTCGAGAAGAAACCGAAGACGTGGAAGCGCATGCTGATCATGATCGGCCTCGTGCTGCTCCTGATCGGCATCATCGCCGGCATCAAGGTGATGCTGGTCATGAAGATGATCGCCGGCATGAAGCCGCCGCCGCCGGCCGTGGTCAGCACGGCGAAGACGGCCTACCAGGAATGGCAGCCGTCGTTCGGTGCGGTCGGCACCCTGCGCGCGGTGCGCGGCGCCGATCTCGCGTTCGACCTCGCCGGTCTCGTCACCGAGGTGAACCTGAAGTCCGGCGACGAGGTGAAGCAGGGCCAGGTGCTCGTGCAACTGCGCGATACCGAAGACGTCGCCCAGCTGCGTCAGCTCGAAGCCGCCGCGGCACTGGCCGAAGTCACCTTCGGCCGCGCCAAGCAGCAGCTCGCCGCGCAAGCGATCAGCAAGGCCGACTACGACACTGCCAGCGCCGATCTCAAGGCCAAGCAGGCCGCGGTGCAGCAGCAGCAGGTGAACGTCGCGCGCAAGCAGTTGCGTGCGCCTTTCGCCGGCCGCGCCGGCATCGTCACGGTGAATCCCGGCGCCTACATCAATGCCGGCACGACCCTGGTGACCGTGCAGCAGCTCGATCCGGTGTTCGTCGACTTCCACCTGCCGCAGCGCAACCTTAGCGAACTGCGCGTCGGCCAGGCCGTCGCGCTGACGCTGGATGCGTTTGCGGGCAAGCCGTTCGAAGGGCAGATCAGCGCGATCAGCCCGAAGATCGACGGCGACACGCGCAACGTGCAGATCGAAGCGAGCGTGCCCAATCCGGACCGCATGCTGACGCCGGGCATGTTCGCCAACGTGCGCGTCGACGTCGGCGAAAAGCAGCGCCAGCTGACGCTGCCGCAGACGGCGGTCGTGTACAACCCGTATGGCGAAACCGTCTACATCGTCAAGAAGAAGGGCGACGTCGACAAGGAGCAGGCCGAGGCGGCCGCGAAGAAGGCGGACCCGAAGACTCCGGCGCCGGCGAAGGACGCGGGCAAGGACAAGGCGCCCAACGCGGTGCCGGCCGATGCGCTCGTCGTACAGCAGACGTTCGTGACGACAGCCGGTACGCGCGGCGACCAGGTGGCGATCGCCAAAGGTCTGGACGAAGGCGTCGAGGTCGTCACCAGCGGCCAGATCAAGCTGAAGAACGGCGCGCCGATCACGATCGACAACAGCGTGCTGCCGGCGAACAGCCCCAATCCGACGCCGCAGGAGAAATAGTGGGGCAACGGTAGACAGTAAAGAGCGAGGGGGAAAGGCAATCCGCGGCATCGCACCGCTGCGCTTTCCCGTTTCCTCTTTCCGATTCACGGCGAGCGCAGCGAGCGACTCCCAGGCCGCACAGCGGCCGACCCGGAGCGAAGCATGAATTTCACCGACATCTTCATCAAGAAGCCCGTCCTGGCGATCGTCGTCAGCGCACTGATCCTGGTGCTCGGCGTGCGCGCGCTCAGCGATCTTTCGGTGCGGCAGTATCCGAAGACCGAGAACGCGGTCGTGACCGTGACCACGGCCTACTACGGCGCGGACGCGCAGACGATCGCAGGCTTCATCACGCAGCCGCTGGAGCAGGCGATATCGCAGGCGCAGGGCATCGACTATCTTTCGTCGACCTCGGTCAGCGGCGTGTCGACGATCACCGCCACGCTGCGCCTCAACTACGACGCCAACCGCGCGCTCACGCAGATCCAGACCCAGGTGACTTCGGTGCGCAACCAGCTGCCGCCGCAGGCGCAGCAGCCGGTGCTCAACGTCGCCGTCGGCGAATCGCTCGACGCGATGTACATGGGTTTCCGCAGCGACGTGCTTCCGGCCAACAGCATCACCGACTATCTCGCGCGCGTGGTCAAGCCCAAGCTCGATTCGGTGCAGGGCGTGCAGACCGCGGAGATCCTCGGCGGTCGCCAGTTCGCGCTGCGCGCGTGGCTCGATCCGGCACGGCTCGCCGCTCACGGCGTCACGGCTGCCGACGTCTACAACGCGCTCGGTTCGAACAACTACCTCGCCGCGGTCGGCACCACCAAGGGCCAGATGGTCAGCGTCGACCTGACCGCCGCCACCGACCTGCATTCGGTCGAGGAGTTCAAGCAGCTCGCGGTGAAGCAGAAGGACGGCGCGATCGTGCGCCTGCAGGACGTCGCCAACGTCGTGCTCGGCGCCGAGGACTACGACGCCAACGTCGCCTTCAGCGGCAAGCTCGCCGTGTTCATCGGCATCAAGGTGGCGCCGGAAGCGAACGTGCTCGACGTCGCCCAGCGCGTGCGCGACGTCATGCCGGACATCCAGTCGCAGTTCCCGAGCGGCCTCGAAGGCGAGATCGTCTGGGACGGCACGAGCTTCATCACGTCCTCGATCAACGAAGTCGTCAAGACGCTGGTGGAGGCGCTGATCATCGTCACGATCGTGATCTTCCTGTTCCTCGGCTCGCTGCGCGCGGTGATCATCCCGGTGATCGCGATGCCGCTGTCGCTGATCGGCACGTTCTTCGTGATGCTCGCGCTCGGCTACTCGATGAACCTGTTGACCCTGCTCGCGCTCGTGCTGGCGATAGGCCTGGTCGTCGACGATGCGATCATCGTCGTCGAGAACGTCGACCGGCACATGAAGGAGGAGGGCAAGTCGCCGTTCGAGGCCGCCCTGCTCGCGGCGCGCGAACTCGGCGGGCCGATTCTCGCGATGACGGTCGTGCTCGTCGCGGTGTACGTGCCGATCGGTTTCCAGAAGGGTCTCACCGGCGCGTTGTTCACCGAATTCGCGTTCACGCTGGCCGGCGCCGTCACGGTGTCGGCGATCGTCGCGCTGACGCTGTCGCCGATGATGTGCGCACGCTTCTTCAAGGCCGATCAGGAGAGCGGCCGCTTCGTGCAGGCGATCGACCGCGTGTTCGAGCGCGTGCGCCAAGGCTACGAGCGCGTGCTGCGCGCCTCGCTCTCGACCTGGAGCGTGATCGTCGTGATGGGCGCGATGCTGTTCGGCGCGACCGTCCTGCTCGGCATGACCGCGCAGTCGGAACTGGCGCCGGAGGAGGACCAGGGCTTCCTCTTCTACCAGCTCAAGTCGGCGCCGAATTCGACCGCGCAGCAGATGGTCGGCTACTCGCAGCAGATGTTCGAGCTCGGCAAGAAGCTGCCCGAGTACGAAATGCTGTTCCAGATCACGACGCCCGGCACTGGCTTCGGCGGCATGCTGTTCAAGCCGTGGGAAGTGCGCGCCAAGACCGCGAAGGTGCTGCAGCAGGAGCTGCAGGGGATGTGGTCGGCGATCGCCGGCGGGCAGATCTTCGTGTTCGCGCTGCCCGCCTTGCCAGGTGCGCAGGGCGCGCCGATCCAGGTCGTGATCAACACGACCGAGCCGTTCCAGAATCTCAACGAAGTCGTGCAGTCGGTGCTGAAGAAGGCGCAGGACAGCGGCAAGTTCTGGTTCATCGACGCCGACCTCAAGATCGACAAGCCGCAGTCCACCGTGGTCATGGATCGCGACCTGATCTCGACGCTCGGCCTGACCCAGCAGGACGTCGGCAGTGCGCTCGGCGCGGCACTCGGCGGCGGCTACGTGAACTATTTTTCGATCGCCGGCCGCTCGTACAAGGTGATCCCGCAGGTGCAGCAGGTCGATCGCTTGAATCCCGACCAAGTGCTCGACTACTACGTGCGCGCGCCGGACGGTTCGGTGATTCCTGCCTCGACCGTGGCCAAGCTCAAGAACGAGACCGTGCCGCAGTCGATCAACCGCTTCCAGCAGCTCAACTCGGCGATGATCTCGGGTGCCAGCGGCATGTCGCAGGGCGAGGCGCTGCAGTTCCTGCGCGACGCCGTCGCCGAAGCCGCGCCAGCCGGCTATTCGGTCGACTACGCCGGACAGTCGCGCCAGTTCGTGCAGGAGTCGGGCGGCTTCGGCACCACCTTGCTGTTCGCCGTCATCATCGTGTTCCTCGCGCTCGCCGCGCAGTTCAACTCGCTGCGCGACCCGATCGTCATCCTGGTCTCCGTTCCGATGGCCTTGTTCGGCGCGCTGATCTTCGTGAACCTGATCTCGAGCCTCAACATCTACACGCAGGTCGGCCTCGTCACGCTGATGGGCCTGGTGTCCAAGCACGGCATCCTGATCGTGCAGTTCGCCAACGAGTCGCAGCGTGCCGGCATGAGCAAGCGCGAGGCGATCGAACACGCGGCCGGCGTGCGACTGCGTCCGATCCTGATGACGACCGCGGCGATGGTGCTCGGCGTGATTCCGCTGGTGATCGCATCCGGCGCCGGCGCGGCGGGGCGCTTCGCGATGGGTCTGGTGATCTCGACGGGCCTGTCGATCGGCACGCTGTTCACGCTGTTCGTCGTACCGGCGTTCTACATGCTGCTGGCGGCCGATCATCACCTCGAAGGCGCGGCCAAGCACGACGACGCGCTCGGCGAGCCGCTGCCGCACCACTGAGGTCCGCGGTCGCGGGCGCGAAAAGCACGCGAAAGGCGCCGGCCCTTACAATGCCGGCGCCATGAACGCTCCTCACGATTCCCTGCTCGGCCGCAGCACGCCGTATCCGAGTCGCTACGATCCCGCGCTGCTGTTCCCCATCGCGCGCGCGCAAGGCCGTGCGGAGCTCGGCCTCGGCGCCGAGCTGCCGTTCCGCGGCGTCGACATCTGGAACGCCTACGAGGTGTCCTGGCTCGATGCGCGCGGAAAACCGGTCGTCGCGCTGGCCGAATTCCGCGTGCCGGCCGAGTCGCCCCATCTCGTCGAGTCGAAGTCGTTCAAGCTCTATCTCAACAGCTACAACCAGGAGCGGATCGAGAGCATCGATGCGTTGCGCGCGCGGCTGGTGCAGGATCTTTCCGCAGCGGCCGGAGCAGCGGTGACCGTCGCGCTGACGCCGGCGAGTCGGTTCGCGCAGGCGGCGGTGGAGGAATTCGAGGGCGAGTCGATCGACCAGGCCCCCGTGACGATCGACGACTACGGTCCGCCGAACGCAGCGCATCTGCAGGCGGACCGCGCTGACCTCGCCGACGAAACG
>Ga0070663_100000209_pt1 | contig 29282 bp, 22 predicted proteins | sample KBSC63metaG_FD_65646 | JGI IMG/M metagenome (GOLD analysis project Ga0070663, IMG submission 65646) | Corn rhizosphere microbial communities from Kellogg Biological Station, Michigan, USA - KBS C6-3 metaG | ecosystem: Host-associated > Plants > Roots > Rhizosphere > Soil ...
GTCCGGCCGGGCCCGGACGACCACACCGTGCTCCTGCACGTCAACCTGCCCACCTGCGCCGAAGCACCGGAGGCCGAGGTCGGCGAGACCGGCGACCGGATCGACGCGGGCGTCCGGTACCGCGTGCCGAGCCGGGCGGACTGCCCGCAGGCCCCGGCCGACGTCCCGGCCAAAACGGCGACACCGATCGGCCGGCGGCCGGTGTTCGTCAACACCAGCGAGAGCTGGGGACAGGCGGCCGGCGGCTGGCAGCGGTGCGACCCGTTCCTCGGCTGCACCCCGCCCGCCGACCACTGCGACCCGAGGTGGATCGGGCAGCTGGAGTTCAGCTCGGAAGCCGAGTTCTCCGGCACCACGCGGGCGTGCGACCAGAACTGGCTGATCCACGACCTGCAGCGGCACAGCGGTGAACCCGCGCACCGGGTCGTCTACCGCTGGGCGGGCGGCAGCTGGGCGAGCTTCACCTCGGCGAAGGGCGGCGGCTGCGGCGAGATCCTGGCCGCCGAACCGAAGTTCCCCATCGCGCTCTGCAAGGACCTCGCCCCGCCTGCGTGACGACCGCGGGGCCGAGCGGAGCAATCGCCGCGGTTTTCCGCATACGGAAGCGGTTTGGAAGCCGGATCCCGCACAATGCGGGGGAACGCGAAGGAGCCCAACGATGAACCGTGCTGTAGCTGCCGCTCTCCTCACCGCGGCCGCGCTCGCCGTGCTCGCCCCCGTGGCGTCCGCGGCGAGCGGACCCTCGAGCGACCCGAACCCGGTCGGCGGAGTGGGAGGCGGTCCCTACATCGGCGACGTGCCGAAACCCGGCCCTGGGGGCCGGTGACCACCGTAGTCACCGCCGGAAGCCCGCATCAGGGCACCAGCACGACGCGGCCCGGGCGGCTCCACGCCCGGGCCGCGTCGTGCAACGGGACGCGCTCGTACCCGACCGTCAGCGCACCCGTCATCGTCTGCGCCACCACCGTCAGCAGCGCTTCGCGGCGCTCGCCGGCGGTGAGCTCGTTGTTCGTGTAGCCGAGGACGTGCAGCGAGCGGCTGCGCAGGACGGCCGAGGGGACCGGGCACACCTCGCCCGCGGCGCTGCCGAGGTTGACCAGCCGGCCACCCGGGCGCAGGGTGCGCAGCGCCGCCGCGGCCGGGACACCGCACACCGGGTCCAGGACCAGGTCGACCGGCCCGGCCACCGCGCCGAGCCGCCGGGCCAGCGCTTCGGCGTCTTCGCCGTCCTCGAGCCGGACCGTGCCGTCCGCGCCGAACCGGCGGGCCCGCTCCAGCGCCGCCTCCGACCGCGCGCACGCGACGACCCGCCCGGCCCCGGCCACCCGCGCCAGCTGGACGGCCGACTGCCCGACCACCCCGCCCGCGCCGAGCACCAGCACCGTCTCGCCGTCGGCCAGCTTTCCCTTGCCCGTCAAGCACATCCACGCCGCCACCGCCGACAGCCCGAGCGCCGCGACCAGCGCGTGATCGGCCTGCTCCGGCAGTTCGACCACATCGGCGGACGCGGCCACCGCGCACTCGGCCATGCTGCCGTCCCCGGGCCGCATGCCCGCGGCCGTGGCGAACCAGACCGGCGTCCCCGCCAGCGTTCCCACGCCCTGCACCCCCGGCACGTACGGCGTGGCGGGTACGCCGAAGTACGACGTACCGGACGCGCAGAGCAGGTCGAGCGGGGTGATCGGCGCCGCGGTGACCCGCACGGCGACCTCGCCGGGCCCGGGCGACGGCTCCGCCCGGGCGGTGACGACCGGGGGTTGCCCGGCCGTCCGGATCTCAGCCGCGCGCACCGGTGGTCACACCGGCTGCAGGACGAAGTCGTAGCGCGCTTCGAGCCACGGCCCGGCCGATCGGCCGCCGTCCGGGGTCGGGCCGGGATCGCGTGGCTCGAAGGTGACCACCAGCTCCTGCTTGGTGCCGAACACGACGTCGCTGTCGAGGTACTGCGCGCCCTCCTCGAACAGGTGCGTGATCAGCGGCTCGTACCCGGCCGCGTTGATCAGGAAGTGCACGTGGGCGGGCCGGAAGTGGCTGATGTCGGTGCCGCGGATCAGCTCGCCGACCGGGCCGTCCATCGGGATCGAGTACCCCTTCGGCGCGATCGTCCGCAGGCAGTAGGACCCGTCGGCGCGGGTGGTGTACTTCGCGCGCAGCCGGGCCTCGTCGATGTCCGGGATCTGCGACTCGTACGCGCCGTCCTCGTCGGCCTGCCAGACGTCGAGGACCGCGCCGGTGACGGGGGTGCCGTCGAGGTCGTGGACCGAGCCGGTGATGTAGAGCGGCGTGCCGGGCAGGCCGTCGGACATGTCGCCGCCGAACTCCTTCGCCGGCGAGCCGTCGATGTGGAAGGGACCGAGCACGGTCGCCGGGGTCGCCTTCGCGTCGAAGGCATGGTTCATCTGCACCACCAGCATGCTCAGGCCGAGCACGTCGGAGGCGAGGATGAACTCCTCGCGCTTCTCGTTGCTGATCTGCCCGGTTTCGGTCAGCCACCGCACCGCGGCCATCCACTCGGGCTCGCTCAGCCGCACTTCGCGGGCGAAGGCGTGCAGGTGCCGCACGAGCGCGGCCATGACCTCGGCCGTCCGCGGGTCGTGCGCGCTCGCCCAGCGCTGCGCGGCGAGCTCGGTGATGTTGTCCTCGGTGACCAGCTGCATCGGCGTTCCTCTCACGCGTGCGGATCCGGCGGGACCGACCGGTTGTTCAAGTCCACGGACAGGAAGATGTCGTTGGCGACGGGGTGGCGCAGCTCCTCGGCGAGCTGGCCGATCAGCCCGGCGGTCCGGGCCAGCAGCGCGAACCCGCGCAGCAGTTCCAGCGGCAGCCCGAGGTCGGCGAGCGCGGCGCCGCAGACCCCGGCGCCGTTGAGCGGCAGCGTCTTGCCCAGCACCCGCGGGTGCACCCGGCCGATCGCGGCGAACAGCTCCAGGTGCGGGCCGCGCAGCCCCTCCTCGTCGGCGATGGCGAACAGCCGCGTGGTGCGCGGGTCGCCGTCCTTGTGCACGTGGTGCCCGAGCCCGGGGACGAACTTCTTTTCCGCACGGCGGTTTTCGACGGTTTCGAGCGCGAGCGCGTCCCAGCCCGCCGGCTCGGTGGGCAGGTCGATGCCCGCGAGGACGGCGTGCAGGAACCGGCCGCAGTCCTCGGTGACGCCGAGGAAGCGCGACCCGCCGCCCAGCAGGCCGGCCGCCAGGGCGCCCTGGACCGAGTCGGGTGCGGACAGGTACGTCAGCCGCGTCACGATGGCGGTCGGGGTGAAGCCGTGGTCGGCCAGCGCGGCCAGCACCGCTTCGAAGACCCTCGTTTCCCCTGTGGACGGTCGTCGCTGCGTGGCCAGCCAGAAGGCGAGCTCACCGAACCCGACCGTGCCCATCACGTCTTCGGCGAGGTCCTGCCCGAGCAGGGTGATCTTGTCCTTGGTGGACGCGCCGAGGGCGGTTTCGTAGACCGGGTCAGCCATCGGCGGCCTCCGTCAGCCACGCCCGCAGCTCCGCGCCGTGTTCGTCGAGCTCCGGCGGCGGCAGCCGGTACCCGGCCGGGGTGGCGGAGAACCGGATCGGGTGGCGGGTCGTCGGGACCGCGCGGTCGCCGTCGCCGACCTCGACGATCGGGTCGAGCCCGAACCGTTCGGCCATCGCGAACCCGCCGTCGATCGTGTTGATCGGTCCACAAGGGACACCGACCGCGGTCAGGGCGTCGAACCAGTCGACCGCGCCGCGTTTCGCCAGCCGTTCGACGAGGATCGGCCGGAGCTCTTCGCGGTTCTTCGTGCGATCGGCATTGCGGGCGAACCGCGGGTCCTCCGGGACGTCGGGCAGGTCCAGCACCTCGCACAGCCGGCGGAACTGCCCGTCGTTGGCCGCGGCGACGATCAGGTCGGCGTCGGCCGTCGGCAACGGCTCGTAGGGGAAGACGCTGGGGTGGGCGTTGCCCATCCGGTAGGGCACCACGCCGCCGGCGGCGTAGGCCGAGCTGTGGTTGACCAGGCCGGTCAGCGCGGAGGACAGCAGGTTGACCTCGACGTGCTGGCCCGCACCGGTCGCGTCGCGGTGGCGCAGCGCGGCCAGGATGCCGATCACCGCGTGGTTGCCCGCCATGACGTCGAACACCGAGATCCCGGCCCGGTACGGCGGGCCGTCCGGATCGCCGGTCAGGCTCATCAGGCCCGAGATCGCCTGCACCATCAGGTCGTAGCCGGGCACGTGCGCGCCGTCGCCGGCGCCGAAGCCGCTGATCGAGGCGTAGACGCTGCCGGGATTGGCCCGGCTGACCGCCTCGTAGTCCAGGCCGAACTTGGCCAGCCCGCCCGGCTTGAAGTTCTCGATCAGCACGTCCGCGCGCGCCGCCAGCTCGCGGGCGACGGCGGCGTCGGCCTCGTCGCGCAGGTCGAGCGCGATGGACCGCTTTCCGCGGTTGACGCCGAGGTAGTAGGTCGAGACGTCCCCGCGCACCGGCGGCACCCACGTGCGGGTCTCGTCGCCCTGCGGCCCCTCGACCTTGACGACGTCGGCGCCCAGGTCGGCGAGCAGCATCGTGGCGTACGGGCCGGCCAGCACCCGCGAAAAGTCCGCGACCAGCAGCCCGGACAGCGGGCCGGTGGGTGAATCCAACGCGATGCCTCCACTCGTGTCCGTCTGACGGACGTGTGTCCGCAGTCTGCTCCGAGTGGGGCGGCGGGTCAAGGCGCCGCGGGGACGGTGACGTGCGGGACGCCGTCGAGCCGGGCGTAGTCCGCGCTGATCTCCCCGGCGGTCTGCAGCAGCAGCGGCAGGTGGTGTTCGAGCAGCTTTTCGACCGGTGTCTCGGCGGCGTGGCAGTTGACGTTGACGCCGGCGATCACCCGGCCGGACCCGTCGCGCAGGGGCGCCGCCACCGACCGGATGCCCAGTGCGAGCTGCTCGTCGGTGAGCGCCCAGCCGCGGGCGCGGACCTCGCGGAGTTCGGCGTCGCGCTCGGCGCGGTCCGGCTGCCAGCGGGGCACCAGGCCCGACCGCGTCGGCTCCGCCAGCACCGCCTCCAGCTCCTCCGGCGGCAGGGCCGCCAGCTGAACCTTGCCCAGCGACGTCGGCAGCGCCGGGAACCGGGTGCCGATCTGCACGCTCAGGCCGACGATCTTCGGCACCGCGACCCGGGCGACGTAGACGATGTCGGAGCCGTCGAGCTGGGCGATCGAACACGACTCGTTCGTGCGCGCGACCAGCCGCTCGAGGTGCGGGCGGGCCACGTCCCACAGGCCGGTGGAGTGCACGTAGGCCACCCCGAGGTCGAGCACCCGCGGCGTCAGGGAGTAGTCACGCCCGTCCGTGCGGACGTAGCCGAGCTCTTCGAGGGTCAGCAGGATCCGGCGCGCCGTCGGGCGGGCCAGCCCGGTGGCGGTGGCGACCTCGGCCAGCGTCATGGCCCGCCGGCCCGGCCGGAACGCCGTGATCACCTCGAGCCCGCGGGCCAGTGCCTCGATGAAGTCGGGACCCGTTCCCTCGCGCGGCATGCGGCCTCCCTCTGCAGTGGGTCTCCCCGGCAGCGTAGCCGCGGGGATTGACACCGGCGCGGCACTGGGCAAAGGTGACGTCACCCGGCGAATGTCCGCGCAGCGGACAAGTGTACGCAACGGAGGCAGTCATGTCCGGATCGATCGTCCTGCGGGGTGGCACCGTGCTGACCCTCGACGACGCGCGTCGCATCCTGCCCGGCGAAGACGTCCTGGTCGAGGGCGACCGCATCGCCGCGATCGGGCCGGCACTGGAAGTCCCGGCGGGCACGACCGAGATCGACGCCTCCGGCGGCATCGTCATGCCCGGGATGATCGACACCCACCGCCACCTGTGGCAGACCGCCATGCGCGGCTACGGCGCCGACTGGACGCTGACCCAGTACTTCGTCTGGTACTACCTCGAATGGGGCAAGGTGTTCCGCCCCGAGGACATCTTCGCGGGCAACCTGCTCGGCGCGTGGGAAGCCCTCGAAGCCGGGGTCACGACCACCGTCGACTGGTCCCACGGCCTGCAGACCACCGGGCACGCCGACGCGGCGGCCGACGCGCTCGAATCCGTCCCCGGCCGGTTCGTGCTGGCCTACGGCAACATCCAGGACGCCCCGGCGAACTGGACGGCCACCGCGGAGTTCCGCGACTTCGTCTCGCGGCGCACCGGCGGCGACCTCGGTTTCCAGCTCGCCTTCGACGTCACCGGCGATCCGGCGTTCCCCGAGAAGCCGGCCTTCGAGGTGGCCCGCGAGCTCGGCGTGCCGGTGACCACGCACGCCGGCGTCTGGGGCGCGACCGGCGACGACGGCATCCGGCTGATGTACGACCACGGCTTCATGACGCCGGAGACGATCTACGTCCACGGCGCCTCGCTCTCGGCGGACTCCTACCACCGCATCGCCGCCACCGGCGGCTCGGTGTCGGTCTCGACCGAGAGCGAGCAGAGCGCCGGCCAGGGGTACCCGCCCACCTGGGCGCTGCGCAAGTACGGCATCCCGGTGTCGCTGTCCATGGACACCTCGGTGTGGTGGAGCGGCGACCTGTTCTCGGCCATGCGCGCCACCCTGGGCGCCGACCGGTCCCGGGAACACCTGGAGGCCCACGCCAAGGGCGAAACGGTGACGCACGCGGCGCTGCGCGCGGAACAGGTCGTGGAATGGGCCACCCGCGGCGGCGCCGCGGCCCTGGGCCGCTCGGACCTGGGCAGCCTGGAGGCCGGCAAGAAGGCCGACGTCGTGCTGCTGAAGAACGACGCCTCCCCGGTGTCGTTCCCGCTGCTCAACCCCTACGGCCACGTGGCCTTCCAGGCCCAGCGCGCCGACGTCCACACCGTGCTGGCCGGCGGCCGGGTGGTCAAACGCGACGGCCGGCTGGTCGGCGCCGACCTGCCCGCGGTCCGGCGGCGCGTCGAAGAGACGGTGGAGTATCTGCGCGCGCAGCTGGGGGAGGAGGCTTGGCAGCAGGGCATGAACCCCGACGTCCCGGAGGCCAAGATCCTCGACAACCCGTACACCTACACCGACTACCAGAGCGACAGCACCCACGGAGGCTGAGTCAGGAGTTCACGTCTGTGGTCCAGGTCTTCGTCCAGCCCGCCTACGGCACCGCGGACGCCCGCCGCTACGGCGCGGTATCGCTCGAACGGACCGTGGCCTTCGGCGAGTTCGCCGACCTCCTCGACCCCGCGGACCTCGCCCGCCTGAACACCCTGCACCCGGGCGGGCGGGCCCGCTTCTGGGGCGCCAAGGACAAGTACGACCGCCGGATGGACACCGTGACGACCGGCGACGTCGTGCTCTTCACCGGCCGCAAGCACGTCCGGGTCACGGCCGAGGTCGGCCACGGGTTCCGCAACCCCGCCTTCGCGCGCCGCCTGTGGCGTCCCGACCCGGGGAAGTGCCTGTTCGGCAACGTCTACAGCCTGCGCCGCCACCGGCGCGTCGAGCTGCCCTACGAAGCGATCTGGGCGCTGCCCGGGTTCAACCCCGGCGACAACTTCATGGGCCTGCGGTTTCTCGACGAGGCGAAGTCGGCCGCGGTCCTGGGCCTGCTCTCCGCCGTCTCCGCGGGCTGAGCGAGCCGGGTCCGCGCGGTGCGGACCCGGCTCGCTCGGGCTTCGGCGGTGGGTCAGTCGTCGTCGACGGTGGATTCGTCGTCGACGTCGTGGTCGACGACCCAGTTGTCGTCCGCCGCCGTGGCGTCGGCGACCGAGGTGACCGAGTGCGCCGAGGCGCCGCCCACGCCGGCTGTGGTGTACCAGGCGTGATAACCCGCGTAGTCCGGCAGGGCCACGGCGTGCGCACCCTCCGACGATGCGCCGTACGGACCGGCCGTCAGCTTCTCCGCCTCGTACGCGGCGTGGTGCTCGCCCGCGTGGCTCACCACGTGTGCCGAGGTCGCGCCGTCCACGCCGGCCGAGTGCTGCTCGGCGAAGTAGCCGACGGCGCCGTCCTCGTCGTCGTCGGTGTCGTACACCGGGCGGACGACGTGGCCGGTCGGCTCCCGGTCCACCGGGTCCGGGTGGCTCACGGCGTGGTGGCCGGCCACGGCGGGACCGTCGTAGTCGTGGTCGTCCGCGTCGTAGCCGCCGGACTCGCCGCTGTGCGTCACGGAGGCGCCGCCGATGCCGGCCACCGCGGTGTCCTGCTCGGACCAGTGGTGTCCCCACCAGGTCGAGCCTTCGTCGGTGTCGGTCGTGCCCGCGCCACCGATGCCGGCCCAGCTGCCGGAACTTTCGGCGCTCCAGGAGTCGTGCGGCCAGTCGAGCGGATGAGCGTTCGCCGGGGCCACGATGACGAGGGAAAGCGGCAGCGCGAAAGCGCCGGCGACAGCCAGTCGTCGCAATGTGGACATGATTTATCGGGGTTCCCTTCCTGAGTGCGACACCGGGTTTGATTCGGGGCCCGGACGTCGGGGCAGAAGTTCTGTCCGTTCGGTGACGTTACCGGCACGTCAGGTCGTTGACCTGCGCAAATACCCGATCGGTGTGCGGGAACGCACCAGCGGAGGACGGGAGCGGAATGGAGTCGGACCAGTCTAGTTCGCCGCCTCGGGGGTGGCCGCAATGAATGGCGCGGAATCACTCGCTCAGGTAGTTCTCTGTTTAGCCGGAAGAAATGCGGTCCGGCCGCCGGGTCTCCCGCGGTGGGCCGGCGGCCGGCCGGTGCGCCTTCGGCCGGTCGGGTGACCCCCGGTGCGGCAGGTGGCGCACCCGGCACGCCCGGTGGGGTGCACCGCGAACCCGGATCGACGAAGAATTCCGGCCGTCGGCCGCCACTGCGCCACGATAACAGAACCTTCCATCGATTGTTCCCACGTTATTCACAGTCGTGGAGTAATCTCCGTTTTTTTCGTTACCTCGTACACCCGAAAACCACGTGAATCGACTCGATCGGACCAAGCCGGTTACGCGGTCAATTGCGTAGGTTCACGGCATGTCGCCGATGAGATCGATTCTTGCCGTCGTTCTGCTGGCCGCGTTCGTCGCGCCGCCCGGCCCGGCGGCCGCGGCCGTGGTGACGCCCGGCCCGGTGTGCGACCACCAGCCGGCGGTCAACGTGACCGCACCCGCGGGCGCCGTCACCGTCGACGCCGCCGTGCCCGGCGACCTCTACCGCAAGTCGCAGGAGTCGCCGCCGGGCACGACGTTCTGGCTGCCCCCGGGGACGCACCTGCTGGCCGCGGACCCGTTCGGGCAGGTCATCCCCAAGGACGGCAACGTCTACCTCGGCGCACCCGGCGCGGTGCTCGACGGGCAGGGCATCAACCGGGCGGCCTTCACCCAGCAGGCGAAGAACGTCGTCATCCGCGGGCTGACGATCCAGAACTTCGTCGCCCCGCAGGACCAGGGCGTGGTGAACCACGATTCCGGCGAGCACTGGATCATCGAAAACACGACCGTGCAGAACAACAAAGGCGCGGGAATCATGGCCGGCGCCCGCCAGGAGGTGCGGCACAGCTGCCTGCGCAACAACGGGCAGTACGGCATGAACGCCTATCGGTCGGACAGCACGATCACCGCGCTGGTCGTCGAGGGCAACGAAATCTCGGGCAACAACACCGACGACTGGGAAACGCGCAGCCCCGGCTGCGGGTGCAGCGGCGGAATCAAGTTCTGGGTGGTCGACAAGGCCGACGTCCGCGGGAACTGGATCCACCACAACCACGGCGCCGGGCTCTGGGCCGACACCGACAACAACGACTTCCTCATCGAGAACAACCTCATCGAGGACAACGACGCCGAGGCGCTGTTCTACGAGATCAGCTACAACCTCGTCTTCCGCGACAACGTGCTGCGCCGCAACAGCCTGGTCGCGGGCAAGCGCCGCGCCGACAAGGGCGACAACTTCCCGGTGGCGAGCGTGTACCTGTCCGAATCGGGCGGCGAGCCGCGCGTGCCGGCCCGGACCCACCTGATCGACATCTACGACAACACCTTCGAGGACAACTGGTCCGGCATCACCGCGTGGGAGAACGCCGACCGGTTCTGCAACAGCCCGGCCAACACCTCGATCAACACCTGCACCAAGCTCGTGGCCGACCGCACGCAGTGCTCGGCGCCGGGCATCGCGTCCCCACCGCTCTACGACGACTGCCGCTGGAAGACCCAGCTGGTCGAGGTGCACGACAACACGTTCCGCTTCGACCCGGTCCGCGCCGGCTGCACCAACGGTGTCTGCGGCAAGATGGCGCTGCTGTCCAACTACGGGACGTACCCGTCCTGGTCGCCGTACAAGGGCACGCTCGTCCAGGACGCCATCACCCACGACCAGGGCAACTACTGGTTCAGCAACGCCTACTACGGGCCCTGGAAGTTCGTCGCCGGCGACACGTCCCGGATCCTCACGGCCGAGCAGTGGCAGTCGACCCCCTGGGACCAGGACAACTGCGCGTCCTTCGACGGCGTGATGCCGCACTGCTGACCGCGGCCCCGACGCAGCGCGTACCGCCGCATTCGCCCGCCGGTGTAACCACCCGCACCCGGGCGGCGACTGACTGGTGACTGCGAGATGCGGGGAGGCAATGTGCCTGCGGGGGTGGCGACCATCGGCAACGACGCCGGGCGGCTGGGCCGCCGGGTGGAGCGCAGCGCAACGGCGGTGAACGCGCTCGGGCGGCGGATCCGGCACTGGCTCGACTCCGCCGCGGCGGACCCGGTGTTCCACCGGTTCGGCTCGCACCTGCGGACGCTGGACACGGTCCTCACCGGGATGCTCGACCGGCTGCGCGCCGAACTCGCCACCGTGCCCACCGACGCCGCCGCCGGGTACGAGCGGTGCCGCCGCGTCGACCGGGGCCTGGCCACCCTGCAGCGGTTGTTCCTCTGGTACGCCGAGAAGTACGACCAGCGCCGCCCGGGCGGGCATCCGGCGGTCCTCGGTGCCGCCGACGAGCTCGCCCGCAGCTGCTGGAGCGAAGGATTCACCGCGCTGAAACGGAAACCGCCGACCGGACCGCTGTGCTTCGTCGACAACCGCACCGACGCGCTGGCCCGGCGCCGGTGCGAAGTCCCCTCCGAACTGCGGCCCGCGCTCGACGACCCGGTCGCCGAGTTCGTCGACCGGCTGCCGATCCCGGTGATCGCGCTGCCGGAGTCCGCGGTCCGCGAAGGCTGGTGGCTCGTGCTCGCCGCGCACGAGACCGGCCACCACGTCCTGCTCGACCTCGATCTCGGCGTCGCGGTGCGCCAGGCGCTGCGCGAGACCGTCCCACCGGAACTGGCACCGGACTGGACCCGTTGGCACAGCGAGGTTTTCGCCGACCTGTACTCGGTGCTCATGATCGGCCCGGCCGCCGCCTGGGCGATCGACGAGCTGCAGTACGGCCCGCCCACGCACCTCCTGCGCCCGCGCGGGGGCTACCCGGCGCCGCTGGTGCGGCTCGCGCTGCTCGGCGAGACGCTCGGAGCGCTCGGTGCCGCGAGCGACGTGCCCACCGCCGCCGATGCTGCCGCGGACGGGGACGCGGCCGCGGCGCCGCACCTGGCCGTGCTGCCCGGTGTCGTGGCCGCGCTGCTGGACATCCCGCTCGGCGGCGGGACGCTGCGGACCCTGGCCGCCGACGAGATCGTCCGGCCCGGGCCGCGGCTGCGTTCGTGGTCCGAACAACTCGCGCGCCCCGAACCGGCGATCGGCGCGGTCGACACCCCCGAAGCACCGCGCGTCCTGGCCGCCGCGGCGGTGCACCGGTACCGCGCGCTCACCGCGGCGGGCCGGGACGACGAGCTGGGCGCGCTGCATTCCGGCGTGCTGTCGGTCCTGGCCCGCAGCGGGGCACCGGGGGTCCTCGCGCCACCGGGGGAGGCCCGGCTCGACGAACTGGCCGGCGCGCTGGGCGCACTGCTCGTCGAAAGGGCCGCCGACGATGAACGTGCCTAGGATCCTCGTCGACGTCTCGCCGGGGTGGACGGTGAAAGTGACCGGCGAAGGCATCGCGGAAGAGTTCGCCTTGAGCGCGACGACCGTCGACAGCGACGGCCGTGAGCTGACCGTGCCGTACCGGGGCGAGATCGACCGGGACGCGCTGGGCGCGCGGCTGGCCCGGATCGAGAGCCGCCGGACGCTCGAGGGCGACGTCTACGCCTACGGCGAATGGCTGTTCCGCTGCCTGCTGGAACCGGTGTGGGACGGCATCCGGGAACTGCCGTGCGTCCTGGCGGCGAAGGGCGTCGAGCTCGCGCTCCGCTGGCCGCTGGACGAGGTGGTGCTGCACCAGCTGACCTGGGAAGCCATGTGCCACGACGGGGTCCCGCTGGCCAACGACCCCGACCTGCTGGTCGGCATCACCCGGCTGGTGCCCGCGACGGCCCGGGAGACCGGGACGATCCAGCGGACCCCGCGGGTGCTGTTCGCGGTCGGCGGCTCCCTGCTGGACGACACGATCCGGCCGGGCGCGATGTTCATGGGGTTGCTGCGCGCCTTCGACGCCGACGGCGTGTGCGCCGCGAAGGCCGCGCAAAGCGTGAAACTGGAAGACCTGGCCCGGCACTGCGCGGAGTTCCAGCCGGACGTCGTGCACCTGGTGGCGCACGGCGACGTCGTCGACGGCCGCGGCGCGGTCCGGCTGGCCGACGGCTGGGTGGGCGCGGAAGCCCTGACCACCGCCCTCGGCAGCGGGGGCGCCGACCCGCTCGCGGTGGTGCTCAGCGCCTGCCGCACCGGATCCGGCGGCGCGGCGGAGCCGGCCCCGTCCGGTCCGCTGGCCGCCGAGCTGGTGGCGCGCGGGATCCCGATCGTGTCGGCGGTCGCGGGCGAGGTGAGCGAGCAGGCCTGCCGGCTCTACAGCCGCCGGCTCGTCGAGGCGATCAGCGACGGGACGCCGCTGGCGAAGGCCGTCGCCGAGGGCCGCCGGGCGGCGCTGAGCCGCACCGAGCCGGGGCGGCAGCTGGACTGGGCGATGCCCGCCCTGTTCGTCGCGGAGTCGGTGGAACCGGGGTTCCGCCCGGTCGACCGGACGGCCGCCGAGTGGCTCGTCGAGGCGGCACGGCGGCTCGGGCTGCGGGGTGCCCCGCTGTTCATCGGCCGCGCCGCGATCCTCGGGCACGTGGACGACATGTTCGACCGGCGTCGTCCGTTCGGGGTGGTCGGGGTGCTCCGGCACGGGCCGCTCTCCGGGCTCGGCGGCACCCGGCTGCTCCGGGAAATGGGCTACCAGCTGTTGCTCCGGGGCCACGCCCCGCTGCTGCTCGGGCCGTACCCGCCGTCGAAGGAACCGGCGGACCTGCGCACGTTCCTGCACCAGGTCCTGCTCGCCGTTCGCAAGCTGGCCGTGTACTTCAAGCTCGGGTTGCCGAGGCTGGAGCTCCTGGACGAGTACTACCGGGACGGCGAAACCTCGCTGAAGGCGCTGTCGGTCGCGATCGACGCGTTCGAGCGGGACGACGCGCCGATCTCGCCCAGCGTCGCGTGGCTGTCACTGGCCGAGGACCTCGCGAAGGTCGCCACGGCGATGGCGGGGCAGCGGGAACCGTTCGGTCCGCACACCCGGGTCGTCGTCCTCGCCGACGAGATCCACCGGTGGCCGTTCGTGGAGGACCTGAAGGCGGTCCTGCAGGACGCCGGCGAAGTGGGGCTGGGCACGCCGGACATGGCGGCGCCGGTCGTTTTCACCGCGTCGCTGCAGGAGCACGGCGGGCCGCTGGTGAAGACGCTCAGCGACGTCAAGCAGGGACAGCCGGGCTTCTCGTTCCCGCCGCTGGACGCGCTGGCCGACGACGAGGCCCTGCTCGGCTTCCAGTGGATCCTGCTGAATCCCTGGCTGCGGGAAACCGAGGCCGAGCGGAAGGTCTACGCGGCGCGGCCGGACGCGAACTGGGCCTTCGTGCGCAAGGTGTTCCGGCTCCTCAAGGGCGAGCCCGCGCGGGTGAGCATGCCGGGGTTCTACGATCACGCGGATCTGCTGGTGGAGGGCGGGGCGTTCGTCGCGGACGACGACTTCGCCACCTGGAACCGTTACCTGGGGCTGGCGCAATGAGCGAGCACACGGCCGAGGAACTGCTGCGGCGGCTGGAAGAGCGGCAGCACGAGGTGTCGACGCGCGCGCTGGCCGAGTTCGACGACCGGACCCTGTGCCTGCTCAGCCTGCTGCCGGAGTGGACCCCCGAGCTGGCGGACCGGCTCGAACTGGACGTGGGCCGGGATCTCGCCGGATTCGTCGACCGGCTCGCGTGGGCCGATCTGGCCGAGTTCCGGGCGGCCGGGGGACAACCGGTGTCGTTCTGGATCCGCGCGCGCCGCCGCCTCGAGGTGGGTGACCACCTGCGCGAGAAGATGGGCGTCGACGCCGTCGTCGGCTGCTACACGGAACTCTGTTCCCGCGTCGCCCGCCTCGACCCACCGGAACTGCGATCGTGGCTGCAGGTCCGGGCCTTCCACGCCGATCCGTCCGGCCGGGAGCTGCTGAACAGGATCGAGGCGCTGCTGCACCGGCGGGACCTGCCCGCCGCGGCCACGATGGTGGCGACCGCACGGGTGGTCTGCGAGGTCGTGGGCGGACCGCTCGAGGACGCCGTGAAGCGCGCGCAATGGCGGCTGGACCGCGAGTACCGCACCCGCGACGACCTCGGGCACCTCACCGGCTACCACCGGCGGGCCGAGATCGAGGACGCGCTGACCGACCTCGTCACCGGCGACGACGGGCCGTGGGCACTGCACCTGTTCGGCAACGCCGGGGTCGGCAAGACCATGACGGTGCGGTACCTCGCCTCCGGGAAACTGGCCGAAGACCACGGGATGCCGCGCTTCCCGGTGGCCCGCGTCGACTTCGACCACCTCGACCCGCGGTACCCCGAGCGGCGCCCGGCCGAGCTGCTCGTCGCGCTGACCGACGAGCTGCTCGGGTTCGCGACGACCCGCGGCGCCGAGCACCGCTACCGCGCGATCCGCGACGTCGCGGACGCGGTGCACGAAGAACTCTCCCGGGCCGATCCCGATCCGGCGACCGTGGCCGGGCTGCGGATGGAGGTGATCGACCGGTTCGCCGACTTCGCCGGCCAGCTGCCGTCGCCGGTGGTGCTCGTGCTCGACACCTGCGAGGAGCTCGCGAAGCTGTACCCGGCAGGCGCCGAAGCCCCGGCCATCGACCGGACCTTCGACCTGCTGCGCAGCCTCCACGAACGGCATCCCGCGATCCGGGTGGTCCTCGCGGGCCGCCGCCTGCTGGTCAAGCCGGCCGACGGCACGCTCTACAGCGGACCCAAGCTGTACACCCGCGACTACGTCCGCGTCGTCCCGATCAGCGGTTTCTCCCGCGAGGACGCCCTCGGCTACCTCGTGGAACGGGGGATCCCGGAGCGGTTGCACCCGACCCTGCTCACGCGGTCGGCCGACGGCGTCCGGTACAACCCGTTCGAGCTGGCGGGCCTGTGCGACTGGGTGCGGGACGAGCCCGGCCTCGACCTCGCCGAGCTGTCGGCGACGGTGGTGGACCCCTACGTCGAGCGCCGGATCCTCAGCCGGATCCAGGACCAGGACGTCATCGCGGCCCTCCCGGTGGCGGTGGCGCTGGGGGAGTTCGACCGGGCCCTGGTCACCCCGGCGCTGACCCGCCTCGGCGTCGACGTCGCGGCGGCGTTCGACGAGCTTTCCGGACAGGAATGGGTCAACGTCCGCGGGATGGGCGCCGACGGGATGCCGCGCGTGCTCGAAGTCGACGAACACATCCGCGAACGGCTGCGCGCGGTCCTGGAACGCTCGGACCGGCCGGCGGCCGACCTCGCGGCGCTCGGGCGGGACGCGGCGGAGGTGATCCGGCAGGGCCCGCTGCCGTCGGTGAGCACCGCGACCGTGGTCGCGGCGGTCCGCCTGCTGCCGACGGGGGAAGCGGCCCGGCTGTGGGCGGAGATCGACCGCCGGGTCCTGCTCCAGGGGGAGTGGGGGTGGGCGACGCAGGTCGCGCCCCGCGTGGCCGCGATGGAGAAAGACCGCCCGGGCCCGAAGATCCTGGCGGCCGTGCTCGCGACGGAGGCGTCGGCGAGGATCCACACCGGCTACCGCGAGGGCCTCCACCAGCTGTGGGACGCCGTGGCCGGCGCCACGAAAGACCATCCGCCCGGCGTGGAGCGGATCCGCCTGGAACTCCGTGCCCGGCTGGGCAAGGTCGCCGCGGTCCACGAAGTCGGCGAAAGCTCCCTGACGGTGTTCGAGCGGTTCCGGGACCCGGCGGTCGACGCGGAACTCGAGGACGCGGTGCTGGCCGCCCTGGAGAACGCCGTCGTCTCGTGGCCCGCGTCGTCCGAGATCGGCGTGGCGCTCTGGCGGCTGGCCGACGGAGCCCGTTCGCCGCAGATCGCGGCCGGTGCGGCCGTCGTGCTGGCCGGTCTGTGGGTGGATCGGGGAACGGGCGATCCGGTCGAGGGCCTGCTCGACGCCCGGATCGCCGCGCTCGAGCACCTCCCCGACGGCGCACCGCAGGTCTGGCGGGACTGGGTCCGGCCGCGCGGCCTGCTGAACCGCCTGCGCCTGGTGCGGGTCCTGACGGCGCTCAACGGCGGCGAACCACTCGACGAACAGGTCCAGCTCGCCCTGATCGAAGAAAGCCGGTACCGCGACGAGGACATCGACGCCGACCGGCTCCACGCCGCCCTGCTCGACCACCAGCTCGCCCAGGGCAACCTCGAGCCGGCCCCGGCGGGTACCGAGATCCGGCTCCCGTCGGGGGATCCGGTCACCTGGCTGCACTACCGGTTCGGGCGCCCGTACCTGGCGGCGGCCGCCGACGTGCTGATCCTGCAGGGCCGCTACCGCGAGGCCGCCGGCATGCTCGACGAAGCACGCTTGGCGGCGATCGGTTCCGGCGACGACGCCGAACTCGTCGATGCCTTGGACCTCGCACTGCTGCGGGTGTGCCGGGCCGCCCGCACCACCGAGTACGCCCCGGTCCAGACCCTCGCCTACGACGGTTCACCGCGGTTGCGCGACGAAGCGTGGCTCGTGCTCAGGCTCCTCGGCGAGGCCGACGACCCCCGGTGGGCCGAGTACTGCTCGCCGTACGGCCGGTGGCGCTGCAAACCGCGCGGCGACCTGCCCGACGAGGCGTTCGACTGGCCGGCGGACCACGTCGACTTCTGGGAACTGACCGCCTTCGGCCCGGACGCCGACGACGACTGGTACTCCCGGATCGGGGAACTGGCCCGTGGCCGCAGCGAGCTGATGGCCGGGGAGATCCACGCGGTTCTCGGGTCCTGGCAGACCGGGCGGGGCCTGCTCGAACGGGCGGAGGAGCGGTTCGTCCGCGTCGGGTACCAACGCGGGGTGGACCAGGTGCGCGGGTTGCTGGCTCCGGCGGCCGCCCGGCCGGAGCCGCGACCCCCGAGCCGGTGGCGTTCGTTCGCCGCTTGGTTGCGTGCGCACTGCAACCGGCAATCCGTGGCCGACTTCCGGCAGGTCCTCCGACGCTGGTTCGCGATTCCCACCAGGGGTAGCTATGTGTTCTTCGCCGGACTCGGACTCGGCGTCGGCGGTGGGCTCGCAGTGCTGCTGGTGGCCCTCGGGGTCCCCACGGGCTGGGTGATCGGGGCCGCGCTCGTGCCGGTGCTGCTGGCCCACTTCATCCTGTACGCGGGCCGGAGCTACGACATGAGGCGGCTGGTCGTGACGCCCGAAGGGGAGACGCTGACCCTGCAGCTCCTCCCGGAACAGCTGCCGTGGCTGCTCGGGCGGGAACCCAAGAAGCCGAGCGTGCAAGCGCGGCTGGAGACGCCGTTCTGGACCGGCACCGGGCGCTGGCCGGCCGATGGCTCCTCCGAAGGCCTGGACGACGTCCCCACGGTGCTGGAAGGACTGACCGAGCAGATCGTCACGCTCCTGCAGATTCCCCGGGAGCTGCAGTTCGCGGGCCGGTGGGAACGGGCGCTGGCGGCCGGCGTGCTCGCCGAGTCCCTGCCACGCGTGGTGTACGTGCGGTGGCTTCCCGGCGCGCACGGGGCCGTCCGGCTGCCGGAGTGGCGGCAACGCACCGAGGCCTTCCGTGGACCGCTCCGGCTGCGGCCGAACCGCGCTTGGGCCGACGTTCCGGGACCGCGCCGGCTGGTCCACCTGGTCGGCACCCCCGTGCGGACGTCGGCGGGGTGGCACTTCCGGGTCCGCGACGCCAGCGGGCGGGCGGCCCGCGCGTCCAGCCGGGGCGCCGACCGGCGCGAGGAGCTGTTCGACCTGCACACGGTGACCCGTGATCCGGTCGGGTTGCTGGTCCTGCAGGCCGATCCCACCGACGGGGCGCCACTGCCCCTCGGCCGCGACCACGACGGATTCGTCCGGGCCGCGTCGGCGGCGATGGACAACGGCACGGACGCCGTGCTCGTCGTCCCGCCGCTGCCCGACGACGTGGCGAGAGAGGCCGTCCAGCTCGTCTGGCACGCCATCATCGCGGCGGAGCTGCCGGACCTGCGTCGGCTGGTGGACCTCGCCGGGGACATCAAGATGCTGGTGCACCGGGCGGAACGCGGCACGACCGAGACGCCGACGGTGAGCGTCGACGTCCTGCTCTTCGCGCGGGCAACGACCAGAGGAGGGTCATGACCGAGTTCGTGCGCCGGATCGGCGACCGGGTGAAGACCTGGTTCAGCGCCCAGGCCGGCCATGTCACGCTCAGGTTCTTCCCCGAGCCCGGTTCCGAACCGCTCGTACCGGGCGACGGGTACGTCCGGCTGTGGCTGTCCGAAGGCTTTCTCGAGACCGCGGTCAGCTGGGGCAACCGGCACTTCCCGGCGCTGCACGGCGGCGTGACGCTCACGTTCGCACACCAGCTGACCCCGTTCACCCGCTTCACCAAGCCCGCGGCCACGCTCGCCGCCCCCGGTGTCCACCTCGACTACCCGATGACCCCGTTGCTGCCGTTCAGCGGGGGCACGGTCGAGGTCGAGGCGGCGCTCTACCGCGCTTCGGTGGCGGGTCCGCTGGCCGCCGCCGTCGCGATCGGCGGGAGCATCGCGTCGTTGATCGGGCCGCCGCTGAGCATCGCCGCCACCATCGCCGACAAGGTCGGCACCGGCCTCGACACCGTCCTGGCCGCCCAGGACGAGAAACCGGTCCTCGGCCTGCACCACACCCTGATCGCGGCCGGTGGGGGCGGGCAGGTCCTGCGGGCCGGGCACCTCGTGGTCGTGAACGCGCCGGAGGCCGACGTGCCCGCGGACCTCCGGGTCGAGGAGGGCCGGTTGCGGACCGGCGCCGGGCTGCTGACCGGGTTCGACTACCTGGTGGTGCGCGTCGAATGCCGGACCGAGCACGACGAACTGCGCTTCCCGGACCTGGCCGAGCTGGAGCGGCGCGCGGCCTACGAATGGCAGACCGGGCACGAAGACCGCTACCGCGAGATCCGGGCCCAGGCGGTCACCGAAGCGCTGGGTTCGCCGGACCTCGTCGACCGCGACCGCAGCCGGGTGGCCCGCTACGTCGCGGACCGCTTCGAGAAGCTGAAGGACCTCGGCGCCGTGCCCGGCGACGAGGGCGGGTTCGACCCGATCCCGGCGTCGCTGCTCCCGGGTGCCGACGAGGTGGCCGACCTGACCCTGGCCGACCTGCTTCGCGACTGACGGCTCGCGGCGGAACCCTGTGGACGTCCGATGCAAGGAGCCGAAGCAGGGCTGCCGGATCCGCTGACCGGTTTCGAACCGTCCTCAGTCGAGGTACACGCGGTAGCCCTGGGCAACAGCGCGAAATCCCAGTGATTCGTAGAAGGCGTGCGCGGCTTCGCGGCCGGACCGCGACAGCAGCTGGACCTTGTAGCAACCCTCCCGCCTGGCCGCGGCGAAGGCCGCCGCCATCAGGGCGGCACCTACGCCCGAACGCCGGTGGTCCGCGGCGACCACGACGTTCTCGACGAGCATGAACGACCGCGCCCCGCGCGTGAGGTTCGGCAGCGTGGCGCAGTCGACCGTCCCGGCGACCACGCCGTCGGTCTCGGCGAGCAGGATCGCCCGTCCGGGCCGGCCCTCGATGGCCCGCCATGCGGCGGCCGCGGCCTCCGCGGACGGGGTGGGGTCGTCCGGGTGCAGCTCCCGGAGCAGGGCGAGCAGTGCCGGGAGATCGGCTTCGGTGGCGAGCCTGGTCGTGATCGTCATGCCGACCACTTTGCCCATACGGGCAGCCGGGCGTACCCGAAGGTTTGCCGCTGCGCGGCTGGCCGGTGCGCGGCGGCGCGATCATCGTGGAGGCACCGCCAGTGCGAGGAGGTCCGCCGGTGATCCACGAGGTCGACGAGGCGCTTCGGCGGCTGGTTAAGGACGAAGCGCTGCGCGGCAGCGAAGTCGACGTCGCCTTCGACGCACCCACCAAGGACTGGGCGGCCCGGCGCAACGCGCCCACCGTCAACATCTACCTCTACGACGTGCGCGAGGACATGCGGCGCCGCTCTCGGGGGCTGCTCAACGAGTACGACCAGCGCGGCGAGGTCGCGGCGCGGCACCTGCCGCCCAAGCACGTCAAGCTGTCCTACCTGGTCACCGCGTGGACCCAGCGGCCCGAGGACGAGCACCGCGTGCTCTCGGACCTGCTGCTGGGCCTGCTGCGCTACGAGGCCGTGCCGGCCGAGGTGCTCACCGGGTCGCTGGCCGAGACGGGGCTGCCCGTGCCGATGACCGTCGCGCTGCCGCCACCGGAGGACCGCGCGTTCGCCGATGTGTGGACCGCGCTGGGCGGCGAGCTCAAGCCGTCGCTGGACGTCGTCATCTCCGCGCCGATCCACAGTGGACGCGTGTACCCGGCCGGGCCGCCCGCCAAGGAAGGCCTCAAGATCGACACCGGCGACGGCGAGCTCGTCGGGCACCACGTGTCCGCGGACGGGGCCGTCGAGGGGCAGCGCCGGGTCGCCATGGCGCGCACCCACCGGAAGTCCCGGTGAGCCTGGAGTACCTGTTCGACCGGCTGGCCCGGCTCGAACAGCGCATCCGCGACGCCGTCGACAGCCGTCGCGCGGCCGACCCGAACCCGGACGACCCGTTCCGCGGCCTGTACCTGTCCAACGAGGCGATCGACGCCCTGCTGGACGGCCACCGCGAGCCGTTCCCCCCGTTCACCGACTCGATTCCCGGCGGCAGGCTGCGGCCGCTCGCCGAACGCGCGGGGCTCACCGGCGTCGACGTCGAACTGCTGCTGGTCGCGCTCGCGCCGGACCTGGACAGCCGGTTCGAGCAGTTCTACGGCTACCTCAACGACGACGTGACCCGCCGCCGCGCCAGCGCCGGGCTGGCGCTGCGCCTGTGCGGGATCCCCGAGGCGTCGGCCGCCGGCCGGGCCCGGCTGGACGCCGACTCGCCGCTGGTCACCTGCGGCCTGCTGGTCGTGGGGGAGGAGGAGCGGCCGTTCCTCTCGCGCACGCTGCGCGTCCCGGACCGGGTGGTGAACCACCTGCTCGGCGACGACCGGCTCGCGCCCGAGCTCGCCGGCTGCGCGCACCTGGGCACCGAGTTCGTCGAAGTCCCGGGCCGGGCCCGGCTCGCCCGTGCCATCGAAGGCCGGGTCGGGCTGGTCTACCTCAAGGAACAGCCCGGTGGTGGTGCCGAGGAACTCGGCGTCGGCGCGCTGGCCGCGGCCGGGTACCCGGCACTGGTGGTGGAGGCGGCGCGCTGGCAGGCCGAGGCGGGACACAGCGAGCTGACCGCCTCCCTGCGGCGCGAGGCGTTGCTGCGCGGCGCCGGGATCGTGCTGGGCCCGGTGGAGGACCCGCGGCTGGAGGACCTGGCGCACCCGGCGATCCCGCTGGTGGTGCACGGCACGGGGGCATGGGACCCGCGCTGGAGCGCGACGCCGCCGTTGCAGCTCGACGCGCTGCCGTTGTCCGGCGCGGACCGCGCGGAACTCTGGCGCACCCGGCTCGACGGCCGGCTCGCTCCCGACGTCGACCCGGGGGAGGCGACCGCGCACTTCGTGCTGGGGCCCGGGCAGATCGCCCGCGCGGCGAAGGCCGCGTCGGTGACGGCGCTGGCCGACGACGGGCTGGTCCGCACGTCCCACGTCCGCGCGGGCGCGCGCAGCCAGAACGCGGCCGGCCTGCAGCGGCTCGCGCGGCGGATCGAGCCGGCCGTCGGCTGGCCCGACCTGGTGCTGCCGGCGGGTGTGCTGTCCCTTTTGGACGAACTGGCGGCGCGGGCGCGCTACCGCGACCAGGTGCTCGACGAGTGGCGGATGCGCCCGGGCGGCGGGCGCGGGCGGGGTGTGACCGGGCTCTTCGCCGGGGACTCGGGGACCGGCAAGACGATGTCCGCCGAGGTCATCGCCTCCTCGCTCGGGCTCGACCTCTACACGGTGAACCTGGCGACCGTGGTCGACAAGTACGTCGGCGAGACGGAGAAGAACCTCGAGCGGATCTTCACCGAGGCCGCCGGCGTCAACGGCGTCCTGCTGTTCGACGAGGCGGACGCGATCTTCGGCAAGCGGTCCGAGGTCCGCGACGCGCACGACCGCTACGCCAACATCGAAAGCGCGTACCTGCTGCAGCGGATGGAGACGTTCGACGGGATCGCGGTGCTCGCGACCAATCTGCGGGCGAACCTCGACGAGGCCTTCACCCGGCGGCTCGACGTCATCGTGGACTTCCCGCTGCCGGACGTCGAGCTGCGCCACCGGCTGTGGGACCGCTGCCTCGGCGCCCGGCTGCCGCGGGGCGCGGACCTGGACCTCGGGTTCCTCGCCGAGGCCTTCGAGCTGGCCGGCGGGCACATCCGCTCGGCCGCGGTCACCGGCGCGTACCTGGCCGCCGAGGCGGGCCGCCCGGTGGCGATGACCGACCTGGTCGGGGCGGTCGCACGCGAATACCGCAAGCTGGGCCGGCTCTGCCTCGACCGGGAGTTCGGGCCCTACCTCGCGATGGTGACGGACGGCTGAGCTGCCCGTCGGGGCAGTTTTCGCTGCCCGTCCGGACGGGCACCGCAGTCTGGCGCTCGGCCCGCCGACGGGGCAAGCTTGGACGTCGGTGGAGGGAGCGGACATGCGCGGGCACGATCACGACAACGATTTCGATCCGGCCCTGCGCCCGAAAGGCGACCGGATCGAGCGCGACGACCACGACCTCCTGGGCCGCGCGGCCGCGGCCGGCCGCACCGACGTCCTGGGCCCGGCCGGCCTGCTGGGCCTGCAGCGCGCGGTGGGCAACGCGGGGACGTCCTCGCTGGTGGAGGAGGAGCGTTCCCCGGTCCACGACGTGGTCGGTTCGGGCGGCGGAGCGCCGTTGGACACCGAGACGCGGTCGGACATGGAGTCCCGCTTCGGCGCGGACTTCGGCGACGTCCGCGTCCACACGGACGGGGCGGCGCACGACTCGGCGAAGTCGGTGAACGCGCAGGCGTACACGGTGGGCTCGAACATCGTGTTCCAGCGCGACAAGTACGAACCCGCGTCCGATTCCGGCAAGCACATGCTCGCGCACGAGCTGACGCACGTGGTGCAGCAGCGAAGCGGGCCGGTCGAGGGCACGGACGCCGGCGGAGGCGTGCAGGTTTCGGATCCGTCCGACCGCTTCGAGCGGGAGGCGGTGGCGAACGCCGACCGCCTGATGTCGGCACCCGCTCCGGCTGCCGACGTCCAGCGGTGTGAGGACGGCGGTGCGCACGAGGAGTCCGTGCAGCGGATGACCGTGCAGCGGGAGGAAGCTCCCGAGGCCGAAGAGGGCGAAGAGGCGGCGATGGCGCAGACCTTCGTGCAGCGCGAGGAAGAGCTCGAAGAAGAGGCCCCCTGACCCGGGTTGTCAGTCCTGCTCGAGCAGGCGCTGCCACCGTGCGCGTTCCGCGGGCCGCAAGATCGACAAGGACTCCTCGGCGGCTTGCCGGACGAGGGCGTCTTCGCTCGCCAGGAGGCGGATCAGCGCGTTGACCGAGCCCTCCGAGTCGTACCACCGAAGCTGCTTCGCCGCGTACCACCGGGGGGAGCGCGTGTGCCGTGCGCGGTCGGCCTCCCGGAGCAGGGTCTCGCGAATCCGAGGGTCGCGGTACGACTCCAGTGCCTTGAGCGCGTGCACGGTGACGGACTCGGCCGGGTCCTGCTCGACCAGCCCGATCAGCAGCGGGACGGCCCGGGGGTCGCGGAGCTCACCGAGGCCGTAAGCGGCCGTCTCGCGCACCTCGGCGTCGGGATCGCCGACCGAGTCCGAGAGCAGGTCGAACAGCCCCGGCCCGGCTTCCTCGATCGCCTTGTCGAGCCGATCCTCGCGGAGGATCGCGGCCGGGTCGCGTGACGTGCCCTTCATTTCGCTCGCTTGAGGTACTCGGCGGGGAGCTGGCCTTCGATGAGAACTTCGTGGTTCTTGATCATAATCGCCTTGACGTCACCTGCCAACTTGCGGATCTTGGGCTTGGCCTCGAGCATCATGGCGTGGACCGCTTCCGGGGTCAGGATGCGGATCACCCCTTCCTTTTCGAGCTCCTTCAAGGCGTCCCAAACAGCCTTCGCGATGTTGTCCTTCTTGGTGAACTTCGCCGCACCGCCCTTCTTGTCGCCGATGATTTCGGAGAACGAAACGTAGCGGCTGGTCATTTCGCCCTGCTTTTCCCGGACGTGCTCCCACGGAGTCTGCACGTCGGCCTCGTCCGCCGCCTCGCTGTCGAGGGGGAAGCCCACCGCGTCCCCTTCGCGCCACTGATCGTCGCCCCGGAAGAGGAACTTCCGCCCGCCGGCCTCGTCGCTGGCCTTGCCCACCTCTTCGGCGACCTTGATCGGCTCTTCCGACTCGACGTCCGCTTCGCCGACCTTTTCTTCCGGGCTGGCGGTCGCGACGACCTGGAAGTGGCCGGGCCGGTCCCGGTCGGGCACCGCGGTGAGCGTTTTCAGCCCTTCGGGGCGGAGTGTGCGCAGGATGTTCTCGGTCACCGCGCGCAGGCCGTTCCGATCGTGGAACTTGGCCGCCGTGGGCCCGGTGAGCAGGTCGTGGGCCTTCTTCTTCACCGCGCGGCTCCGCTCGTCGTCCGCGCCGCCCTTCTCGCCGCCCTTGAGCTTCGACCAGACCTTCTTGCCCGCCTTGACGACCGTCCCCACGACCGAGTCGATCACCTTGCCGACCGGGGCCTGGACCTTCTCCAGGATCGACTTGATCTTCTCCGAGATCCCGCCCAGCCCGAGCAGGCTCGCCAGGAACCCCAGCACCATCGGCAACGCCTTCGCCAGCGTCCGCTCGATCAGGCCCGCCACCGCCCCCGCGCCGCCGCGGGCGATCGATTCCACCGAGTCCAGGACCGAGTCCACGAACTCCTTGATCTGGGCCGCCTTGTCCACGAAGAACATCACGATGTCGTAGATCGCCTTGCAGGCCTTGATGAACGCCGCCGCGGGGTTGAGCATCGAGATGATCCAGGTGATGCCCGCCTTGACGATCTTCTCGATCACGAACTCCTTGACCTGCCCGAGCACCAGCTCCTTCAGGTCGCCCAGCTTCTCGACCACCCAGCGCCACAGGCCCGGCACGCCCTCGGTGACCAGGATCTTGACCACGTCGAGCGTCTGCTCCAGCTTGGCGAGCACCGGTTCGGGGATGAACCGGAGGATCCGCGCGCGGACGCTCGCCCAGGTCAGGCCCAGCAGCGAGAGCACCATCTTCAGGATGCCCTTGGTGTCCAGCGACTCCGGGATCTCGATGCCCGCACTGGCCAGGTTGCCCAGCAGCCAGCCCTTCAGGCCGTCCTTGAGGTGCTGGACGATGTTGGCGCCGAAGTTCATGACGCCCGTCTTCACGGCGTTGACCAGGTTGCCGAGGAACTCGATCGGCTTCGCGATGATCAGCCCGACCGCGTTCGCCGCCCGGGACAGCACGCCGAGCAGCATGTCCTTCAGCTTCAGGATCGTCTCGATCGCGCCGCCGACGGCCTCCTTCGCCTTGCTCCACAGGCCCTTGTTCTCCGCCTGCAGCGCCTTGATCTCCTCGTCGACGGCGTTGCGGGCCTCGCCGTACTTCTGGGCCAGGTCCTCGACCAGCGCGTCCTGCTTCTCGTCGACGGACTTCTCGAGGTCGTCGAACTGGCCGCCGAACTCCTTCGCCGCCTCGCCCGCGATCTTGCGCAACGCGGGCGACTGGGACGCCACCTTCTGCTGCACCTTCGAACGCCCGTCGAGGATCAGCTGCTTCGCCTCGCCGAGCTTCTGGCCGACGAAGTCCGCGATGTCGCCGATGACACCCTGCATCTTCGACTCGTAGACCTTCTTGGCCTCGAGGAAGAGGTTGTTCGCTTCGGCAGGCAGGTCGGCGAAGAGGTCGTACGCCCAGCGCGCCGCGCCGGTGAGACCGTCGTAGCGCTCGTCCTTGAAGCGCTTCATCCGCGCCTGGTGGTCGGCGGTGAACGCGGCCTTCGCCTGCGCCTCGCCCGCCTCGAACTTCTTCGCCACCTGGTCGTCGAGCGCGCCCAGCACGCCCTCGACCTTCGTCTTGGTCTCGTCGAAGATCGCCTTGATCTCGCCGGTGATCCGCGCCCGGTCCTGCTCGTCCTTCGACTTCGTGGCCGACTTCGCCGCCTGGCCCTTCTGCCCGGCCGACGAACGCGCCCCCGTCATGCCCGCCATCGCGGCCTGCCCGGACGCCTGGGCCGCGCCGGTCACGGCGGCCAGCTGCCCGGCCTCGGACTCGCGGACCGCGGCCGGCGCGGTAGCCGTGTGCTGCTCGCCTTCGCGTTTCGCGGCCAGTGCGCCGGTGAACTCCGGTTCGTTGGACTCCGCCAGCTGCTCGTCGGTGACGCCCGCCGCGGCCATCGCCCCGTGGGTTTCGCACTGGTCGGCGCGCAGATCGGTCTGTTCGGGCGGCGCCTTGTCCGGGGTCGCCTTCCGCGCGTCCGGCGGCGCGAGCGCAGGCGGGGCCGGTGGCTCCGGCAGCGGAGTGACCGGCTTTTCCACGGCCCGGCCGGTATCCGGCGGCTCCTTCGTCCGGTCGGTGACGTCCTTGGCCGAGGCGTCCTTGCCGCTGGTGACCTTGCCCAGCACCTCGGTCTTGACCTGGTCCGCCTTGCCGGACGTGGCGAACTTGTCGGCCTCGTCGAGGTTCTTCGGGGCCTGCTTGGCGATCGCGGCGTTCACCGCGGCGATGAACGCCGCCTTGTCGAAGCCGGCCGGTTTCGCCGCCGCCATCTTGTCCGCCTGGGTCGCCTTGGCCTGCGCGTCCTTGTCGTCGGCCGGCGCCACCGCGGCGTCCTGCGCCTTCTTGACCTCCGCGCCGGCGGGCGGATGCGCCTTCGCCGTCTTCCCCTTGCCGCCGACGTCCTTTTCGAGCGACTGGAACTTCGGGTCGGTCGCGGGAGTGACGCCGGGCGGCGCGACCGGGGGAGCGGGACAGCCCTGCCGCTGCAGCGCGACCAGCCGCGACACCGCCGCGTTGCCCGCCGAGGCCTGCAGGCGCAGCAACGCGGGCGGGGCCGCGCGGCGCGCCGGACGGGCCGGCCGCGCGGGCTGCCCGGACAGCTCCCGTGGCGCCTTGTCCCGCCCCGTTGGCATGGGTTCAACTGTCGGCCCCGCCGGAGGAGTTGCCAACGACCGTCCGGGCAGGCACGGCTGCCCGGACGGGCAGTTGCCTTTAAGGGCAGAGATCGGTTCCCGCGGGCCTAGCCGCACGGTCGTTCCGCGGAGAACGCCCTGGCAGCAGCATCGCCGAAGACAAGACTTGTGCGTCGACAAGGGAGGCACGCATGCCCACCTATCTCACGCCGGGGGTGTACGTCGAGGAGATCGAAGCCGGCGCACGGCCGATCGAGGGCGTGGGCACCGCAGTGGCCGCCTTCGTCGGCTTCGCGGCGGACGGTCCCTTCAACACCCCGACGCTGGTGTCCAACTGGGGCCAGTTCACGCAGACCTTCGGCGACTTCATGGAGGGCTGCTACCTGGCCCAGTCGGTCTACGGCTATTTCCTCAACGGCGGTACCAACTGCTACATCGTCCGCATCGGCGGATCGCGCGCCCAGGACAACGGCCACGCGCCGAAGCAGATCGCCGCCCGGCAGGCCGTGCTCGGCGGCTACCGCTTCGTCGCGAAGGAGCTGCCGGAGGGCAAGCCGGCCGGCGAGATCACCGTCGAGGTGGCCGAACCGACCGGCGACAACCCCGCCGAAGACCGGTTCACGGTGCTGGTCAAGCAGGACGGCAAGGTCGTCGAGACGCACAACGTGACGACCAAGCGCACCAAGGAGAACGTCGTCACCGCGGTGCGGGAGAAGTCGAACCTCATCACCATCGAAGAGGTCGCCTCCGGGGGCACGGTCACCAAGCCCGACAAGGGCACCGCGGTGCTTTCGCCGCCGGCGAAGGAGTCGGCCGCGCCGCCGGTCCCGGGCCGGGTCGCGGCGAACGACTACGTCGGCGACGTCGCCGACCGGACCGGCTTCGGCGGCCTGGAGGCGATCGACGAGATCACCATGGTCGCGGCGCCGGACCTGATGGCCGCCTACCAGCGCGACCTGATCGACCTCGACACGGTCAAGGCCGTGCAGCTGGCGATGATCGCGCACTGCGAGCTGATGGGCGACCGGATGGCGATCATCGACCCGCCGCCCGCGCTCAACCCCCAGGAAGTCCGCAGCTGGCGGATGGACGCGGCCGGGTACGACTCGAAGTACGCCGCGCTGTACTACCCCTGGGTCCAGGTCCTCGACCCCGCGTCGGGCACCAACACGTTCATCCCGCCGAGCGGCCACATGGCCGGCGTGTGGGCCCGCACCGACGCCACCCGCGGTGTCCACAAGGCCCCGGCGAACGAGGTCGTCCGCGGCGCGCTCGCGCTCGAGACGCACCTGACCAAGGCGGAGCAGGAACTGCTCAACCCGATCGGCGTCAACTGCGTGCGGTCGTTCTCCGGCAAGGGCATCCGGGTCTGGGGCGCGCGGACGCTGTCGAGCGACCCGGCCTGGCGCTACCTCAACGTCCGGCGGCTGTTCAACTACCTCGAGGAGTCGATCCTCGGCGGCACCCAGTGGGTCGTGTTCGAGCCGAACGACGACGCGCTCTGGGCGCGGATCCGGCGCACCATCAGCGCGTTCCTGGTCATGGAGTGGCGCAAGGGCGCGCTGTTCGGGCTCACCCCGGACGAGGCCTTCTTCGTCAAGTGCGACCGCGAGACCAACCCGGCCGAGGGCATCGACCTCGGCCAGGTGATCTGCGAGGTCGGCATCGCCCCGGTGAAACCGGCGGAGTTCGTGATCTTCCGGCTGGCCCAGATGTCCGGCGGCACCAGCCTCGTCAACGAGTGAGTGAAGGGACTCCACAGACATGGCACTTCCCGATCTTGACAAGGCGGTAGGCCACTCGTTCGGGCTCGAAATCGACGGCGTCCAGATCAAGCAGATCTCCGAGGTCACCGGCCTCAAGATGGAACAGGACGTCATCGAGCTCAAGCAGAACACCGC
>Ga0070663_100000214_pt1 | contig 28957 bp, 26 predicted proteins | sample KBSC63metaG_FD_65646 | JGI IMG/M metagenome (GOLD analysis project Ga0070663, IMG submission 65646) | Corn rhizosphere microbial communities from Kellogg Biological Station, Michigan, USA - KBS C6-3 metaG | ecosystem: Host-associated > Plants > Roots > Rhizosphere > Soil ...
GACGAGGTCAAGCGCGCCACGCAGATGAGGGAAGCCTTCGCCGAACGGGCCTGAAAGTCGTTTCAAATCAATCGCTTAGAGCGACTTTGATTTTTTGGGGGATCGACAGAAATAGCCAGGTTGGGAGGGGGGTGCCGCCCTTGGGCGGGGGGAGGGGCGAAGCCCTTCTCCCGGGGGGTCGAGTTCGCGGCGCAGGCGAAGCCGGAGACGGACAGGGGGGCGGTAGCCCCCGCGAACTGGCACTTGCCCGCTTTCGCGGGCACGTCCTTGGATTGGGTGGTGGTACTACTGGGTGCGGTGGATCCGCGGTTGAAGTTGTGTTGGGGGAATGAATCGGCCTAAGCCGAGCGAGAGGGCGAAGCACTGGGGGCCCTCTTTACCCCGCATAGCGGGGCGCGCTTATGGGCGCGGGCCCTTTTAATACCAGCAAGTCCGTAGGGTTGCGCAGGGGTCCGAAGCTCCCGAGGTGATTTTAAGAGCCATTCCCCATGGATAAGAAAAGGATAAAGGAAAGGATAAGAAGGATAGGCCGGGGAAAAGCGGCGCTTAAGCCTTGTGAATCAAGCACTTGGCCATACTACCCGTCACCCAGACAACCTGACCCGTCAGCCAGACAACCCGATTAGGACGTTTGATCCGTCATCCAGACAGCCCGACATCGACGCGCCCTCGTAGAGGCCGTCAGCCAGACAACCCGAAAAACAGCACAAGCGTCAGCCAGACAACCCGCTTTTTCGCTGACTCGTCAGCCGGACAGCCCGCCCTCTCCTTTCACCCGTCATCCCAACAACCCGGCACCTCGGATGGTGTCAGCCAGACTCCCCGAGATGCGTCAGCCAAACAACCTGAACAACCCCCCTCACCCGTCACCTAGACAGCCTGCCGTTCGTGGCTTGCCGAGCCCGCGGAACCCTGTGCGCGGTGCGCTCAGAGCGAGTAGCTCGCCCCGTCTACATCAAACCCGTCGGCGGCGACAACCGTGCGGGTGCCCTTGAATTCCTCCGGACCTCCGAAGAATGGGCCATCTGGCTCGCTGTGCAGGAAGAAGGCGCCCTGGAGCAGGCCACAGTGGACGCAGACATTGGACCAGCTGGTCTGCCCTACCGTCCGCGAAAACGTCGGCTTGTAGTTCGCGGCAATGGCGCCGAGCTTCGCCTGCACCGTCGGCGGCAGTGCGTCCGCGCTCAAGTCGTAGATGAAGGCGGACGCGTCGATGCGCATCGGCTCCTCACCGGCCTCGAACTCTTCCACGTCGGCCGCGAGCAGCGCGTGCACCGGCGTTCCCTTGCGGCACTTCCAGCAGCTGATTTCGCCAGTGGCAAGCTCCACCGGGCCGTGCAGGCGCACGAAGTTCTGTGATTCCATCATCATCATCAGATCCGCAGCTCAAGCGGCGGCACCTTGGAGACTGTCACCGAGAGCTTGTATTCGCACAACTCGATGTCCTTGATGCTTGCGCACGCCAGGCGCAGGTCCTCCGACATCGAGCGGCAGACGATGATGCCGCGCACCGATTGACCAGGCTCGGCCAGTTCCTTGCGCACCCAGTTCATGTAGCGCAGCAGTTGGCCAACCACGCGGTCGTAGCCGCGAGACACCTTGAGTTCGAGCACCACGAAGGCGCCGCTCTTGTCCAGCGCCAAGATGTCGATGCGCCGGCCACCGGCCTCGAACTCAATGCCGCACAGGTCCTCGTCCACGTAAAGCGTCAGTCCGGGCTCGATGCATTCCAGGTTCTCGGCGAGGTAGCGCTGCAGATCCTTTTCGAGCAAGAACTCCGACGAGCCTGGCGCCGGCTCGGCGCCCTCTCCTTCTTCAGCGTCGACGGCACTCGCCTCCTCCTGGCGAGCAACGTCGCCTTGGACCAGCTCGTGAATCGGCGCCGGATCCTTGCCGGGCTCGTAGAGACGGAATTGGCCAGAGTCGACCTTGAACAACAGGTCGTCGGTCTCATTCGTGGCCGGGTGGTGCAGGCGGCTCTTGTCATTGGCTGAGGCCTGTACGAGGTGTGCCCGGATACTGCTTGATTTCAGCTTCGGGTAGCGCTGAGCGAACCATTCGATGGCACGCTCGCTCGTGAAGACCTGGCCCGGCTTCAGCCCCAAGTCGGTGAGCATGTCTTTCAGCAGCGCCCGGGTGGGCTTGTCGTAGATAGTTCTCGCCACGTCGTCTCCCTGTTTCGTTGTCGACCGCGCGCGACCCGTCACCTAGACAACCCGAAAACCTTCACAGCAAACTCTCCTGGCGCGGATCGACCGCGGCCTTTGCGTCGAGCTGCCGCTTGTTCGCAGCCCGCTGTTCAGTCGCGAATGTTCGGGTGGGAAGGAGCGTGTAGCTCACGTCTATTAGTTTGGAGCGCGCCCCGCGTTCATCCTCCTTCTTGTAGGAGGCGAGGACGCCCCGTTCCTTCAGTTCGTTCCAGGCTTCGTCAAGCGCTGCCACCGCTTGGCGCGGCTCTTTGTACCCATCGAGCAGACCGCTGTCTCGCTTGATGGTTGAGTACTTCATGATGAACGAGGTTGCCTGCGCAGCCTGGGTGTACTTGAGTACCAATTGGCTGATGAGCCAGCGCCCCAGCTGGCCCCGGCACTGCATCCATCGGTGGTAGTTGAACTGTCGGTAGGCGATCTTGTCGATGCTGGCCGTTACGAACGGGTGGAACTCGACGTACCACCGGGCATTCGGGTTGCGGTCGAGATCTTCGCGCTTCACCCCGGCGAGGTTGACGATGAAGGAAGCACGTCCGAACTTGCGTACACCCAGGGCGTCATGATCGCCCTCGGTCTCGATGTCGAGACCTCCGAGGGACAGGATATCCAGGCCTTCCGCCAGGTCGCGATGAGTCATCGAATGGCCTTGGTCGGCCAGCTCCTGGCGAAGGCGGTACAGCGTGAAGTAGAGGCCGCTGCGCGGTTTCGAGTCGTCGAAGAAGCCCGAGGGCTTCTCGGTGGCCAGGCGTCGCAACGCTTGTTCGATGAGTTCTTCCCGAGCGCTCGGGTAGTACTCGACCGTTCCGCCCGTGGGCTTGCCTTGTTCGTCGCGAAGCTCGAGGCGGGCAGGCCGGATCACCGCCGTCAGCGGAATGCCTCGGTATTGGAAGGTGATCTTGCGAATCGGAAGGTAGCCGCCCGGCTGACGAAGCTCCTCCTGCCGCCGGCGTGACAGCGAATACCGCGGGATGCTGTCCCACAGGTCGATCGCATTCGACAGGATGTCGCGCTGTGCGTCATCGTTGGCTAGGAACGACTGGAACAGGCTGAGTTGCTGGTTGCTGAACGCCGAGTCAGGGACGGGGGTCATGCCCTTCAGCTTGGCTTTCGAGCCGGTGGCCTTCTTGGCATTGACCGTCGTGTCCTTAGGCGCTGCAGGAGGCTTCGCGCGGCGTTTTGGAGCCGCACGCTTGGGTTTCGCTTCAGCCGTCGTATCCCCAAGTGGCACTTTGGTCGACGGGGCACCGGCGGGATCAGTGGGCAGGCCGATTTGCGGCAGCAGTTTGCCGAGCAGCGCGGGGCCATGAGACGGGTTCGCGTTCCCGCTCGACAGGGCCGCGATGCGCGCCTCTTCCCGTTGCTTCTGCTGCAGCGCCTGCCGGCTGGCTGCGGTCTTTGAAGCGATGTCCGAGGCCATGTCCGGATGGGTCCCCCTGTCGATCAGGCGCTGCCGGAACTCTGCCTCGTTGAATGGCTTGCTCATCGACGTGCCTTTCCGGCCAGAGGTACAGGATGCGATTGACTTGGGATCCGTCCGAACGGGCTGGCAGCTCTGCATGAAAGCAAGCGCGCCGAAGGTTCCTTGCGTTGGGCAAGCTGCTTGCCGATGAAACGATCGCAACCTAAAATGCAACAGTGCACCCGTGATTCGTCGCGGTCATCCACTGTCCTAGTGAGCACAGAACGCCCGGCTGCTATCCGGGCGTTCACCTTTGTGGGCATAAGCGGTCTTCCTATCACCGCCCTTCCCCCAGCTTCTTGCGCGCGGCCGTCACCGCCTTCAACACTGGCTGCAATGTCGTTTCTGCCAGCTCGAGCGACCCGCGTGCCCCGACTTCGTTGGCCAAAGCCTGCAGCTCCTGCCCGAGCGAAATCGGCAGCGACAGCGTGACTTGGACATATTGCAGTGGCGATGCCTGCTCGGACACCTTGGCCCGAACCGCCCTCACCTTGTTGCCAACGTGCTGCGGCTCGACGCCATAGGCCCGGGCGATTTCGACGGTAGTTTTTCCGTCCACGAAGAACGCTCGCATCCATTCCTTCGTGCGCTCGTTCGTACGCGGCAAGCTGGCCAACACGCGCTCTAGGTCTTCCGCAAGCACGCGCATCACGCGCGGTTCTTGGAGGTCGTTTCGACTCATTCTGATGATTTCCGATTCTGTTGCTTGACCGGGAAGAGTCGCGTCACCTGCTCCACCTCAAAAGGCAAGTCGTCGAGCAATCGCCACAAGCAGCAGCCCTTTCCCGACCACTGGAGCGAACACCATCGTTAACCAAAAGGGGCCAATCGCGCACAGCACCACCACCTCCGTGCACGCGGGATACATCAGGAAGTACAACGTCTCCGGCGACTGCATGAACCCACAAGGCTACCTTCATCTATGCCTTTCGCCCCTGGGCTTAGTGAACCGACAGCAGCCGCAACTCGTCGGCGCGGTACACGCGACGATGGGCACTGGTGTTGCCGAACTGCACGATCGCATAGTCCGCATTGGGATGACGTGCCGACAACACCAGTTGCGCACTACCGTACTTCTTCGCCAACTTCTGGAACTCAGCCGCGTACTGCGACATCGGCGACAACTCGACCGCGATCAACGCCTGCCCCGCTTCACGCTCCATCCCAGCCTTGCCGCGCCATGCCGGCTCGTTTACATGCGCCCCGTCATGCTTGCCAGCCTGACCCTTGTTGTCCGAGCCCTTCTCCGCACTCACTCGGCCCTTCGGCTCTGACCGCTGCTCCTTCATGAAACGCTCGGCGATAACACGCTTGTTCGCCTTCTCAGGTGCCGTCTTGAGCTGTTCGCCCAGCGCCTTGGCGTGCTCTGGCGACTTGCGCTCCAGCGAGGACACCGCAGCCAGCACTGCGCGATCAGCCGTCACGCCCTCTTCCACCAGCTCAGTCATGGCGCTGCCGCCCTGCGCGATGGCCGACAGCTTCGACACCCAGGGCTTTTGCTTGTTGTACTTCGCGGCCACCACCGCCAGGCTTCCACCGGCGGCGTCCAGGTCGCGCTGCACGCGCTGCGCCAGGTCGAGTGTGCTCAGGTTCTCGCGGTGGATGTTCTCCGCCAGATGCACCTTGTCGGCCGTCGCATCGTCCATTGCCTTCACCAGCACTGGCACCTCGGCCAGGCCGGCGATGCGAGATGCGCGCCAACGCCGCTCACCGGCGACGATTTCAAACTTGCCGTTGCCGCGCGGTCGGACCAACAGCGGTTCGACGACGCCGATTTCCTTGATCGACTCGGCCAGCTCCTTCAGCGTTTCCTCATGGAACTCGGTACGTGCCTGGTGGGCATAGGACACGAGGTCATCGAGCGCCGCCTTCGTCGCAACAGCGTCCTTCTTGTGCTCGTCGAGCTTGTTGCCCAGACGGGCGATTGAGTTTTGCAATGCGGTTGCCATGTTCTTTGCTTCCCTCAGCGCTTGAAGACCTTATTCAGGATGTAGCCGCAGGCCTCGCGCAGTTCCGCTGCGGCCATCTGCTGGCTCCCACCCTTCGCACCCAGCCACACCGGTCGAGACGCCGCCATCGCGCCCGACACGCTGGTGCGCTCGTGGATCATCATCGGCAGCAGCATGCCGGGTGCGGCCGCCTGCAGGTCGGCGAGGATCTTGCTGTCGAAGCGGCTGCGGCTGTTGACTTTGTTGGCCAACAGGCCCAGCACCTGCAGGCCCGGGTTGTGCGTCTGCTTCACCTCCTCGATGGTGTCCATCAAGTCGCCCAGCCCATCCACGCTCTCACGTGCCGGCACGAACGGCATCACCACGAAGTCAGCCGCAATCAGTGCGGCCCGCAATCGTTTGCCGAGCGTTGGCGGCGGATCAATCACCACCAGGTCGGCGCCATTGGCGCATTGCTCCAACCGGTCGCGCAGCGACTCGACGCTGATCCTGGGTGTTTCGTCGACCTGCACAAGCCGACGATCACCTGTCATCAGGCGGATGCTGCCCTCGACGCGAAATGGCAGTTTGAGGGTTGTAGGCTGGCGAGGCGTCCCCGTGAACAGCGACAAGGTAGGCGATGCATCGCGGTCGATTTCCCCCTCGCACAGGTTGCGCGAGAACGTTCCCTGCCCGTCCAAGTCCAGCGCGAGCACCGCCCGCCCCAGCTCAGCGCCGAGGATCGCCGTGTGGGTGCTGAGCGTCGACTTGCCCTGCCCCCCCTTTTGAATCGCAAAAACGATCTTCTTCATGGTTGTCCTAGTGTGCGTGTTGCCGGCGCCGACGCTGCATCATCGGCGATGCCGGGACCGCCCTGCACGGGCGGACGCGCAACTATACTATTAGAACAGTTCCGACTCAAAGCGGCGAGCAGCGTTTCCCGCGGGAAACGCGCCGACGCGACCGCCAGCCCAGCCACTTTTAGCGGGGTGCTGAGGGCCTCACCTACATGCTGTCTCAGCTGAGCTATGGCTGAAGTCGAGTACCGGCACCTGCAGGTCCTGAAGGAATGAGCGAATTTGTCGACTTAGTGCCGCGTCCAAGTGCCCTTCTATGAAGAGGCACGCCAACACTTTTGTGATCAAGACGTTTTTAAACGAGCGTCATGACTGAAATGAGGTCCCCTGCCCTACATGCTGGATAAGCTGAAGCAACTCGAGTAGCGCACCGGCGCCCTTGCCGCTGCCCACCACGACAACGCGAGAATCTGCTGATGATCATCATCATCATGATCGACCTTGCACCGGTCCGGTGGTGGTCACCCTGTGCGCGCGAGCTCTACCAGCGGCTCCAGGACCTCCGCCTGAAGGCGCCGAGCAGTCGCCCGGATCGCCTCCAAGCCCACATCCATCGATGCCAGTAGGCCGCGGTTGGCAATATGCAGCGCCTGGGCTAAGTCGGGCTCGCTGGCGAGTAGCGCCTCAACACCTGCGCCCGCCCGCCTCGCGAGCGCGCCGGCTTCGGTGCCGAATGTCGACTGCAAAGCGCTCCACATGCGCGTGGGCCACTGTTCGAGTTCCTCGGTTGCATCGCGCCGGTCGCGCACGACAGTGAGATGCGCCAGCGCCAGCACGCGGCCGAGATCCTTGTTCGAGCGCTTGTAGTCGGTCCCGGCGATCAAGTCCTCGCCAATGGCCGGGTGGTGCAGCAGGTTAGCCAAGGCCATCATCTCGGGCCGGGCAGTGCGCACGCCACTGCCGGTCGACAGCGGCTCCCACTCGGCCAGCGCGAGGTAGTCGAAGCTGCATATCTGGAAGTCGCCCACCTTAGTGCTTACGCGCTGCAGCTTTTTGGGCGGCGCGCCGGGTGCGTATGTGGGTGGTGCTGCGAGCAATTCGATGAACCACTGGCCCGGCGACTGCTGCCCACCGGGCGGCTTGAGCCTGACTATCGGCAACTCTTCGATCGCTTGGCCTGCCTTGCCCGGCTCGCCCCACTTGGCATCCTGCCGAGGGGTCCATTGCGCTTCGAGTAGTTTCTCGGTTGCCTCGACGGCCGCTGCCACGGCCTTCGCGTGCGGGGTGAACAGACAATCGACGTCCTTCGTGCGAATCGCCGCTGCGCCGTCTCCGGAGAAGAAGTGGTAGCCAGCCGCAAGGCTGCCGACAATGATGACGTGCGCGCGCAGCTCCTCCGGCAGGGCCACGGATACTTGGTGCAGCACGTCGGCAGGGGTGAGCAGGTCCGGTTCGTTCATGATTTATGGGTGCTGCTGCGTGCCAAGCGGGCCAGCGCCGACGTGAAATCACGGGCCTCGGCCTGGTAGCCCAATTCCAGCAGGTCCGCGAGGCAGTCCAAGGCCGACGCGGCGCGGCGACCGGGCTGATCGCGATCGGGCGCCGATTTCAGCCCGCGGTGGAGATGCAACACCACTGCGGCTTTCGCCGTGGGATCCGCAGTCTGGACCAGCGCAGCGTCGAGCTTGCGCATGAAGCGCGTGTCGTTGTCGTAGACGGACAGGTCCAGCCGCGGCGCAGCGCTGATATCAAGCTCGGGGTCGTAGTCGAAGGCGCCCAGCACCCCGCCGATCGCCACCTTGGTCCCAGGATTTTTCTCGAACACGCCCTGCAGACGGCGCACCAACTGTTCAGGCGGCCGAGCATGACCACTCGGGTCAACGAACCGGAGAATCTTGCGGTCGGCGATTTGTCGCTCGGCGAGATGGCGCCACGCTTCCCAGCTGGGTTCATGAAGCATCGCACCCGCTGGGCTTTCGGCGAGAACGCCGAGTCCGCGCAGGTCGGCCAAGGTCGCTGCCACCGTTGGATAGCTCGCACCGGTGGCGCGTTTGAGGGCCGCCATTGATTGGGGTCCCTGGCCGACTAGCCAGGAATGCACGAGGAATGCCTTGACGCTCTGGCGCGAAACCCGCCCTCCGGACGACTCGTCATGAGCCAAGTCCAGGATGACACGCTCCAGATTCTCGCCAGGCGCAGGAGGGAGATCGCCGACGATGCGTCCCCGATCCGCCACCGCGGCCAAGAAAATCAGGCTGCTCAGGTCAGGCCTGATGACGCAGCGGAAGCGAGCAAGCTCATCGCGCAGACGCTGCTCCGACAACCTCGTTTTTGTGAGCACGCAGAGGCCCCGCGCGCGCCTCTGGCTGCGATCTTGCGCCAATGCATAGCTCAAGGCCACCAACCCATCGCGCAGGTCACTGACGTTGGTCGTGCGCTTCACCTCGATCAGCACGTCGCCGTCTGGGCTGGACCAGCGCACATCGTAAAGGTCGCCTTCAGGGCTGTGATTCAAGTAGCTACTGTCCATTTAGTAGCTACCTTACCATCAAGGTAGCTACTTAACAAGACTGACCACCCGCGACCCATCCCCGAACAGGCGAACGCCCCCTTTCTCGGTCCCCCAAAGGTTGGAGACTTACGAGGCGGCGACAACCGGAACCCCACAGCTTTCCCGGCGCTTCATGCATGGAAGCCCAGGTGTCGGCCGCGATGCTTGCAGACGGTCGCACAAGTCCGGCACTGGTCTACGGTGAGCTGGAGCAGCTCAGAAGGCTGCGCACCCGGATTACCCATCACGAGCCCATCTTCAAGCGCAACCTGACGGACGACTTCCAGGAGGTGCATGACCTGATCGCCTTCCAGTGCCCCGATCACCGCAGGGTGGGTGGCCACGAACCAGCAGGCAAGGGCGCTCATCGCTGCGAAGCCGCCTTGACGGCAGTGCCGTAGGCAATGGAAGGAGGGCGCCAAGGCGGGGAGGGCGGGGCGTTTCCCGTGGGAAACGCTCAGCGATCCCGCTCGCGCTCGGCACCCACTGCGCAAGGGAGCGCACGTGCTCCAGCGGTTTACCCTCGTCGAGCCGCCACGAAGGCTTGGCGCACCCGTGCATGTATCCGGCGACGCGCTCGGGATCGCTGCCCAGCCCAGTTCGAGCCCTGCTCGCGGGCGAGCTGCTTCTGAAGGTCTGCAAGCTGCGGCCGTTGCCCTCGGGGAAGTTGGGTGAATGCGGTTGGCCTCCACGTAGAGCGAAACCAAGCTGCTCGCTCTTCTGCTCGATGCTCAAGTCGATCGCGCCAGTGAAGGCGGCCGTCTTTTCGGTTTGTCTCTGCCAGCAGCATCAATGCCGTCCGGGTTCTCGAACACGGACACCATGCCGTTCTCGGCGTGCTTAGACGATGGCACGGTGCGCAGCTGGCCAGCCCAGCCATAGACATCCTGTCCGTGAACTGCCTGCAGGCGCCCCAGCGGTCACGTAGGCGAGCAGTTCCTCGCGCGCCTGCTCGGGCGACACCCGGCCGGCGAGGATGGCCGCGTCGATGGCTTTTGTCCTGCTCGCCCGGCGCCATCCCCTCCAGCGCGAACACGACTTCGGTCTGCGCGATCGCCGCCACGTAGGTGGCGCGCTGCTCTGGCGCCAGCCGCACCGTCACCGCGGCGGGCTCATGGCGATGTTCGTAGAGGAGAATCATGAGAATCCTTTCAAAGCGGGAAGGGCAGGGCGACTCATCCGGCCCGGACTTCGGCAAGAAGGTCGGGATGCCGATCAAGCACTTTCGGCAGCTTCACTAGAGCCAGCGGCGGCGTGGTCTTGCCATTCTCGTAACGTGAGAACGCATTGATGCCCCCCCGCCGAACAGCTCGGCTGGCCTTCGCGCTGGCCAAGATCCAGCTTCTTGCGCACACTGGTGATGAACTCGAGATCAACAATGGCCGCGTTCACCTGCCGATTGAATGCCTGCATTTCGCGCATGACACAATCCGTCTCCGCCGGTGCAGTCCGGACTGACCGCACGCCGGGCAGAAGTCGTTGGCCGTCACCGCCGGGACGGTCGTCTCGCCCTTGTAGGTGTAGGGCAGGTTCCTGGTATCGCGGACCAGTTCCACCGCACCGGAGACGGTCACACCCCCCCTGGAAGGCAAGTTAATCGGTCCGCCGCAGGCCTCATAAGCCCCCATGCGTTCTTCCATGACACTTGATTCGGACAGGCCGATCTAACCTATTTGGTGTTTTTTGGATGGTTCGACCGACCCGTTTCCCGTGGGAAACGATGCCCCGCCCACCCCCTCGAAAGCCATGTTCGAGGCCTAGACTCGGCACCGGTGCTGCCCGATGCGCACCGACCGATGCCGTCTCCCGTTGGACACGCCATGAGGCCGTCAGGAGCCCGCTGTTTGGCTGTTGGAGTGCCGACTGTTGGCCGTGGAAGACGTGTCAAGGGCGTGCCCGCAGGGCGTGGCGCAGCGAACCCTTGACGCGGCTGGAGCGACCCCACGCTATCGTGCAGGGGTGCAGGCTGTATTTCCGGCCTGCACCCCTGCCACGCGGCGAGCGCGGGGTGCGGGGCAGCGCCCCGCGTCGTCCATCAAGATAAGTAGGCCCGATGCACAAGCGTTTCCCGCGGGAAACGTCCCAGCAAGCGAAGCGCGCAGCGAAGGCCGTAGGCCGCAGCGGAGACATCCGGCATGCGGAAGGCCTGCCGCAGGCAGTCCCCCAAGGGGATGAGCGCGAAGGCGCGAACCTGCAGAACGCCGACCCGACGTCCAGCCGGGGGACGCCCGAGGGAAGCCACCGCGCCAGCCGGTCCTTGCGGGAAACGGCCCCATGTTACGGCCGTTCGTGCCGCCCCACAGCCCGCTGCGGCAATCCGCCCATCGGCTCAGTGCCTGCGCGCCACTGCCAGCCCGCGAGCCTGTTCTGCTCCGACAGATCCCCCATCACCGCGTCGTACTCGCCTTCAAGACCCTGCGGAACGACATACAGCGCCGTGGACACATCTCCGGTGTCCTGCAGCACAGCGCACGCCAAAGGCTTCGTCGACGGCAAGTTGTAGCGCAGCCCTTTGGTGAACCGACGCTGCGACGAATGGAGCACATCGAGCAGCTCCCACTCGAAAAGCGTCTCGAACGGAATCCAGTGCTCATTGACGTTCATCAGACACGCGGCCTCCAGCGAATAGACCCCTTGCGGCGACCGCGAGATCGTCGCAATCACCAGCAGGTGCGACTCCTTAAGCTGACTCCAAAGCTGAAGCTGGGGAGCGAACCGCGAAACCAGGTGCTTGTGCAAATCCTCGGTCATCATCAGCTTTGTGTCGGGCATGTGCTTCACGACCAGGCACTTACCGTAGCGTGCATCCTCGATCGGCTTCATTTCGCCCACCAGAATCATTCGGGCACTCGATGACGACGACAAGCGCGCCATCGCGTCGCGCTGTCGCTGCTTGATCTCATCGGCACGCTCCAGCGAGAAGCTCTCCGGGATGAAGAGCACGTCGGGCAGCGACTGGCCTTTGGTGGTCTTGGAACTGGCGGCATTCAAGAGTTCGCGTCGCACGACATACCAGGAGCGCTTGCCGCTCATGGCAGGAGTCCAGCGAGTCAAGCCCGCTTCGTCCATCAGGTAGTGCAGCAAGCCACGCATGGTGAGCTTCGTGCCGTCGCTGCGCACGCTTTCGTGCTCGACCTCGGACGGTGCGCCGGCCTGTCGCGATCGGCCCTTTGTCAACGCAAAGTCCAGTGTCAGGGTCGTCGTCTGCGTCTCCAGTTCCTCGCGAATCGCCGAGCCGCTAACCTGGCCTAACCCCGACAGCTCCGGCGGCGGTTCGTAATGTTCGCAATGGGGTGCATGCAGCGGTCCGGAGTAGGGCAGACGCTTCAGAACGTATTGCCCTCGAACGAGCGCAATGTATAGTGCAGGGCGATCCTCGCCCTGCACAAGGCACTGACAAACTGGCCGCAGTTTTGTGGAGTAGCCTTTTTGCAAGATGCGCTGCCAGCTCTCGTGCTCCGGGGAGTAAACATGGCCACCGAACATGTACTTGAGCATAAAAAAAACCTCATGGATGGAGCACCGAAAGAAAAAAAGACCCGTCGCAAGCGGCGAGTCCCCGGCACCGAGAAACCCCCGCGCAAGAGCTTCTCCCTGCGCCTCGAAGAAAGCACCTTCAAGCGCATGAACAACATGCTCAAGTCTTACCAAGGCTCGCGCAACGAGTACATCGAGCGACTCATCGAGTTCGACCTGCAATACCGGGAACGGATCAAACCGCTGAACACGCCGGTCGAGCCAGACAAAGACTAGCGAAAGCGTACACGAAATTAGCCCCTTAATGTGGTATCACGTTAAGGGGCTTTTTCATTGGGTTCGAAGGCGTCACCTGTAAGAATTTGCCTGTTGTCAAGGCAGCAAGATACATGCAACACAGCTTCGTGCCCGGGAAGATGTGAAAAATATCACCACTCGAGGGGTATTGACATTCCCACTGCCACTATCCAACAATACTAAGGTGATACCACAATAAAACAGCCCAGGGGGTGTCGAGTGTTGATGGACTTTGATGCGCTGGCGATGCGCTGTGCGCCGAACGTGGCTCCTGCGACGCTCAGAGCGATGGCGACCGTCGAGTCAAGCCTCAACCCGCACTCAGTCGGAGTGGTCAACGGCCGACTGGCTCGGCAGCCCCAGAACCTTCCCGAGGCCATCAGCACAGCGATGGCACTGCAAAAGCAGGGCACGCGGTTCTCAGCAGGGCTGATCCAGATCTACGTCAAGAACTGGTCTGCCTACAACCTCGATCACGAGAGCGTGTTTGAACCGTGCGCCAACCTGCGCGCGGCGGCCGGCATCCTGACCGATTGCTACCAACGAGCAATCGTCAGAAGCAGTGATGCCCAGGTCGCTCTGCGCGATGCACTGAGCTGCTACTACTCGAACAACTTTGTGACCGGCTATCAGCACGGCTATGTGCAGAAGGTGGTCTCGGTGGCACTGAATTTCGACGCAATCGCGCGAAACCCCGCCCGCAAGGGTCATTCAATCTCAAGAGGAGTTCTTTGATGTTCGCAACGATGAAGGCAAGCGGTCTGCAGATGGAGCAGTACCGCGCACAACTGTTCAAGTTCCTGTTCGCGATGATGTTCTTCGTCGATTCGGCCTTTGCCACCGGCACGGGAACGACCACGGGCACCGGCGGCGCCGCCGCAGCGCAAGCGCGCATCACGGCCGTGTCCGTGGGCTGGCAGAACATCGTGATGGGCGTGGGTGTCGCAGTTCTCATCATCGCGTGGTCCGTCATCGGTTACGCCATCGCCTTCAACGGCAAGACCATGAAGGACATGCAGAACCCGGCCATCGGCACCACGGTCGCCGGCTTGGCGCCAGTGCTCGTGGGTTGGCTGTTCAGCTAAGCCGGGCACGGTAGGGCAGGTGGCCATGCAGGACGACTTCTACGACCCGATCTACAAGGGCTGCACGTCCCCGAGCACCATCTTCGGCGTGCCGCTCATCCCCTTCGTCCTGGGGGCGGTGGTGACCGGACAGCTCGCGGTGCTGAGCTTCTATTTCCTCCGCCTGAGCGTCGCGCTGGGTTTCATCGTGGTCGGCGTGTTTGCCTACTTCTGGGCACGCAAGGTCGGATCGAACGATGAGCACCGGCTCCTCCAGTACCTCATGCGTGCGCACATGCGTGGTCGCCACTCGGCCACGCGCAAGTTCTGGGGTGCGGTGAGCTTCTCGCCGCACCCCCCTCGAAAGTGACCCGCCCCATGTTCTTCAAGAAGTCCGGCGACCTCAATGAATCCAAAGCCTTGGGCAAGGGTGAAGTGCACGTCGCGCACTTCATCCCCATGGGGGTTCACATGGCGCCCAACGTCATCAAGCTGCGCGACAACGGCGATGTCTGCGCGACCTGGCGGCTGCACGGCATCCCCTTCGAAACAGCCTCACCCGAGCAGATCGGGAGCGCCAAGCGCGAGTTGGTGAACTTCCTGCATGGCGTGCGCGGCTCGGAAATCTCCGAGCCGTGCTCGCTTTGGATTCACCGTGTGCGCCGTCGCTTCTCCGATCGGCTCAAAGGGCGCTTTCCGAGTTCATTCGGCCAGCGGCTGAACGACAAGTATTACGACCAGCTCGGCGAGCAGCCCATGCTCAAGAACGAGCTGTACTTCACGCTCATCCTACGACCCACCATAACGGCCAACGGCGCGCTCAAGAAAATGCGCACACGCAGTGCCGACAGCCTAAACGAGTTCGACACCGAGGTTCTGGAGCGCTTCGCCAGCCTGACGCAGCAGGTCGAGGCGAGCCTGCGCAAGTACGGCGGCGAGCGCCTGGGCTGCCACGAACGCACGCTGCCCAGCGGCGAGAAGCGCACGTCCTCGGACATGCTGAGCTTCTATCGCTACCTGCTGACTGGCATCTACGAAACGGTCGATATCGAGCCCTCGGCGATCTACAACTACCTCTGTGACGCGCGGCTGTTTGCCGGCGACAACAACGGCGTGGTGCAGGTGCAGCACCTGCAGCGGCGCGGCTTCGTCGGGTATCTGGACTTCCTCGACTACCCAGAGGTGTCCGAGCCCGGCATGAACAACTGCCTGTTCTACGGCGACTACGAGTTCGTCGAGACACAGAGCTTCAGCTTCATGAGCAAGCGCGACGGCCTGAAGGCCATCCAGTTGCAGCGTAATCGCCTGGTCAGCGGCGGAGAAGGATCGCCCCAGCAGATCGCCGACATGGAGAACGCCGAAGAAGACGTGCGCAATGGGCGCGTCTTCATGGGCGAGTACCACTACAGCCTGGGCATCAGCGGCCACAGCGTCGACCAGGTGCGCAAGGACATGGCCTATGCGCGCACTGCGTTGCAGGAGGACGCGGGCTACAAAGTCGCCACGGTCGACGTGGTGCCCGAGTGCGCGCACTTTGCGCAGCTCCCCGGAAGCTGGAAGTGGCGCCCACGGGTGGCCTCCATCACCTCGCGCAATTTGGCGAGCATGTCGCCAATGCACAACTTCGACCTGGGCAAGCGCGCAGGCAACCCCTGGGGCGAAGCCGTCGCGATCCTGCAAACCCCGGCCAGGCAACCGTACTACCTCAACCTTCATCAGATGGTGCTTGGCCGCGATCGCTTCGGCGAGAAAGACCCAGGCAACACCTTCATCTGCGGAATGATCGGCACCGGCAAGTCCGTGTTGCTCGGCTTCATCCTGACGATGCTGACAAAGGTCCTGGGTCTGCGCATCCTGTTCTTCGACAAGGATCGCGGCGCCGAAATCCTCATCCGTGCGCTCGGTGGCCGCTACCGCCAGCTTCAGCGCGGCCAGCCCACCGGCTTTAACCCGTTCCAGTGGGAACCGACCGAAAGCAACATCAACTTCACCGAGCAGCTGGTCATGCAGTGTGCTCGTCGCAGCCCCGATGAAGCGCTGGCGATCGAGGTCGAAAACGAGATCATCAAGGCCGTGCGCCGGGTGTTCGCGCAGCCCGAGAAGGCCACGCGGCGCATCAGCGCCATCTTGCAGCACGTCGGCGAGAACAGCGCAGTGGGCGAGCGCCTGGCCAAGTGGTGCCGCACCGCCACCCGCAAGGGCTCGAACGCCTGGGTGCTCGACAACGCGCAGGACACCACCGACTTTTCGGCTGGCGCCATATTCGGGTTCGACTACACAGAGTTCCTTGAGGACCAGGAGATCGGCCCGATCATCCTCTCGTACATCCTCGAAGCCGCGAACACGCTCATCGACGGCAAGCCCTTCGTGTACGTCATGGAGGAGTTCGCCAAGATGGTCCAGGCCAGGAGTCAAACCCTGGTCGAGTTCGCGCGCGACAAGCAGACCACCATCCGCAAGCTCAATGGTGCCGGCGTGTTCGTCACCCAAAGTCCGAGCCAGGTCAACGAGTACCCCATCGGTACCACGCTGCGCGAGCAGTGCGTAACGCAAATCTACCTGCCGAACCCGGGCGCCAGCTTCGCCGACTACGTCGAAAGATTCGGCCTCACCGAGGCCGAGTTCGACACGATCAAGAACCTGGCGCCGGACAGCCGCCGCTTCCTGGTCAAGCAGGGCGAGCGCAGCACCGTGTGCACGTTGAACCTCTACGGCCTTGCGGATGAACTGGAGATTCTCACCGGCACACCAGAGAGCGTCGAGCTGTGCGAGCGGGTCCGCACTGAACTCCAGACGGACGATCCCGATGTGTGGGTGCCGACCTTTCTCGAACGGTTGAAGGTTCAGAAGCACGCATCCAAACAAGCGCTGCAACGCGCCATGGCATAGGACCCAATGGCCTTATCCGTCCACCCCAACAACTCCGCTTCGACAGGCAGTTGTGATTCGAGCGAAGTCGTCACGAAGCTCTTTGAGCCGAATGGCGACGTTGACCCCACCAAGTACGACTGCTTTCGGCTGACCAAAGCCGAAGTCGCCGCACTCCTCATCAAGGAGAACTGATCGATGTCCCTACACGCATACACCACCAAGGGCGCGCTGATCGTCGCGCTTTCGCTTGTGTTGGCTGCCTGCGGCAAGCAGGACCAGCCAGCGGCACCGTTTCCCACGGGAAACGGCCAATCGCCGATGTCCGCTACTGACTGCGACAAGCTGCCCGATCCCAAGCCAGCTGACGACAGCGCAGCGGGCAGGGCGACGGCCGTGAGTCAAGGCGCAGCAGCTCGCGCAGCATGCAAGAAGGAAGTGGCTGCCCACCAAGACAAGCCAAGCGCCGACATCGCACGCATGCGCGAAATCATGGAGAAGCAAGAGGCCGAGCGGGGCGCCAGAAAGATTTCGGAAAAAGAGTGGGGGCGCCGCCTCAACGAGGGCGCCAGCAAGCCCATCAAGGAATACAAGTACTGAGGGCCGAGATGGGCTTCCTTTCCGACACCGAAATCGCCGTTACGACCGGCATGACCAGCGTTGCCACGGCCTTTGGTGGCGGCTTGCTGGACACCTTTCGTCCCGCGTTCATCATCGGGTTCACGACCTGGATCACGCTGATCGCCTATGAGGTGGCGTTCGGGAAGTCCGAAGATGGGTTCACCTACATCTTCACGAAGATAGGAAAGATCTTTCTTATAGGAGTGCTGGCCCTGTACGGTTGGCCATCGCTGGCCGAACTGCTCAATGCCGTGAAGGATGGTTTCGTGGGTGCCGGCACGATTTCGGCAACTCTCGAAACCAAGTTGATGAATCCCGTGGCGGAGCTTTGGGCTCGCCTCTTTGACTGGTTTACCGGGACGCTCCGCGATGTTGGGTGGACGGAACTCGGTCGGCTCATGTCGACATTGGCGCTGTTCGTGCTGCTCTTCCTGGGTTATGCGCTGATGACGGCGGCCGTGGCTGTCTTTGGTGTCATTGCGCTCGCCATGTACTTGGTAGCGAACTCGATATTCATCCTGCTAATGGCGTGCGGACCGTTCTTTCTCTTGTGCTTGGCGTTTCCCTTCCTACAGCGCTTCTTTGAAACGTACATAGGTAGCGTAATGACGTCAATTCTGGGAATGGCGTTCACGGTGTTGATGGTTATGTTCGTCGCTGGCCTGTTCGGGCTGGTCGGCATTGAGACGATCGTGCCCACGGCTACAGACGAAGGCACGGTGGCGTCGGAGGTTAGGTCAATGTCCGTCCTCTTTGCTTCGAAGGGGGCGATGACGCTGCTCATCATCTATCTGTACTACAAGGTGTTCGACTTGGCCGCGGCACTCGGTGGTGGCCTGAACATGGGCAACAACATGGTGGGCGGCGTGCGCGCCATCATGCGCGACCTGCAGCGCAGCGCAGGAAGCCGCGCTGCGAACCGTTCCACCAACACGATGACGCAGGGAAGCGGCAGCGGCGGCGGTAGCAGCGCATCGCAGCGCGCAGGCCGCGCCAACAGCACTTTCACGGGCATGGCGATGTCAGCCGCGAGCCCGGCGATCTCTGGTGCTGCAAGAGGCGCAGGGGCTGTCGCAAGAACCGCGATGGCGGGATCTGGAAATGTCGGACGCATTGCTTCTTATGGCGCCGGTCGGGCTGCTGCAGGCACGGTCCGAGCCGCCGGCGCGGCAGGTCGGTATGCCTACAACCGCTATTCACAACTCACCAACCGCATCAGCGCGAGCTGATATTTACAGGAAGAACGCTAATGAGTTTTCGCAAGTTCATCTCAAGCGCCGCAGCCAGTGTGCTGATGCTGTTTGCCGCGCTCCCCGCTCACGCTGGTATTCCGGCCGGTATTCCGGTGACCGACGGTGGCAATCTGGCTCAGGCAATTCAGCAAGTGTTCGCGTGGGGGAAGCAGGCGCGTCAGATGCTAGACCAGTACAACAAGCTGCAGGAGCAGTACTCGCAGCTCCAGGCGATGACCGGGAAGCTGGATGGCGCGCGGTCCTTGGGCACCATCCTCAACGACCCCAGCATCCGGACCTCACTGCCGCCGGAAATGCGCGACTCGACCTATCTGCTGCTGAATCCCTCGACCCCCGCCACCAGTGCGGCCAATCTGGCGCAGATCCGCACCTCATTCGGAGTGAACACGGCAATCAACCCGAACGCCGGCGCGGCGGCAGCGGACACGCTTGGCCGCGCGCAGCAAATTCTGGCTTCTACCCAGACGAGACAAACGCAGTTGCAGGCGCTGGCTACTCGCGTCGACACCACAGCCGACGCCAAGGACTCGCTGGACATGATGAACCGCAACGTGCTTGAGGCAGCAAGCATCAACAACCAAATGACGCAAACCATGGCCTCGCTGGAGGCCTCTCGACAGGCCGCCGAGCTAAGGCGGCTTGCCGAGAACCAGACGTTTTTCAGCAACCTCAATAGTGGTGCTGGACGACCTTTGAAGACTTACACCTACTGATAGCAGGAACCCGTTATGAGTCTGTTCAAGAGGGGACCAAATTGGGACGCCGAGCGCATCGTCGATTTGGAAAAAAGCCGCAAGCTGGCGTGGATGTTCGCCGGGCTCATGGGCTTTTGCCTCGTGACTGCTGTGATTGCGTTGGCCATGCTGACACCGCTGCGTCGTACCGTGCCGTACATCGTGAAGCAGGATGCTCAGACGGGAAATCTTGAAGTTCTTCAAGCCTTTGACAACCGTGTCATCGGCAACCAGGAGCTGCTAAACAAGTATTGGGCGCGCAGGTATGTTCTAGCGCGCGAGCAATACAACTGGTGGTTGGTCGGCGCCGACTATGACGTTGTCGCGGCGCTGACCGATCCCGCTATCTTCAAGGAATACGGCGACCAGTTCATTGGCGAAAAGGGTCTCGACAAGGTATTCGGCGATTTCACCGAACGTCGCATCAAGATCCTTTCGAGCGCGCCGTCTCCCACCAACCCGCAGCAGATGGTCGTTCGCTTTGAGCGCACGACCACGTCAAAGGGTTCGGTCGTTGAGTCACCGACTGTGTTCGTCGCGAACCTGACATTCCGCTACAACCCGAACGCCTACACGTCAGAGGCCGAGCTGATCCGCAACCCGATGGGGTTCCAGGTGTTCTCATATCGGCGCGACGTGGAAGTACCTGGCACTGGCGTACCGAGCACCGCGAGTGCGCAATCCGCAGGGCAGGGGGGTTGATCATGAAATGCAGTCTGAAGTCCCTTGCCGCGCTCTGCGTCCTGGCCGCGTTCGGCGGCGCCCACGCGGCCAATGTGCCGGATGCCAGTCCAAATGACCCTCGAATCCGCGTCGTCACTTTCAAGCCCAATGAGGTGACGGTCGTCCGCGTGCAGCGTGGAGTGGTCACACGGATCATGCTGGAGCAAGACGAGCGAATCGAGATTCCCCTAGTCGGGTTGAGCAGCGATTGCACGCGCGAGAGCGACGAATGGTGCATCAGCGCCATCCTCGGCTCGAACCAACTTGCCGTGCGCCCGCGCGACCACGCGGGCAGCAACAACATGGAGCTGCACACCAACAAGCGGGACTACTCGTTCGAGTTTCAGGTGATCGAAGCAAACGTTTCCCACGGGAAACGCGCCAACGCCAGTCCGTCTGGCCAACCGTTCTTCCGTGTGGTGTTCGACTATCCGAAGCCCAAACCGTCCACTGTGATGTCCGACACCGAGCGAGCTGCGGCAGTCGACGCGTTGCTGCGCCGCGTCGACTTGTCGGCGGCACGGCCACTCCCTCAGAACGTCGATCCCGACTACGGTATGACACCCGCTCTGCGGCTGAAAGCCGAAGGCATCCAGGTCAGAAACACGAACTACACCAAGCAGGTGCTTGCCAAGGGCCAGGATGCCGAGCCATCGATGGTGTTCGACGACGGCCGGTTCACCTATTTCGAGTTCCGCGGCGGGCGCGAAATTCCCGCCGTGTTTGCCCACGGTAGCGACGAGGAACCCACGCGCGTGAACTGGCATATGCGCGGCAACTTCATCGTCGTGCAGCGCACGGCGCGCAAGTTCACATTGCGCCTGGGCGATGCCGTCGTCGGCATCTTCAATGAAGCATTCGATGCCACTGGCATCGAAACGCCAACGTCCACGGTGTCACCGGCTGTCGTGCGAGAAATCAAGGGAGCTGCTGCCCAATGACCACGGACACCAATGGCATCCAGCCCGATGATCCAGCCAACCTCAACGCCGCGCCAGCGTCACCCGAGGACATCGTTTCAGTCAACAAGAAAGGTACTTCGGACAACAAGTTCGCCAAGGCCATTTTCATTCTGCTTGTCTCCGCAGTCATGATCGGCGTGCTGGCATGGTTCAGCCAAAACTGGCTGAACACGCGCAAAGCCCAGATGAAAGCCAACAGCGGCCCGAAGGCGGCCGAGGACACCTCGCAGGTTTTCAACCCCGAGAAAACAGGCGCAGCGGCACCCAAACCGAAGCTCGGGTCGGATAGCGGGATGGCTCCGCCGTCGCAAGCCCCGACAACAAACGCCATTCAACCCGGCGCTGTCCGAGACGACGGTGTTCGTCCCTTGCGTGGCTCAGATGGCAAGGTGATGGTTAATGGCCAGGGTCGCGCGTTAGGCGTCGACAAAAGCGGCAACGTGGTCGAGGTGCCGGCCATCGTCGCGCTTGCGAATGATCCGGCAGCCGGGCGCAAGCCGCTGCCTGGCGAGACCGCGACCGGCCAGACACAAGGGCAGGGCGCTGGCCAGCCGGCACCGCCGAAGCCGCCGAGTCGTTTCGGCGGCTCCCTGTTCGTCGGAGAACCCGCCAAACCATCCGTGGTGAATGCGACAGGTAGCGCTGAAGGCGGCAGCACCACGTCAAACGATGCCATCGCTCAGACGCAAGCCCAACAGATCGCCGAGATCCTGCGCCGCGCCGGGCTGGGTGGAGCGCAGGTCGGAGGGCAGGATGCACGCACGAGTGCAACACCCCCTACGCAAGCACCGATGGCGACACCATTCTTCGGTCAGCCCGCGGGCACAACACTCAATTCGCCACCCGAACAAGCTCGGCCTGGCACAGTCGGCAGCACCTTGTTCAGCAGCGCCACGCCGGTCGCGTTGGCCAAGCGCATGCCGGATATGAACCTGATGCTGCCCAAAGGCCGGCAAGCCGACTGCGTCCTGACGGGGCGCATCGTCGACGAGGTGCCCGGGTTCACGTCCTGCGTGCTTGCCCAAAACTTGTATTCCAACGGCGGCGTCTTGTTGCTGGAACGTGGCAGCGAGCTGACGGGCGAATACGGCGTGACGAACCAGCTTGGTCTTGAACGCCTGTTCGTGACCTGGACCCGGGTCTTGACGACCGAGGGCATCGAGGTCGATCTCTCTTCGCCGGGTGCCGATCGCCTGGGCACGTCCGGGGTGCCTGGGCACCTCGACAACCGTTGGGGCGCTCGAATCGGTGGGGCGTTCCTGCTGTCTTTCGTCAAGGACATCACAGTCGCCATCATCAACAACCAGACCAAGGCTGCAGCGGGCACGTCGGTCAACATCCAAACCACCCCCGGCCAGAACACGCTGAATGCCTCGTCAGCGCTTGCGGAAGAAGTCATCAAGCAGACGATCAAGGTGCGGCCTCGCCTCACGATCAACGAAGGCGACCGCATTTCGATCTACGTCGCGCGTGATCTCGACTTCTCGCCTGTGTACGCCCTCAAAACTGCCGGCGTTTCCGGCACGGCACGGGTGCTGACGAAATGACCGCCATCATTGATCTCGCGCCAAGCCGCAAGCCAGACAGCGAGTTCGACACCAAGTTCCACACTCGGTTCGACACCGGGTATGGCTTCGGTGATGACGAGGTGTTCGGCGACGTGCTGGCCAGCGATACGGTTGTGCGCGGCTACCTTCGTCCGATCAAGCGCCACATGCTCGAACACGAGGCCACCGAAATCTGGATCAACAAGCCGGGCGAACTGATCATTCAGCTCGAGACCGGCAATCTGACGATCGAAGAGCCTTTGCTCGACTTCGCTGCGCTCGAAGCGTTCGCACAGGCGGTGGCGGTGTACTCGCCTCAGCAGCAAACGGTCGGCGCGAAAACCCCTCTGCTGTCGGCCACGATGCCCGACGGCGAACGCATCCAGATCGTCCTGCCGCCAGCGGTGGAGCCGGGCATGGTGAGCATGTCCATCCGCATCCCCAAGTCCAACATCATTCCGTTGGCGACGTACCGAGACTCCGGCGCATTCTCGAAGTTCATCTGGCCGCGACCGGAGAACCTCGACGAGGCGCTGACAGAGTTGTCGCCCGAGGATCGTCACCTGGCCGAGCTGCTGGCGTCCGGCAACCTACATGACTTCCTGATCGAAGCCATATTGGCGAAAAAGAACACCGGCGTCATCGGCGATACCGGCTCAGGCAAGACCACGCTCATGAAGTCGATGTGCCAGCACATCCCGATGCATGAACGGCTCATCACGGTCGAAGACGTGCGCGAGCTGATGCTGCCGCTGCATGAGAACCGGGTCCACCTGCTTTACAGCAAAAGCTCGCAGGGCGTAGCCCGCGTCACGCCGGCTGACCTGATTGGCGCTCTGATGCGCATGGCTCCCGATCGCGCACTGCTCGCCGAACTGCGTTCCGGCGAGGCGTGGGACTTTCTCAAGTTGCTCACTACGGGTCACCGCGGCTCGGTCACCTCCTGGCACGCGGAAAGCTGCGCTCTGGGCTCCGAGCGCTTTGTGTTCATGTGCAAGGAGAACCCCGAAGCGGCCACGCTGGGGCGAGACGAAATCAAGCACCTGTACACCTTGACGATCGACGTTGTGATCCACATCACCTGCGACATCGTGTACGACCAGGACGGCAAGCAAATCGGCTACGAGCGCTTCGTCGATGAGGTCCATTTCGATCCCTGGGCAAAGTTTCACGCACGGTTCGGCGACCGAAAAATCGCGAAAGAGCAGGGGACACCATGAAGGCCAAAACCGTCGTTGTGTCCTTGTTGGTAGTGGTGTGGCTGGCCGCGGGCGCTTGGGCGCTTCGCTACGCAGCCGGCGGCATCTACTACATCATTCACAAGACCGACCCGCGCCAAGTCGAGGCTGACGCCTGGCAAGAGTACTGGTCGCAGTATCGTGATGACCCGAAGGAGAGAAAGCGGCTGCAGGCCTCAATGGGCTTCGCGGTCTTCGGCATCTTCGGGCTTCCGCTCATCCTCGTCGCGTTCGCACTGAACAAGTCGCGCAGCCTCCACGGCGACGCACGATGGGCCACGTCCAGCGAAGTGCGCGAAGCCGGCTTGGTTGCCGAAGAAGGCTTGATCCTCGGCAAGTTCAAGGGCGAGTTCCTGATGCTGGATGCTGCCAAATTCGTGCAGCTCATCGCGCCGACCGGCAGCGGCAAAGGCGTCGGCACGATCATTCCCAATCTGTTGAACTGGAATCAGTCGGTCATCACGGTTGACATCAAGGAAGAGAACTTCGCTATCACTTCTGGATTCAGAGCCAAGCACGGGCAAGAGGTCTACAAGTTCGCCCCTTTCGACGACAACTTCGAGACGCATTGCTTCAACCCGCTCACTTACGTGAACCGGGACCCACGTTTTGTGGTCGGCGAGCTGCAAAGCATTGGCTACATGCTCTATCCGAAAAAGGACGGCGACGGCGCCTTTTGGAACGATGCGGCTCGCAACCTTTTTGTGGCGGTGGCTCAGTACTGCCTTGAGTCGGACTATGCATTCACGATCGGTGAATGTCTGCGTCGGTCCAGTGGCAACGGGCGTCCGAAGGAGTTCTGGCAAGGCGTGGTCGAGAGCGGTGTTTCGGGCTGCGGGCGAACGCTGAGCAAGCCTTGTGTTGATGCGCTGAGTCAGTTTGTCAGCAACTCCGACAACACGATGACCAGCATCTTGTCGACGTTCAGTGCACCGCTTGGCGTATTTTCAAATCCGGCCGTCGATGCGGCCACCAGTCATGATGACTTTGACCTGCGCGACATTCGCCGCCGCAAGATGTCGATCTACGTGGTCATCCCGTCGAATCGTCTTGCGGAGGCCTCGCTGCTGGTCAACCTGTTCTTCAGCGTCGCCATCGACCAGAACACCAAGACGTTGCCGGAGAAGGACCCCTCGCTCAAGTATCTGGCGCTCTTGCTGCTCGACGAGTTTCCAGCTCTCGGCCGCGTTGACAAGTACGTGAAGTCGATCGGCTATATCCGAGGCTACGGGTTGCGCTCATTGATGATTGCGCAGTCCAACAGCCAGCTCAAGGATCGCGACCTTTACGGAGACGAAGGCGCCCGCACTCTGACCGCGAACCACATGGTGCAGGTCCTCTATGCCCCAGCCGAACAGCAAGACGCTCAGGAGTACAGCGAAATCCTTGGCTACTACGGCCTGAGCAGCACCAGCAAGGGTGTCTCGCGCGGGCGTGGGTCCGTCACCAACAGCGAGAACGTCAGCGAGCAAAAGCGCGCGTTGATGCTGCCCCAGGAACTGCGTGAGATGGGCCCAGATCGGGTCATCGTACTGGCCGACAACTGCAAGCCGATCTTCGGCGACAAGATCAAGTACTACACCGATCCCGCATTCAGGGAGCGCCTCCTGCCCCCCGTCAAGGTTCCCCCTCTGGACATGGACACTTTCATCGCGAAGTCAGAAGGCCGCGTGCGCGCGATCGAGCCGGGCGAGCAAGTGTCGGTCGGCAGGTTGGCGGTGAACCTCAACACGATGCCGCCCGTGACGAACACGGCGGCACCGATAGCGCAAGAAGTGTCGGCAATGGCCGACTGGTTGTTTAGCAATGTGCAGTGGGCCAAGCAAGTGCCCGACGACGACGCGCCGCCTTTCGCGGCCGGCGCGCGCACGCATCAGGAACTGGAGATCGTCCAATGAAAATCAAACGTGCAATATCGCTCGCCAGCCTCTCGGTCTGCATGGCCGGCGTTGCTGTGCCTTTGGGAGCATGCAGCTCGGTGCCGAAGCCGGCGGTTGCCGATGGCAGCTCGCGCGTTCCGGCGAACGATCCGGAGCGCGTGCAAGCCCTGCAGCAACGCGTTGCGCAAGACCGCGCCCTGCTGACAGAAAACAACCTGCTCAAAGCACAGGTGGACGTGCTGCAGCAGAAGTTGAGCGAAATGACCGCGATCATGCGCGATGCCCTGACGCTGCCGCCGGCAGCGACAGCACGACCGCAGGAGCCTCCCGCGTCTGCGCCCCTACCTGCTGCGACCGAAGTGCAGCAGTCACACCATTCGACGGCAGTTCCCAGCTTGCCGGCCCACGCGCTCAGCACGAATCAATCCGGGCTGGTGATCCGCGTTTTCCACCAATTCGCGCGGACCGAGTTCGAGCCGAGCGAAGCAGTTGCGCAAGCGCTGCGTTCGAGTGTGCGCGGCGCCGAGCACATTGAGGTGCGCGGCCACACCGACAGCAGCGCGGTCAATCCCATCGACCGACTCATCGCGATCGAACGCGCGGAGAAAGCCCGCAACTGGCTCGTCAACAACGGCGCCGAAGCCTCCAAGATCAGCACGCGTCCCTTCCCGGCAGGTCACTTCCTGACGGAAAACAGAACGCAGCAAGGCCGGTCGCTGAACCGCCGTGTCGAGATTGACATCCGTAACCCGAAGTTGAGCGCCAACCAAGTCGCGTTGAGCGACTGAACCAGGAGCATCCGCCATGAGCAACGCAATTACCGAAGGCAAAGACCGGGAGCTTCTTCCGGACCGGCATGGTGAGATCCTGCGCGCTCCCACGCCCGCGGCGGTCGAGCTGCGCACGGAAGTGCTTGAGGCCTCCCGCCACAAGGAAGCAGGGCAGGGTGAGGCGATGCGCGCACGCTCCTCGATCGAGTCGCGTACTGATCTGCGCCTGGCCGCCACAAACGAAGCCATGCGAGCGGACTCCTCGCGCCCCACCAGCACGCTGGTGATGGAACAGGACACTGCGCGCCGGTGGGCGGACCTCGATGCCAGCGATTTCGGCCGCATACGCTCGGATGCTCGCCGCGAAAGCGCGCTCGAAGCGATAGCCGGACATATGCGCGCTTCACCGGAGTACGCGGACGAACTCAAGAAGCGATCGCCATCGCTCGCCGTGGCAGGCGACACACTGAACGCGGAGCGCGCCAAGGTCGAAAGGCAGTCGGTGGAACGTGAGACGCAGCACCGCATTGAGGGCGAGATCCACGTGAGGCACAACCGCGCGACGACAGATCGGGAGGGGATGAACATCGAGACGCGCTCATTGCCCGCTGCGCCTGCGATTGATCTTGCTCGCCAAGATGTCGAGGACTATCGAAAACTCGATCGTGTCGACAACGTGCTGGGCGCAGCTCTGGCAATCGGCCGCATGGCGCAGAACACCTCTTACCGTCAAGAGGTGGAGCGCCTGTCGCCGGACCTCGCGCTGCGCGCGAAAGTGCTGTTCGAACGCGACGAGACAGCAACCAAGGCGATTGAACAACACCCGTCGGTGCGCGAAGCCATGGAGCGCGGAGACCGTCGCGCCGAGCTGGAGGCTCGCACCGCGATTTCCGATGCCAACCGGCAAGATCAACGCGCCATCGCAGCGATGCCGGAGCCCGTCCTTCTGGCATACGCTGAAAAGATGGAGCGCGAGATCGCCTTGTCGAGTATCGAACGCAACGCGGTCACGCTGGCATACCGCAGTACAGAGAGCACACTCACCGAAGGAGAACAGCGACACCTGGCAAAGCAGGACGCGAAGAGTCTGGACATCATCCGCGACGGCAGCGAGAGGCAACTTGCCGCAACTGCCATCGGCGAGAACGCCCGCAACCACACGGCATATCGCGAAGAAATCCAACAGGTCGCCCCGCAATTGGCACGGGAAGCAGCCGCGGCCGTAGCCGAGCGCGACGCTGTGCGAGCCGTCGAGAAACGGAAAGACGAACTGATGGTGCTCCCAAGGGACGCGATGTCTGTCAAAGAGGCACGCGAAGCCGTGCAGCACGACGTGGCCGCCATGGGCTCGATCAAGGGTGAAGCCGCACGCGCCTCGGTCGCCGTTGCCATTGACGACAACGCGCGGCACCAGTTCAACTACCGGGCTGAGCTGCAGATCCAGGCGCCAGAGGTGGCGAAGGAGGCACAAGCTGCAACGGCAGAAAACGAGCGCCGCACTGCCGAGAAGGACAACCGCAAGGCGGCCGAGTTCGCTTCGATGCAACTCGCAAAGGGAGAACGCGCAGCGGCGTGGACGCCCGACCAGGCCGCAGAGCAGGCGCGCAAGGACGTGGTGTCTTTGCGCGCCGCCGTTGCGACGGAACGCCAAGATGTGACCGGCGACATGATCCTTGCCGCGGAGCGCAGCAAGACTTACCGGGAAACGCTGGCGAATGAATCGCCTGACGTGGCACGCGAGCTTGAGGCGCGGCGCGAACGCGAGGCCGCAGAGCGAGCCGCCGCGGAGCGGCGCAAAGAGAGCATCAGCGCAGACTCGCAGTCGCGATCCGCTGTAATCGACGCGGCCGGGTTGGCGGCTCTGCCCGCTATTCGCGCGCGAGAAACGGCCCGCGTGGTCGAGCTGCTCGCCGGCTCCCCGGACACCAGCACGCAGCAGTTGCGTGACGCACAGCAGTCGCTCAAGGCACCGCCCCTGGATGGACGCGTGACAGCGCCCAACGATCCGGACATTGCCGCGCAGCGTGGTCGCGCGATCAAACGCCCGGTGGCTGAGGAAGAGCTGAGCCAGGCGCTGCTGACCCGCTACATCGTTTCCCACGAGAAACGCGGTCTGCTGGACAAGGGCACCACCGAGTTCACCTTCCGCAGCGGTGAGCAGCAAGGCCGCTTGGCCTTCGTTGATGCCGGCAAGGCCCTGAGCACCGAGCTGGAAGACAAGAGCACCATCCGCGCGATGGTGGAAGTTGCGGTCGCCAAGAACTGGAAAGACATCACAGTCAGCGGCGCCGATGACTTCCGGCGAAATACCTGGCTGGAGGCCAGCTTGAACGGCCTGAAGGTACACGGATACGAGCCACGCGAAGCCGACAAGAAGCTCCTCGCCGAGCTGCAGGAACGTAAGCCCACCAACAGCATCACCGTGGTGGAACGGGAGAACAAGCGCACCGAACCACAGACAGGCGAACGAAACCAGCGCATGGCCGGCGATGGAGGCGTACCGCGAACGGAGGCCAACGATCAAATAGCGGCTCGTGGAGCAAAGCTGTTGGTTGATGCCGCATCGATAAGCCTGAGC
>Ga0070663_100000218_pt1 | contig 28892 bp, 27 predicted proteins | sample KBSC63metaG_FD_65646 | JGI IMG/M metagenome (GOLD analysis project Ga0070663, IMG submission 65646) | Corn rhizosphere microbial communities from Kellogg Biological Station, Michigan, USA - KBS C6-3 metaG | ecosystem: Host-associated > Plants > Roots > Rhizosphere > Soil ...
CTGTGCACGCAGTACTTGCAAACGCTGGATGCGCGCAACGCTGCGGGTACGGCGCGCCTCGACACCTTTGCGAATCCACACCTCCTCCTGCGCGAGCAGCTTGTCGGCTCGAGCGCTGGCAAGCGCCTCAGAGGCCAGCTGCTCTTCTTTCATGCGCTCGTAGGCACTGAAGTTGCCCGGGTAGCTGCGAATCACGCCGCGGTCGAGTTCGATGATGCGTGTGGCCACGCCGTCCAGGAAGGCGCGATCGTGGGTGATCAGCATCACGCTGCCCTTGAAGTTGCGCAGCAACTCTTCGAGCCAGGCGATGGAGTCGAGATCGAGATGGTTGGTTGGTTCATCGAGCAGCAGCACGTCTGGCACCGCGACCAGCGCCCGCGCCAGCGCCACGCGTTTTCTCATGCCGCCCGACAGTTCGCCCACGATTCGTGCGCCGTCAAGGTGAAGCTGCGCGAGCGTCGTGTCGACACGCAACTCCCATGTCCATGCATCCAGGGCCTCAATGCGCGTCTGAAGCGCATCGAGATCCACCCCCTCGGCATGTTCCTCATATTGCTGGCGCACAGCCTTCGCCTGCGCCACGCCTTCGCTCACCACATCGAACACGCTCATCTGCAAATCGAAGACGGGCTCTTGCGGCACGTACTCGATTCGCAGTCCTTGTGTCATTTGCAGGAGCCCATCGTCGGGCTTTTCGAGTCCGGCGAGTATCTTCAGGAGCGACGACTTGCCCGCACCGTTGCGGCCAATAAGCCCGAGGCGCTCACCGGTTTCGAGTGAGAAGTTCGCATCGTCCAGCAGCGCGACGTGGCCGTAGGCGAGATGAGCGTTGGAAAGGGAGAGGACAGCCATGGGCGCGACGGAGCAAAACCGGCATTGTCGCGCGTATCACTTCACGCGCGATCGAGAGGCGCGCTGCTCAACTGCGGCGAATTGCCGCTTCCAGCGCGTCGACGAACATCTTTGGGACGTCGAAGCCGGTTTGCTGCGTGATCTCCTGGAAGCAGGTAGGACTCGTGACATTGATCTCAGTGAGGCACTCGCCGATCACATCGAGGCCCACCAGCAGCAGCCCTCGCGCCGCTAGGATCGAGCCGATGCTGTCCGCGATTTCGCGGTCCCTGTCAGACAAGGCTTGTGCGACGCCTTTGCCGCCCGCAGCGAGGTTGCCGCGGATTTCGCTGCCTTGCGGAATGCGCGCAAGCGAGTACGGCACGGGCTTGCCGTCAATGATGAGGATGCGCTTGTCGCCCTCCACGATTTCCGGCAGGTAGCGCTGCACCATCACCGTCTGCGTGCCCTGTTTGTTTAGCGTTTCGGCGATGCTGCCGAGGTTCAAGCCGTCGGGGCCCACGCGAAAGATGCCCATGCCGCCCATGCCGTCGAGCGGCTTCAGAATGATGTCTTGCTGCTCGGCATGAAAGCGCTTGATGGCTTGCTCATCACGAGTCACGAGCGTGGGCCCGATGAACTGCGGGAATTCCAGAATCGCGAGCTTCTCAGGGTGGTCGCGAAGCGCCGCAGGATTGTTGAACACACGTGCCCCTTCCCGTTGGGCCTGCTGCAGAAGGTGTGTGGCGTAAAAGTACTCGCTGTCGAAGGGCGGGTCTTTGCGCATGATCACGGCGTCGACGCCGGCAAGCGCGAGCCTTGGCTTCGCACGTTCGTTGAACCAATCATGCGGGTCGGCCGTGATGGTGATGTCGCGGCAAAGGGCCATCACCTGGCCGTCGCGTTCCCACACCAGATCTTTGGGTTCGCAAGCGAAGATGTCATGACCCCGCGATGCCGCTTCGCGCATCATCGAGAAGGTTGTGTCCTTGTAGGTCTTGAAGACTTCGAGCGGGTCGGCAACGAACAGCAGTTTCATGGTGATCACACGATGCGGACGGGTCGCCACTGTTGCACAAAATGCGCGAGCACGCCGGCCACAAGTCACTCGAGTATCTGAGGCCGAATCCGAATGGGCTGATTCCTGGCCGTCTTCAGGCTTGCCAGCTTGGATGCGAGCAGTTCTGGCCGTGCGAATTTAAGTGACGCCCCAACACACAGCCACATCAGGAATTCACTCGATCCATCCAATGAACAGTCAGCGGCGTATGCACCGCCGATTGTGGGCGAGCACTCAGCAGTTTCGCTGCTGTCGACACATCCCGCGCCCCGGCTGCGCACGCCAGCAAGGTCTGCGTGATCAGGTCTCGTTGCGCGTGGCTGCCGCCGAATCGATGTGCAATCGCGCGCACCGGGCTGATGAGCGCCAGTGCATCGTTAAAGCAGTCGGTCGAGAAGGCCCTGAGCCCGTGCATCAGGGGCAAGCCGATGTCTCGTGTCATGTCGGCGTTGCTGTCGTCCGCCGAGTCGGAGCGCTTTTGCGCGGCCTCGATCAGCGAATCGGCTTGCGCCCAGCGCTGCTGCCCGAGTCGAATCAGCAAGCCGTGCACATCGTTGAAGGCCGAGTGCCCCACGGCTTCTGGTGACCAATCCCAACCCGATGCGATGTCGTCCCATCGGGCCCCCACGTCGGCACCCAGCAGATGAATGCGCCACAACAATGCTGCGCCGTCGAGCCTATGCAGCGTGAGCGCCGCGTTGTTGCCGCCGAGGTGCGCGTCATAAATCGCAAGCGCGCCAGGAACGTCCAGCGATTCAAGGTGGAATAGTGCGAGATGCCACCAATGGTGGCCTGCAAATCCATTGCCATCGGCCCAGTCGCTTTGCCGTGCGCGAAGCCAGGCGAGGCCTTGTTCGCAGCGACCTTGCATTTCCATCACGTGGGCGACTGCATGCGTGGCCCAAGGCACCTTGGCCGGGCCTGCCACGGCTTCCAGTCCGACGGCTTCGGCTTGCCTGTAGGCGCCGCACTCCTCGAGGCCGAAGGCGTGCATGCCGAGCACATACGGTCGCAATGCATCGTCGAGTGACCACGCGGGCAGCACACGCTCGGGTCGTCGGCGCAGCTGCGTGGCATCGCCGCGGTAGAAGTCGAAGAGATGCGCCCATTGCAACGCGTAAAGATCGCGTGGATGCTCGTCGAGGATGGCGCTCCAGGCGATGCAGGCGCCATGCCAGTCACCCCGTGCGCAGCGATGTGCGGCGGCGAGATGGGCGCGTTCCCGGTCTGTCGCATGCGCCGCCAACTTGTCCGCATGGCGCAGCGCAGCCTTCGCATCACCGACCAAGGAAGGCTCCGTCAGCGTGAGCAGAAACGCTGCCCGCATGACATGCGGCAGCATCCACTGCGGGTCCTGCGCGATCGCTGCATCGATGTCGGCGATGGGCGCATCGAAGAACGACGCCATGCGCCACAGCGCGGTCTCCGCGTGATCGAGGGCGGCCGCAGACCACGTGCCGACAGGGTTGTCGCGCCGGTCTTTCATGGGCATGTCTACGACAAGGACGGCGGCGACGGCCAGGGCCGCTGCGCCGGTCGCATGCGTTCCCAGGCACGCGAGAGTTGCATCACGCCAAGGTCGTCGAATCGCTTGCCGATGATTTGCAGGCCGATCGGCAGGCCGTCGTCGGTGTACCCGCAGTTGATTGATGCGGCCGGCTGTTCGCTCATGTTGTAGGGCAGCGTGAACGCAATGTGCTCGAAGGGGCGCTGCGGGTCGTTGGTCGGTGATGGAAGTTCGGCCGCGTAGGCGGGGATGGGCGAGGTGGGCGAAAGCACAAAGTCGAAGGGCGCGCACGCGGCGATGGCCGCGTCACGCATGATGCCCATCTGGCTGTAGCCTTTGAACACCTGCGCACCTGTTAGATCGGCTGCGCCTCGCGCCCACTCGACGATGAATGGCAGGACCTTGCTTCGCTTTTCATCGCTCAGGGCAGAGATGTCGATCCACGAGCGCATGCGCCAGAACTGATCCATGCCTTCGGCCATGGCACGTGTCATGAAGGGCTTCATCGGCTCGACGATCGCCCCTGCGGCTTCGAAGACTTTGGCCGCGGCCACGACGGCGGCGCGAATCTGTGGCTCGACGGGGAACCCCCAGCCGGCGTCCATCAGCAAACCGATCTTCAGGCCGCGAACATCGCGGTCCAGGTGCATCCAGGCGATGTCCTGGTGCGGCAGGCTCATGGTGTCGCGCGCATCGGGTTTGCTCAACACCTGCATCATCAGTGCCGCGTCTTCGACCGCGCGTGTCATCGGCCCGGCCACCCGGCCGGCGTAAGGCGGAAAGATGGGAATGCGGCCGAGGCTGGGCTTGAGGGTGAAGATGCCGCACCAGCCGGCCGGCAGGCGCAACGAGCCGCCAATGTCGGTGCCCACGTGCAGCGGGCCGTAGCCCGCGGCGGCACCGGCTCCCGCGCCAGAACTGCTGCCGCCGGGGTTCTTGCGCAGGTCCCACGGATTGCGGGTGAGCGGGTGAAAGCTCGACAGCCCCGATGTCAGCATCCCGTAGTCGGGCATGGTGGTCTTGGCGAGGATGACCGCACCAGCCTCGCGAAGCCGTGCCGCCGGCGGCGCATCGCGTTCAGCAGGAAGGAGATCGGTGGCTGCCGTGCCGAGCGGCACCGGAACGCCGCGCGTCGCGATGTTCTCCTTGATCGTCGTCGGCACGCCGTCGAGCGCGCCTTGCGGTGTGCCCTTGAGCCATCGCGCTTGCGATGCTTCAGCCTGGGTCAATGCGGCGGCGTCGTCGAGCGCGTAGGTGGCGTGGAGATGAGGCTCCCAAGCCTGGATGTGGGCCAGGACAGCGCGGGTGACTTCGACGGGAGACAGCGTCTTGGCGCGGTAGGCTGCCAGGAGCTCGTTGGTGCCGAGGTCGTGAAGCGCGGTCACTGCCAACTCACCGACGCCAGGCCGTTCGCGGCAATCGGCGAATTGCTCCACAGCCCTTTGAGCTGCTTGTTGCTCACCGTGAATGCAGTCATGAGTCGAGAGGGAATATTCATCGTCTTCGGTTTCTGAACGGAAAGGTATTGGGCACTCTACTGGAAGCGCGGTCGCCCTGCTGTCATCGCGGACCCGCAGGCACCCGGCCGGGAGTCGTCATCAAGTGCACGCGAAGGTCATTCACTTCGAGCAGGCTCATCGGGCATCGCAAGCTTGGGGTCGAAGAGGTCGCGCGAGCCGTCCCCATCAAGTTCAGTCGCAAGACCCTCAAGGCAATTGCTGCAAGGGACGGCCGTTGTACTCGCCTGTCAGCGTGTGCAAAAACTTGACGATCAATTTTTTGTCTTGTGCAGAGGCGGGGCGCCCGAGCTGATACTTGAACATCACGTCCACCGCGTCATTCAGCGTCTTTGCCGAGCCGTCATGGAAGTAGGGTGCGGTCAGAGCGACATTGCGCAAACTCGGAACCTTGAATACGTGTTTGTCAGCATCGTTTTTTGTGACGTTGTAGCGACCCAGGTCGGCCACCGTCGTGTTGCCGCGCTTTTCAAAATAGTCGCCCATCACGCCGAAGGTCTGAAACATGTTGCCGCCGATGTTGACGCCTTGGTGGCAGGCAACGCAACCGTACCCCTTGAACAACTGGTAGCCGCGCAACTCGTCGGGCGAAAGCGCGTTCTGGTCACCCTTCAGATACTTGTCGATGCGCGAATTCGGTGTGGTCAGCGAGCGCTCGAAGACGGCAATTGCATCCTGAATGTTCCCGGCCTGCAATCCGTCGCGATAGGTGGCTTTGAACTCCCGGACAAGTGGACCGTCCTGGGTCAGCTTGCCGATCACCTCGGTCCAGTTGCTGCCCATCTCCTTCGGGTTGTGCACCGGGCCGGCGACCTGTTCCTCGAGCGAAGCGGCCCGGCCGTCCCAGAACTGCCGGAAGTTCAGGCTGCTGTTGAAGACGGTCGGTGCGTTGACCGGCCCCTTCGCACCACCGATGCCGATCGATGACGGCAGGCCGTCGACCCCACCCTTGGACAGATCGTGGCAACTGGCACACGAGAGCGAGTTGTCCTTCGACAGCCGCTTGTCATGAAACAGCCGATCGCCGAGAGCAACCTTGCGCAAGTCGAGTTGGGGCTCAGGGGGGAGCGGCTTGATCGGCTCGCCGCTTTGAGCCATGCACACACCGGGCGTCACGCCGAGCCAAGCAAGCCATAGGGCCACAGCGACAGCGGCTTTTGGCCGGCAGGTGAAGCCGCGCACGGCGCGGTCACTGAATGTCGAGGTCTCATGGGGCGGCTTCTGGCCAACGGCAGTACAGATGTGGTGCATTGATCAGTCGCCTCCATTGCGAGACAGATCTCTCTGGAGACTCGGATTTCAGGCCCGTCGATTTTCATTGCCGCATGCTGGCACCTGAAGGGCACCAAGCCCGCGCGCGGTGAAAGTGCGAGATCTTTCACATTCTTGGCCGAACGACGGGTCGAGCATCTGAAGATCGGCAATCCATGCGTGCAGAAACCAGCATCCCACGCGGGGAGAGGGTTGGGGTGAGGGGCCTTACGCGGAACCCACGCGAGCTGACGCTAACTACCCATCCGCCAGCCAGCCCGAAAAGCCCCGACCGTCGTCGCAGCGGCCTGTTCTTCACCTACCTGCGCCGCCGCCAACTCGCACAGCTCGCTGGAATTGCTTCCCGCCATCACGGACCGAAGCATTCAGTCTGCATCGAATCGGTCGAGGGCATGGGTAGCAGGTCCTGCAGGTTGCAGTGATCCACGCCGGTCCAGCACAAGTGATCCGAAATCCAGGCTGGCTCGACGCGATCGGCAAGGGGGCCCTCAGGTCTCGTAGGTAATCAAAGTTGAGGATGCACCTGAGGTGCCTTCGCCCAGGTGCCATCCGGCTACGAATTCAAGCCAGCACTTCCGCCATCGCCACTGCAGTGGCTTCTACGTTCTTGGTATTCAACCCGGCGATGCACATCCGCCCCGATCGCACCAGATACACCGCATGCTCCTCACGCAGGCGATCCACTTGGGCGGCTGTCAGCCCGGTGTAGCTGAACATGCCCCGCTGCGTCAGGAAGTAGTCGAAATTGCGTCCCGGCAGCTTCGCGGTGAGCACGGCGTGCAAGCTTTTGCGCATGGCGAGGATGCGCTCGCGCATTGCTGCTACGTCGGCTTCCCACGCGGCGCGAAGCTTGGGCTCCGACAGCACCTTCGCAACCACCAGGCCCGCGTGGATAGGCGGGCTCGAATAGTTGCGGCGCACCGTGGCCTTCAACTGGCCGAGCACCAGCTCCGCCTGCGCTGCATTCGGGCACACCGCGCTCAATGCGCCGGCGCGTTCTCCGTACAGGCTCATGCTCTTCGAAAACGAATTGGTGATGAAGAACGACAGCCCCGCGCTCGCGAGTTCGCGCACCGCGAAAGCGTCTTCCTCGATCCCCTCGCCATATCCCTGATAAGCGAGATCAAGGTAGGGCAGCAGGTCGCTCTCGCGCAGCACTGGAATCAACTGCTGCCATTGCGCCGGCGACAAGTCCACACCCGTCGGGTTGTGGCAGCAGGCGTGCAGGAGCACGATGCTCTTGGGCGGAAGCGCGCGCAGTGTGGCCAGCATCGCATCGAACTTCAAGCCGCCGGTGGCCGAGTCGTAGTACGGATAGGTGTTTACCTGAAAGCCAGCACCCTCGAACATCGCTCGGTGGTTGTCCCAGGTCGGGTCGCTCACCCAGATGGCGCTGTTCGGGAACCAGCGCTTCAAAAATTCGGCGCCCACCTTGAGTCCACCGCTCGATCCCACGGTCTGCAATGTGGCAATGCGGTTGCTCTTCACCGCCTCGTGGTTCGCGCCGAACAGCAGCCGCTGCACCTCGCGTCGGCATGCCGGCGCGCCTTCGATGGGCAGGTAGGGCTTGGCCGCGCCCTCGGCCAGCAACTGCGCCTCGGCCTCGTGAACGCAGCCGAGCACTGGAATGTGATTCGCGTCGTCGAAGTAGATGCCGATCGACAGGTTGATCTTGTGCGGCCGTGGATCGTTGCCGTAGGCCTCGTTCAAGGACAGGATTGGATCGCCGGCGTAGGGGTCGAGGTGATGGAACATTTTGACTACAACGTGAAGGGTGAAAGGTCTAACGTGAAAGGTGAATAGCTTGAAGATGATCCTGGGAATGACGTCTCAGGCAGGTTCTGCGAGGGCCGCTTCGATGTCTTTCTTCAAAGACTCGGGCGTGTCGGTCGGCGCGTAACGCTTGATCACGCGGCCGTCGCGTCCGACGAGGAACTTGGTGAAGTTCCATTTGATGGATTGACTGCCAAGAAGTCCGGGCGCCTGCGAGGTGAGCCATTTCCACAGCGGGTGGGCCCGGGAGCCGTTCACCTCGACCTTGCTCATCATCGGAAAGCTCACGCCATAGTTGATCGAGCAGAAGGATGCGATTTCCTCGTTGCTTCCCGGATCCTGGCCGCCGAACTCGTTGCTGGGGAAGCCCACGACAACGAGGCCCTGGTCGCGGTAAGTGTTCCACAGCCCTTCGAGCCCTTTGAATTGGGGGGTGAACCCACACGCGCTCGCCGTATTGACAATCAGCAAGACCTTGCCGCGCTGTGTAGAAAGGTGAGCGGGTTTGCCCGCGATGGAGTGGGCTTCGAAGTCATAGATGCTGCCGGCCATGGATATCTTTCGTTGAACGAACTTTGTCATGGTAAACCTGCCTGTTCCATAAATTGGACCTTGACCTTGGATGGCCCTGCGCGGACCATCGGCAGGCGCCTGCCTTTCCGGGCGACAGGCAGTTTGAGAGGATGAAAGCAGCATGACAGCGCCGAGCACTGAGAGCTATACGGTCGCCCTGCAAGGCTTCAGTGATTTCGAGCGAAGTGCGCTCGCCTCGTTTTTTCGACTGGCGGCACAGAGATCGCCGGCCTATGAGCAGGTCGACTACCTTGACCGTTGCGATTTCGTGATCGCAGATGCCGACCATCTCGAGGCCCTGAGATCGGTGGTCGACACCGGCCGCGTGCGCCAAACAGTATTTGTCGGCGCGCACGCGCCACCGGGGGCGGTGGCTTGGCTTGCGCGTCCGATCGACCCCGTGCACATCCTTCGCGAACTCGATTCGCTCGTGGAGAAGCACCATTCATCGCCCGGCGAGCATCGGGCAGCAAGCGCAAACATCGACGATGAAGACGAGTTTTCCAGCCTGGGCGTGCAAGGCAGCGCTTCATCGTTTGGCGTGTTTGATGCCAACGACTCGTTCTCCGGCCCCGATGTGCTCGTGGCCGAAGACAGTGCCATTGCGCGGCGTTTCATGCAGGTGCGGCTGCAGGAGTTCGGCTACCGCGTGAAACTCGCCACCGACGGCGAGGAGGCGATGGCGCTGCTGAAGCGGGAGCACTTCGCGCTGGCCTTCATCGACATCGTGCTCGGTCCGCCCTCGGGTCTGGACGGTCTGCAAATTTGTCAGCATGTGAAGCACCACCCCAGCTTTGCAGGTCGCGTACCCAAGGTGATTCTCGTTTCCGGCCTGTCTGGCGCCACGGACCGCGTGCGCGGGGCCTTGGCTGGTTGCGACGCCTACCTCACAAAGCCCGTGGTGGCGGCCGAGTTGCTGTATGCCCTGCGCACCCTGGACCCAGGGTTCGCGGCGCGAGATCCAGAGGCGAACCCCACCCATCGAACAGGCAGGCGCAAGAGGAAAGGGTTGTCTTAGTGTCGCGTCAAGCCATAAGTGTCGGCTGCTTGCTTGCTCTCGAAGCGCATTGCGGCGTTGTGCCTCCTCGCCATAGCACGGCTATGACTCGTCGGCGCGCCTTGCACTGCGCTCCGATGGCGGCGCGATCAATCGACACTTGTGGCTTGACGCGACACTAGCTGTCAAGTCCCGTGTGTTCCACCCGGCTTTCGCCGGCTACGAATGCGATGAACCCGAGGCCGCGAGCAATGCAGCGCCGATGATCAGCCCGCCACCCATCGCAAGCGGAGCCGTCATCTGCCCTGCGCCCAGCGCGATCGCCGAGGCAGATGCGAACACCACCTCGCACAGCATCACCACCGAGGTCACGTTCGCGGGCAATCTTGCGGCACCGAATTGCAGCGACAGGTTGCTGAAGATGAAGAGCCCGGCCAACACGAGCGCGATCACAGCCCACGCCCCCGACAAAGGTGGAGGCCAGGGCGCCAACCCCTTCGACGACAACACGCTTGCAAGCGCCGCGGACACGAGCGCGCCGCCGAGAAACATCGCGAGTGCCCGGCCTTCCTCTGGCCGCGCCGCCTCGCGACGCAGCATCACGTTGTTGAGCGAGAAGGAGAATCCCCCCGCCAGCCCCAGCCAGTCGGGCAGGGCACGTGGCATCGGCAGCGTATCCATCGACAGGCCGCGCCCTTCGGGCCACAGGACGATCGCCGCGCCCGCAATGGCGCAGACCACGCGGATTCCCGCCGACGGCGTCAGTGCTTCATGCAGGATGAATCGGGCCAACAGCACCGTCCACAGCGGCATCAAATAGAACAGCAGCACGACTCGCACGACATCGCCAACCACCACGCCCCAGTTGAAGGCGGCATTTGTGCATCCTGCGGCCAGCATCAGGATCCAGAGTGTCGGCATCGTGGCTACCTGCACAAAGGCTCGGGGCCGGACCACGCCGATCGCTACAACCGCCAGCAGGAAGACCAGTGCCGTGGCCCAAAGCGGATGCAGCCCATGTGCTTCAAGTTGACGAAAAGGCCACCAGGACGCCCCCCACACGAGGGCGTTGAATACGAGGGCGAGAACGGGGAGAAGGGGAGGGGATTTCAGCACCGCGCGATTGTCCACGCGAGCAAATTCCCCATCGACCCGGCCAGTGCGCGACACAACAGTACCGAGCGGCGCCTGGGAGATTTACCTCGCCCACAAGGGATATCGCAAAGTGGGTATGTCCTGGGCGGCTGCCATCAAGGTGAATTAGCGCACCCGCTGCGTAGGATTCGAGAAGAGCAAGGTGACAACAGCGCAGCCGGCCTGATTTCGTGTTCGCAGCGGGGGGGCAGCTCTCAGTGCCTGTCGTGCCGGGCAAGCGCGATCAGGTGGTCGACCTCCGCCTTGTGATGGAAGCAGTTGTTGCGGTGCCAACGGCCGATCAGCCACATGATGAACGCGACCGCCAGGCCGAAGATGGTGATCGCCCCGAAGGCCGACATGCCGAACTTGGTCAGGCCGGTGTAGAAGGCACCCAGTCCCAGGATGCAGGCCTGCTCGTTGAAGTTCTGCACGGCAATTGAACGGCCCGCGCCCATCAAGTTGTGGCCGCGATGCTGCAAGAGCGCATTCATCGGTACCACCATGAAGCCACCGATGGCGCCCAGTATCACGAGGAAGGGGGCAGCCACCCAGACCTTGGTGATGAAATTCATCGCGATCACGAGCGCGCCCATTGCAATGCCCAGCGGAATCACGCTCGTGGCCTGATCGAGGCGCATGCGAAGCGAGGCCAGCACAGCGCCGACAGCTGTTCCGAGCGCCACGACACCCACCAGCGATGACGCCTCCGTGGTCGCATAGCCCAGTGCTGCCAAAGCCCAGGCCAGCACGATGTAGCGCAGGTTGCCTGAGACACCCCAGAACAGTGTGGTCGTGGCCAGCGAAATCTGACCGAGCTTGTCGTTCCACAGCCGAGCATTGCAGTTGGAAAAGTCGCGAACCAGGGCGCCAGCACTGTGCGCGAGCGGTTGCAGCGGCGCATCGGTGCGCGGAATTTTGAGATTGAACGCTGCGGCGATCACGTACAGCACCATCAGCGAGGCGATCGCCGCTTCGGGCGGCGTGTCGATGCCGGTGTCGATGAAGGGCAGGTCGAAAGACAAAAGGCGCGAGGCAATGACACGGCCCACCAGCTGGCCGCCCAGCAGCACCCCGAGGATGATCGATCCGATGGTGAGACCTTCGATCCAGCCATTGGCCTTGACGAGTTGCGAGTTGGGCAGGAGTTCGGTGAGGATGCCGTACTTGGCTGGCGAATAGGCCGCGGCACCCAGCCCCACGATGGCGTACGACAGCAGCGGGTGCGTGCCGAACAGCATCATCAGGCAGCCCGTGACCTTGATCAGGTTCGAGACGAACATGACCTTGCCCTTGGGCACGGCGTCAGCGAATGCGCCGACGAAGGGCGCGAGGATCACGTAGAAAAGGGCGAACATCGGCACGAGCGCTGCCCGTTGCCATTCTGGCTGTCCTGACGTTTTCAGCAGCTCAACCGCAGCGACGAACAATGCGTTGTCGGCCAGCGAGCTGAAAAACTGCGCCGACATGATGGTGTAGAAGCCTTTTTTCATTCGCCCGAAGCGTTGTGCCTCTGTCCCGCATTGACTCCAGACCGCACCCGCAAAACCAACTTCAACTGCCACTTCAACTGGACTTCTCCCGGGTCGGGGGGTATGTCTCCCCGCGGCGCGGGTTATAGCATGAGGGTCATTGCACTTGCCTGACCACCCCCGCCTCCCATCTGCGGGTGCGGCAGAATTCGCACATTCATTTTCCGCTGTCGCGCGCTTCCCCCATGCCCCGTCCGATCGAAGCTCTGATCCATACCGACGCACTGGCGCACAACCTCGCCCGCGCCCGGCGCGCGGCGCCCGATGCCAAGGTATGGGCCGTTGTAAAGGCCAATGCCTACGGCCATGGAATCGAGCGTGCCTACGCCGGCCTGCAAGGCGCGGATGGCTTTGCGATGCTCGACATCGCCGAAGCCGAACGAGTACGTGCACTTGGCTGGCGCGGCCCCATTCTTCTGCTCGAGGGCTGCTTCGACGCCCGCGACCTCGAGATCTGCTCGCGGCTGCACCTGTGGCACACCATACACCGCGAAGAGCAGATCGACTGGCTCGCGGCGCACAAGACCCAGCATCAACATCAGGTTTTTCTCAAGCTCAACAGCGGCATGAACCGGCTCGGTTTCACTGCGGCCGCTTTTCGCGCGGCGTGGCTGCGACTGTCGGGTTTGACGCAGGTCGACAGCATCACGCTCATGACCCATTACTCGGATGCGGACGGTGCTCGCGGCGTGCAGCAGGCCACGGCCGCGTTTGAAGAAGCAACACGAGACTTGCCGGGCGAACGGTCGCTGGCGAACAGCGCGGCGACCCTGCGCTTTGCGGGTGAATCGGCTTCGGTGCGTGGCGACTGGGTGCGCCCCGGCATCATGGTCTACGGCTCGGCGCCCGACTACCCCGCGCACGACATTGCGCACTGGGACCTGCAGCCGACGATGACCCTGCAGGCCGAGATCATCTCCATTCAGGAACTGCAGGCGGGGGCGACCGTGGGCTATGGCAGCACGTTCACCGCCGACCGCCCGATGCGTATCGGCGTGGTCGCCTGCGGATATGCCGACGGTTATCCGCGGCTCGCTCCGACGGGCACTCCGGTGCTGGTCGACGGCGTGCGGGCGCGCATGGCGGGCCGGGTGTCGATGGACATGGTGACTGTCGATCTCTCATCGGTGCCCGACGCGAAGATCGGGAGCATGGTGACCTTGTGGGGGCGGGGGCCAAACGGCAGTGTCCTGCCAATTGACGAGGTAGCGCATACAGCCGGGACTGTCGGGTATGAATTGATGTGCGCATTGGCGATGCGGGTTCCGACGCGCGCGGTATCGTCGGGATGAACGTCACCGTCGACCCTGCCGAAGTCGAGGTCACCGCGATTCGGGCGCAGGGTGCCGGGGGGCAAAACGTCAATAAGGTGTCGAGCGCCGTGCATCTGCGTTTTGACATCGCTGCATCTTCATTGCCGGATGCGGTCAAAGAGCGCTTGCTCGCGACCAGCGATCAGCGAATCAATGGCGAAGGCGTGGTCGTGATCAAGGCGCAGACGCACCGCAGCCAAGACATGAACCGTGCCGAGGCGTTGGCCCGGTTGCAAGAGATGGTGGATGCGGCTTCCATCCTGCCACGACCGCGCAAGGCGACGAAGCCGAGTTACGGCGCCAAGATGCGGCGGCTCGAAGGCAAGGTCCGCCGCGGCAACGTGAAGGCGCTGCGCGGCAAGCCGGACTTGTAGCCAGGATGTCCCCGCGGGCTACGTGACAATGCCCGCATGGCCAAAGAGAAATCGATTTTTACCTGTACCGAATGCGGCGGCACCTCGCCGAAATGGCTGGGCAAATGCCCGAGTTGCGGGGCCTGGAACACGCTGGTCGAATCCGTCGCCGATGCGCCATCCAAGAATAGATATCAATCGACCAAGAACGGCCTGAACGCCAGCCAGCCGGTGGCGACCTTGTCGGAAATCGAGGCTTCCGACGTGGACCGGCAACCTACCGGCATCGATGAACTTGATCGAGTGCTGGGAGGCGGCATCGTCGCAGGTGGCGTGGTGCTGATCGGCGGCGATCCGGGCATCGGCAAGTCGACCTTGTTGCTGCAGGCCCTTGATTCACTGTCGCGCAACCTGCCCACGCTGTACGTCACCGGCGAAGAATCGGGCGCGCAGGTGGCCCTGCGCTCGCGCCGGCTCGGCCTCGACGGGTCGAGAGTGAGGGTGCTTGCCGAGATCAATCTCGAAAAGATCGCCGCCACCATCGACGTCGAACGACCGTCCGTCTGCGTGATCGATTCCATCCAGACCGTCTACAGCGAGGAATTGAGCTCCGCCCCGGGCTCGGTCGCGCAGGTGCGCGAATGCGCGGCGCAGTTGACGCGCATTGCCAAGAGCAGCGGCACGACCATCGTGCTGGTCGGCCATGTGACCAAGGAAGGCGCGCTGGCCGGCCCGCGCGTGCTGGAGCACATCGTCGACACGGTGCTGTATTTTGAAGGCGACACGCATTCGAGCTTCCGTCTCGTGCGCGCAATCAAGAACCGTTTCGGCGCGGTCAATGAGATCGGCGTGTTTGCGATGACCGAGCGGGGTCTGAAAGGCGTCGCGAATCCGAGCGCGATCTTTCTGTCAACGCATGGCGATCCGGTGGCTGGGTCCTGTGTGCTCGTCACGCTGGAGGGAACGCGGCCGATGCTCGTGGAAATCCAGGCGCTCGTCGACAGTGGCGGTCCGACTCCGCGGCGACTTAGCGTGGGGCTGGAACGCGATCGTCTCGCGATGATGCTGGCGGTGCTGCATCGTCATGCGGGCATGGCCTGCTTTGACCAGGATGTCTTCGTGAACGCAGTGGGCGGCGTGCGTATCAGCGAGCCCGCGGCCGACCTGGCGGTGATGCTTGCGATTCAAAGCAGCCTGCGCGGCAAGCCTCTGCCGAGGGGCTTCATTGCCTTCGGCGAAGTCGGCCTCGCTGGTGAAATACGGCCAGCGCCGCGGGGCCAGGAGCGCCTGAAGGAGGCTGCCAAGCTGGGCTTCAGCGTAGCGGTCGTGCCCAAGGCCAATGCGCCGAAGAAGCCCATCGAAGGGCTCACCATTCATCCTGTGGAGCGCATTGAAGAAGCCATCGACCTGGTCAGGAGTCTTTGAAGGAGGCGAGCATGAAGATCGCAGCTATTTCCGACATCCATGGCAACCTTCCAGCGCTGGAAGCGGTGCTGGCGGACATCGATACCCAGTCGGTGGATGTGACCGTGAACCTGGGCGACCTCCTGTCCGGGCCCTTGTGGATCGCGGAGACCGCCGACCGATTGATGGCCTTGAAATTGCCAACGATCAGCGGCAATCACGAGCGTCAGATGCTGACCCTTCCGCCCGACAAGATGGGTGCTTCGGATGCTCATGCTGCGGCTCGAGTGAACTCGTTGCATAGGGCGTGGATGAGTTCCCTGCCGGCGACGCTGCAGTTGACCGGCGAAGTTTTTTGCTGCCACGGCACGCCGATCAGCGACCTTGTCTACTTCCTGGAAAGCGTGACGCCGGATTGCGGCGAGGCAGGCGTTCGCCGCGCGACGCTTTCGGAAGCGACCGAACGTGCGGGATCGGCGATGCGGGGCGTCGCCCAGGGCTTGATCCTGTGCGGCCATACGCATGTGCCACGAGTGACGCGGCTTGCCGATGGTCGGCTGGTGGTCAACCCCGGCAGCGTAGGCCTGCAGGCCTATGACGATAATCATCCGCATGTTCATCTCATCGAGAACGGCTCGCCCCATTCGCGATACGCCGTCCTCACCCGGCTTGCCGCAGGGTGGCAGGTGGAGTTGCGAAGCGTTCCGTATGACCACGAGCAGGCAGCACAATTCGCCGAAGCGAACGCCCGGCCCGACTGGGCAGATGCCTTGCGCACGGGTTTCATTGGTCGCCGGGAAGCGAATGTTGCGCCCGGTCCCTCTGGAGTCCGACTGGAGTGATAGGCCACGCCGGAGATTGCCAAGGACTTGAATTTCAACGGCCGCAGCCCTCACGCAACCCATGGGAAAGAGGGGCCTGGAATGGTGCCTTCGTTGTCGGGAGCGGGTGTGGGAACTCCGCACTCCAGTCTCCTTTTCTACTCATACCATCCCGCAATGAGCCCAATTCTCGGTTGGTCCCTCGCAGCCCTCGTCGTCGCGACGGCTTGGCAGACCTATGGCTGGCAAGGCGCGGTCTTTGCGGTCTCTGTCGTGGTGTTCTGGTTGGTGCTGCAGTTCAACCGGTCCATCCGCGTCATGAAGAACGCGTCCAGCGCGCCCGTCGGCCATGTGCCAAACGCAGTGATGTTCAATGCCAAGCTCAAGCAGGGTGTTCCGTTGCTGCAGGTGATCACCCTCACCAACAGCCTGGGCCAGAAGGTGTCAGGCAAGGCAGAGACATGGCGCTGGACGGATGAAGGAGGCTCCAGCGTGACCCTTGTTTTCGACGAGAAAGGCCGTTTGAAGTCCTGGACTTTGGACCGTCCGGTGGAAGACCTCCCCGCGCCGTAAAATCGCCCGCTTCGCAATTAAGAAGTAGGGGCACGCCATGTCGATGGCAGACCGCGATGGCAAGATCTGGATGGATGGCGAACTCGTCGACTGGCGAGACGCGAAGATCCACGTACTGAGTCACACATTGCACTACGGCTGCGGCGCCTTCGAAGGTGTTCGGGCCTACAACACCGCTCAAGGCACAGCCATCTTCCGGCTGCGCGAGCACACTGAGCGCCTCTTCAACAGCGCCAAGATCCTGCGCATGAAGATTCCCTTCTCGTTCGAAGAAGTCTTCGAAGCGCAGCGAACGGTGGTCCGCGAGAACAAGCTCGAAAGCTGCTATCTGCGCCCGCTGACCTGGATCGGGTCCGAGAAGCTGGGCGTGAGCCCCAAGGGCAACAAGATCCACCTGATGGTCGCCGCCTGGGCTTGGGGTGCGTACCTCGGCGAAGAAGGACTCAAGCGCGGCATCCGCGTCAAGACTTCGAGTTTCACCCGCCACCACGTCAACATCACGATGACGCAGGCCAAGGCGGTGAGCAACTACACCAACTCCATTCTCGCCAACATGGAGGCCACGGACGACGGATACGACGAAGCTCTGCTGCTGGATACCTCCGGATTCGTGAGTGAAGGTGCGGGCGAGAACCTCTTCGTGATCAAGAACGGCGTGGTATACACGCCCGACCTGTCCGCCGGCGCATTGAACGGCATCACGCGCAACACCATCTTCGCGATCTGCGAAGACCTGGGACTGAAGATCGTCGAAAAGCGCATCACCCGCGACGAGGTCTACATCTGCGATGAGGCCTTCTTCACCGGCACGGCCGCCGAAGTGACGCCGATCCGCGAGCTCGATCGCATCGAGCTCGGCAAGGGTTCACGCGGGCCGATTACCGAGAAGATCCAGAGTGCGTTCTTTGACATCGTGAATGGGCGCAACCCGAAATACGCTGAGTGGCTGACGAAAGTCGCCTGACGCGAGGGCTTTTGTTCAGGGATCGGCCAGCGCAGAGTGGCCGCGCCGCAAAGCGGCGATCGGCCTACAAGGAATCAAGCATGAGCGACAAGCAAGCTGTGGTCGAAGTGACCGCCAAGGACCTGCAAGGCCACGGCGTGGTCTTCTGCCCCAACCCGAAGATGCCGCTGTGGAGCGGCCACCCGAAGGTGTTCATCGATGTGGCCAGCACGGGCGAAGGCAAGTGCCCATACTGCGGCACGATCTACAAGCTCAGGGCCGGGGAAATCGTGAGCCACGCGCATTGAAGAGGCTGAGAGTATTTCGATCATGCCCGCTCATCACGTCAAAAGACCCCTGCTCGTCGTTGCAAATGCTCGCCATAGCACGAGCTATGGCTGCGCTTTGCGCCTAGATCAGGCACCTCCTTTTGACGTGCTGCTCGGACGCGCTCGAAAAGCTCTCAGCTTCTGACGTGACAGAGTCCCGCACCAGGTTCGCATCATGACGCGGTCCCTGGTCATCGCGCCACAATGGATCGGCGACGCGGTGATGAGCGAGCCGCTGATGGCGCGGCTTGCCGCACGCGGTGAGCAAATCGCCGTCGCGGCACTGCCGTGGGTGGCGCCCGTGTATGCGGCGATGCCACAGGTGCGCGACGTGATCGAATTTCCGTTTGCGCATGGCCGGCTCGATTGGGTGGCGCGGCGTCGCATCGCCCGGGAGCTGAAGGGACGGTTCGAAGCAGCCTATGTGTTGCCGAACTCGATCAAGTCGGCCCTGATCCCATTCCTCGCGCGCATTCCGAAACGCGTGGGCTACCGCGGCGAAGGTCGCGTCGTCCTGCTCAACGAGCGTTTGCCGAACCCCGTGGGTCGACCGCCCATGGTGGCCTTCTACAGCGCGCTGGCCGGTACGCTCGCGGGTGAGATCCAGGGTGATGGGGCGCCACCTGCGCCCAGGCTCCACTTCGACGAGGCCACGCTCGCCACCGCTACATCGAACGCCCATCTCGAACGCAGCCATTTCTTCGTTTTCGCGCCCGGCGCCGAATACGGTCCCGCCAAGTGCTGGCCCGCTGACCACTACGCCGAACTGGCGCGATCGCTTCACGCGAAGCACGCCATGCCCATCGTCCTGCTGGGTTCCAAAAAGGAAGCCGAACTCTGCGAATCCATCGCACGCATGGCGCCTGGCGCATGCATGGTGATGGCCGGCAAGACTTCGCTGAAAGACGCGATGGCGCTCATCGCCGGATCGCGCGGCGTGGTCAGCAACGACTCGGGCCTGATGCACGTCGCGGCCGCTTTCGGCTTGCCACAAGTCGCGGTTTTCGGTTCGACCAGCCCCGAGCACACGCCTCCGCTCAATGCGAAGGCCAAGGTGCTGTGGTTGAAGGAAGAGCTCGGGCTTGAATGCTCACCCTGTTTCGAGCGGACATGTCGCTTCGGTCATACACGCTGTCTGGTGGAGATCGCGCCGGAGCGTGTCGCATGGGCCCTGGAGGAGATGCTACGGTTCGCAAGGTAGATATTCAGATCTGCAGCTTCCCCGCCCACAACACCGGCCCTGTCGCAACCCCCGTCGGCGACCCACCCGCAGGCTCGAGGCTCACTGCCAACGCAGCCGTGTCTTCTAGCATCTTTCCCTTCTTCACGATGGTCGTGCCACTCGCGGAGATCAACCCGAGCGAACGCGGCGCAATTTGCCTGGGACCGCCCACAGCTCCAGCGCCCGATCGGCCTGCACCCTCACATTGGTGAGCGGCTTGGTGACCATCGCGCGGCCGTCGGCGCTGATGCTTGCAACAAGGGCCGCAGGCACGATTGACCCATCGATCAGCTTGACGCGGGTCGACAGGGGCTGTCAGGCGCTCCGTACAATTGCGCGATGCCCGTCTCCAATGAGTTCGTCCTCACACTGTCGTGTCCCGATACCAAGGGGATCGTCTACGCAGTGTCGGGTCTTCTCTATCAGGCCGGCTGCAACATCGTCGACTCACAGCAGTTCAGCGATGTGCAGGCCGAGGGTGGAACCGGCTTGTTCTTCATGCGTGTGCATTTCGAAGCCCCGCCGCACCTGGCCGCGCCCGGTGTCATCGATCAGTTGTTCACCAATGTCCGCCAGCAGTTCGGCATGGACGCAAGCTTTCATTCACTGGCATGCAAGCCGAGGCTGCTGCTCATGGTGAGCAAGCATGGACACTGCCTGAACGACCTCACGTTTCGTGCGCATTCGGGGCAGCTCGATGTGGAAATTGCGGGCATCGTGTCCAACCATCCCGACTTCGCAGGGCTTGCAGCGAGTTATCGGATTCCTTTCCACCACCTGCCGCTGGCTGCAGGTGCATCCGCCGAAGCGAAGCGTGAGCAGGAAAAGCAGCTTGAGGCGCTGGTGGCCAACGAGCAGATCGATCTTGTCGTGCTTGCGCGCTACATGCAGATCCTGAGTCCGGAGCTTTGTGCTTTCCTGAAAGGCCGGGCGATCAACATCCATCACAGCTTCCTGCCGAGCTTCAAGGGCGCCAAGCCTTACTACCAAGCCCATGATCGTGGGGTGAAGCTGATTGGTGCGACTGCGCACTACGTGACGGCAGATCTGGACGAAGGGCCGATCATTGAGCAGGATGTCGAGCGCGTAGACCATTCGCTCGGGCCTGATGAAATCACGGCCGTCGGCCGCGACGTCGAAAGCGTGGTGCTTGCACGGGCGGTGCGCTGGCATGTCGAGCACCGTGTGCTGATGAACGGCTACAAGACGGTCGTTTTCGCCTGAAATGTCGACCCTCATATCGCTCCACACCTGCCCCCGAGGGGGTGCTGAGCCGCCTTGGGGCGGCCTTTCGAGGTGAGCAAATGTCACGTGTCAAACCCCCGCCGGCGGTCCTCGCAAATCCCGACGAAATCGAATCGCAGTTCTACGAGGCGCTGCAGCGAGGCGACATTGAGAAGCTGATGTCGGTTTGGTCGGACGATGATGACATCGCGTGCGTGCATCCCGGCGGGCCTCGTTTCATCGGCCCTGGGGCGATTCGCGCGAGCTTCGAGTCCATTTTCGGCAACGGTGTCGTGAACGTGCAGCCCGAGAAGGTGCGCCGCGTGCTCAGCCACTCCAGCGCCGTTCACAGCGTGCTCGAACGCGTGGAGGTGATGAGCTCGGACGGCCCTCAATCAGCGTGGGTCATCGCGACCAATGTGTACGTCAAAGGTGCGCAGGGCTGGCGCATGGTCGTTCATCACGCGAGTCCCGGCACGTCCCAGGAGGCTCAGGAAATCATCGAGATGGCGTCCACGCTGCATTGATGGACAGCAGTTACCGAGCGCCGTGGTGGTTGCCAGGGGGCAACCTGCAGACGATCTGGCCGGCCTTGTTTGCGAAGCGCTTCGAAGGCGCGCCGCCGATCTTTGCACGGGAGCGCTGGTCCACGCCAGACGAGGATTTCATCGACGTCGACTGGCTGCAAAGCCAGGCAGGGGCCGACACCGCCTCGCCGATGCTTGTGCTCTTTCATGGGCTCGAAGGTTCATCCAGAAGCCACTATTCGCAGGCCTTCGCGCACTGGGCACGAACCAACGGCTGGCGATTTGCTGTGCCGCATTTTCGTGGTTGCTCGGGCGAATTGAACCTGGCACCTCGGGCCTATCACTCAGGTGATTTCGAGGAGATCGGCTGGATCCTCTCGCGGATTCGCGCGCGGCACAATGGAACGATCATGGCCATTGGCATCTCGCTCGGAGGCAACGCCTTGCTGCGTTGGGCGCAGGAAGCTGGCGAATCCGCATCGAAGACGGTGAGCGCAGTGGCGGCGGTGTGTTCTCCTATCGACCTCGCTGCCGGCGGCCGTGCCATTGGCCGCGGCTTCAATCGGCTGATCTACACACGGATGTTCCTGCGCACCATGATCCCCAAGGCGATGCACAAGCTATCGCAGCACCCGGGCCTTTTCGATCGCAAGCGGCTGCTTGCCGCGCGTGACCTTTACGAATTCGACAATGTGTTTACCGCACCCTTGCACGGCTACAAAAACACGGACGACTACTGGTCGCGCGGATCGGCCAAGCCACACCTGCACCGCATTCGCCTTCCCACGCTGGTGCTCAATGCACGCAACGACCCCTTTGTGCCGGTAGAGTGCCTGCCATCTCAGGCCGATGCCGGCTCGCACGTCACGCTCTGGCATCCCGGACATGGCGGGCATGTTGGATTCCCCGCGGGGCGATTCCCGGGCCATGTACTTGCGATGCCGCAAGGGGTGATGGCCTGGATGAACGCCCATCTGTAGCACCATCGACCCATGGATGACATCGTCAAGCAAGCACTCAAGAAGTGGCCCAACGTGCCGCACTGCTACGGCTGGCTCGCGCTAGACGCACGCGGCGATTGGTACATGCGCGACGACCGTGCGCAGGCGGCCGGGCCATTTCCGCGGGTCAAGGGCAGCCGTATCGAGCACAAGAAGCTGCGCGAATTCATCGAACGCAACTACGCGAGCGACGGGGCTGGGGCATGGTTCTTCCAGAACGGACCACAACGTGTCTATGTCGAGCTGGAGGCTGCGCCCTGGGTATGGCGACTGGCCGGTGTCGACGCATGGGAAATGACGGTGACGAGTCATACCGGCCAGACTGTGCAGGTCGAAAGCGTGTGGCTGGATGAGCAGGGGCGGGTGTTCCTCGGCACGGACATCGGGCCAGGGATCGTTCACACCCTGGACATGGAGATGGCTGCCGCTGCTGTCGAGGTGGGCGTGTGGGCGCCGGTCGAGACGCAATTTGCGGAGATGCCAATGCGCTTCAGCTATTGCTTGAGTCCCGCGGCAAACCACGTGGGAGTGCATTCGTAGCCAGGATGAAACCCGGGACTGATTTATCGTCGAACGCTTGAACAAAGATTCGACTTGTCCTTAATCGTTAGGCTCCAGCCGCAGACCATTGCGCGGCACGGTCAAGGAAGGGATACAGGAGTTCCTCAATGTCTTCTTCCTGATCAAGTACAACGCCGCGTAGCACTACGGAGTACACCATCCGGTCCTTGTGGAAGGACATGATGCACCCGACGATGGTGTCATTTGGCTTTGCAAAGGTAAACGCGACAAACGCGTTGTCGCACCAGCTTTGGAGATTTCCTTTGAAGACAAACCGTCCGCCGACACGGGCAGCGCCAGCTTGATAAGCGGCGATGCCGTCTTGAAACTCCAGGAATGCAGCTTCATTGGTCGGCTCGCGGTCTATGCGAGAGATAAGAATTAGAGGAAGGAAGCCGGGGGGAGCATCTGAGGCCTCGTACGAGTACTTGACGGAGATCGAGCCGTTTGGAAACTTGCGGTAGAGACAAGTCTCCTGTCTGGGATCGAACCGGACATCAAAGCCGTGCGCAAGAAGCTGCGGAACGCGAATTAGCAGGGAACGTTCCGCATCAGTGGCAGCGCGCGATTTGACGCCATTGCGCGCGTACATGAGTTGTATTCGCAAGTCGTCCCAGGCGTACCGCAGCCGCCTGAACCGTTGCTGAATGGAAGGGAGCATCTTCTGGGGTCTAACGAATGGCGCTTACTTGACGCCGAACCTGTCCAACTAAAAAAAGCCGACCCTCAGGTCGGCTCTTTTTTACGCATCGAAGAGTTACTTTGCCTGGCTCACCATGTAGCTCACGACCGCCCTGATCTCGGCCTCGCTGCTATTCGAGCCACCCTTTGGCGGCATCGCGCCCTTGCCTTTGATGGCGTTAGCCGTCAGGCCGTCGACACCTTGCGCCAGACGCGGAGCCCAGGCGGCCTTGTCGCCGACTTTCGGCGCGTTGGCAACGCCAGTGGCGTGGCAGGCCGAGCAGGTTGTGGTGTAAAGCGCGGGGGCAGCGCCGGCCGGCGCTGCTTCGGCGGCTGTCTGGGAAGTCGTTGGGGCAGCCGGTGCAGTAGCGGTTGTGACCGCCGTGGTATTGGCCGCAGCCGGAACGCTGCCAGCGGATGCGCTGGCCGTCAGCTTCGGCTCTTCAAATTTTGCGCCGGCCTTGTTGGCCATGTAGACCACGGCGCGGGCCACTTCGAGATCGCTGAAGTCGCCGCCGCCCTGGGCAGGCATGGCGCCCTTGCCCTTGAGTGCGTGTGATATCAGGGCCTCGACGCCCTGCGGCAGGCGTGGGCCCCAGGCAGTGGCGTCGCCGAACTTTGGTGCATTGAGATTGCCGGTTGCATGGCAGGTCACGCAGACTGCACCATAGACCTGCTCGCCCGATTTCATCGTGGACGGGTCAGAGAGATCTTTCACCTCGACGGAGCCTACCGGGCGAATGCGTTCGATGGTTGCTTGTGGCTTCATGGCGTCGCTGCCGGCCATGGGGCGCTTGTCGGCGCCGACGAAGCTCACGAGCAAGACGATGGCGATGATGGGAACGACAAAGGCAAAGAACACCGCGAGGATGAGTTGCTTGGGTGTCTTGATGGGGCCTTCGTGCGGGCCTTCGTGATGGTGCTTGGCGTCGCTCATGGAGTCCTCGACTGCGTGTAGATCGATGTGCGCCAGACGGACGGTCCGGCTACGCAAAACCCGTCGATTATAAAGGGCACCTTCTTCACGAAGACTGACGCGACCAAAGACCCAAACCGGATGCGATAATCCGCGCTTCGCGCCCGTAGCTCAATGGATAGAGTACTGCCCTCCGAAGGCAGGGGTTGCTGGTTCGATCCCAGCCGGGCGCGCCATCCAATTGCCTCCTTGAAGCCTTGAGAGGCTGAGAGTATTTCGATCATCCTCGCTCATCACGCCAAGGGGCCCCTGCTCGTCGTTGCAAATGCTAGCCATAGCACGAGCTATGGCTGCGCTTTGCGCCTAGATCAGGCGCCTTTTGACGTGCTGCTCGGGCACGCTCGAAAAACTCTCAGCCTCTGACACCAGGGGGCTTTGTCCGTCGAGGTTGTAGTTTTCGCGCAAGCGTCCGTCCGGGTAGGTTCCTGCCCCTGCCGGAGAGAGATATGAGCATGAGCATGAGCGAACGCGATTGCTTTCAGCCTAGCAACATCACGCCCAGCGACGAGCAGGTCGCTATTCAGATGTCGCTCTTGCCCACGGTGCTTGTCCAGGCGAACGCCGGGGCCGGCAAGACGACGACGCTGGCGTTGCGCATCGCGCAAGCGTTGCACTCTGGCGTCGCTCCTGCTGGGATCCTGGTCCTGACCTTCACCGACGCGGCTTGCGTTGCCATGCGGGAGTCTTTGGTCAAGATTGGGCTTTCCCGTGCCACTGTCAGTGCGCTCAAGATAGAGACTTTCGACGGGTTCTCGGCTGCTGTCCTTCTGAGCATCGAAAAAGTCAAGGTGCCATTCAGAAAGACTACGGAGGACGCTGCTGACGACGTCTACGACGTGCTTGAAGATTTGGGAATGCGGGTCGACAGTGGCTTCGTGGAGCGCTTTCTCGCGGTGTCGCGCAAGCTCAAGGGGACGCTGGCCTGGGACTGCGCAATCTGGGATGGTGCTCGTGTCGACGATGAACTCGCGCACGCCTTGCAGCTGGAACCGGAATTTCTGCAGATTTTCAAGGGTTACGAGAACCTGCGGTATCCCGCTCGCGATGGCGTTGATCGTCCGTTGTTCCGCTGCGAGTTCGACGCCACCTATGATCTGGCGCGCCAAATTGCCGACCCGGAACCGACGACCTTCGTGCATGAGTTTCCGGCCTGGCCGAAGCGACTGGCGCTGGTGCTTGTTGATGAGATGCACGACTTGAATCTGGCCATGTTCAAGATTCTGCGCGGCTTGCTGGACTCGACGGGGGCGCGTTTTTGCGGCGTGGGCGACTATGACCAGGTGATACATGCCACCGCCGGTGCCGAGCGCCGCTTCATGAGCAAGGACATCGATCTTGGAGAGGGCCGGGGGGTGCGAGTATTCCCTTTGACCTCTACGCGGCGATTCAGTCGTCCGCTGGCACTCATGGCCGGCAAGCTTGCCGGGAAGCCTTACTCATCTGTTGCCAGCCACATGACTGCGGTCGATTGCGTGTCATACGACGACAGCGAAGAAGGTGGTTGCGAACAGCTGCTGATTCGCAAGTTGAATGACTGGAAGGCGTCAGGCCAGATAATTTCCGACGTTGCGATTCTCCTGCGCCACTCGTCGCAGTCTGTGGCGGTCGAGAATGCGTTGCTGACGGGCGGATTCCGCTACAAGCTCCGTGGGTTAGAGAGCTACGTCATGCAAGCCGAAGTACTGTTGGTTCGTGCGCTGCTTGCGGTCGCCACCAACGACTATGAACAGCTCGGGTCAAATGAAACCCGAGCCGAGCTTGTACGCGCGATCGTTTTCTTTTGCGACATCCAGCTGGGTTATGACGTCTCGGAGAAAGAGACGAGGCAGGAGCGCCTCGATTTCGCGATCCGCAATGTCTTGTCGGAAAAGAGCAATCTCCGGGCGTTCATCGAGTTCCAGGTGCTGAACAAAGTGTCAACGAAAGTGGCGGGCCGGCTGAACAAGGCGATCGAGATCGCTCGAAGCGCGAAACCCGACGATCCATGGTTCGATGACTTCCTCGACGCCTTGGAGATCCGTCATTGGGTTCGACAAGTATTCATCGAACGTCAGCGACAGGCTGACGCTCTCGCGTATTTCGATGGCCTCAAGCGAGCGGCCCGAGCCAAGGGTCCCAAGGCATTCTTTGCGATGCTGAGCGATCCGGCTGCAAAGCTGGAGACGGTTCGCAATGAAAATACGCGTGCACAACTGGCGGCGATGGACCGCAAGAAAACGTTGACCATCGCTCGTGTCTCTGACGTCAAGGGTTTGGAATTTGAGCACGTCATCATGCCGTTCCTTGAGCATGGCGTGTTCCCTGCCGAGCTGTCCAAAGACCTCGTCGAGGAGCGAAACCTGTTCTACGTGGGTATGACGAGAGCACGATCAAGGCTGACCCTGTTGACGAGCGCTCAATCTCCCAGCACTTACTTGCTCGTCACGGGCGTTCAGCTTGGCCAGTGATGCCTCGCGGGTTGGGAGGCTGAGAACTCGTGGCATTGCGCTTTGACATTGTCGGACCGGGTGGCGGCCTCGACGCGGGCCGAGGAAGCTTTTGCTTATCATCCGCCCAATTCCACTGCTCCGCAGGGGTGGCATTGCGCGAGCGATGTCGCCAAGTCCGGATTGCGCATGCCACTCGCCGCTTGCTCGTGTACCTCGATCAGGCCATCCGCCTTGCGATTTGCCTGTGCTGCAGCCGTTCTCGTCGTCTTCGCCGGGCTGACGGGGTGCGGCACGAGTCCGTCAAGAAGTACGGGAATGACCACCGGCGGCCCGGGCGGACCCGCGGTCGCGCTCCGTCCGGGGCCAGCAATCAGCTCCGAGCGTGATGGGCCTGATGCCAAGCCGCCCGCCGACCTGGCCAGCGTCCCTGATGCGGAGCCGAAGATCGAGCCGATACGAAGCGGCGGGCCCAACAAGCCTTACGAGGCCCTCGGGCGCGACTACACGCCCATCACCGAAGACCGCGCGTATACCGAGCGCGGGCTCGCCTCCTGGTACGGCAAGAAGTTCCATGGCCGTCGCACGGCCAGTGGAGAGCCATACAACATGTACGCGATGACGGCGGCGCATCCGACGCTGCCCATCCCGAGCTATGCGCGTGTGCGCAACCCAGCCAACAACCGTGAGGTTGTCGTTCGCATCAATGACCGCGGGCCATTTCATGCGGGCCGCATCGTAGACTTGAGCTACACGGCGGCATTCAAGCTGGGCGTGCTCAAGGGTGTGACCCCGGTGGAGTTGACGCGCATCACCTTCGAGGAAATCCGTGCAGGAACCTGGCGGCGTGACGGTGCTCCGGATGCCATGGCCGCGTCGAACAGCAATCGTGAGGTGACGGCGCTCATGCGAACACCGGCCGCATCGGAGCAGGATGCGGCGATGCAGCCGGCGCCAGTGAGTGTCGATCCGCCCGTTGTCATGCCGGCTGTGCCGAGCGCGCCTGCACCGGCCGAGCGCGCGGCGCCTGCGCCGTCGCCAGAATCCGCGCCAAGTGCCGATGCGATTGCCGCTGTTGCCGAGGCGCGTCCGAGCGCGGGATTCTGGGTTCAGTTGGGAGTCTTCCGGCAACGTGAAGGCGCGGACGGTTTTCATCGCAAGGTGGTGGCCGACCTCGACTGGCTGGCGCCGCTGCTGGCTGTGTTCAGTGAGGCGAGCGCGTTTCGCTTGCAGGCTGGCCCGTATTCCAGTCGTGAGCAAGCTCAGGATGTGGCCAAGCGTGTGCGTGATGCGCTCAGCCTCGTCCCGGTAATCGTCGAACGACGACGGTAATCCTGACTGTCTCCCGCTCTGCGAATGCCTCATCAGAGGCTGCGAGTATTTCGATCATGCCCGCTCATCACGCCAAGAGGCGCCTGCTCGTCGTTGTAAACCAAGCTATGGCTGGGCTTTGCGCCTCGATCAGGCGCCTTTTGACATGCTGCTCGGACACGTTCGAAATTCTCTCAGCGCTCTTCAGCGCGCGTACCAGAGCGCAGCGAAGAAGTGGCAGGTGGTGCCTGCCAGTACCAGCAGGTGCCATGCAAAATGCGCGTAGCGAATGCGAGAGTCAAACAAGAAAACCACTGCGCCCGCCGTATAGGCGACACCTCCCGCCACCAGCCACGCGAGTCCAGCAGGCGGCATGCGGTTCAGTAGCGGTCCGGCCGCAGCGATAGCAACCCAGCCCATCGCTACGTAAAGGCCCGTCGACAAGATCGGATGCGACAACCGGTTCAAGAGCTTTGCTGTCACGCCCAACGCGGCCAGCGCCCACACGACACCGAAAAGCGACCACCCCCACGCACCGTGCAGTACACCCAGCACGAAAGGCGTGTAGCTGCCGGCAATGAACAAGAATATGGCTGCATGGTCGAGCCTGTTCAGCAGCACCTTCACGCGTCCTGCAGGCAGTGCGTGATAGAGCGTCGAGACGAGGTACAGCAGCATCATCGTCACCGAGAACACACTGATGGCAACGATGTCGATGGCATGCCCCTCTCGCGCCGTGAAAGTGATGAGGATGGGCAGCGAAGCCACGGCCAGCAGGAAGCCGTTGCCGTGGCTGATCGCATTGGCGATCTCCTCGCCCAGTGTCTGCGGCCGGTCAGTGGAAATTGCGCTCATGGTTTGTCTAAGGCGTTGATTGCACGATCGTAGCGGTGCCTGCCAGTTCCGTCCGACTAAGCCGAACTTTGAAGCCTGAATAGGCCGTAACCCAGCATTGGCGCGGGTTACGGCCTTTTTTTAGGTCTTGTTTGTACCCATGTAAATATACGAATATGTTGTTGACGTACCTCTGA
>Ga0070663_100000225_pt1 | contig 28474 bp, 22 predicted proteins | sample KBSC63metaG_FD_65646 | JGI IMG/M metagenome (GOLD analysis project Ga0070663, IMG submission 65646) | Corn rhizosphere microbial communities from Kellogg Biological Station, Michigan, USA - KBS C6-3 metaG | ecosystem: Host-associated > Plants > Roots > Rhizosphere > Soil ...
CCCAAAACGGGAAAATATTCCGGGCCATGTCCTTAATGAAAAAGGGCGCCGGAAATCCAGCGCCCTTTCAATCTGACATCGGCCAAAAGCCCTGCCGTCATTCGCGCGCGTAGGCTTACGCCCCGACCGCGTCATTTTGTCTCCTCAGACCCCGCCCATGCGCGGGCACAAGCAGGTGCTCGCCGCGAGAGATCGCACTGTAGGCGCGGATGCTTGGCGGTGAAATCAGGGGTTTCCCTGCGCCGCGGCCAGGCCGCAACAGTCATGACGAAATACAAGCCCCAGAACGTGGCAAGGTAATCGCCACTTTGGTGCCTGCGCCCAATTCGCTCGTGACGACCACGTCGCCGCCATGCAGCTCGGCGATCCGCCTGACGATGGCGAGGCCCAGGCCCTTGCCGCCTTCACCTGTGGCGGGGGCGACGCTCTGGCGGCTTTGGTAGAAGCGGTCGAACAGATGCGGTACGTCGGACGCGGGGATGCCTGGACCGGTGTCCGCGACGCTGATCAAGACCCGGTCGTTTTCAACGCGTGCCGAGAGTTCGATTCGGTCGCCTTCGCGGCTGAACTTGAGGGCGTTGTCAACCAGGTTGGCGACGGCTCGCTCGAAAAGCTCGATGTCGAGCGCAGCGAAGGGCGCTTCTCCGTGCGGGTCGTGTCCGGCGGTGATCGTCACGCCACGCTGGGCGGCGCGTTCGCCGAATCGCACTGCGATGTCGTCGAGCAACTCGCCCGCGTTCAGCACCTCAGCCTGCAGCTTGAACTCGGGTTCGTCGAGTTGCGCCAGGTCGCCCAGAGACTGCACGAGGCGGGCGGCGTTGTTGGTGTTGCGAAGCGCCATTTCCACAAGTCGCCGATCGTCCTCGCGCGCCGGCTCGCGGGCCCAGCGGCTCTCCAGCGTTTCCAGGCATGCCGCCGTTGCCGTGAGCGGCGAGCGCAGGTCGTGCGACAGGTTGCTCACGCCTTCGCGGCGGAAATGATCAAGACGCCGAAGCGCTTCCCACTGCTTGCGCAAGGTGGCAAGCATGGCCCGAAAGCCCTCGGCGAGCTGGCCGAATTCGTCGCCCGCCTGGGCACTTGGCAAGGCCACCATACCGGGATCCGTGGCGCCGCCATCCAGGCCTTCGCGCGACACCGCAGCCACGGCATCGCTCAACTGCCGCAGGGGCTTCGTCACGGTCGCGATGACCCACCATGCGAGCAAGGTCGACAGCACCACCACGCCAACGATGGCCGCGATCGCGGGCTTGGCGAAGCTGCTGCCCACCACCTGCCATCGTCCTTCGGGCAAGGTGCGCTGGTGGGCAACAAGATAGAGATAGCCGGCGGGCCCGTCATCGTTGCGAATCACCGCGTGTCGCACCATCTTGGCGGCGATGACGGCATGGGCGTCCATGCGTTCTGGGTCATCGCCCATCACGTAGGGCATTGGTGGGTCGCCCACCGCCTTTCGCACTGGCTGCAGATCGACCTTGAAGCCGGGCGGCAGCTTCGCCTCGCCGGTGAAAGAGAGCACCGTGCCTTGCGCATCCAGCAGGTAGAGCTGCGTGTCCGGCTCGAAGAGCACGAGGTTGCGCAGAAAGGTGGTGAATTCGTCGGGATGCCGCTCGTGCATCTCGAACATGTTGTCGTACATGGCAACGACGCGGCCGAGGAAGGCGTTGGCGCGGTAGTACGTGGTTTCGTGCTCGAAGCGCTGGAAAGCAAAGAGGACCGTCGCGATTACGCCAAGCGCGGTGAGGGCGCCGGTGATGAGGATCGTGAGGGCGATCTTGAGGCGAACGGTCACGGTGCAAAAGGGTCGGGACTTCGATATGCCGAGGGGCGTACCCTGTCTTTTCGAAGGGTCAGCCCAAGCCCGCACGCACAGGTTTGCGCCTGCAATTGCCGTTCGCACAGAGGTATCGAAGTGCCAATCATCACCTCGGCGCGTCCCGCATCTTGTACCCCGCCCCCCGCACCGTGAGGATCAGCTCCGGCCGCATCGGATCAGCCTCCAGCTTGGCCCGCAGCCGATTGATGTGCGTCGTCACCGTGTGTTCATAGCCGTCATGCGTGTAGCCCCACACGGCATTGAGCAACTGCCCGCGCGAGAACACGTGGCCAGGATGCTGGGCGAAATACAGCAGCAGGTCGAACTCCAGCGCAGTGAAGTCCAGCAGCTCGCTGCGGTAACGAACCTGCCGCTTGGTCGGCAGAATCTCGAGGTCGCCATTGCGCAGCGTGTTCGGCTGCGCTGCAGCATTGGCTTGCGCAGCGCGCAGCAAATCGGCTCGCCGCAGCAGCGCCTTCACCCGCGCCAACAGTTCCGCGAGGGAGAACGGTTTGGTGAGGTAGTCGTCAGCCCCGAGCTCCAGACCCAGCACACGATCGAGCTCAGTCGACTTGGCCGTGAGCATGAGGATGGGCGTGCTACGCCCGCGCGCCCGCAGCGATTTGCAGACCTCCAATCCATCCATGCCCGGCATCATCAAGTCGAGGATGAGCAGGTCGCTGGCCTGTTCTTTCTGGCTGTTCAGCGCCGCGAGTCCGTCGGCGACGGCCGAAACCTCATAGCCTGCATTGCGCAGGTTCATGACGATCAGGTCGCGGATGTCGGCCTGGTCTTCGGCGACGAGGATAGTGGAGGGCATGCAAGGATTGTCGTGCCGGGTGACGGCTTCTTACGCAAATGTGATCTTCCTGTGATGTTCGTCGATGAGCGTGCGAGGTGGCACGACCAAAGTTCACACATCGCAACAGGCCAGGAGCCAAAGATGAAGACCCGCACGACCACCGCCTTCCACAGCGCTTTCCACCCCACGCTGCTTGAGAACAACCCCGTCGGCGCCCTGTCTTGGAACGACGTGATCGCGCACCGCGCCTACCTTGTGCGCTTCGCCCAGCGCAAGCTGCACGATCCCATGCTGGCCGAGGATGTGGTGCACGACGTGTTCGAGGCGGTCATCACCGGCCGCGCGACCTTCGCCGGCCGGGCCGCCCTGCGCTCGTGGCTGACCGCCGTACTCAAAAACAAGATCGTCGACCTGGTGCGCCAGCGTGCATCCTTCGAAAGCCTTGACGCCATGTCCGATGACGACGACCCGGACGCTGGCGTCACCTCCATCGAATGCCCGCATGCCCGGCCGGATGAACTCGCTGAACAGCGCGAGTTCCTTGCGCGCACTCTCGATCGCATCGACCAGTTGCCGGCGGGTCTGCGCGATGTGATGCACCTGCGTGTGATCCAGGACCAGTCGACCGAAGCCGTGTGCCAGACGCTTGCGATCAGCGAAGAGAACTTGTTCGTAAGGCTGCACCGGGCACGCAAGCAGTTGGTGTCGTGAGATCGGCGCGGATTCTTGTTGGCGCGGGAAGGCAGCGTGGAGCGTCAGGGCGTCGAGCCTGCAGACGAGGTATCCCCCAACTTAGCACCTTGATGCGCCCCCAACTGGATGTTTCAACTTGTGCACATGGGAGGACTGAGAAAGTTCTTGTGAGAGGTGCCAGCAAAGAGACACATGGTTCAGCTGTCCGATGCACCCTGTCGGCCCACGCACATGGCCCCAAGCGTCGATCTTTGGATCGCAGCACGCCTACACTTGCCCACCTTCAAATCCTGAAGCTGGTTCGACTTCGCACGGGAGTCGATCGACGCGTGGGACACGATCAGCGCCGACAACTACCACAAGCAAATCTTCGATGACCACCTCGGAACGCCAACTTGAAGAAGAGCTGATTTCCAAACTTGAGGATCTGAAGTACATCTATCGCGAGGACATTCGCGACCGTGCGTCACTTGAAGCCAACTTCCGAGATAAGTTTCAGCAGCTCAATCGCGTCAAACTCACCGACGACGAGTTTCAGCGGCTGCTCGAAGAGATTGTCACACCCGACGTTTTCACCGCAGCACAAACGCTGCGCACTCGCACCAGCTTCATCCGCGAAGATGGCACGCCCCTGAACTACACGCTGGTCAACATCGACGAGTGGTGCAAGAACACCTTCGAGGTCGTCAACCAGCTACGCATCAACACCGACAACAGCCACCATCGCTTCGACGCCGTGCTGCTTGTCAACGGCGTGCCGGTGGTGCAGATCGAACTGAAGACCTTGGGCATCAACCCGCGCCGTGCGATCGAGCAGATCGTCGACTACAAGAACGACCCAGGTAACGGCTTCACGCGTACGCTGCTGTGCTTCATGCAGATTTTCGTGGTCAGCAACCGCGACTCGACCTACTACTTCGCCAACAACAACGCCCGGCACTTCAGCTTCAATGCCGACGAACGCTTTCTGCCCATCTACCAGTACGCCGCGTCGGACAACACCAAGATCACGCGGCTGGACGACTTCGCCGACGCCTTCCTGGCGAAGTGCACGCTCGGCCAGATGATCAGCCGCTACATGGTGCTGGTGGCCAGCGAGCAGAAGCTCTTGATGATGCGGCCCTACCAGATCTATGCAGTCAAGAACATCGTCAAGTGCATAGCCGAGAACAGCGGCAACGGCTATGTCTGGCACACCACCGGCAGCGGCAAGACGCTCACCAGCTTCAAGGCATCGACGCTGCTCAAGGCCAACGCGGCCATCGAGAAGTGCCTGTTCGTGGTGGACCGCAAAGACCTCGACCGCCAGACCCGCGAAGAGTTCAACCGCTTCCAGGAAGGCTGTGTCGAGCAAAACACCAACACCGGCGAGCTGGTCCGCCGCATGCTCTCGGACGACGCAGCCGACAAGGTCATCGTCTGCACCATCCAGAAGCTCGGCTTGGCGTTGGACGAAGACAGCAAGCGCAACAAGAGCCGCGAGAAGCGCGGTCTGGCCACCTACACCGACCAGCTCGAAGCGCTGCGTGGCAAGCGCATGGTCTTCATCTTCGACGAGTGCCACCGCTCGCAGTTCGGCGACAACCACCAAGCCATCAAAGAGTTCTTCCCGAAGGCCCAGCTCTTCGGCTTCACCGGCACGCCTATCTTCGAAGCCAACGCCAGCGTCAAGCAGATCAGCGGCGAAGAAAGGACGCTGAAGACCACGCAAGACCTCTTTCAGCAGCCGCTGCACGAGTACACCATCACCCACGCCATCGAGGACCGCAACGTCCTGCGCTTTCACGTCGACTATTACAAGCCCGACGGCAAGAGCCCCCCGAAGCAGGGCGAGACGCTGGCCAAACGCGCCATCGTCGATGCCATCCTGGCCAAGCACGATGCCGCCACAGGCGGGCGCAAGTTCAACGCCATCCTTGCCACTGCGTCCATCAACGACGCGATCGAGTACCACGCCCTGTTTGAGAAGGCGCAAGCCGAGAAGCAGCAAGCCGACTCGGCTTTCGTGCCGCTCAACATCGCCGCCGTGTTCTCACCGCCCGGTGACGTGAGCGCCGACGTGAAGCAGATCCAGGAAGACCTGCCACAGGAGCAGGAAGACAACCGACAAGAACCTGACGCCAAGAAGATTGCGCTGCAAGCCATCATCGCCAGCTATAACGCCCGCTTCGGTACCAACCACCGCATTGAGGAATTCGACCTCTACTACCAGGACGTACAGCAACGCATCAAGGACCAGCAATGGCCAGATGCCGACCTGCGCAAGGCGATGCCCCATGTCGCACAGCACAAGCTGGACATCACCATCGTCGTCGACATGCTGCTCACCGGCTTTGACAGCAAGTACCTCAACACGCTCTACGTCGACAAGAACCTCAAGCACCACGGGTTGATCCAGGCCTTCAGCCGAACCAATCGCGTGCTCAACGATACCAAGCCCTTCGGCCACATCCTCGACTTCCGTGGGCAGCAAGCCGCTGTAGACGAAGCCATTGCCCTCTTCTCAGGCGCCAAGGGAGAAGCAGCACGAAAGATCTGGCTGGTGGACAAGGCTCCTGCAGTCATTGAAAAACTGCAAGAAGCCAAGGATGCCCTCCAGAGCTTCATGCACTCGCAAGGTCTTTCGGGCGAGCCCGAAGACATCGCCAACCTGAAAGGCGACGAGGCCCGCGTTGCGTTCGTTGAGGCGTTCAAAAAGGTGCAGAAGCTGCAAACCCAGCTGGAGCAGTACACCGACCTCACGCCCGAGCAGACCGCGGCCATTCAGACCATCTTGCCCAAGGACGAGCTGACCGCCTTACGCGGGCAATACCTGGAGACCGCGCAGCGCCTGCGCGCGCAGCAGGCCAAGCCGGGGGGTGAGCACAGCGAGCAGGTCGATCAGATCGACTTCGAGTTCGTGCTGTTTGCCTCGGCCACCATCGACTACGACTACATCATGAAGCTCGTCACGGCGTTGCAGGCCAAGCCGGCGGGCGAGCTTCGCATGACCCGGCAACAAGTCATCGGCTTGATGGCTGCCGACGCCAAGTTTATTGACGACAGGGAGCTGATTGCTGAGTACATCATGGGTCTCAAGGCTGAAGGTGGGCTGAGCGAAGCAGAGATTCGCGTCGGCCTGCAGAGCTTCAAAGCAGAGAAGGAGGCTAGAGAACTGGCCGACCTTGCGGTCAGGCACGGCCTCCCCGCTGCGGCATTGCAGAGCTTCGTGGATGGCGTGCTGGAGCGTCGCATCTTCGACGGGGAGCAACTCACTGAACTGCTGGCGCCGCTAGAGCTGGGCTGGAAGGCACGCACGCAAAAGGAATTGGCCCTGATGACTGAGTTGGTGTCGGTGCTGAAGAAGCGCGCCAGCGGCCGAGATATCTCGGGTCTGCAGGCCTACGAGGACTGAAGCGTGGCAGAGCAGGAAAAAGAGGCTGTTGTGCCAAACCGACGGTTTCCAGAGTTTCGAGACTCGACTGCATGGACAGAAGCGCGGTTGAAAGACCTGATCTCAGTGATTGCTCCGCCAGTGAAGCTGCTGTCGTCGAGCTCCCGCTTGTCCGGCCAGTTTCCGATCGTCGATCAGTCGCAACAATCCATATGCGGCTGGACTGACGATGCCTCTGCGGTAATCAGCAAGTCTCCGCCCTTCATTGTCTTTGGCGACCACACGTGCGTCCTCAAGTTGGTTCAACAACCGTTCGCACAAGGTGCCGACGGAATAAAGATCCTCAAGGCAAAGGCTGTCGTCTCGACAGAGTACTTGTTTCACTCACTCAGTCACCGGCCGCTGGCAACGGAGGACTACAAGCGGCACTTCTCGATATTGAAGGAGCGCCGAGTCTTCTACCCGAACTTTGAGACGGGTGAGCAACAGAAGATTGCCGACTGCCTGACGTCGCTGGACAAGGTGATTGCCGCTCAGGGGCGAAAAGTGAAGGCCTTGAAGACTTACAAGCGCGGCCTGATGCAGCAGCTATTCCCCCTCGAAGGCGAAACTTCCCCCCGCCTTCGCTTCCCCGCGTTCCGCGATGCACCGGAGTGGAACGAGGCAAAAGCCGGAACCCTCTTCACCAACCGCTCCGAAAGAGGGGACGACTCGCTGCCAATCTATTCCGTGACGATGACGGATGGGCTCGTTAAGCGGACCTCATTGGGTCGTCGAATCGACGACCTCGCAGAAGCTACCGGCAACAAGAAGGCGCACCGATACGACATCGCATACAACATGATGCGCATGTGGCAAGGAGCATGCGGCGTCGCGTACGAAGAGTGCATGGTCAGCCCCGCATATGTCGTGCTGTCACCGCAATCGGATGTGCACTCGCCTTTCTACGGCTACCTCTTTAAGTTGCCGCAAATGCTGCGGCTGTTTACTGCTCACTCCCGCGGCCTCACGGAGGACAGGTTGCGGCTGTACTACCAAGACTTCAGCAACATTCCTCTTCTACAACCCGATCTGCGGGAGCAGGTGCGAATTGCTGATTGCCTATTCGCCTTGGATGCTCGGATCACCACCGAGAGTAAAAAGCTGGCTGACTTGAAGTCGCACAAGAAAGGTCTCATGCAGCAACTCTTCCCAGTGCCAGAGGATGTCTAGCGCATGGCACCCATGAGCTTTCCCTCTCTGCCCGAAGTCGCTCACCACCTCCGCACGGAGCTTGAAACAAAGAAGTTCGTCCTGCTCTACGCCTACAACGGCACCGGCAAAACGCGGCTGTCGGTGGCGTTCAAGGACTTGGGAAAAGGCGGCGACGAACGCGACACGCTGTACTTCAACGCCTTCACCGAAGACCTGTTCCACTGGGACAACGACCTCCAGAATGACCGCGAACGAGTGCTGAAGATCAACAAGGACTCGCGTTTCTTCGCAGGCCTTGGTGAACTGGAGATGGACAACCGCATCCGTCCGCTGCTGAGTCGCTATGTCGATTTCGACTTCCGCATCGACACCACCGAGTGGGAAGTGAGCTTCTCGCGCGAGATAGACAGCTCGGGCACGAGGACGTTGGCAGAAGACATCAAGGTCTCCCGGGGCGAAGAGAATATCTTCATTTGGTGCTTCTTCCTCGCCATCGTGCAACTCGTGCTCGATGGAGCCGAGGCCTACAAATGGGTGAAGTACGTCTACATCGACGATCCGATTTCATCGCTGGACGACAACAATGCCGTGATGGTTGCGCACCACTTGGCACAGATGCTCATGGGTGCGCCACAGCGGGTGAGAACCGTGATTTCCACCCATCACGTGTTGTTCTTCAACGTGTTGTGCAATGAGTTGAAGAAGTCGCGCAAGTACTTCCTGACGAAAGATGCCAAATCCAGAGGCTACTTGGTTTCCGAAACCGATAGCACGCCGTTCCTCTATCACCTGGCATCGCTGGTCGAACTGCATCAGGCGGAGCGCTCCGGCACGTTGTACACGCATCACTTCAACATGATGCGCCGCGTGATGGAGCAAACCGCCTGCTTCTTCGGCTACGCCAAGTGGGATGAGTGCATCAAGCCCGAGACCGATGACCCGAATCAGACGCTGTACAAGCGCGTGATTGATCTGATGAGCCACGGCGATTACTCGCTGTATGAGCCGCGAGAGATGATGCCGGAGAACAAAGAACACTTCGGCAAGACGCTGCGGCAGTTCATCAGCAATCATCCTTTCAGCCCGACGCTTTTCGCTGGCACTGCGAAGCAAACGCCATGACCGGGCTGATCCTCTACACCACCGAAGGCGGCCGCAGCCAGATCAAGCTGCGGGCCGATCAGCAGACGGTTTGGCTGACGCAGCTTGAGATGGCCGACTTGTTCGACACCACCAAGCAGAACATTTCGCTGCACCTGAAGAACCTCTTCGAGGATGGGGAGCTGGACCCCGCGGCAACTGTCAAGGAATCCTTGACAGTTCAAGTGCCTACATGCCGTTCAGATGATTGCTTCTCCGTAGTCGCTAAGGCAACTGCCGAAGAGTCCTCAGCATTTCATGAATTCAAAGGGCACTGGTCATGACGGGAAAAACCACAAAGCGCCCGGATGGCCACGGCAAGCCCGGTGCTGCTACCCCCGCAGGCTTGACGCCCCTGCTGGGTGCCTTGCGCCAGCTCATTGCCGATTCGCGCCAGCAGGTGCTGCGGGCGGTGGACAGCGTGCAGGTGCAGACTTACTGGCACGTCGGGCGGCACATTGTCGAGTACGAGCAAGGCGGAGCCCAGCGTGCGGCCTATGGGCAGCGTTTGCTGTCGCAGTTGGGGCAGGCTTTGGCGGCGGAGTTCGGGCGTGGTTTCGATGCCAGCAATTTGCGGCACATGCGTGGGTTCTACCTGGCGTTCCCGATTCGCGACGCACTGCGTCGCGAATTGAGTTGGACGCACTACCGACTGCTGCTGCGGGTGGACAGCGCCGAGGCCCGGCAGTGGTACGCGCAAGAGGTCGCAAGCCAGAACTGGAGCACACGGGTGCTGGAGCGGCAGATCGCCAGCCTGTACTACGAGCGTCTGCTGTCCAGCCAGGACAAAGCCGGGCTGCTGGCCCAGACTCGGCAGGAAGTGCAAGCGCAGTCCGCCAGCCCTCGGGCATTTGTGCGCGACCCGGTGGTGCTGGAGTTTTTGGGCTTGCCCGAGTCAGGCCGCCTGCTCGAAGCAAAGCTGGAATCCGCGTTGATGGACAAGCTGCAACAGTTCCTTCTGGAGCTAGGCAAAGGCTTTGCCTTTGTAGCCCGGCAACAGCGCATCAGCACCGAGACGCAGGACTTCTACATCGACCTCGTCTTCTATAACTACTTGCTCAAGTGCTTTGTGCTGATTGACCTGAAAGCAGGCCACCTCACACACCAGGACGTCGGGCAGATGGACATGTATGTGCGCATGTACGACGACTTGCGCCGGGGCGTTGATGACAACCCGACGGTGGGCATTCTGTTGTGCGGCAGCAAGGATCAGTCGGTGGTGCGTTATTCGGTGCTCAACGGCAGCGAGCAGCTCTTTGCCAGCAAGTACCGCCTGGTGTTGCCTAGCGAAGAAGAGCTGCGGCTGGAGCTGCAGCGTGATAGAGAAGACATTGAAATTCACCAGAACCTGAGCGGCGAAGACGACCACCAATGACCGAACAAGACCAAAAGGAACTCGGCAAGACCCTTTGGAACATCGCCGACCAACTGCGTGGGTCGATGAACGCGGACGACTTCCGCGACTACATGCTGTCGTTCCTGTTTCTGCGCTACCTGTCGGACAACTACGAGCAGGCGGCCAAGAAGGAGCTGGGAGCGGACTACCCCGACGTAGCGCCGGATGTGATGGAGGAGACCGGCGTCACGACGCCGCTTCAAATCTGGTACGAAGAGAACGCGGCCGACGTGGTCCAGTTCGAGAAGCAAATGCGCCGAAAGGTGCACTACGTGATCGAGCCTGACTACCTGTGGGGCAGCATCGTTCAACTCGCCAAGACGCAAAGCGGCCAGCTACTCGACACGCTGCAAAGGGGCTTCAAGCACATCGAGGAAGACTCTTTTCAAAGCAATTTCCAAGGCCTGTTTTCGGAGATCAATCTCGCGTCGGACAAGCTTGGCCGCAAGTACGAAGACCGCAACGCCAAGCTGTGCTCGATCATTTCGGAGTTGGCGCGTGGCATGTCGCTGTTCTCGACCAACACGGACGCGCTGGGCGATGCCTACGAGTATCTGATCGGGCAGTTTGCGGCGGGCTCGGGAAAGAAGGCGGGCGAGTTCTACACGCCACAGCAAATCTCAAGCATCCTGTCTGCTATCGTCACGCTCGACAGTCAGGCACCCGAGACTGGCCCGCGCAAGAAGCTGGAGACCGTTTTCGACTTCGCATGCGGTTCAGGCTCTCTGCTGCTGAACGTGCGACACCGCATAAAGGAGGCGGGCGGCACCATCGGCAAGATCTACGGGCAGGAATACAACGTCACGACATACAACCTTGCGCGCATGAACATGCTGCTGCACGGAGTAAAGGACACCGAGTTCGAGATCTACCACGGCGATACGCTCACCAACGCCTGGGACTTCTTGCGTGAGACCAATCCCGCGAAGAAGCCTGCTTTCGACGCCGTAGTGGCCAATCCTCCATTCAGCTATCGCTGGGAGCCGAATGACGCCATCAGCGAAGACATGCGCTTCAAGAGCCATGGCGTGGCACCCAAGAGCGCGGCGGACTTCGCCTTTCTGCTTCACGGGCTGCACTACCTGAAGGACGACGGCGTGATGGCCATCATCTTGCCGCACGGCGTGCTGTTCCGCGGTGGCGCTGAAGATCGCATCCGCCGCAAGCTGCTGGACGACGGGCACATCGACACCGTGATCGGGCTGCCCGCCAACCTGTTCTATTCAACAGGCATCCCGGTGTGCATCCTGGTACTGAAGAAGTGCAAGAAGCCGGACGACGTGCTCTTCATCAATGCGGCTGAGCACTTCGTGAAGGGCAAGCGCCAGAACCAACTGACTGACGAACACATCGCACGCATCGTCCAGACCTACCAGCACCGCAAGGAGGACGACCGCTACGCACGGCGAGTGGAGATGAAGGAGATCGTAGAAAACGACTACAACCTCAACATCTCGCGTTACGTCAGCACTGCGCAGGAAGAAGCGGAGGTTGATCTGGGTGCCACGCATGCCGAGTTGGTCGCAATTGAGGACGAAATCAAGAAAGCGAAGGACGCTCACAATGAGTTCTTGAGAGAGCTTGGCTTACCTCTCTTGCCCTAACAGCGGCGGCGTTCGACAACAAGATCGACAGCGGTTATGCACAGGCCGCCTATCGATCAAACCAAACCATCCTTGCCCCGCTTCCTCGTTTTCCGCAGAATTCGAGCCCCCTTTATGCGAAAGGCGCGCAAGCAAAGCGCCTCGGGCTCCCCATGAATTTCCAGCAATTGCGCTCCGTGCGCGAAACCGTGCAGTGCGGCTTCAACCTCACCGAGGTGGCGTCGGTGCTGCACACCTCGCAACCCGGCATCAGTCGCCAAATCCGCGAGCTGGAAGACGAGCTGGGAGTTGAAATCTTCGTGCGGGCAGGTAAGCGTCTGACGGGCTTGACCCCGCCTGGCGAGACCATCCTGCCCATCGTCGAGCGCCTCTTGCTCGACGCCGACAACCTGAGACGCGCCGGGGCCGAGTTCAGTGCGCAGATGAGCGGCCGGCTGTCCATCGCGGCGACGCACTCACAGGCTCGCTATGCATTGCCTGCGGTCGTCCGTGACTTTCGCCAGCTCTATCCGCAGGTGACCTTGAACCTGCACCAGGGCTCGCCCAAGCAGGTCGCGGAGATGCTGATTTCAGGCGAGGCCGACATCGGTGTCGCGACTGAGGCGCTTGCTCACTACGAGCAATTGGTCGCACTGCCGTGCTACCGCTGGACCCACAGTGTGGTGGCTCCTCCGGAGCATGAGCTGTTCAAGCAGAACGGCCCGTTGACACTGCAGCGTCTCGCACGGTTTCCGATCATCACGTACGACTCGGGATACACCGGCCGCACACACATCGACGAGGCGTTTGAGCGCGAGGGCCTGAAGCCGAGCGTGGTGCTGACGGCGATGGACGCAGACGTGATCAAGACCTATGTCGAACTGGGTATGGGGGTCGGAATCGTGGCGTCGATCGCCTTCGATGCGGAACGCGACCGGACCTTGCGCGCACTGGACGCGGGGTCACTGTTCGAAGTGAATCTCACGCGGCTGGCGGTGCGGCGCGGAACTTGGCTGCGCGGCTATGTGTACGCATTCATGGAAGCGTTTGCGCCAACGTTGACGCGGGCGAACGTGGAGAAGGCGCTGCAGGGCGAGGTGGTGGAAGACGTGTGAGGCGGTTGATCAGATGGCTGCTGCGGGATCGTTCATCACGCTGTCGAATCTCGTGACGCGCCTGGGCAGCAGATGCGCGGTCGAGCCGGCCTGCAAGCCAATGGACGCGCGCAGTGCCGTGTACTCCGATCGTGGCACTTCCACGTCCACATAGCTCGCATCGTCGAGCCGCTTGAACTCGAGCCGCGTGTTCGGCCCCACCGTCAGCGCTTGCGACAGGGTCACCGCAATTGAGCCGTCTTGCGGCGCCCCAAGAATCTGTAACTCGTGCGGACGCACGTAGCCCACGTCCGAGCCACCTGCGCCGGCACGATCGAAGCGTCCGTGGAAAAGATTCACGTCCCCGAGGAACTGCAACACGAATGGTGTCGCCGGATGGTCGTAGACCTCGTCGGGCGGCCCATCTTGCTCGATGCGGCCGTGGTTCATCACGACGATGCGATCCGCGACCTCCATCGCTTCTTCCTGATCGTGCGTGACGAAGACGCTGGTCACGTGCATCTCATCGTGCAAGCGGCGCAGCCAGCGGCGCAGTTCCTTGCGCACCTTGGCATCAAGGGCGCCGAAGGGCTCGTCGAGCAGCAACACCTTGGGCTCGACTGCGAGGGCACGCGCCAATGCAATGCGCTGGCGCTGGCCGCCGGAGAGCTGATGCGGATAGCGGTCGGCGATCCAGTCGAGCTGCACAAGCTTCAGGAGCTCGGTTACCTTGGCCTTGATCTCCTTGTCGCTCGGCCGCGTGGCCTTGGGCCGCACGCGCAGTCCGAACGCCACGTTTTCGAAGATGGTCATGTGGGCGAAGAGTGCGTAGTGCTGGAACACAAAACCCACCTGCCGCTCACGCACGTCGGTGTTGGTGGCGTCTTCTCCGTGAAAGAGCACAGTGCCGGTGTCAGGCACTTCAAGCCCCGCAATGATGCGCAACAGCGTCGTCTTGCCAGATCCGGACGGGCCTAGCAGCGCGACGAGCTCACCCGCTGGAATGTCCAGGTTCAGGCTGTCGCAAACAATCGTCTGGCCGAAGCGCTTGTTGAGGTTGCGTACTTCGATGCTCATTCGCTTCTCTCCTGAACCTTCAATTGCGATTTCACGCGCTGCTCGACGAGGAACTTGAGTACGAGCGTCACCAGCGCGAGGCCCGCAAGCAGTGACGCCACGGCGAACGATGCGGCGAACTGGTATTCGTTGTAGAGGATCTCGATGTGCAGCGGCATGGTGTTGGTCGACCCACGGATATGGCCGGACACGACGCTCACGGCACCGAACTCGCCCATGGCGCGTGCATTGCAAAGAATCACACCGTACAAAAGCGCCCATTTCACGTTGGGCAGCGTCACCCGGCGAAAGATCTGCCAGCCGTTGGCGCCCAGCACCCGCGCCGCCTCCTCCTGCTCAGTGCCTTGCGCCTGCATCAGCGGGATCAATTCGCGCGCAACGAAGGGGAAGGTCACGAACACGGTGGCGAGCACGATGCCCGGAACCGCAAAGATCACCTTCAGGTCGTGGTCGCGCAACCATTCGCCGAACCAGCCTTGCAGTCCGAAGACGAGCACGTAGATCAGGCCGGAGATGACCGGGCTCACCGAGAACGGCAGATCGATCAGCGTGAGCAGCACGTTTTTGCCGCGAAAGTCGAACTTCGCGATGCACCATGCCGCGGCGATGCCGAACACGAGGTTGAGCGGAACGGAGATGCCCGCCGCGATCAACGTGAGCTTGATGGCCGAGAGGGCATCCGGGTCAGTGATGGCTGCGACATACACGCCCGCGCCCTTCTTGAAGGCTTCGACGAAAACGATGGCGAGCGGCACGAAGAGGAATAGCGCGAGGAATCCCAGCGCGGTGCCGATGAGCAGCCACTTGACCCACGCGGGCTCGGTCGTCGCTTCGGGCAAGTGGCGCGGCGCAACGGCCGCACGCGCCGTGAGCTGGGCCGAAGGATCCGAACTGATCGCGCTCATCTCACCGCCCCTGCCTTGCACGCGTCCAGGCTTGCAGACCGTTGATGCCCAGCAGCAGCAAGAAGGCCGAAACCAGCATCACCACTGCAATCGCGGTTGCACCCGTGTAGTCGTACTGCTCGAGCTTGGTGATGATGAGCAGCGGCGTGATCTCGCTCACCAACGGCATGTTGCCCGCGATGAAGATGACCGAGCCGTACTCGCCCAGCGCACGGGCGAAGGCGAGGGCGAAGCCGGTGAGAAGTGCGGGCGTGATGATCGGAAAGATGACCTTGGTGAAGGTCTGCAGGCGCGAAGCGCCCAGGGTCGCAGCCGCTTCTTCGATCTCCTTGTGCAGGTCTTCGAGCACCGGCTGCAAGGTGCGAACGACAAAGGGCAGGCCGATAAAGGTCAACGCCACGAAAACGCCGATGGGCGTGAAGCTCACCTTGAAAGGCAGATGCGATCCGATCCAGCCGTTCTGCGCATACAGCGCTGTGAGCGCGATGCCCGCGACCGCCGTTGGCAACGCGAAGGGCAGGTCGACCAGCGCATCGATGACGCGCTTGGCCGGAAATTCATACCGCACCAGCACCCAGGCGACGATGAGTCCGAAGAAGGCGTTCAACAGCGCCGCGGCAACGGATGCGCCAAAGGTGAGTCGATACGACGCCAGCACGCGGGGCGATGTGACGGCATCCCAGAACGCGGGCCAAGTCATCGTGAAAGTCTTGAGAAACGCCGCGCTCAATGGAACGAGCACGATGAAGCCGAGGTACAGCAGCGTGAAGCCGAGTGCGAGATCGAAGCCCGGCAGCACGCTGTGCCGCTTCAGGAGCGTGCGCGAGAAGAACATGAACGACTACTTCTTCGCAGCAAGAATCTGGTCGTAGATCGCGCCGTCGTCGAAGTGCTCCTTCTGCGCGCGACCCCAGCCGCCGAACACCTCATCGATGGTGAAGAGATTCACCTTCGGAAAGTCCAGTGCGTACTTCTGCAGCAGCGCGGCCGAACGCGGGCGAAGCTGGTGCTTGGCTGCGATTTCCTGGGCTTCATCGGACCAGAGGTACTTGAGGTAGGCCTCCGCCTGCTTGCGCGTGCCCTTCTTGTCGACCACCTTGTCGATCACAGCAACCGGGTTCTCGGCCAGGATGCTGTACTGCGGATACACCACGTCGAAGTCGGCGCCGAACTCGCCCTTGATGAGGTTCACTTCGAAGGTGGCAAGCGCATCACCGATGCCGCGCTGCGCGAAGGTGGTGGTGGCGGCACGCCCGCCGCCATCGAAGACGGGCACGTTGGCAAAAATCTTCTGCACCATTTCGCGCGCTTGTGCCGGCGTCTTGCCCGACTTGATGGCCGCGCCCCAGGCTGCCACGTAGGTGTAGCGTCCATTGCCGGTGATCTTCGGATTGGGGATGACGACGCTCACGCCTGGACGGGCCAGGTCGGTCCAGTCCTTGATGCCCTTGGGGTTGCCACGGCGAACGAGGATGACAGTCGTGGACGTCGTCGGTGCGCTGTTGTTGGGCAGGCGCTTGGCCCAGTCCAAAGGCAAGAGCTTGCCGCGCTCGGCGATTGCGTCGATGTCGTTCGCCTGGTTCATCGTCACGACGTCGGCTTCGAGACCGTCGATCACTGCACGGGATTGCTTGCTCGACCCGCCGTGCGACTGATTGATGGTGATGTCTTCGTTGACGGTCGCCTTCCAATGCTTGATGAAGGCGGCGTTGTAGTCCTTGTAGAACTCGCGCGCGACGTCGTAAGAGACGTTCAGCAATGACGGGCCGGCAGCTTCGGCAATGGTCGCGAGGGATAGGGCAGCAAGGGTGGGAAGTGCAAGAACGATGAAGCGGCGAAGGCGGAACTGCATGCGAAAACGCCGCCCGTGGGCAGCCCTGCAATGATCGAAGCGTGCATGCTAGTCACGCACTAACAAATATCAAACAACGCAAAACGCCGACCCTTATGCGAAGAATGAATAAGGTCAACTTGTCATTGCCCGGTGATCATCATTCGCCCCCATTCCGGCTGAGGTATCGAAGCCTGAACCCCACGATGGGACTTCGATACCTCAGCCCGAATGGGAAAGGGGTGCAGGCCGAAGTGGGGATGGGCTGCAATCGGAACGGTATTGATGCAGCCCGAGCGGGACCGCGCGCAGCCCAGAATGGAGCTAGGACGTTTTTTCGAGACCCATCCTCAGTGCTTCGCGTAGATCTTGTCGAACACGCCGCCGTCCGCAAAGTGGGTCTTCTGTGCCTTGGTCCAGCCGCCAAAGGCTTCGTCGATGGTGAACAGATTCACCTTAGGAAACTGCTTGGCAAACTTGGCGGCCGCTGCCGGATCGATCGGGCGGTAGTAGTTGTGGGCGGCAATCTCCTGCCCTTCTGACGAGTAAAGGTAGTCGAGGTAGGCCTGCGCGACGATGCGCGTTCCCTTTTTGTCGGCCACCTTGTCGACGACGGCCACCGGCGGCTCGGCCAGGATGGACGATGACGGGGCGATCACGTCGAACTTGTCCGCACCGAGTTCCTTGATTGCGAGCAGGGCTTCGTTTTCCCAGGCGATCAGCACGTCGCCGATGCCCCGCTCGACAAAGGTCGTCGTCGATCCGCGCGCCCCCGAGTCGAGCACCGGCACGTTTTTGTACAGGCTGGCGACGAACTCCTGCGCCTTGGCTTCGCTGCCGTACTTCTTCTGTGCATATCCCCAAGCTGCAAGGTAGTTCCAGCGTGCACCACCGGAAGTCTTCGGGTTGGGCGTGATGACGCTGAGACCCGGCTTCACCAGGTCGTCCCAGTCCTTGATGCCCTTGGGGTTGCCGCGGCGCACGAGGAACACGATGGTCGAGGTATAGGGCGAGCTGTTGTGCTTGAGGCGTTTTTGCCAATCGGGCGGAAGCAGCTTCGCCCTTTCGCTGATCTCGTCGATGTCGTAGGCGAGTGCGAGCGTGACCACGTCGGCATCGAGACCGTCGATCACCGAACGCGCCTGCTTGCCCGAGCCTCCGTGCGAAGTTTTCACCACCACGTCGTCGCCGGTCTTGGTCTTCCAGTACTTGGCGAAGGCCTTGCTGTAGTCCTGGTAGAGCTCGCGCGTCGGGTCGTACGAGACGTTGAGAAGGGTGATCTCCTTCGCCATGGCCATGCCGGCTGTCGAGGCGAGAGCCAGTGACAGCAGCGAGTGGCGAAGGAAGCGAGCCGTGGTCATGAAAGATCCTTTTGATGAATGGCTTGAAGGCAAGAGCCCTTGAATCGTAGAAAGGCATGAACGTTCAAGGAAGGAAGGAAATCGATGTTGCTTATTCGGTGAGCGAGAAAAGTTTTTTGAGGGGGCAAGATCGAAAACCGTGTGCCTCTTCAGACTGAAAAGGAAAACTCTTGAACATGCGCGCGCGACACGCGACGCGACTGTTCGATTCTGCGAATGAGTGCCTGCGTGTGATACAGGGCGCGAGGCAAAGGGCCGAAGCCCGCCTCCGTATTGATGTGCCCTACATCGCCCAGGTTGACGAAGCCCGAGCCCCAGCGGCGAGCCCAACGCTGCGCGCTGTAGGCCGACATCCACGGATCGGTATCGCTTGCAAAGACCACGCTCGGAATGTCGAACTCATCCTACGGCAGCCGATCGGAAACACGGAAACGTTCGGGCTCCGCGGGTGCTACCAACATCGCGCCAAGCACGCCGGCTGTTGCATCGTCGCGCGCTGGCACGGCTTGGCTCTGCCCCAGGTAGTGCGCGAGGGCTAGGCAGCCGAAACTATGTGCCACAGCTGGCTTTAGGGAGCGCTCGGAGACGCATTGCATGCGCTGAGTTGTGCTGTGGGCTACAACATCCGTTGGCTGCTGCGGGCCATCGCCCGCCTGGGCCCCCAGATGTCTTTTTGCGGCTGTTGACCGCACTCGCCAAGTCGGCCCCCGGCGTCGAACCGTCGTTGCTGTCGCGGCCGAGTGCACTTGCGTGGTGGCTTGGTGTGGGCCCGGGTGCCGTTGCCAACGGCACCGTCAGTCATCGCCTCGGCCTCGATTTGAATTTTGCAGGGCCGACTAAGGCAACTCATCGATATTCAATTTTTTGTGGATAGTGAAGTTAATACCAGTCACTTTATCGACGCACCCACGCCCGCTACAGTCGCTACGTATGGGCCGAGACTGAATCACTTGATCGCTTGACCGGGGAATGGAGCGGCAACCGTCGGATGAGGAACGCTAAGACCCCTTGCCCAGGTAGCTTGCCAGCACCTCCATCGACGCATCTTTGGTAATTCCGAGAATCCGTTGCGGCCATCTATCACAAGCAGTTTCAAACTGTGCCTCTTTGGCTCCTGTCGCATCAGCTTCCGATCAGGTTGATCTTAGATACTAACCCTTCAGTTTTGCACAGAAAAACATTGCGCAAACCAACAATGCACAGCGCGCTACTCTCGCTGGGACTGACTTATTCTTCTTTCTCGACTTTGAAAAATCCATGTGAGATATTCACATTATATCGTGGATATGCCGCTAAGGGAGGCTTTATGAACACCAATGCTGCGCATGGCGGCGACCGGGATGGCTTCATCTCGTTAGCTGATCTGATGGCAATCCAAGCACGCGCACAGGCTATGTTGCGACAGCAGGCGATAGCCCAAGACGCAAGTATGCAACGGTGCTTAAATGCCCTGGAAAAAATGAATAGTATCTGAGAAGACCTGCTGCGATAGGCGATGATCGGACGGTTACCCTTATCACCTCGCCCTGACCCGTTAACTCTCAGACGTCCATTCCTAGTTCGCTTATTGCAGCCCGCGCATCGAACCCCTACCATCGATCAAGAATCGCATAACGTTATTCGACATGCATCAGAATAACGACAATCGTGCAGTAAATAACGTAGAGAGCCATGCACCAACAAATCCTTGACTTGGTCGGCAACACGCCGATGGTCCATATTCCATCGGGGTTGGCAGTCGTAAGCCTCAAACTCGAGTCCTTTAATCCCGGTGGCTCGGTGAAGGACCGCGCGGTGATGCGAATCATTGCAGACGCGGAGCACAACGGCCAACTTCGACCGGGTAGCGGCGTGGTGGAGGCAACTTCGGGCAACACAGGCGTGGCAGTCGCCATGGTTTGTGCAGCAAGGGGGTATCGCGCCGTCATCGTAACCCACGATAAGGCTAGTCGAGAAAAGATCGATGCCATGGCACATTTCGGGGCCCGCGTCGTAGTGGCAAATTCCAGCGCCGCCGCCGGGTCTTCCCAGCACTATATCGAGATTGCACGACGGCTCGCCCAGACAGATAACCTCTTCCTGGTCAATCAGTTCGAAAATCAGCTAAATCCCTTGGCACATTTTGAAAGTACCGGCCCTGAAATCTGGCAGCAAACCGACGAGAGGGTCACCTGCGTGGTCTGCGGCATTGGATCTGGCGGCACTATTACCGGCGTTGGACGTTATTTGAAGGCGCGCAATCCGAAGGTGCGCATCGTGGCTGCGGATCCGGTGGGCTCCGTGTACGCATCGGTCTTTCACGGCCGACCGCGACCAGCCGGAGCACGTTGGGCGACGGAAGGAGTGGGCTCGGACTTTATGCCCGGCGTTCTCGATTGGTCAGTGGTGGACGACGTCGTGAGCTTCACAGACGCTCAAGCGCGCAGCGCGGCGCTGCAGGTGCGCACCGACTACGCCATCAGCATCGGCCTCTCGGCAGGGGGAGCGCTGCATGTGGCGCAGGGCCTCGACGACACCGTGCGTGGAGACTGCGTGGTGGTTGTCGCACCCGACGCAGCGGAGCGCTACTTCTCAAAGCTGGGCTCGCCACTTGCAAACGAGCGCCGCGAACGCGAGGTGACAGCATGACGTCGCCGTTGGTCGAATCGCTGATGGACGAACTCGAGCAATTTCTGATACGCCATATGCCGGCCCCCGTAAGCCTGCTGTCCTCGATCGAACGGCTGCGTGACCACGCGGAGTTGGCCTCACACGTGCAGGCCGACGGTCATTTCGCTCTGGAAGTGGATGCCTCGTTGCGAAGCTCCGATGACCTAACCCTGAAAAAGGGCATGCTCGTTCTGCTTGCCTATCGCGTCGCGCACCACTGGATCGCCGAGGGACACGCGGCATGGGCATTTACGCTGCAGGCGCTTTGGGCCAACTACGTGTCGGTGGACATTGATCCGCGTTGCAACATCGCGCCAGGCGTCTACTTCGATCACCCCACCGGCATCGTCATCGGCGAAACCGCCCGTATCGGTCCGAGAGTGCTGCTCTACCACGGTGTCACGCTCGGCAGCCTCGGCCCGATGTCCGGCGGCTCGCGGCGCCACCCGGCGCTCCAAGGTGACAACGTCATCGGTTGTGGCGCCTCGGTGCTGGGCCCGATCACCATCGGACGCGGTGCCAGGGTCCGCGCAGGAGAGATCGTGACGGACGACCGGTCGGCATCCGGCTCCAAGCTCACCAAGCAGGTTGACCATGCATGACGCCCTCTTACTGGAGGCCATTGAGCGCTTCGGCTCGCCGCTCTATGTTTATGACTTCGATGCCCTATGCTCGACGGCACGCGCCCTGTTGGCAGCATTCGCCCGGCATGACGTCCAGGTGCTATACGCAGTCAAGGCCAACAGCAATGCCCGGGTATTGCAGGCCCTTCACTGCGAGGGGCTGGCCTTTGACGCCTGCTCGGTCGGCGAGGTGCAGTTGCTCCTGCGACTGGGCATCTCGCCGTCCAGGGTCCACTTCAACGCCGATGCGGTCACTCTGGACGAGATGAGATCCCTCACTCGGACGGTGGGTGGCCGCGATGTAGAACTCACGGTTGGCTCGTTGGATCACCTGCGCGCGTTAGTGCATCCTGACGTGGCATGGGCCCGGCCGATCGCGCTGCGATTGAATACCGGCTTCGGCGCAGGCCACAGCGCTGCAGTGACGACGGGCGGGGAACTGTCGAAGTTCGGGCTTTCGCTGGAAGACCTGGACGAAGCCCTGGCCTGGTGTCTTCACCACCAGGTGCGCTGCACAGGCTTCCACAGCCACGCGGGATCCGGCATTGGGTCTGTCCGTGACTACCTGGAGAACGCACGGCGCCTCGTGGCCGTGGCGCTAGCCTGCGGGCTGTCACTGGATACTCTCAACGTGGGGGGCGGCTTTCCGCATGACTACGGCAATGGCCAGGGCCTCGACTTCGACCTAGACTCGTTGGCCGCCGCCGTCGAGTCGCTCGCGGCCCCCCTGCGCCAAAGGTCAGCGCGGCTGCGGCTGCTGGTCGAACCCGGCCGCTGCCTAGTCGCGGGGGCAGGCGTGCTGCTATGCACGGTGGCCTCGGTCAAGCGCTGCGGGGACCGCCAATATGTATCGGTCGACAGCGGCTTCCATCACTTGGCCAGACCCTTCCTCTACGGCGCCTATCACGGCATCGACAACCTCAGCGCCAGCCCTGATGCCCCACAGACGAGGGTCGACATTGTCGGACAGCTGTGCCAGTCGGGCGACGTCTTCGCCCGCGACCGCGGGTTGGCACAACCCCGAGTCGGAGACCGGCTCTGCATCCGGGATGCCGGCGCGTACGGCTACGCTATGAGCTCAAATTACAATGCCCGTCCTCGGCCTGCCGAAGTAGCGCTGATGAACGACCAGCTGCAACTCATCCGACGCCGCGAGACCCTGGATGATCTGCTGCGTTTGCAAACACTCGAAAAACACACATGCTGATCGCCCTTTCCACCGTCATTCCCGTGCTCGCCGCATTGATGCTGGGCGCCCTTTTCTCCCGCGTGGGCTGGCAGTTTGTATTGCGCAAGATGGGAGGCGTCACCAATGCCTGCCTCTACTTGCTGCTGATTGTGATGGGCGTGTCAGTCGGGCAGGTCGACGGCATCATGGGCAAGCTCGGTGAGGTCGGCCTTACGGCGCTCGCCGTAGCGGGGTCCGCCTCGCTGGGCGTGGCTCTCGCGGTGCTGGCCGTTAAACTCCGAAGTGTCCGCACCCCTGGGACTTCCCAGCGCAACTCCAGCGGATCCGGTCTGACCTTCTCGCAGTACATCAAAGATCCTGCCCAGTTACTGGGTCTGGTTCTACTGGGCTTCGGCCTGTCGGTGTGCGGTTTCTTGCCACGGCTCGACTACGATGCGTTCGTGACAGGCCTGCTGTATTTGCTCATCTTTCTGATCGGTGTACGACTGTCACAGGCGCAGTTCCGAATGATGGACGTTTTGTTCAACCGTAAGGGACTGAGCATTGCGGTGTTGACGCTGTGCGGGACCTACGTGGGTCTGGCGGCATTGGCGCTGGTTACCGGCAAACCGCTGGCGACCATCCTGGTCCTAGGCTCAGGATTTGGTTGGTACACGCTGTCGGGCATCATGCTCACGAAGCTCGGTGAGCCACTGCTCGGATCCATCGCCTTCTTCTCCGATGTCTTCCGTGAAATGCTAGCCCTGGTGCTGATTCCCTCCTTGGGGCGCTTGGGTGCGACATCCGTTGCCATCGGCGTGAGCGGCGCAACTTGCATGGACGTCACACTGCCCGTGATCGAACGTCACTGCGAGCCTGCAGAGGTGCCAGTCGCCTTCGCCAGCGGAGCGCTCATCACACTGCTGGTGCCGTTTCTCCTTCCGACGTCGTACTACCTCATGCGGTGATTTTCTAGGCGTGGCTCACGCCTAGTGTCGCGTCAAGCCACAAGTGTCGGTTTGATCGCGCCGCTATCGGAGCGCAGTGCAAGGCGCCGCCGACGAGTCATAGCCGTGCTATGGCGAGGAGGCGCAACGCCGCAATGCGCAATGCGCAGAGCAAGAGAGCAAACGAGCAGGCGACACTTGTGGCTTGACGCGACACTAGCCGCTCACGAAAAGTAACCCGGCAAGGCCTTTTCCAGCCCAGCCGCCTCGCGTGCCTTCACCGCCGCACGCAAGCGAATTGCGTCGGCCTCGCGCGCCGCGAGCATTTCGCCTTCCGCTCCCGCCTCTCGCCGCTGGTCTTCCACGAGTCGGGTGGCACGCTCGGCATCATTGAAGCCGGATGCCGCCTTGGGCAGCAGCAAGCTGCGGCCCCAGTTGCCTGCCAGCTCACCAAGCTTTTTAAAGTTGGACATGGTGTAGCGATACGCCAGATCGCCGAAGGGAGACTGCGAAGCGACGAGGCCCGGAATGGCTGTCGCCACGTTGGGTGGCACGGCGTCTGTCAGCGACATGGCCAGGAGTTCTTCGGCGCGATGGGCATCGCGACCGGCGGCGAGCGCCACCGCATACGTCCAGCGATCTTCTTCGCTGCTCGAACGCTCCAAGCGTGCGAGCAGTTTGTCGAAGTGCGCCCGGTCGGCATGCATGCCCGTTGCGTAGATAACGGCTTCGCGTATGGACGCGGGCAACGGCTTTCTGCCGGACTCGTTATCGTCGAAAGCCCGGCGCGCGCGCTCGATCGTGGCAGCATCGTCATATTTAGCGAGCTGCTGGATCAGGCTGCTGCGCAGTTCCGTGGTCTGAGCATCCTCCTTGGGCGATGGCACCCAACCGAGCCGTGCAAGCTGCGGACCCAGCAGCGAGCGCGCCGCTGCACGAAGCTGCTGCTGCGCAGGCGTCTCACCCAGGGCAACGTCCAGAAAATGGAGTTGATCGTGGGCCACGCGCCACAGCACGGTTCGCGATGAATCGGAGACTTTTGGCAGGGCTGCGAGCAACGCGAAGTAACTGCTGAGCGGGACGCGCCCGGCTTGCACCAGTGCAAAAGTGTCGCTGAGCAAGCCCATGCGGTCGCCTTCACGAAGGCTTGCAAACTGTGCTGTCAAGGCCGCGAGCGACGACTGTTCATACGCCACGCGATAGAAGCCGCTGGCATCCGCATTGACGATGAGGGGTTGCACGTCACATGGCCCGAGCGCGATCGTCTGTTCGACTTGATCGAACAACACAGTCGACACTTTGGTGCCGCGGGTCATGCGCACGGGAATTTTCCACACCGTGCTCGCGGCCACCCCACTTGCGTCTGCTGTGAAGGTACTGAACCGGCTCTGCGTCAGCATCACCTTTGCGCCATCGTTGTCGCATACCTCGTGCACCTGCACGAGCGGAAAGCCTTGGCTGTCGGTCCAGCTCGCGGCCACTGCGCTCACGTCACGCCCGGATGCGCGGCCGATGTGATGCCAGAGATCCGCCGCGGTCGCGTTCGACATGCGGCGGTCCTTCATGTAGGCGACAAGTCCATTGCGAAACGCCTCAGGGCCGATCCACTGCTCAAGCATCGTCAAGACCGCGCCACCCTTGGCGTAGGTGATGGGATCGAAGACGTCGTACACGGACGTCTCAAGGACTGGTCCGGAACGAATGGCACGCGTGGACGTGCCCGCGTCAATCAGCATCGCGCGGTCGACGGGTTCGCGATTCTGCAAGCGCGTCTTCCATGCGGGATTGAAGCGGTCGATGGCCTTTTCTTGAAGCCAGGTCGCAAACGCCTCGTTGAGCCAGATCTCTTCCCACGAAGCCGCTGTAACGAGATTACCGAACCATTGATGCGCCACCTCGTGCGCCACGGTCTCGAAGACACGTTGCTCGGTGTTCACCGTGCTGGTTTTTCTGTCGACAAGCAGGTTGTCCTCGGCGTAGGAGATGAGTCCCCAATCCTCCATCGCCCCCTCGCGCACGCTCGGCACGGCGAGTTGGTCGAGCTTGGGCAACGCGAAGGGCATGCCGAAGTACTGCGTGTAGTAGGGCAGGATTTGCTGCGTCACTTGCATCGCGTAACGCGCCTGTTCGCGCTTGCCGGGCGCGGTCAACACGCGCAGCGGCACGCCAGCGGCCTTGCCTTCGATGGCCTCGAAGCGGCCGACCGCCACGCTGAGGAGGTAGGTGGGCATCGCGGGCGTGGCCGCGAATGCACTGATCGCCGCGTCGCCTTCGATGCGCCGGCTGCTGAGAGGCATGTTCGACAGCACTTGGTATTGCTTGGGCGCCCGAACCGTGAGCTCGAACGCCGCACGGAACGAAGGCTCGTCAAAGCCCGGAAACACCGTGCGTGCGGAGATGGCTTCGAGCTGCGTGGCCAGCATGCGCCGCGGCTTGCCGCCGGCGGTGTAGGGTGCACGGTAGAGGCCTTCGCCGTAGGAGTGCACGTTGCCGCTGTATTCGATGTCGATGCGATGGTCACCGGCGGCGATGGACGCTCCATCGGTGGGCACGAGGCGCCATGTCTGCGTGGCTTCCTGCGGCTCAATGCGAAGCGCACGCGGGCCAGCGGCGCTCACTGGTGTGGTTGGACGCGACACCAGGGCTGCACGTACCGCCTTGAGCTCGTGCGCGTGCAACTCGATGAAGGGAATGGTCTGGCGAACCTTCATGCTGATGGACACCTGCCCTTTGAAATCGTCGCGCGCAGGGTCGAGGTCGAGCGTCAGCGCGTAGCGCGAGGGCACGACCTGCTTGGAGAGGTGCCCGGGTGTGGTGTCGAAATTGAAGCGTGTTTGCGCCTGTACGCAAGCAGTGCCGGCCAGCACCATGGCGGCAAGAAGGGACATCGCTCGGGTGCAGCGTCGGGTCATCGTCGAGGCTCCCTTGTCGTCGTGATTCGGCGCAAGGAGGGCGCGCCGAAAGCGGGACAAACTTTATGACGGAATCTCGTTAATGACGGCTATCTGTAACCCTGCCCCCGTTCGTTGCTGCTCATCAAGCATCAAAGATCGTCACCAGCAAGCTGCATGCCTTCACTGAAGCGTTACACCTCGCAATCGCACGGTCGCACCCGGGTTTTTCTGGGAAGGTCACCGTTGCCCCTTCGGGCCTGCGATGATGGCCACATCACTGGTTTGGGCAATGACGCCCTTTGCAAAGCAGACGAACTCTCATGAGCCAATCTCAGCAACCCCCTTCATCACCGACCTACGCCGCGGCGGCCGAACCGCTGCAGCGGGCCACCTTGATCCATACCGACAGCACCGGGCTTGTCGCGAGCGAGACGCAGATCCCAACCTCCACTGGCCTGCTTCCCGCATATCGGGCGGTGCCCGACCGGGCAGGTCCGCACCCGATCGTGCTGGTCGTGCAGGAAATCTTCGGCCTGCATGAGCACATTCGGGACGTGACACGGCGCCTCGCAAAACTTGGATACCTCGCCATCGCGCCCGCGCTTTACTTCCGTCAGGGCGACCCTGCGCAGTACACCGACATCGATGAACTGCGCGAGAAGATCGTCAGCAAGGTGCCCGACGAACAGGTGATGGCCGACCTCGATGCGACCTACGCCTGGGCGCGAGAGCAGGGCGGCGATCCGGCACGCCTGGGCGTGATCGGGTTCTGCTGGGGCGGTCGCATTGTGTGGCTGTATGCGGCGCACCAGCCCAAGCTCAAGGCCGGTGTCGCCTGGTACGGCAAGCTCACCGGCCCGAAGAACGCGATGCAGCCGCGCCAGCCGCTGGACGTGTCCGGGCAGCTCAAGGCGCCCGTGCTCGGCTTGTATGGCGGGCAGGACCCGAGCATCCCGCTCGAACAGGTCGAGGAATTGCGAAAGTCCCTGCGCGAAGCCAACAGCGCGTCGCAGGTGCTCGTGTATCCCGGTGCGCCGCACGCGTTCTATGCGGACTATCGGCCGAGCTATCGGGCGGAAGCGGCGGAAGATGGCTGGCAGCGCCTTAAGGCGTGGTTCGCCCAACACGGCTTGCGCCCTTGAATTCGTAGATCGAATGAAGTCCAGGATAGGGGGTGTGTAAGCCCCTCCCTGCCAACATCTGTACGTCCTGGCGCGTCCGGAGCGCGGCCCGCAGACCCGAGGTAGCACTGAACGCACATGGATATGCGCATTCATTCGTTCATCGTTTGGCCTGCAACGAATTGCCTTCCAGGCACATCATTCCTGGAGATCGATTTGATTCGATTGCGCTACCAAGCCCTGCTGACCGCCACCATGGCGAAAGCTTTGTTCGTCACCAAAACGCCGCTCGCGCCGACCAGCTCGACGACATCAAGAAGAAGGGCGAGATCGTGTTTGGCGCACTCGGCACTGATGAACCCAACAGCTTTGTCGACCTGAAGTCGCGCGAGATCGTCGGCTCGTTAGTGCTATCGGCCCAGAATGGCCAATGGTTCCGTGGCGTGGTACTGGCGGGAGTAGTGGCGAGTTGAGCCGTTGGGAGTTTGGGTAAAGCGTGGGCATGTTCGCTATCCCAGTCACAGGTTCGTTTTCCCCAGGCGTCAAGAGTGCGCACGTGCTAAAAAAAGTCGCTGGACTGAACCGGGGCTGCTCGACGCGCAGGTCGCCATTTTTTTTGGTACCTATTCCATTGAGTTGAACACATCCATTGCTGACTCGGTTGATCCAGATTTGAAACTCACCCAGCATTCACCAAACCATAAGCACTTGAAACAATGAACAAGCGCAACAGCATCTCAGGCGGTAGCCGTCCCATAGCACCATGGCAAGAGTCAGTGGTCTGCGACCGGGGGGGCGAGGGTGGTAGTG
>Ga0070663_100000235_pt1 | contig 27933 bp, 19 predicted proteins | sample KBSC63metaG_FD_65646 | JGI IMG/M metagenome (GOLD analysis project Ga0070663, IMG submission 65646) | Corn rhizosphere microbial communities from Kellogg Biological Station, Michigan, USA - KBS C6-3 metaG | ecosystem: Host-associated > Plants > Roots > Rhizosphere > Soil ...
TGGTGTCGTGCATGATCGAGATACCAACGCTGCGCTGAACATTCTCCGATGCGGACGTGCATCGCCAGGTGTGGGAATCACCTGCCTTTAGGCGGGTGAGGACGTCAAGTGTGTTCTGTTATTCGAGGCTGGGTCGGGCTGGACAGAGGGCGGTGTGAGGCGATCGCATACGCGCGGGCGGCGCATGGGCACACGGCCGTGCAGCGCCGCGCTGCCCATTACGGCAGCCAGCCGCCGATACGCCATGCCTGGGTGAAGCCGAGACGCGACGCGGCCGTGCAGAGCAGCACGACGAGCGCGACGGCGGCCGCCATCGCGCCGGCCAGCATGCAGTCGAGCGGGCGCGGGGCCGCCGGCCTATGCGCGAGCGCGCTGCCGCGCCTGTTGCCGAGCGCTTCGGCGAGCGCTTCGGCGAGCGCTTCGGCGAGCGCTTCGGCGAGCGCTTCGGCAAGCGCTTCGGCAAGCGGTGAAACCGACAGGCGATCGCACGTGACGTGCAGGCGCCGCTTGAGTTTTGCGGCGAGCGATTGAAAGAACATGGCGTACCTCCGTCCGGTCCGGAGCATACCGGACGACGTGATCGAGCGTAGGCACGACGCGGCCTGCGATCGGCGGTTGGAACGTAACGGAGCGTGCGACTGACGAACCGGCGAGGCCGGTCCGGGAGGAAGCGCGCTAACCCGACGAAGCGAGCTAGCGGCGAAGGACATGCGTCCGGCTGCTATCTCGCGATGGCTTGGCCGGCCTGAGCCGGCATCGAACTACAACTAGAGCATGTGTCCACGGAGGGACTCCCTTGATGATCCGGAGCGGATTGTAGTCGCGCGTTTTGCTGCGGTGCAAGCAAAAAACGTCGGCTTTACGCACATCGCCGCAGTGTCGCAGCGGCGGGTGCGGCCCGGGCGGCGCGCGCTACAGCCGCCCGCCGCCCGCTTGTGGGGACTGTTGCTCGCACGCATCGGAGGCACGCGCCGGCCCGTGCGTTGAAAGGTTGCGGCGCGCCATTCCGGGCGCAAATCTTTCAGCGTCCGGTGCCGGAAAAAATATTCCCCGAACGGGATGGCAGAGGGTTGACTTCCGTTTCGGCCGGTCCATAGAATCCGGCATCTTCACTCTTGGGGCCGCCGCCTTGGACGCCTGCAGTAGTCGATCTTCGAACGAAATTTCCGCCTGAGCGACCGACGTCCGCGCCTCATCGAAGCCGCCGTTTGTCCCCCAGGCAAACGGTGCGCGCAGCAGTATTCCGCAGTAACCCCCTACGTGCACCCTGATTCGCGCCGGTTAGCGTGATGCCTTTGCGCATGCGCGATCCGGTTTCGCCGCCGCCTGGTGCGCGGCCGCGTTCGCGCATGCGTTTCGCATGCAGCCGAACCGCGGTCAGCGCGCCGGACGGCGGTCAACCGTGTTTTCCGGAACACCGCACAGGAGCCGCCATGAACGACAGTGACAGTTGTCCCTTATGCCCGTTGCGTCAACAGACCCTTTTGAACCCGGGTCGCAGGGACATGCCGGCCGACTAGCCTGACACGTCGTTCAGGCCCCGGACTGGCCCCGCGCCCACCACGCGGCCGGCACGCATGCCGTCGCCGCCAGGAGCCAGACCATGAACTTCGGCCTTCTGCTGTCGAATCTTCCGCAAGTCACGCAATCGCGTTCGCACTACGACGCGATGCTGACCTTCGACGCCCGTCCGCGGGTGTTCTCCCGGTTGTTGAACCACCTCAAGTCGTTGTTCCACTGACGCACCGAGCGCGTCTCGGCATGCGCACGCGGGCCGTTCCGCGCGCGTATGCCAAGGCCACACGCTTGGCCGGATAAAAAACCAGCCGTACGGAATTCATCATGTCCACGCCATCCAACGTCTCTCCACCGATCGCCGTCGAGCGCAGCGCCGTGCTCGACGAAGCCCATCTGGGCGACATCCGCGGTGCCCTCGGCACGATCGCGCATCACGACACCGCTGCGCGGCGCACGTGGTGGGCGCGGCTGCGCACGCTGCTCGCGATCATCGGCCCCGGCCTGATCGTGATGGTCGGCGACAACGACGCGGGCGCATTCGGCACCTACACGCAGGCCGGCCAGAACTACGGCACGACGCTGCTGTGGACGCTGCTGCTGCTGGTGCCCGTGCTGTACGTGAACCAGGAAATGGTGCTGCGCCTCGGCGCGGTCACGCGCGTCGGCCATGCGCGCCTGATCTTCGAGCGCTTCGGCCGGTTCTGGGGTGCGTTCAGCGTGATCGACCTGTTCCTGCTCAATGCGCTGACGATCGTCACCGAGTTCATCGGCATCACGTTCGTGCTGGCTTTCTTCGGGCTCCCGAAGGTTGCGGGCGTGTGCGTGGCGGCCGCGCTGACGATGGCCGCGGTGAGTACCGGCGACTTCCGGCGCTTCGAGCGGTTCGCGATCGTGCTGTGCGTGCTGAGCCTGCTGCTCGTGCCGGTGCTCGTGTCGATCCACCCGCCGGTGTCGCAGATGTCGCGCGACTTCTTCGTGCCGACCTGGCCCGCGCACGCGAAGCTGTCCGACGTGATGCTGCTCGTGATCGGCATCGTCGGCACGACGGTCGCGCCGTGGCAGCTGTTCTTTCAGCAGAGCTACGTGATCGACAAGCGCATCACGCCGCGCTTCATGAAGTACGAGAAGGTCGACCTGTGGATCGGCATCGCGTTCGTGCTGATCGGCGCGGTCGCGATGATCGGCTTCAGCGCCGCGCTGTTCGGCGGCCATCCGGAAGCCGGCAATTTCACCGACGCGGGCGGCGTGATCGCGGGCCTCGAGAAGTATGCGGGCCGCACGGGCGCGACGCTGTTCGCGGTCGCGCTGCTCGACGCGTGCATCATCGGCGCGGCGGCGGTGTCGCTGTCGACGGCATACGCGATCGGCGACGTGTTCAAGATCCGTCATTCGCTGCATCGCGGCGTGTCCGATGCGAAGGGCTTCTATCTCGTCTACTTCGGGATCGTCGCGGCCGCCGCCGCGCTCGTGCTGATCCCGGGCAGCCCGCTCGGCCTGTTGACCGAAGCGGTGCAGACGCTCGCGGGCGTGCTGCTGCCGAGCGCGACGGTGTTCCTGCTCGTGCTCTGCAACGACCGCCAGGTCCTCGGCCCGTGGGTCAACTCGACGAAGCTCAACGTGTTTACGGGCGCGGTGATCTGGGTGCTCGTGCTGCTGTCGATCATCCTGACCGCGTCGGTGATGTATCCGGACATCAGCGGCGAAGCGATCGTCGACGTGCTGGTCGGCGGCACGGTGCTCGCGATCGCCGGCTATCTCGCGACGGTGCTGATCCGCCGCAACAAGCGCGTCGTCGAGCCGGACATCGATCGTGCGGCGCGCGACACGTGGCGCATGCCGCCGCTCGACTCGCTCGAGCCGCAGAAGATGACGGTCGCGACGCGTGTGTGGATGGCCGTGCTGCGCGGCTATCTGGTGGTCGCGGTCGGTCTCGTGATCGTCAAGGTCGTGCAGATGACGCTGATGAAGTAGCGGCGCGCGTCATCCTCGCTTCAGCACATGCAACATGCCGGCCCGCGAGGCCGGCATGTTGCATGTGCGGGCAGCGCGTCAGATCAGCTCGAGCTTCGACGTGAGGTACGTGAGCTGGATCCGGTTCGCGACGCCGAAGCGCTTGCGCAGCTTGCGCAGGTGATAGTCGACGTTGTGCGCGCTGGTGTCGAGGCGCCGGCCGATCTCCTTGTCGGATGCGCCTTCCGCGATACCCAGCAGCAGTTCCTGCTCGAACGGCGTGAGCCCGTTGACCGCGCGCTCGCGCGACGTCGCGATCAGTTGCGGCGACGCGAACTTGTGCACCGACAGTCCGATCGACAGCGCCTGCTCGATCGTCGCGGGCGTGATCCACTCGCGCGTGCGGCGCGGTGCGGTGAAGCTCATGAACGCGTGCAGCCGCGTGCCGGGCACGGCCATCGAATACATGATGCCGCTGCACATCCCGTCGTCCTGCATCGTCTGCAGGAAACCGTCGAGCGCGGCGGGCGTCACGCACGGGCCGCTGTCGCGCTCTCGGTGTTCGCGGCGCAGCTGCTGCAGGTCCCACACGATCGGCATGTTGCACACGCGCGCGTCGAGCGTGCGCGGATCGATGTCGTGGTGGTTGTGCCGCACGTAGTCGCCACGGTAGGTGTTCGGCGTGAACGCCTCGTGCAGGTAGAGACTTTCGACGCGCTCGCGCGAGAATTCGAGCGCGAAGTACGCGAACGTCGAGAAGCCCGTCAGGTGCAGCAGGCTGGCGACGATCCGGTTGCGTTCCGCCGTGCTCTGCGCGTTCGCGAGCGTATCGGCGACGCCGAGCTTCGGCGCATGCGGCTGCGTGATGTCGCCGCGCTTCAAGTCATCGCACCAGACGACCTGCACCGGGCGCTCTCTCGACGCGTCGGCGCAGGCCACCGTCCGCCGGGGCGAACGGGGTACGGTTGGGGCGACCGCTTCTTCTTGCAATGCAATATCGGACATGAGCCATCCCTCGGAATCGACGCGCATCGCGTTGCGGCGGCCGTGTCGTGCACGGCGCTCGCGACGGTGCGATCGAGCATCTTTATGATATGCGCCGATCGTCATCCAGACGAAACGCGGGGGCATTGTACAAAAATGCCTGTGTGCGCGTAATATGCCGTAATACTAATGCGGACGAAAGGTTCATATCCGCACCCGTATAGAGACAACCAGAAAATCATAAAGAAAAGACCAGGTAGTGACGGGGCACGTTCACATATTGGGAAGGGGTGGGCTGCTCATGACATATGCTGACGACGCGCCACGCGTCGAGTGGTTTTCGCAAGCCGATATCGCGGCCGCTGCCGCTTATTCGAAAGAAATTCATGCATTCGAGCGCGACGTTTTTACCGGCATTCAAATCGCGCCCGGTAAATCCGACCTGAGTCTCGTCGACTTCGCCCAATGCCATGCGCGATTGCGGCAAATCGGTTTCAGCACGCTCGGTTACGGCGCCTACGAGATGATCGGGCGGCGCATCCTGTGCGCGCATCTGCTGCGCGACCTCGCGCCCGCGACGTTCATGCAGCCGTATATCGACGGCATGCTCTACGAGAGCGACCCGCGTTTCGCCGAGGTGCGGCAGAGCGGCTTTCCGGTCGCGTGGCGGCTCGACGAGATCGAGTCGGCCGCGCAGGGCAGTGGCGACCGCAAGGTGCTCGCGCTGGCCGGCCATTTGCGTGCGCACGCAATGAACAGCGGCGTGATCTTCAGCCTGTCGGCGCCGCGGCTCGACCTGCGCGTCGCGGTGAACGTGACGTCGGAAGCCCACGGCACCGAGTGGATCGACGATCGCGTGATCGGCGGCGCGCTGTCGGTGAGTCTTGCCGTGCACCGCATCGCGCTGCCGTTTCTCGAGGCGCGCATCGCGCGCATGCGCGGCTTCGCGCTCGGCGACGAGCAGCAGCAGGTGCTCGAGCGCCTCGTGCACGGGCTGTCCGACCAGGAGATCGCCAGCGCGTTGCGCACGTCGCTGCACAAGGTCGGTCACCATATCCGTTCGCTCGAAAAACTCTTCAACGTCCAGAACCGCGCGCAGCTCGCGTACCTCGCCGCGCGCCGTCTGCAGTCCTGACCCCTTCCGTGCGCGCGGTGCCCGCCGCGCGATGGAAGCGGTTCCGACGACGGGCCACCGCACGCGCCACCGGGTTTCGTAGTCCGATCCGATCGTCGCCGGAAAACCGCCGCGACGCTACGAGGCGCGTCCCTTTTCACGCGGTTTCCCGTCGCTACACTCGTCCCATTCAACGGTCCGAGCGACACGGGGCATGACGGCCCGCGCCCGCCGGCAACAACGACAGGACGACGGCACGATGGCAGAACCGAAGGCGCTCCCTCGCGACTGGCAGCGGATCTTTTCCGCCGGCCGCAGCGTGTCCGGGCGGCGCCTCGGGGCGTCGCCGCGCGCCGACCTGTTTCTCGCCGGCTTCATCGTGTCGGTGGTCGCGCTGTTCATCCTGCCGCTGCCGCAGGCCGCGCTCGACGGGATGATCTCGCTGAACCTCGCGGCGAGCGTCGTGCTGCTGACGGTGTCGACCTACGTGCCGTCGGCGGTCAGCTTTTCGTCGTTTCCCGCGCTGCTGCTGTTCACCACGCTGTTCCGGCTCGCGCTGAACATCGCGTCGTGCAAGCTGATCCTGCTGCACGCGAACGCGGGCCACGTGATCGACGCGTTCGGGCGGCTCGTGGTCGGCAACAACGTCGTGGTGGGCGGCGTGGTGTTCCTCGTGATCGCCGTCGTGCAGTTCATCGTGATTGCGAAGGGCTCCGAACGGGTCGCCGAAGTCGGCGCGCGCTTCTCGCTCGACGCGATGCCGGGCAAGCAGATGAGCATCGATGCCGACCTGCGCGCGGGCATCATCAGTGCAGACGAAGCGCGCGAGCGCCGCGAGAAGCTCGAGCAGGAATCGCAGATGCACGGCGCGATGGACGGCGCGATGAAGTTCGTGAAGGGCGACGCGATCGCCGGCCTCGTGATCGCGTTCATCAACATCGTCGCGGGGATCGCGGTTGGCACGCTGATGCACGGCATGGATATCGGCGAGGCGCTGCAGCGTTACGCGATCCTGACGGTCGGCGACGGGATGGCGTCGCAGATTCCGTCGCTGCTGGTGTCGATCGCGGCCGGCATCGTGACGACGCGCGTCGCGACGCGCGACACGCGCCAGCGCCAGCTCGGCGAACAGCTGGGCGAGCAGCTCGGCGCGCATCCGCGTGCGCTGCTGATCGCGGCGCTCGTGCTCGCGGGCTTTCTCGTCGTACCCGGTTTCCCGAAATGGTCGTTCGCGATGATCGCGCTCGGCCTCGGCGCGTTCGCCGTCACGCAGTTGAAGCGCAAGACGACCGCGCCGAGCTTCAACCTGATTCATATCGCCGGACGCATCGGCGCGACCGACGACGGCCAGCCCGCGAAGGTGTCGCATGCGGCGGGCGTCACGTCGCTGATCGCGGTGTCGCTGTCGGACGACCTGCGCACGACGCTGAATCTCGCGCAGCTGCAGACCGCGCTGTCGAGCGCGAAGGCGCGCGTCGATGCGGACATCGGCACGGTGTTTCCGCGCATCACGCTGAACGACGACGAGGGCGCGCCGGCCAGTACCTACCGGATCTATCTGCAGGACGTGCTCGCCGCGCATGGCGCGCTGAAGCCGGGCTGGCTGCTGTGGGACGGCGTCGCGCCGCTGCCGGAACGCGCGGAGCGCCAGCCGGCCGAGGCCTTCGGCCCGTTCGCGACCGCGCTGTGGATCAAGCCCGACGGCCCGGCGCCGGACGGCAAGTGGCTGACGAGCGAAGGCGCGCTCGCCGCGCACGTCGAGCAGATCGTGCGCCAGCACGCGGACGAGCTGCTCGGCATCCAGGAGACGCAGGCGCTCGTGCACCTGGTGCGCCGCGAGCACCCCGAACTGGTCGGCGAACTGACGCGGCTCGTGCCGCTGCAGCGCGTGACCGAGGTGCTGCGCCGGCTGCTCGCCGAACAGGTGCCGATCCGCAACCTGCGCGTGATCTTCGAGAGCCTGATCACGTGGGCGCCGAACGAGCCGGACGACGTGATCGCGCTGGTCGAGCTGGTGCGCGTCGACCTGCGCCGGATGATTACCGATCGCCATGCGGGCTCGGCGCGCCAGCTGCGCGTCGTGCTGTTCGAGCAGAACCTGCAGGAGCGAATCGAGAACGCGGTGATGCGCACCAAGCAAGGCAATTTCCTCGCGCTGTCGAGCGCGATCAAGCAGGACATCGGCGAGCAGGTGCGCGCGATCGTGCAGGCCGCGCAGGCGACCGGCGCCGGCGGCCACGGCAACCCGCAGGGTGCGCCGCGGCTCGCGGTGATGGTCGCGCTCGGCGCGCGCCGCTACGTGAAGACGATCCTCCAGCCGGTGCTGCCCGATCTCGCGGTGCTGTCGTACCAGGAGGTCGAGGAAGACGTGCAGCTCCATACGGTCGGCTGGGTGAAGAACCCGCCCGACGACGGCACGCTCGGCGCGGGCGCCGGCGTGCGCGCGCCGGGAGTCGTGCAATGACGAGCTCGACGATCCTCGACCTGACGCGGCAGGCGCTGATGCTGGTGCTGCTGCTGTCGCTGCCGATCGTGCTGATCGCGACCGTCACCGGTCTCGTCGTCGCGATCCTGCAGGCGGTCACGCAGGTGCAGGACGCCAACATCGGCATCGCGGTGCGGCTGATCGCCGTGATGGTCGCGCTGGTGCTGCTGTCGGGCTGGCTCGGCAGCGAGGTGCTGCGCTTCGCGCAGCAGGCGCTTGAACGCATGTTCGTTTCTTCCACAGGAGTGCTTTGATGCGTCAACGCGTCGCCCCGATCCGGTTTCAACCGCGCCGCCTGCAACGGGTTGCGCTCGCCATGTGCGCGACCGCGCTGCTCACGGCGTCGCTGTGCGTGACGATCGCGCAGCCGGCGCGCGCGGCCGACCTGCGCTGGCGCAACAAGCCGTTCACGATCGTCGCGAACGGCAAGAAGATCGGCGACTTCATTCGCGAGCTCGCGTCGTCGCAGGGCGTGACGGCCGTGGTCGACCCGAAGGTGGACGGTGTCATCAGCGGCCGCTTCTCGGGCACGCCGCAGCAGACGCTCGATACGATCTGCTCGACCTACGGGCTCACGTGGTACTACGACGGCTCGTTCCTGTACGTCGATCCGGCCGACCAGTCGCAGACGCAGATGATTCCGATCCCGCCGAACGCGGCCGGCGAGATCGGCCGCTCGCTGCAGGCGATGCAGATTCCCGACAAGCGCTACACGCTCGTGATCAACGACCGCGCGAACAGCGTGTACGTGGCCGGCCCGCGCCGCTATGTCGAACTCGTGCGCCAGGCGGTCGGCTCGGTCGGCGATCCGTCGGCGAACGGCGCGCATGCGGACATCCGCGCGTTCCGGCTCAGGTACGGCTGGGCGTCCGATTTCACGATCAACCGCTCGGGCAAGGAAGTGACGGTGCCGGGCGTCGCGACGATCCTGCGCCGGCTGTTCGGCAAGGGCGGCGGCACGAACGAGCCGCCGTCGAGCACGCCGCTCGGGCAGGCCGCGCGCCAGGTGAAGCTCGGCTCGGGGCTGACGATCGCGGTGCCGCGGCTCGACTTTCCGGACATTTCCGGCGGCGCGCGCCAGGGCAGCTATGGCGGCGCCGACAGCGCGGCCGGCGGCTTCTCGCCGTTCTCGAACGCGGGCGGCGGCGACACGCTGCCGCAGATCGTCGCCGATCCGGCGATCAACGCGGTGATCGTGCGCGACCTGCCGGAGAACATGTACCGCTACCAGTCGCTGATCAACCAGCTCGACGAGCGGCCGCGCATCGTCGAGATCAACGTGACGATCATCGACATCAACGAGGATTCGCTCGACAGCCTCGGGATCGACTGGCGCCTGCACACGACGCACGGCGACGTGCAGATCGGCAACGGCCAGAACCCGCTGAACGGCAACACGCAGTACAACGGCGCCGGCAACCCGCCGCTGACGTTCGGCATCGGCACCTCCGAAACCGGGCAGACCGGCGCCTTTCTGCCGACCGGCATCGCGCTCACCGCATCGATCGGCGGCTCGCTGCGCAACTACCTGCTCACGCGCGTGAACGCGCTCGCCCAGAAAGGGCAGGCGCAGCTGCGCTCGAAGCCGAAGGTGCTCGCGCTCGACAACACCGAGGCGATTCTCGAGAACCTCACGCAGTTCTACGTGCAGGTGCAGGGCTACCAGGATTCGTCGCTGTACAGCGTGACGACCGGCACCAGCATCAAGGTGACGCCGATGATCGTCGACGAGGCGATCCGCAATGCGGCGGCCGTGTCGGGCAATCCGCAGAGCGTGATGATGTCGATCGACATCCAGGACGGCAACATCGTGCCGGGGCAGGCGGTGTCGAACGTGCCGGTGATCCAGCAGCGCAACATCGTCACCAAGACGATGATCGACGAAGGCAAGAGCCTGCTGATCGCGGGCTTCAACGACGACGAGGTGCGGCTGAACAAGAGCGGCGTGCCGTGGCTGTCGGACATTCCGCTGATCGGCAACCTGTTCAAGTACACCGACAAGTCGGGAAACCACATGGAGCGGTTCTACCTGCTGACGCCGCGCGTGGTGACGACCGCGTCGATGTACGCGCCGGACGGCTCGCCCGTGAACCCGGGCGCGGACGGGCCGGCCGATCCGAGCGGCGCGTCGATGTATCGCCCGCCGGACAACGACATCGCGGTGCCGCTGACGCCCGCGCCGCTGCCCGGCACGAAGTTCGGCCCGCCCGCGCTGCCGCCGCCACCGCCGTCGGATGCGGCGTCGCGGCCCGTGGCGACGACCGCAGGAGCGCCTACCCATGTCGACGACCATCATTGAGCCGCACGGCGACGGCACGGTGCCCGGCGGCGCGGCGGGCGGGGCGGCCGCACTCGCGTCGCCGTGGAACCTGTGCTTTCTCAGCGGGCCGATGTACGGCCGCACGATGTCGCTCGCGCGCGGCGCGAACTGGGTCGGCACCGCGGCCGATTGCGAAGTGATCCTGCCCGATCGCGAGATCGGCGCGAAACAGGTATGCCTGCAGGTCGGCGCGCTTGCGGTGACCGTGCAGAACCACGGCGGCGACGGCGGCGCGCCGGTGCTGTTCAACGACGAGCCGCTCGGCGCCGGCCGCCGCTCGATGACGCCGCAGGACGTCGTGACGGTCGGTTCCATCAAGCTCGGCATCGCGCGTCACGCGCAGGCGAGCGTCGCGGTGCCCGACGAGGCCGACGCGCCGGACGCCGCGCGCGAAGCCGCATGGCTCGGCTGGCTCACCGGCGGCCTGCGCCGCCTCGGCAGCCGGCGGCTCGTGATCGCGCTCGTCGCGTTGTGGATCGGCGTGTTGCTCGGCGCGCTCGGCTACGGCTTCGTCGCGTGGTCGGGGCGCCTGCCGTGGCAGCACGAATCGGTGCTCGCGCGCACGCACCGGCTGCAGCAGCAGCTGCATGCGTATCCGGAACTCGCCGTCGCGCCGCGCGACGACGGCGTGATCGTGTCGGGCTACGTGAGCGATGCGGCCGCGCGCGAGCGCGTCGCGCAGATCGTCGCGGGCGTCGACAACGCGGCGCTCGGCAACATCTACGTCGTGAGCGATCTCGTCGCGACCGCGCAGACGTATTTCAGCGACACGGCGCTGACCGTCACCTATCTCGGCCGCGGCCGGATCGAATTGACGGGGGCGGCCGAGCGCGCGCAGATCGAGCCGCGCATCCGCAACTACATGAAGGATGCACGCCCGGCGCTGGAGGTGGTCGACCACGTGCGCGACGCCGATGCGGCCGCGCCGCGCACCGCGACGACGCTCGGCGGTGTCGCCGGGATTCCGGAGATCACGACGGTCTTCGCGGGTGACGGCGACCAGCGTTATATCGAGACCGTCGACGGCAGCCGCTATTTCGAAGGCGCGCGGCTGAAGGAAGGGCCGACCGTCGTGTCGATCGGGCCGGACGAAGTGGTGTTCGAGCGCAACGGGCAGCGCATCACGATGCCGCTCGGCGGTTCGTCCGCGAGCGCGCCCGCGCAGGCGCCGGCGCCGCCCGTGCCGCCGCTCGCGAGCGGTGCGGCGGCCGGGGTCGCGCAGCCGGTGCCGGGGCCGACGCTGTTGCCGGATGCGCCGGCGGCACCGGCAGGCGCGTCCGTCGCGGCCGCCGGCGCATTGAAAGGGGCGGCGCACTAGCGCCGCGACGGGACATGACAGGCGCATCGCGTTTCGCGCGGTGCGCGCAGGACGCGACGCGCCGCACACGAGCGGCGCGTCACGGTGCCGGCGGGGCATGGGGCCGCGTCGGAAAGTGGGTGATGTTCATCACGTAAAGGAGCGAATCATGGGTGCCTCGGCAGCGGGTAGTACGGGTGGTGCAGACAACACGCAGCAAGTCCAGCAACAGGCGGACGACCTGACCAAGACGCAGCTCGAACTGACGAAGATCAACTTCCAGGTTCAGCAGTCGACCGCGACGTTCGAAACCAGCAACGCAGTGACCGCGCAGGAAGGGACGGCGAACGCCCAGGTTGCGCAACACCTGAGTTCCGCCGGCCGCGCATGACGCCGGTCGCCGGCCGTGCCGCGCGACGCCACATGCCGGGGCCGCCCGTGACGGGCGCCCGGTGGGGCGTGGGTGCGTGCCGGCCGGCTTATTGCCGGCTCTGCCGGTCAAGGAGGACACGATCATGTCGGTAACAGGCGTAGGCGCGGCGCCGCCGGGCGCGGCCGCGCTGGCGGGGGCCGTGCAGCAGGCGGGCACGGCGTCCGATCCGGCGCAGGTGCGCCAGTTCGATACGTTGATGCAGCCGGGCGCGGCGTCGCCGTCGGCATCGGGCGTCGCGATGTCGCGCGTATCGGCCGATGCGGCGCCGGCGGTGCAGATGACGCCCGCGACGCCCGCGCAGGCGAACCATTCGTCGCTCGTCGAGCGGTTGCGCACGTACGGCAACGATCTCGACTCGCGGTACGCGAACATCGACAAGCATCGCACCGAGATGCTGACGTCGATGGCGGACAACCGCGGCGATCCGTTGATGACGATGGTGCAGGCGATGGATTTCCAGTGGACGGCGACCACCACGATTTCCGAATACCAGTTGAGCCTGTCGGTCGCGCAGGCGGCGAACGGCTTCACGCACACGGTGCTGAAGACGCAGGAGTGACCGGGATCCGTTCCTGCTCATGACGGGCTTGCGCCGGCCGCCGGACGGGCCGGGCGCGAGGCATGGGACGACCCTGAGGTGCGTGTGCCTGAAACGGGCCGCGCGCCCTGAAGTGGACAAACGATGACGACGATCGATTCGACGCCGCGCATGCATGCGTGGCGCAGCCGGGCGGCGCGTGCGCTGCTCGCGGGACTGCTCGCGCTGCTGGCCGGCTGCCAGAAGGAGCTTTACTCCGGCCTGTCGGAGCGCGACGCGAACCAGATGGTCGCCGTGCTCGGCGACGCGGGCATCAGCGCGTCGAAGGATAACGACGCGCGTGACACGTCGGATCGCAACGCGTGGCTCGTGAGCGTCGCGGACGGCGACATGCAGTCGGCGCTGACCGTGCTGCAGGCGAACGGGTTGCCGAAGCCGAGCTATGCGAGCCTCGGCGAGCTGTTCCAGAAGCAGGGGCTCGTCTCGACGCCGGCCGAGGAGCGCGTGCGCTATCTGTACGGCGTGTCGCAGGATCTGTCGCGCACGTTGCAGGACATCGAGGGCGTGGTGGTCGCACGCGTGCAGGTCGTGATTCCGGAGAACGATCCGCTCGCGGACAAGATCAAGCCGTCGTCGGCGGCCGTGTACATCCGCTATCGGCCCGGCGTGGACCTGCGCGCGATGGCGCCGATGGTCAAGGATCTCGTCGCGCACAGCATCGAGGGGCTGCAGTACGACAACGTATCGCTGTTCCTGCAGCCGGCCGCCGCGCGCACGACGCGCGTGGACGGCATCGGCAGCGCGGTGTCGGACATCCTGCGGCTGCGCTCGCCGCTGGGGTGGCTGGTGTTCGCGTTGATCCTGATGACCTGCGCGGTGATCGCGCTGTCGGCTGCGCGGCGCGGGATGTTCGGCGCCCGGCTGGCCGGGCTGGTCGGCACGCCGCGCGGCGCGAACGGGGCCGGCGGCGGGGCCGCGCAGTCGGGCGGCGGCAGCCTGCGCACGCCGGACGGCGCGCGCGACGGCGCATGAGCGAGCCTCAGGCGTTGCCGCCGGGCGTCACGCCCGACGCCGCGTCGCTGCCGTGGCTGCACCCGATCGCGCCGCCGCCTGCCGGGCGGCGCGCGGCGTTTCACGCGCTCGTCTGCGAATTCAACCTGCGGCCCGACCGCTATCTGCACGTGACGCGCGTGCCGGCCGAGTGGCCCGCGCGCTATCGCTCGCCCGACGCGTTCGGCCCGGCCGGCCGCAAGCTGCTTGCCCGCCACCTGCTCGACGCGAACGGCGTGGCCGCGCACCACGACTTCGACGTCGCCAATCCGTGCGCGCGGCTCGCGCTGCTGCCCGGTGCGGCGCTCGAGCAGCTCGCGTCGTATGCGGGGCTGCTGCTGCATCGCGACTGGCTGCGCGACGCGCTGACCGTGCGCCGCATCCGCGCGGAGGTCGCGGCGAAGCTCGGCGGCGATGCGCTGGAGCTCGCGCTCGAGCGCGCGCCGGAATTCGGCGCGCTCGCGGAAACGCTCGAACCGTGGCGTGCCGATCCGGCCGCGCTGCCGGTCGTGATCCGGGCGCGCGGCGGCCGGTTGCTCGCGGATTTCATCGGCGTGGCCGGCGACGCGGTCGCGCGGCGCGTGCGCCTGAAATTCAACCGCGCGATCGACGACGAGGCGCCGTACTGGCTGAACCGCGCGCAGCGCGACCAGTTCGGCGAATTGCTGTTCCTGTTTCTGATTCCCGAGAGGCTTGCGTCATGGGACTGGCTTTTCTGATCACGAGCGACAACCTGCAGCTGCTGTCGGAGCGCAAGGTGCTCAAGGAGCGCGAATACGCGGCGCTGCTCGATGCATCCGCGGTGATCGCGACCGCGCGCGACGAAGCCGCGCGCATCGTCGCCGACGCGCAGCGCGAGTTCGACAAGCGCCAGGCGGCCGGCTACGACGAAGGCATGCGCCGCGCGCAGCGCGAGCATGCGGCGCAGACCTATACGCAGGCGCTGGCCGCCGCGCGCACGATGGAGTCGATGAAGGATTCGATGGCCGATATCGTCGTGAAGGCCGTGCGCGCGATCGTCGGCGAGATGCCCACGCAGAAGCTGTACGAGGCCGCGCTCGCGCGGATCGCGCCGCTCGTGCGCGACGAAGCATTCCTGATCGTGCGGGTCGCGCCAGGCCGGCAGGACGAGATGCGCGACGCGCTCGAGCGCGCATTCGCCGGCCAGTCGAACCGGCAACGAATCCGCATCGTCGAGGATGCGCAGCTCGAACGTCACGCGTGCACGGTCGAGACGCCGTCCGGACGCATCGACGCGAGCCTCGACCTGCAGATCGACGCGCTGCGCCAGGCGATCCGCCGCGACGCGCTGAAGGGCACGACGCGATGAATGGGCCGCTCGACGATCCGCAGCCGTTCGGTGGCGATGGTGACGACGATGCGGCGCCGTTCGATCGCGGCCGCCTCGTCGGCGACTTCGATGCGGGGCTCGCGTTCTTCTCGCCAGTGTCGGTGCAGGGCCGCGTCAATCATGCGGTCGGACAGATCCTCAACGCGACCGGCATCCGCGCGCGGCTCGGCGAGATCTGCGAACTGCGCACGCCGAACCAGCCGACGCTGCTCGCCGAAGTGGTCGGTTTCTCGCGGCAGACCACCTTGCTCACGCCGCTCGGCGACGTGGCCGGCCTGTCGCCGGAGACGACCGTCGTGCCGTCGGGCCGCGAGCATGTGTTTCCGGTCGGCGAAGCGCTGTTCGGCCGCGTGCTCGACGGGCTCGGCCGGCCGCTCGACGATCGCGGGCCGGTGACGGGCGCCGCGTGGGTCTCGACGCAGCAGGATCCGCCCAATCCACTCGCGCGCAAGATGATCGACACGCCGTTTCCGACCGGCGTGCGCGTGATCGACGGCCTGATGACGCTCGGCATCGGCCAGCGCGTCGGCATCTTCGCGCCGTCGGGCGTCGGCAAGAGCACGCTGCTCGGAATGATCGCGCGCGGCGCGCAGGCCGACGTGAACGTGATCGCGCTGGTCGGCGAACGCGGCCGCGAAGTGCGCGAGTTCATCGAGCACAGCCTGTCGCCCGAGGTGCGCGCGCGCTCGATCGTCGTCGTGTCCACGTCCGATCGTCCGGCGATGGAGCGTGTGAAATCCGCGCTGGTCGCGACCGCGATCGCCGAGCATTTCCGCGATGCGGGCAAGCGCGTGCTGCTGCTGGTCGACTCGCTCACGCGCTTCGCGCGCGCGCAGCGCGAGGTCGGCCTGGCGAGCGGCGAGCCGCCAACACGGCGCAGCTTTCCGCCGTCGACGTTCGCCGTGCTGCCGCGCCTGCTCGAACGCGCGGGGCAGGGCGCGACGGGGTCGATCACCGCGCTGTATACGGTGCTCGTCGAAGGCGATGAGGAATCCGATCCGATTGCCGAGGAAGTGCGCTCGATCCTCGACGGCCATATCGTGCTGTCGCGCAAGATCGCGCTCGCGAACCGCTATCCGGCGATCGACGTGCTCGCGAGCCTGTCGCGCGTGATGCCGCTCGTCGCGAGCCGCGCGCATCAGCAGTCGGCCGCGCGTGTGCGCGAGTTGATCGCCAAGTATCAGGAAATCGAGCTGCTCGTGCAGATCGGCGAGTATCGCGAAGGTAGCGACCGGCTCGGCGATCTCGCGCTGCGCGCGCGCGATGCGATCGGTGCGTTCTGCGCGCAGGGGTCGCACGAGGATGTGCGCTTCGACGCGCTGCTCGCGAAGCTGACGAAACTCGCGAACGACCATGTCTGAAGCCGACGACCGCCTCGTGCTCGCGACACTCGCACGCCTGAAGCGCGTGCGCGAGATGCGCAGCCAGATCGCGCGTGTCGCGGCCGCGCGCCAGCAGGGCATTGCCGCGCAGAGCCGTCGCGCGCTCGACGCCGCGCAGGCGCAGCTCGCGCAGCAGGTCGCCGCGAAGGCTGCGATCCAGACCCGGCTCGCCGACGACGTGCGGGAGGCGCGCGCGCTGCAGAACGCGGCGGCCGACACGCGCACGTTCGACCGTCATATCGGCGTCGCGAACGCGTCGGTCAGCGAGGCCACCCACGTGCATCGCGATCACGAGGCGACGCTCGCCGACCTGCAGCGCGCCGCGCGCAAGGCGAAGGCCGCCGAGGACAAGCTCGACAAGGCTGGCGAGAAGGCGCTGCAGGCCCGCGCGGCGCGGGTCGAGCGCGACGCCGACGAAGTCGCGGATGCGCACGCGGTGCGGCGCTTCGCGACGGCCGGCGTGTGGGCGGGCGACGCGGAGAGCCACGCGGCGGGGCAGCCGGACATGGCCGCCGAGTTCGATGCGCAGATGAGGTCGCGGCCGGCGGATGCGGAGGCAGAGGCAACCGACGCGGCCGAGGCGAGCGATTCGGTCGATTCGGCCGACTCTGCCGCCCCCGCCGACGACACTGCCCCCACGGCCGCGGAGCGCCGATGCTAGACCACGCGGCGAACTTCAACGACATCGCCGGCACGCTGCGCCCGTTGCTCTACGTGATGCCGCGCCTGCTGCCGATCATGTTCGTCGTGCCGGTGTTCAACGAGCAGATCATCACGGGCCTCGTGCGTAACGGGATCGCGGTCGTGATCGCGGCGTTCGTCGCGCCGGTGATCGACCCGGCGCAGGTCGCCGCGCTGCCGTTCCTGATGTGGTGCCTGCTTGTCGCGAAGGAGGCGGTGGTCGGCATGCTGCTCGCGGGTGCGTTCAGCGCGGTGCTGTTCGCGATCCAGGGCGTCGGCTACCTGATCGATTTCCAGACCGGCAGCGGCAGCGCCGCGTTCTTCGATCCGATGGGCGGGCACGAAGGCGGCCCGACGTCGGGATTCCTCAATTTCGTCGCGATCGCGCTGTTCGTGACGGCGGGCGGCCTGCAGGTGCTCGTGCAGCTGTTCGCGCAGTCGTATGCGTGGTGGCCGATCGGCTCGCTCGGCCCGGACTTCTCGTCGATGCTGGAGACCTTCGTCGTGCGGCAGACCGACACGATCTTCGAATGGATGGTGAAGCTCGCCGCACCGGTGATCATCGTGCTGGTGCTCGTCGAGCTCGGCATCGGCCTGGTCGGCCGCGCGGTGCCGCAGCTGAACATCTTCGTGTTCGCGCAGCCGGTGAAGAGCGCGCTCGCGGTGCTGATGATGGTGCTGTTCCTGCCGGTGGTGTACGCGTCGCTGCATGCGCTGCTGAGCCCCGACAGCGGGTTGATGGCGCTGCTGCGTGCGCTGTTCGCCGCGCACGGCGGCGCGTGACGGGCCGCCGGAGCCGGAGCGACCATGGCCGAAAAGGACCAGAAGCCGACCGCGAAGCGTTTGCGCGAGGCACGCCAGAAAGGCGATGTGCCGAAGAGCGCGGAGACGATCTCGTCGGCGTTCTTCGTCGGCGTGTGCGTCGCGCTCGCGGTGGGGCTCGGCACGCTGTTCGCGCGGCTGCAGGCGCTGTTCCGGCTCGTGTTCGACGCGGCCGGCGCGGCCGACCCGTCCGCGCGGCTCGCGGCGCTGATCGACGGCGCCGCGCGCGACTGGGCCATGCTGTCCGCGCAGATCGTCGCGGCCGGATTGCTGGCCGGCCTGCTCGCGGGCTTCGTGCAGGTGGGTGGCGTGATGGCGTGGAGCCGGCTCGTGCCGCAGCTGTCGCGGCTCAATCCGGCCGAGGGGCTGAAGAACATGTGGTCGATGCGCAACCTCGTGAACCTCGCGAAGATGCTGCTGAAGACCGTGCTGCTGGCGGCGACGCTCGGCTGGCTGATCGTCGAGTCGCTCGATCCGTCGGTGCAGTCCGGCTTCACGCGGCCGATGTCGATTCTCGCGCTGATCATGAAGCTGCTGATGCTGCTGTTCGGCTGGGCCGCGCTGATCTATATCGTGATGGCGCTGATCGACATCGTGCACCAGCGGCACGAGTTCAATCAGAAGATGAAGATGTCGATCGAGGAAGTGCGGCGCGAGCACAAGGAAGACGAAGGCGACCCGCATATCGAGGCGAAGCGCCGGCAGCTCGCGCGCGAAGCGCAGTTCTCGTCGCTGCAGGACCGGATCGGCTTCGCGTCGGTGGTCGTCTATTCGTCGAGCGTCGCGGTCGCGCTCTACTACGGCGGGATCGGCACGCTGCCGTGGGTGCTCGCGCGCGGCGAGGGCGAGGCGGCCGAACGGATCGTGCGGCTCGCGCGCGACGCGCTGCGCCCGACGCTCGCGAACGCCGGCCTCGCGCATGCGCTATACGACAGCACGCCTGAAAAGGGCACGATCCAGCAGCAGCATTTCCGCGAGGTCGCGCAGTTGCTGAAGTGGGCGACAGGCGCTGCCTGACGCGGGCCAGGTATCGGGGCCGGAACGCGGGCCTGCGCGCTTCGCTGCGATGTGGTCCTGCTTCTCAGCCAGCCGCTCGCGCCCGCCGCGCTTGACGCCGTTTTTTTTCCAGGCTCGTCTCACATTCACCCATGAATTATTGCTGATTTATTTCTTCGTAATATGGCTCGACCGTCAGTGGGACGGCGGGCCGCGAAGTCGCGCCGCCGCTGACGGGACAGGTCAACAGGGGCAGACAAATCAAATGTGCGGAATCGACGGCTTTTTGAATAGCGTCGCCTTCGATGAGGAGACAGCGCGCGGCACGCTCGCGCGAATGACGACGAGCCTCGCGCATCGCGGGCCGGACGGGCAGGGCCTCTGGGTCGACCCGGAAGCCGGTATCGCGCTCGGCCACCGGCGGCTGGCGATCGTCGATCTGTCGGTCCATGGCCGGCAGCCGATGGCATCCGCGTGCGGCCGCTACGTCATGGTCTTCAACGGCGAAATCTACAACCATCGCGAGTTGCGCGCGGAGCTCGAGCGCGCGGGTCGCGCACCGGCGTGGCGCGGCCACTCCGACAGCGAGGTGCTGATCGCGGCGATCGTCGCGTGGGGCGTCGAGGCGACGCTGCGGCGCGCGACCGGCATGTTCGCGTTCGCGCTGTGGAATCGCGCGTCGCGGGTGCTGACGCTCGCGCGCGACCGCATCGGCGAAAAGCCGCTCTACTACGGCCGGATCGGCGACGCGCTGGTGTTCGCGTCGGAGCTGAAGGCGCTGCGCGGCTATCCGGGCTTCGACGGCACGATCGATCGCGACGCGCTGTGCCTGTACCTGCGCCAGTCGAGCGTGCCCGCGCCGCATACGATCTATCGCGGCATCAGCAAGCTGCCGCCGGGCACCTTCATCCAGTTCGAGCATGCGCGCGACACGCCGCCCGTGCGCGCGTACTGGACGCTCGAGCAGGCGATCGAGGCGGGCCGCGAGCGGCCGTTCGAGGGCAGCGCCGACGAGGCCGTCGGGCAGCTCGACGCGATCCTGCGTCAGGCCGTCGCGCGGCAGATGGAAGCCGACGTGCCGCTCGGCGCGTTCCTGTCGGGCGGGATCGATTCGTCGGCGATCGTCGCGCTGATGCAGGCGCAGTCGACGAACCCCGTCGACACGTTCACGATCGGCTTTCACGAGGCCGGCTACGACGAGGCCGGCTATGCGAAGGCGGTCGCGCGCCATCTCGGCACGCGGCATACCGAACTCTACGTGACGGCCGACCATGCGCTCGGCGTCGTGCCGAAACTGCCGACGATCTACGACGAGCCGTTCGCCGATGCGTCGCAGATCCCGACCTTCCTCGTGTCGGAGCTGACGCGCCGGCACGTGAAGGTGAGCCTGTCCGGCGACGGCGGCGACGAGCTGTTCGGCGGCTACACGCGCTACTTCCTGACGCCGCGCCTGTGGCGCAAGCTGCATCGCGTGCCGGCGGCCGTGCGCGCGCGGATTGCCGCCGCGCTGCATGCGCTGCGCCCCGATCATGCGGACCAGCTCGCGGCAGTCGCACAGGGCGCATGGAGCGGCGTGGAAGCGCGTGAATCGGCGTCCCGTATCGGCGACCGGCTGCACAAGCTCGGCCATGTGATGACGGCCGAGAGCCGCATCGGGCTATACCGGCTGCTGATGTCGTCGGTGCATCATCCGGAGCGCATCGCGCTCGCCGGGCAGGAGCCGCCGACGCCGCTCGATACCGTTTCCGCATGGCCCGCGCACCTGAGCTTCGCCGAGCAGGCGATGGCGATCGACACGCTCACGTACCTGCCGACCGACATCCTCGCGAAGGTCGACCGTGCGGCGATGGCCGTGAGCCTCGAGACGCGCATGCCGTTCCTCGATCATCACGTCGTCGAATTCGCGTGGCGCGTGCCCGCGTCGGTGCGCTTGCCGGAAGGGCAGTCGAAGGCGCTGCTGCGCCGGCTGCTGGACCAGTACGTGCCGTCGTCGCTGATCGACCGGCCGAAGCAGGGCTTCTGCGCGCCCGTCGATCACTGGCTGCGCGGCGCATTGCGCGACTGGGCCGACGCGCTGCTGCAGCCGTCGCGGCTGCGCGACGAGGGCTTCTTCGACGCGCAGGCGGTCGAGCGGCTGTGGCGGCAGCACCAGTCGGGCCGGATGAACTGGCAGCACCAGCTGTGGACCGTGCTGATGTTTCAGGCGTGGCTGGAACATCAGCGGGCAGCGTAATCCGGCGCGCCGGGCCCGCCGGGCGGGCGTACCGCCGCGCCCGGCATTGCGCCGATATCAACCCACGATCAGCGGCGCGCCGACCGACAGGCGGTCCGGATCGCCGGCGGCCGACGGATTGAGCTGCAGGATCTCGTTCAGCGCACGCGCATCCTGTTCGCCGCGTGGCATCGTCTGCTGATCGGCGCGCGACACGTGCGCGGCGTCGAGCAGCGACTGGCGGTGCCGATCGGCGATGACCCACAGCGAATCACCTGCGACGACGATGTAGGGCTGCGCGGCCGGCGTGCTCGACGTGGGCGGCGTTGGCGATGGGGCCGGCTGAGTCGGCGGGGTCGCGGGCGCCACGTGCGCATGCGTGCCGGCCGGCGGCCCGGACTGCGGCCCGCGCGGCTTCGTCGATCCTGTCGATCCGGGTGAGGACGTGGATTTGCCGCTGCTGCCGCCGCCGCCGAAAGCCGTATAGAGCCAGTTGCCGACGTAGATGCCGATCGGCGCGAGCAGCAGGATCGTCGGCATCTTGCCGGTGACGCGCTTCGTCAGATTCGGGAAGTGCGTGTCGGCGCGCGCGAGCGCGAGCAGCGTCGCGGAACTCAGCGACGAGAGCGCCATCGGCAGGTTCGCGTGGATCGTCGGCGACGAGCCGACGAACGGTCCGATATAGCCGCCCGCGATGCTCGCGAGATCGGATGCCGTGTCGATGAAGCGTACGACGCGGCTGCGCCGCTCGATGCTCAGGTGCGTGAACGCGCTGGCCTGGACCACTGCCGTGTAGGTGAGGCCGAGCACTGCGCCCGTCGTGCCGAGGAACGGCACCAGTGAAGGATCCTGCAGCAGCGTATGCAGCGACAGCTCGCCGAGGCTCGCATAGCCGGCGATCGCCGCCGTGCGGCCGACCTTGCCGAGGAAGCGGCGCGGATTGCCGTGATGGAGCTGCTGGATCGACGTGCCGGCCAGCACCCCCTGCATCTGCTGGACCATGTCGTTCGCGATCAGCTTCGTGTATTCGACCGTCTTGTCGGCGGGCAGCGACTGCCTGCGATGCAGTTCGAGCTGCAGATTGATCTTCGCGCGGCCTTCGTCCGCCAGCCGCAGCAGCGACGCGCGACGTTGCGCCTCGTGCATCCGGTGCGCCGACAACTGGTTGTTGAGCCCGTTCATGAAGCGGTCGATCACATGGTTGAAGAGCCGCGGATCGCCGCTTTGCAGTGCGCGCAGCGTGTCCTGATGGAGCGCCTGGACGAGGCGGCCGGTCCGCACGCCGACGAACGTCGTGTTGGCCGCCTGCTTGTAGTCGGTCGGCGTGAGGCCGATGTGATGTACCGCGACGCCGGCGCCGATGCCGACGAGCCCTGACAGCACGTTCCGCCAGTTGAGCAGCGACCACGAGCGTTCCACCTGCTGCAGCCGCAGCGCATTCAGTTCCGCATAGGCGGCGAGCGGATCGTCCACCGCGACGTGCGCGCCCGCCTGCGCGCTGACGAGCCGGCTGTCGCTGACGGGCAGCGAGTCGTCGACGATCAGTGCCGGTTGCCGGACGACCTCGCGCCACGGCTCGAGCCCCGCCGCGATGCTTGCGGCGTCCACGGGCGTCGTGTCCTGTTCGGGCGCGCTCAGTCGCGCGCCGACGTTCGTCAGCCAGGTCTCGGTAAACTTGCGCTCGGGCGCGTGGGGCTTGGGTGCATCGTTCCCGTGTGTCGTCCAGTGCCGGGTTGCGAACGTCGACGTCGCATAACGCGCGCGATTCAGCAGGCGCGTCGTGTTGCCTTCGTACAGCCCCTGGCGCAAGGCGGCGATCGCGTCGGGCTGCATGCCCCTGGCGCGGCCGACCCGCTCGATTTCGGCCAGCAGCATCTGATGCTGGTCGGCCAGCGTGGCGCGGTCGACACGCTCGAACACGCGCGTCAGCGCATCCGAGCCGTGCAACCGCGCGAGCTTGCTGTCGCTCGGTTTCCGGGGGGCCGGCGCGGCGGCTTCCTCCAGCGCACGGTCGACGAGCATCGTGGCCAGCGCGGTCGTCAGTTCCTGATTCGCGATGAAGTCGGCGCCGTGCGTGGCGTACGACAGGCCGACATGGACCCATTGCAGCGTCGGACGGTCCAGCAGCGAGTTGACGAGCGCCAGATGGCCCGCGCCCGGCACCGGCTCCGGCACGGCATCCCAGCCGTGAAACGTCACCATCACGTGCGGTGCGGGGCCGCCTTCGTTCTCCGCTGCCCATGATTCGAGCAGCGCACCGAGGCGCGCGTGATGGTGATAGCCATCATTGGTGCCGGCCAGATGCCGGTTGTCCTCCGCCGACACCAGCGCGCGCGCGGGCGCCATTTCGAGGCGCAGCAGGAAGCCGGCCTGCGATGCCGCATCGAGCCATCGATGCAGATGCGCCTGCGTCAGGTCGTCGAGATGCAGGGTCTTGCCGTTTTCGCCGGTGACCGTGCCTTCCCAGTAGTCGATCTTCGCTTTTTTCTGGTTGCCGATCGATTTCACGTCGTCGACGAATTCCGGGTCGTGCTTCGCGCCGCGCGTGGCATTGAGGGTGTGCGGATCGATCGGGATCGTCACAACCGGCATCACGCCGCCATGTTGCAGGATCTGCCGCACGAACGGCGCGGGATCGTCGGACAGCCGGTACGCACGGCTCATCGGCACGACGCGGTTCCGGAACGCTTCGCCGGTCCCGAGGAACGCGCGCCGCAGCGCGCGATCGGTGGCCGCGGCCGTGCTCAGGCCGCGCTGCGCGCGCTTCCAGAACGGCACCGGCGCATAGCGCGCACCGCCGCCGGACCAGTCGCGCGCGACGTACAGCGGCATGCCGGTACCGCGCCACGCGGCGGCGTCGGCCATCATCGCCGGCGGCGACGCGTCGGCCGGTGTGTCGATCAGCTCGAGCGGCGCGACGCGCGGGTCGCGTTCCCGCTTCGCGAGCGCGTCGATCCGTTCGAGGTGCGCAAACAGGCCGGCCACGTTGCCGTCGCCATACAGGCGCTTCCATTCGACGAGCGTCGCGCTGACGAGCGACGGCTGGTAAGGCCTGATCTTGAGCTCCGGGTCGACGGGCGCGGGCAGGCGAAGGCGCTTGGCCTCTTCCTTTGCCTTCCGGATCTCTTTTTTCAGCGCCTTTTTGGCGCGGCGCACCTCGGCGGCCTGATTGCTCGCCCACGCGCGCAGCGACGCGAAGGTGCCGGACGACGTGTCCTGCTCGATCGCTTGCAGGTGCGCGAGGCGCCGCTTCAGCGCCGCGAGCCGCGTGCCGCGTGCATGCGCGGCCAGCTCGGCCGGTGTCAGTTCGGTGAGCAGCAGATGAACGTCGGCACCGTACGGACCGTCGCCGATCGGCGACGCTTCGAGCGGTACGCCGCCGCCGTGCGGGTTGTGCGCGTCGTGCCACGTGAGCCTGCCGTTCGCATCGGGCACGAGCACGCCGTCCGGTGTGTCGAGCCGGTGGGTCAGCGGCTCGCTGGTGTCGTAGACATAGATGTGATGCCTGCCGGCTTCCAGGCCGCCGAATTCGGCGAGGCTGAGCAGGTGCACGGCGTTGTGGCCGCTGAAATCGAGCGCCGCGTCCTTGCTCGCGGGCAACACGTTCGCCTCGAACAGTCGCTTGACCGGATCGGCAGCGTGCGTGCCGCCGGCGGGGAGCGCCGCGCCGGTGTGTCCGCGCCCGAGCATCGCGGCGGCACGGTTGCGCGTCAGCAATGCGACACGGCGCGGTGCGTTCAGCGTTCTCGTGATTCCGAGGTGACCGAGATAGCGCAGGCCCGGTCGCGGTAGTTTGGCGGGCTTGTCGGCTTTCGGCGGTTTGACCGGATCGAAGCGGTTGCCGACCCGTTCGAGCATGGCCGGGTCGATGCTGCTGACCGCGAACGCCATGCCGCGCCGGCGCGCTCGCGTGAGCGGCACGCCGTGCGATTTGCCGTGCGGCCGCACGCGCACCTGCGCACGCCGCGGGTACGCGTCGGCCAGTGGCCGTTCCGCGATGCGGGTCTGCGCAAGCGGCGCGTTCTCGCGATATTGCCAGACGCCACGTGTGCTGTCGTAGCGCGCGTGGCCGCGAATTTCGCCGCTGGCCCGATCGACCACGTAAATCGTGTCCGACTCGCCGGCCGCACCGATCGCCTGATGCGCGTTGCGGTAGTGCTTCGTATCCCGCAGCGCGTCGATCGTGTCGACATAGCGCTTGTTCACGCGCCCGGGCCGTGTGAATTCCACCGTCTTGCCGTCGCGCACGGGCTCGATCTTCGACACGCCGCCCAGCGCCTGCAGTTTCTTGAGCGACACCGGCGACGCGTGGAACGCGAAAGACCGGCGGGCCGCCGCGGCCTGCCCGGGATCCGTCGCCTCCAGCGACGCGTCGAGCGCGGCAACGAGCGATTGCTGTTCGTCCGGTGTCAGCTTGCCGCGGACGAACTTCGGCGGCCTGATCGCGCCGTTCGCATCGATTCGCGCGGTGGCGACGAATTCGGGCGTAGCCGCAGGCGTCACCTTGCCGGCGCGCGTGATCAGCAGCTCGGTATCGACGCCGGTCTGCCGCACGAGTGCGCGCAGCGATGGCGCATGCTCGCCGTCGACGCGTTTGAGCGTGCGCATCCCGCGTTCATCGAGCCACGCACGCGCACGCATCATTTCCGCGCTGTCGACCGCGTAGCGGCCGGGCCGGGCGCCGCCGCGCGCCGGTGCCGCGAGCGTCAGCGGCACCGGCCGGCCGGCTGATTCGGCGCGGGCCTGCTCGCCGTACAGCGCGCGATAGGTCGGATTGCCGGGCAACGACGTGCGCATGTCGCCGAACGTGTCCGCAAGCGCGTCGAGCGCGGCCGGATCGCCGCTCGCGAATGCGTGCTCCGCCGCGCGCGCGAGCGCCGCCGGAAGCTGCACATGCGCGGCGATGTCGGGGCCGCCGGCCGCGAGGATTTCGTCGCGCACGCGACAGGCATTGAGTTGCGCACGCGCCTCGGCGAGCAGCAGGCTTCTCACGTACGCTTCGGGGCTGCTGCGGTCGATGCCGAGGGTGTCCGTCGCGATGTCGACGCTGTGCTGCGCCTCGTGCGCGAGCGCGAACACCAGCGTGCCGGCGCGGCGCGTGTTGCCGTCGAGGACGATCACGCGCCGCGCCGCGTCCACGTATTGGCCGCTGCCGGGCGCACCGAGCTTCAACGTCCAGCCATCGCGCCGCGCGAGCCGCATCTGCTCCCGCAGCGTCGGCGAAAGGGCGGCCAGCGCGTGCATCTGCATTTTCAGCACGATGCCGCGGAAGGTCGTGACGACGTGTGCGATCGCGCCGCGCCGCGGCGCATAGGCGAACGCCTCGTCGAACGCCGGATGCGCGAGCTTGATACGACCGGTCGCGATCCCGTAATGGACCTTCGCGGCGACCTCGTCGATTCTCCCGAGTACGCTGCCGTTCGGATCGGCGCCGGGCACGACTTCGCCGGGATCGTGCAGCATCACGTCGCCGTTGCGGCCGAACAGCACCTGGAAGTCGTACAGCAGGTGGTGCGTCTGCGTGACGCGGCGAATCCGTCCGAGGTCGGCCAGACCCGTGCTCGATACGACGTGCGGCAAGCCGATGTCGAATTCCACGTCGACGCTGCTGATCTGCGCGGACGGCTTCAGCACGACGCCGACGCGGTTCGCGACCGTGAACGGCCCGTCGGTGGTGCTGGTCGGCAGCTTGTAGACGTCGCGCAGCATCGCGAGCCCGCGCTGTTCGAAATCGACCGCTTCGTACGCGTCGGCGAGTCCGTCGGTCGAGCCGTCGCGGAACACGCCGATCGCCTGTCCGGTGCCGCCGTCGAACACGGTCTTGTAGGCGCCCGAGCCCAGCACCGGCCCGAGAAAATCCGCTGGATCTGCACGCCGTGCGGGATCGCCGTCCAGGTAGAGATCGCCGTGCACGGGGTCGACCGACAGCTCGCCGAGCGACGGCTGGCGATACGCGGCCGGTGCATAGCGGTTCATTCCGGACAGGTCGCCCGGCACGCCGTCGGCGCCGACCGCGTCCGGATGGGCGGTGTAGATCGCGCGCTGCCACAGGTTCGCGAGCTGGGCGGCCGCGCCCTCGTTCGCGTGCCGCGCCGACAGGATCGTCGTATAGCCCGCGTCGGACGGCGGTGGATTGAACAGCGTGAACGCGTGCGGATCGACCGGCTGCCCGTCGGGGCCGAGCAGCGTGCCGTCGTGCAGCGTCTCGGCGGGCACGATGGCGAGCCGCGTGGCCGGGTCGATCAGCACGCGGCCGTCGCGCAGGAACGACAGCGTGTCGAGATGTGGCGGGCCGCCGGCGCCGAACGGCGACGCGTTGCGCTCGGCGTTGGCCTGCGACCACGCGGCGCGCTGCGCCTGGATGTCGCGCATCGTGTGCGGCCCGTCGTCCGCGTCGCCGCGCGTGGCGCGGGTCTCCGGCGCCGGCATGGCGCGCGCACCGCGTGCCCGGCCGCGGTCGTACGCGTTGCCGTAGAACGCCGTGTAGGTCTGGCCGCCGGCGCCCGATACCGGCGCATCGGCGAACGCATCGGCGAGCCGCGCGACGGTGCCGGCGTCGCCGCTCGACGGTTGCCATGCGTCGGCTTCGCGCTGCAGCGCGTCCGGCAACCGCACGTGCGCGGCGATATCGGTGCCGCTGGCCAGCGCAATTTCGTAGCGCGCTTCGAATGCGTTGAGCTGCGCGCGTGCTTCGGCTTCGAGCGCCGTGCGCGTGAAACGGCCGCGGCCGCTGTAGTCGAGCCCGAGCGTGCCCTGGATCGCGTCGACCGCATGCATCGTTTCATGCGCGAGAACGTAGG
>Ga0070663_100000245_pt1 | contig 27587 bp, 15 predicted proteins | sample KBSC63metaG_FD_65646 | JGI IMG/M metagenome (GOLD analysis project Ga0070663, IMG submission 65646) | Corn rhizosphere microbial communities from Kellogg Biological Station, Michigan, USA - KBS C6-3 metaG | ecosystem: Host-associated > Plants > Roots > Rhizosphere > Soil ...
GAACGCGACCAGCAGATTCTCGGCATTGTGGCGGCCCACCAGGCGCGTGCGCAGCTCCAGCCGCCGCCCGAAGGCGATCAGCTCACCCACCACGCCCTCGGGGCGCGCCACGAGCTCGGTGCCCTGGATGTCGCACGAGCTGCTCGAGCCCACCGTGATCACGCGGCCCGGGGCGCGCTCCGCCAGCCAGCGACCGAACTCGTCATCCTGGTTGAGCACGCTCACCTGGGGCGCGAGCTCCAGAAACAGCCGCGCCTTTGCCGCGCGATACGCCTCGATGTGACCGTGGAAGTCAAGGTGGTCTCGGGTCAGATTGGTGAAGGCCGCCACTTCGAAGCGCAAGGCCTCCACGCGCGCCGTCACCAGCGCCACGCTCGACACCTCCATCGCCGCGTGGCTCGCACCGAGGCCGCGCATCCACGCCAGGCTGCGTGACAGCGAGTCCGCTTCGGGCGTCGTGAGCGGAGTCTCGTGGTGCTGGCCCGCGGCTTCGATGCCGAGAGTGCCGATGCGGCCGCAGCACACGTCGAGAGCTTCCAGCGCGCGCTGCACCAGCCATGAGACCGTGGTCTTGCCGTTGGTGCCGGTGATGCCGGCGAGCCGCAGGCTGCGGCTCGGATACTGATGCACGGCTTCTGCCGCGAGCGAGAGCGCGCGGGGCAGCTCCTTCACGCGCAACACGGGGCAAGAGAGCGGCGGCGGCTGGGCATCCGCCGCGATCATCAGCGCCGCGGCGCCGCGCCGCTCGGCGTCCTGCGCGTAGCGTAGCCCATCCGTGTTGTTGCCGGGCCGAGCCACGAACAACGTACCCGGGGACACGCTGCGCGAGTCCTGCGCCAGATCGCGCACCTGAACGTTGGGGTCGCCCTCGAGCCGTGGCTCGAACGCCGACAGCTCCGACACGAGATCGGACAGGGAGAGACCAGAGCTGCTCGGGTTCGTCACGTCGCTGGTTCGAAGACCAGCACGAGGGTCTCGCCTTTCTCGAGCACCGCTCCAGGCCCCGGCTCCTGACGTGCCAGCAAACCGGTGCCCACCACTCGAGGCTGAAGTCCCAGCTCGATACCCTTGTGCACGGCTTCGCGCACGGGAAACCCTGTCAGATCGGGGATGCGCACCAGACCGGGCTTCAACGCCAGCTTGTCGTCGCGCACCTCTTGCACCGGTGGCTCGCGACCGCCGGCACGCCGCATCATCTCGGTGGCAGCTCGCGCCGGATCCGCGGCGCCCACCAGCTTCTGCAGATCCGCCACGCGCGTGCCCTCCGGCGTCACGCCCAGATAGTTGAGCGCCGCCTCGGCGATACGCCGGAACACGGGCCCCGCCACCGCGCCTCCCATGTGTTCCACCATCGGCTCGTCGAGAGTCACTGCCATGGCAAGTACAGGCTGCCGCGCGGGAACGAAACCCACAAATGACGCCACGAAGCCGTCCCGAGAATAGCGCCCGGTCTTCGGGTCTGCCTTTTGCGCCGTGCCTGTCTTCCCGGCCACGCTGAAGCCGTCGACGCGCGCCTGAACCCCCGTTCCGTTGCCTTCGGTCACGCCCACCATCATCTCGGCCACCGTTCGCGCCACCGCGGCCGAAACCACCTGCCGCCGCACGCGCGGCGCTGCTTCCCGAACCAGCTCGCCGGTGCCGCTCTGAACGCGCTTCACCAGCGTCGGCTCCATCAGCTTGCCGCCATTTGCGATCGCGGCGGTCGCCAGCGCCATCTGCAGGTTCGTCACACTGATGCCTTGTCCGAACGCGGCTGAAGCAGTCTCCACTTGTACCCAGGGGCGCCCGCGCGGCAAGAGCACGCCGGCCGCCTCCCCAGGCAGCGGCACGCCCGTCTGCTGACCGAAGCCGAAGCGCCGGAACATGTCGTACAGGCGCTGGCCGCCCACCTTCATGCCGACCTTGCCCAGGCAAATGTTGGACGAGACGGCGAGGGCTTCCGACAGGCTCAACCAGGCGGACGGGTGCGTGTCGCGGATCGTGACGTCGTCGATCTTCATCACGCCGTGCTCGCAGAACAACTGCTCGTTGGGCCGCACCGCGCCTGTCTCCAGGCCGGCGGCGAGCGTGAAGATCTTCGCGGTCGATCCGGGCTCGAAGCGATCGGCGAGCGCGCGCAGTCGCCGCGACCCGGTCTCGCTGAAGCGGTAGTCGTTGGGGTTGTAGCTGGGCCAGTTGGCGAGCGCGAGGATCTCGCCCGTCTGCGGCGCGATCACCACCACCGATCCGCCCAGCGCCTCGAAGGTCTGTGCAGCCCGGCTCAGCTCCTGCTCGGCGAGGTTCTGAATCCCCTGATCGATGGTCAGGTACAGATCATGGCCGGCCAGCGTGCGCTCGTCCTGGATGCCGTCGAGAAACAGCAAATGGCCGGAGCGATCCCGCAGCCCCTGCAGCAGCTCGCGCTGGCCACCCAGATCCTGATCCAGAGCCAGCTCCAGGCCATCCTTGCCGATGCCGTCGGGCGCCACGAAGCCGAGCAATGGCCCGCCCAGGGCGCGCTGCGGGTAGTAGCGCTGTCCCTCTGCTTCCACGAGCAGACCGCGCAGCGGCTCCTCTCCCGCTTTCGACTCGCTCTCCAGGCTGTGCAGCTTGTCGGCCTCGGCCAGAGTGATCCTGCGCTTCAGCCAGGCAAAGCGCCGCTGGCGCAGGATCTTGCGCTCCACCTCGGGCGCCTCGAGCTCCAGCGCAGCCGCGATGCGCTCGGCCGCACGCCGAGCAAAGAGCGGCACTTCTTGCGGTGGAACGCCGCGCAACAGCTCCAGCGCGTCCAGGCTCACGCTGGGCACCTCGATGCTGATCGCCAGCGGGCTGCCGTTGCGATCGTAGACGCTGCCTCGCTTGGGGGAGAGCCGCAGGCGGCGCTGCCGCTGCTTCTCTGCCATCTCCCGCCACTCGTTGCCGTCCCTCACCATCACCGAGTAACCGGCGGACACCACCAGGCCCGATGCCAGAGCGAGCAGGCCGCAGATGATGCCCATGCGGGCGCGCACCCAGCGCCCTTCAAAGGTGCGCAGGCGATTCATGGCTGGTCCACTCCCTCGCTGCGTCGTGCGGTGAGCGGGGCGCTGCGACGGCCGGCTTCGCGCTCGGCGTCCAGCACCTTGGGCAACGCCGCGGCGTGCAACATGCGATCGACGCCGGGCGGCGCCATGCCGAGCAGCGTGCGTGCTACCAGATCGACACGCTCGGGCGTCTGATAGCTGGCGACCTCGAGCTCCAGCACGCGCCGCACTTCGCGTAGACGCCCGAGCTGGGAGTGAATTCGGCCCATCTCATAGCCGAGCTCGATCGCGCGCACGCGCAAGGTCAGATGTACGCAGAAGGCCGCGGTGGCGGCGGCCACCGCCAGCGTCCAGCACAGGACGAAGGCTCTGTTCGATTCGCGCATGCCTGGCTCAGGCTGCGCTCGGGTCCGTATCCTGTCCACTTTCCGACCACGATGGCGGCAACAACCGCGCCGCGCGCAGCTTGGCGCTGCGGCTGCGCGGGTTCTCGTCCAGCTCCAGGCTGCTGGCGACGATCGGCTTCTTGCTCAAGCGCTCGAAGCGGCTCCCATCCAGGAAGGCCTGCTTGACCTTGCGATCCTCGAGCGAGTGAAAGCTGATGAACGCCGCGACCCCGCCCGGCGCCACGATCGCCGGCAGCGCGTCGATCAGGGCATCCAGCTGATCCAGCTCGCCGTTGACGGCGATGCGCAACGCCTGGAACGTCTTCGTCGCAGGGTCGATCCCGCCCACGCGCTGCGGACCGACGGCGCGCACCACTGCCTTGCGCAGCTCGAGCGTGCTGCCCAGCTTGTCCTCTTCGAGCGCCTGCTTCAGGCAGCGCGCCACGCGGCGCGAGCGCCGCTCGCCCCCGTACAGGTAGATCAGATCCGCCAGATCGTCCTGGGAGGTGCGCTCGATCAACTCGCGCGCTGTCTCGCCGCGAGTCAGGTCCATGCGCATGTCGATCGGACCTTCGAGCCGGAAGCTCATGCCGCGGTTGGCCTCGCTCAGCTGCGGCGAGGAGATGCCGAGGTCCGCGATCAAGCCCGAGGCGGCCGGCACCCGGTGCTCGCGCAGCCACTCCTCGATGCGCGCAAACTCCAGGTGCACCACCTCGGCGCGCGATCCGAAGCGCGCCAGCCGTTCGCGCGTGCGCGCTACTGCCAGCGGGTCACGGTCGAAGGCGATCACCTTCACCTCGTTGGCCGCCTCCAGCAGCGCTTCGGAGTGGCCTCCCGCACCGGCGGTGGCGTCGAGGAAGATGTCGCCGCGGCGCGGCTCCAGCGCTGCCACGACCTCGCGCCACATCACCGAAACGTGCGAGGGGGTTGCTGTCTCGATCTCTGTCAGGCGGAGCGCGGCTTCGGTCATATGCGGATCAACTCCCTTACGTCGGCGAGGATTTGAGGCGCTTCTCTTGCGCTTTCTTCCAGTTCTCTTTCCCAAAGTGCCTTGGACCAAATCTCGATTATCTTGCCCATGCCCGCGAACACGACGTCCTTCTCCACGCGGATGCGATCGCGAAATTCCGGTGGCAGACGCACGCGCCCGACCTTGTCGAGCTCGCCTTCTTGCGCGACGGACACATATAGCCGGCGGAAGCGCACGATGCGCTGGTCATGGGTGGGCAACTCGGAAACCTTGCGCTCGTAGTCCTCCCAGGCCCGGTACGGGTAGAGGTGCAAGCAGGGGGAACCCGGGTCGGGCGTGAGCACGAAGCGGCTGTCGCCGTCCGCGGCGAGCACGTCCCGAAAGCGCGACGGCAGGCTGACCCTGCCTTTGTCGTCGACGCTGTGGGTGAACTGACCGCGAAACACGCCATTGCCCTGTATTGGGAAAGTTCGACACTACTTTCCATAGTGATCCACTTTCTCCCACTCGTGCCCTGAGGATACGGGTCCGGACAAAACCTGTCAACCGACCTCACGAGAACAAAAAAATCTCGCTACGACGCGCACTTACATGCCGCCACAGGCACTCCATGGGCGTCAGAAGGCGCGTCCCGGATGCCCGCGCGAGCCTTGGCCACTTCCCACGCGCCCCCACCGCAGGCGGGCGTTTGGGGCTCGCCGCTTCCCACGGCCTCCCACCGACCTCAGGATGCGCCCGCTGCCCGGCTCGGACAGAGCCGGAGGTAACCCGCGAAGCAGAAACGGAGTGAAGCCCGAGACGGACGGGCCGTCAGGCGCCCGTCGAGAGCGGACGCGGCTGCACGTTGGCCTCTACCCAGCCGACGATCTCGTCCAGGGGGGTGCCCGGGAAGAAGACCTTGCTCACGCCTTGTTGCTCGAGCACCGCCACGTCCTCGGCCGGAATGATGCCTCCGCCGAACACCCGAACATCCGCCGCTCCCACCGCGGCGAGCGCGCGTACCACCGCTGGAAACAAGGTCAGGTGAGCGCCGCTCATGATCGAGAGCCCCACCGCATCGACGTCCTCTTGTAGGGCCGCGCGCGCGATCATGTCCGGGGTCTGATGCAGGCCCGTGTAGATCACCTCGAACCCCGCATCGCGCAGCGCCCGCGCGACGACCTTGGCGCCGCGGTCATGCCCATCGAGCCCGGGTTTGGCGACCAGTATGCGCACGCGCGATCGATCCGACATCCGCCCTTCATCCTATACCGCGCAGGGCGCCGAACGCCACGAGCGCGCCGAGCGCCGCAACGCCGGCGAGCTCCGTGCGCAGCGTGGTGCGCCCCAATGAAGCAGGCCGAAAACCGGCTGCCTCGGCGCGGGACACCTCCGCCGCGCTGAGCCCGCCCTCGGGCCCCACGAGCAGCGCCACGCTCTGCCCCACCCGCCACTCCGCGAGCTGACCGAGCAGGGGCGCTCCGTGCGGCGACAGCTGCAGGCGCCAGGCGTCCGTCGCCTGCGCGAGCACGTCGAGCAGCGGCAGGGGCCCCTGGATCGCCGGTACGTTGCCGCGCCCGCACTGGCGCGCGGCTTCGACGGCGATGCGCTGCCAGCGCCCGCGCCTCGCCGCACCGCGCTCATGCTCCAGCCGCACCACGACGCGCTCGCTCTCCAGGAACACGATGCGTTCGACGCCGAGCGCCGTGGCCTCGGCGATGGTCGAGTCCGGCTTCGCCCCCTTGGCGAGCGCTTGCAGCAAGCAGATCGGAGCGGCGCGATAGCCGCTCGGACGCACCTGGTCGAGCTGGCAGGTGACGCTGCCGGCGGAGGCCGACACGATCTGGGCCTCGGCCTCCATTCCCAGCAGAGGATCGAACAACAGCAGCAGGTCTCCCGACCCCAGACGGTGAACACGCTGGATGTAGCGAGCCGCCGCTCCCGACAGCTCGCGTTGCCCGACCTCCAGCCCCTCGACAGGCACCCGCAGCGCACGCCCGCGCCGGACGGAAGCAGGTTCAGAGCCTCGGGACACGGCCCGGCAGGCTACACGCCTGTAGCTCGATTGCCCATCGTGGCGTCGCACGACCGCCGCGGGAGTGCGAGCCGCTCCGACCTGCGGCGCCGGCGCGCTGATGGTTTCCTGGAAATGGGCGTTTCTAGCGCCAGGTAACGTGACCTCGAGGGCTGAAAATCGCATTCACGTGCTGCTGATGCTGGCGCTCGGCGCCGCCAATCTCGCTATTCTCGTGCGCGGGCCGTTCGAAGGCCCGCTGCCCGCGGCGCAAGCCGCGCGCAGCGCGATCGGTGAACCGCTGCAGGAAGCCAGCCGCCCGGAGATCGAGGCCGGCATCCAGCGGATCAAATCCTGGCTGGCAGACGCCGGTGAAAGCGCAGCGGGTGGGTCCGAGCAAGCCCTGGCCTTGCAGGGGCTGGGGCCTGCCCCCGACGATCGCGCTCACCCGGAGCGCTGGCTCACGCGCTTGCTCGGGAGAGAAGCTGCGCTGGACTGGCTCTCACCCGCGCCTGAAAAGCCCGCTCATGGCGCCGACGATCAGCGAATGTTTGCGGCCGCCCTGGTGACTCTGCTCGAGTCCGGAACGCCCCTCGAACAGCAGATCGAGGCAGCGCCGGGCGACAAGGCGGGGGGGCTCACGGTCTCGGTGCTCGTTCGGCGGGCGCTCGACGCCTTCACGAGCCCCGTGGAAGGCCTGAGGGCACCAAGCGATCCCGACAACCTCGATCTGCTCTCCTTCGCCGTCCTCGGCGGTCTGTCGGAGTACCGCGAGCGGCTGGCCCTGGCGGCCCAGAGCACACTGCGCCGGCTGACGCTCGCGCAACGGGAACAGTCGGTCCCGATTGGAGCGGGCCTGCTGCAGCGAGAGCAGCTCGTGGAGCTGGCGCGGGCCTGGCACGCGGCGGATGGCGGCGACACGCCCGGCGCCGCCGAGCTCCGTGCCAGCGCAGCGCTGTTCCGAGCCGCGGCGGTGCTCGGGGACCCGGGGCTGGACGCGCTCGCGCGCCCTCACCTGGGCACGCAGATCGCCCGCTACCGCAATGATCGCACGCTCTACCGCTACCTCGAGGCGAGCGCACGCGACGCGCGCGCGCGTCAGCGGGTGCGCGCGCAGGCCCTGGAGAATCTGGGGCGCTTCGAAGAGCTGCTCTACAACGCGCACCTCGCTTTCCGAGGCGCGGCAGAAGCTGCGCCGGCTCCGGACACCGCGCGCGCGATGCGCGTGGCGGCCCGTGACCTGCTCGAGCGCCTCGCCGTGCTCGACGCGCCAGCCGAAGCGAACGACCAGCGCCGCCAGCGGCTGCGAGCCGCGGTACACGCCCTGCGGGGCCTGCGCACCGCCCGGCTCGGAGCGAGCTGAGGCGACGGAGCGGCAGCCCCGCGATGACCTACGCGGAGCTCTTCCCGGCGTAGTAGCGGCGGACGGCGGGCACCGAGTGGATCAGTTCGCGGCGCTCGTCGAGCGCGCTCGGAATCGTCTGGCCCGGACCGAGCACCAGCGCGCTCAAGCGGCCGCCATACACGCAACCGGTGTCCAGACCGGTGGCTCGCGGCTGCAGCTGCAGCCCCAGACGCGAGTTGTGCCCGAACACGATGTGCGGACCCGAGCGATAGCGAACCGCCCACGGCTCGTGATCGTGGCGCTCGCTCGGGCGCCCCGCCGCGTCGAGCGAACGCACGTGCGTCAAGGTCCAGGCATCCTGCGCGTCCAGGGGCAGCTCGGGGACGATCCCGGCGTGGACGATGCAGGCGTCGTGGTCGGGAAGCGTCAAGTACAGCGGCAGCCCCGCCAGCAATGCCCAGTCCGCTTCGCTCAGCTGATGGAGCAGTGCGTAGTCCGGTGGAGCGAGCCGAGGGCGCTTGTTGCCCTCGATGCGCGCGCGCCGGGCCTCCAGCAAGCGCGCCTCGTGATTGCCCAGCACGGAGCGCCCGCCGATCTGCCGGAACAGCTCGAGCACGGCGCGGCTGTCGGGACCGCGGGCGAGCAGATCACCGACGAAAATGACCTGGTCGCTGGGGCCTACCGCGAGCGAGTCCAATAGACCCCCGAGCTCCACGATGCAGCCGTGGACGTCACCGATCATCAGGGTGCGCCCCATCAAACCAGCAGCTTACTCCCCGTCTCGCCTGGGGTCACCTGCCCCGGTCGTGACACTCACCGCCCCGACGGCCGGAGCGCGCTTCAAAAGACGCCCTGCGTCGGTGATCCCGGGGCACCCGTACCCGAGCTCTTTCCCGGGGCGCCCCTAGCTCTGGCCCGGCGCTCTGTGGTTCTTGCGGCAGGGCCGCCGCACATGATAGCCGTTACGGCTGAGATGAAGATCGCGATGCTGCCTTCAATTCCCCGCTCCGTCCTTCTGGGTCTGCTCGTCGCGCTGGGTTCGGGTTGCGGAGATGAAGGCGAGCCGTATCAACCGAGAGTGCCGCCCGCTGGCGTCAAAGCCAACCTGCCCGCGGTGCCTTCGATCGAGAAGTCGCCCATCAAGGACGGTGAAGCGTACACGGTCTGGGGCGCGAGCTACTATCTGCGCAGCCGCGTGCACCACACGGACGTGGCCGGCAAGGATCTCAAGATCACCGGCTACATCGTGGCGACCAACCTCGCCGAAGCGCCGAAGTGCGCGATCCATCCCACCGGCAAGGAAGATCCCGCCGACTGTCAGGCGCCCATTCCCACGTTCTGGCTGGCGGACACCAAGGACGCCAAGCCTCAAGACTCGATCAAGGTGGAAGGCTGGGCCTCCAACTTCGCACAGCTCTACGATGCGGTGAATGAGTACCGCAAGCGCCGCTCCCGCAAGAAAGAGGGCGAGCCGTTGAGCGACAACTTCTGGGGCGTGAAGCTGCCGAATCCGCTGCCGGGTCCCGGCGCGAAGGTGGTCGTCACGGGCAATTACTCGACCGCGTTCACGCGCGCCACGAGCGGCACCGAGGCCGACCCCATCATGGGGATCCTGACCTATGACGAGATTCAATATCTCGAACCGCCGCCGGAGCTCGCCACGCTCCCCGGCATGAAGCCTTGAGCTCGAGCGGCGCTCGCTGTAGCCGACCGCCGCCGAGCGAAGAGCCGTGTACCGGAGCGCCACGAACCGGAAAGACGGCAAATGGAGCTCCGGTTTGAGCGTGAGCTGCGCTCTTGGGCGAGTTCGGCCCGCGCCGGGCGCTGGCTGCTGCTGTGCACTTGCCTGGGTTTGACGGGCTGCTGGTCGGGGCGTTCGCTGCCGGCGACGGGGCCGCGCGTCGACGCGGTCGAACTTGTCGGCGCTGACTCCGTCGACACCGACCAGCTGCTCGAAGGTCTGGCGACCCGCGCGTCGCCGAGCTGGCCGCTGGTCGCGCTGAGCGGCGAATACGAGTTCCTCGATGAGGCACAGCTCGAACGCGACCTGGAGCGGGTCGAGCGATTCTACCGCGCGCGAGGCTTCTACGAAGCGAAGGTTGTGGGTGCGCGCGTGATCTGGACGGACACCGACCGGGTGCGCGTGCAGATCGTGGTCAGCGAGGGACGGCCGGTGCTGATCGCGCCTGCGGGCGCGGGGCGCATCTCGGTGCAGCTCACCGGGCTCGAGTCAGTGGCGGACCCGGGCACCATCGCGCAGTTGATCGCCGCCAGTCCGCGCCCGGACGACGTCTTCGACGAGGCAGACTACGAGCGCGCGAAGAGCAAGATGCGGCGCATCCTGGCCGACCACGGCTACGCCTTCGCCAGCGTCTCGGGTCGTGTCGATATCGATCTCAGCCAGCACCATGCGCTGTTGCGCTTCGATCTGATGGCAGGCCCCAAGTCGGTGTTCGGCACCGTCACGATCGCGGGGCTCGAGCAAGTGCCGGAGGGCAAGGTCCGCGACAGCTTGCTGATCGCCGCCGGCGACGAGTACTCGGCAGCGGCGCTCGAAGATGCGCGGCGCGCGCTGGTGAACCTGGGGGTGTTCTCTTCGGTGAGCGTGGAAGCGGACACCAGCAAGCCCGCTTCTGCGGTGGTGCCCGTGAAGTTCAACTTGCTCGAAGCCGCGCCGCGCGTGCTGCGGCTCGGCGGCGGCGGTCGGCTGGACGCGGTCGAGCTGGCTGGCAGCCTCACCGCCAGCTGGGAACACCGCAACTTCCTGGGCGGGCTGCGGCACTTCTCGCTCGAGGCTCGGCCGGGGGTGGTGCTGTTTCCGACCCGCATGGCGGACTTCCCCAACCTCGCCGCACCGGATCGCGTGCTGCTTCAGGGAGCGGTCGAGGCTCGCCTGGTCCAACCGTCGTTCCTCGAAGGCCGGACCAAGGGCTTCTCCAGCGTATCACTGGAGGTGCAGCCCCTGCTCTACTTCGACACGCCGGTGGATGCCCCGCTGATTGGCTTCCTGGAGGTAGCGACGCGAGCCGGCCTCGAACGGCCGTTCCTCTCCCACCAGTTCTTCCTCACGTTATCGCTGAACTGGCTCGCCGAGCTGCCGCTCGACTACGGACTGCTCACGCTCGGCGGCAACAGCCCGCCCTCAACGCCGGGAGCCATCCGCGATCTCTACATCGCTTACCCGGAGTTGCTGGCGCGCTTCGATCTGCGCGACGATCCGCTCGATCCCAAGAACGGCCTGCTGCTCTCGAACTCGCTTCAGGTCGCCGTGCCGGCGCTGGGCGGCAGCGTCGCCGACGTCCGCCTGTACCCGGAAGCGCGCTTCTACGTGACGAAGACGAAGCTGACGCTGGCGTTCCGCGCCGCCACCGGGCTGCTCTTTCCGCTCGACTACTTTCCGCCGGACACCGTGGCAAAGAACAACGGTCGTGTGCCCACGGCCGACCAGCAGGTGCTGTTGTTTCGTGGTTTCTTCTCGGGTGGTCCCTTCTCCAATCGCGGCTACGCTTTTCAGGGTGTCGGCGGCCGCCAGCCATTCCTGCCGTCCAATGATCAGGGTGTGCCCTGCAGTACGGCGCAAATGCTCACGGCGCTCGTGGACCCGCGCTGCTTGCGACCCGTGGGGGGCCTCACCTCGTGGGAGCTCTCGACCGAGCTGCGCTTCCCGATCCAATTTCTCTCCCCGCTCGGCGCCGTGTTGTTTCTCGACGCGAGCGACGTGCGGCTCGGGCGAGCCGAGTACTCGCTGGCCTCGCCGCACCTCTCGCCTGGGGTGGGCTTGCGGTATCCGACCCCGATCGGCCCCATCCGGCTCGACGCGGGCCTGCGCGTGCTCGAAGCTCTGGGCAAGGAACCTCGGAACGAGGCGTCCCCGACCCTGTTCGGCGCGCCTGTGAGCCTGCAGCTCGCGGTGGGACAGGCCTTCTGATGCAACGGAAAAACGCCACAAGCTCGCCTCTTCCGCGCTGGCGGCGCGCCCTGCGCGCGTTTGGTTGGTGTTGCGTCTTTGTGATCGCGTTGCTGCTCGGGCTGATCCTGCACGCCGACGTCCCGGCGTTTCGCGTCGCGCTCGCCCAGACGCTGAACCGCAGCCTGGCAGGCACGTTTCGCGGTCAGCTCTCGCTCGGCGGCGTCGAGCATCTGGGCGCGACCCGCGCGCGCCTCAGCGGGCTCGAGCTGCGCGACGAGCGGGGCACGACCGTGCTGTCCCTGGAGCGCGTCAGCGTCGGCTATCACGTCTGGCACTGGCTCGGGCCGCTGCTGTTCGGCTCGCAGGCTCCGCTGAGGTTCGAGCACGTGCGCGTGGAGCACACTCGCCTGCTGCTCGCGAGCGACGCCGAGAGCGGGAAATGGACGCTGGAGCGCGCGCTGGAGAGCCCGCGCCCACCGAGCGGCAAGCCCCCGCGCCCCCCGCCGCGCTTCACGCTGAACGAGGTGGAGCTCGGAGACGTCGACCTGACGGTGGAGCATGCGAGCGTCGGGCGCATCTCGGCCAGCGTGCAGCACCTGCAAGGCAGCGCCGAGATCGCCGGCGCCGACACGAGCATCAGCGTGCAGCGCTTCGGGCTGCGGCTGGTCGCCGCCAGCGATGTGTCGCTCACCGGCACGGGCTCGCTGCGGCTCTTGCCCCATGGCCGCGCAGAAGGCACCTTTCACGGCTTCGTCGACGGCACGGAGATCGACACCGCGGCCACCTTCGACGCTGCTGGCGCAGCGAGCGCGCCCGGCACTCCCGCCGACAGCGAGCTTCAGCTGCGTGTCGCCGTGCCGCGCGCTCGCCCCGAGCAACTCCGACAGCGCTGGCCGGGCTGGCCTCTGCACAGCGACCTGAGCGCCGAGTTCGTCGCGAGCGGTCCGCCGCGTGCGCTACAGGTGGAAGCGCACCTGAGCTCGCTCGCGAGCCGCCTCGATGCCAGCGGAGAGGTCGCCCTCACCCAGCGGCCCGAGGCGCGCCTCGAGCTGCAACTCCACGCGCTCGATGCGCGACTGTTCTCGCTCGACGCTCCAGCGACCGAGCTCGAAGCGCAGGCCACGCTCCGGCTGCGCAAGGGCGCCGCAGGCTTGCTCGGAGAGCTGACGGGCAGCACGCAACCGACGCACATCGCTGACGTGCCGCTGCCCGGCAGCACGTTCTCGGCTCACCTCGCACCGGAGCCCGATGCCACGCTGGAGCTGGGAGACGCGCGCGGACACCTGAGCGCTCGGCTCTCGCGCCCCACGGCCGGCGGCCTGCACCTGGAGCTGCACGGCACCCAGATCGATCTGGCGGACTGGCCCGAGCTGAGGGGGCGTGTGCGGGGTCGCGCGGACCTGGAGGCCCGCGCCGATCTGGACGGAGAGCGCCTCACGGGCACGCTGCGCGGGGGCTGGACGCAGCTCGACGCCGGTGACGTGCGTGCCGCCGAGGGGCGCCTGGACGGCAGCTTCAATGGAGCGCTCGGCGACTGGCAGGGCCTGGAGCTGCGCGCCTCGCTGAACACTCGGGAGCTTGGGCTGGGGCCTCTGAAGTTCGCGACGGCGACCTGGAGCGCGAAGGGCTCACCATTGCAGTCGAGCTTTCAGGCAGAGCTCGAGACCCACACGGGCGCCCGCAGCACGTTGCGCGGCAAGCTGGCACTGGCCGATACCATCACCTTCCGCGGCCTGAGCGCGCGCTGGAGCGACCGCGACCTCGAGCTCGCTGCCGAGCTGAGCTATTTCGCTCCCGCGCAACGGGTGCTGCGCATCGAGAGCCTGCAGATTTCGGGAGCGGTCGGCAAGCTGCGTGGGTCCGGCGTGTTCGAGCCGGGCTCGGTGGATGCGAGGCTGGACGCCGAGGGGCTCGACGCCGGGCGACTTTCCCGGACGTTCGGCGCCGCCAGCGTGGGCCTCACCGGACGCGCGACGGGCCACGTCGCGCTGGGCATACGGGCACACGACACGCGCGCCAACGTCGACCTCGTGCTCGATCAGCTCGGGATTCGGGACGTGGCGATCGGCAGCTTCGACCTGCACGCTTCGCTGCAGGACCGGCGCCTCGTGGCCAGCGTCGCGACCCGGCAATCCGCGCTCGGACAGCTGGACGTGCGCGCGACCGGCGTGCTCGATGGAGCAGCGCTCGAGGCGGCCGCCTGGCGGCGAGCGATCGGTCAGGCTTCCGTCAGCTGGAAGCAGCTACCACTGTGGCCCGTGGGGCTGGCGTTGCCCAAGCAGGGCCCCGTGCGCGATCTCGCAGGCCAACTCGACGTGGCGCTGCAGCTGGAACGCACCGAGGCCAAGGCTCTGCCCAGCGCGTTTCTGCAGGCGAGCACGCACGAGCTGAGCTTCAGCGTAGCCGAAGCACGCACTCAGACCACATTCGATCAATTCACGCTGCACGCCAGCGCCAGCCTAGATGGACCGAGCGGACACGGCGCCGCCACGGTGTTGCTGACCGATGCGCATGGCGCGCTGGTGACCACCAGCGGCTCGCTGCAGCTCGACCTGGCACAGCTGCTCGACAATCCGCGGCGCGCGCTGGAGCAGCTCTGGCGCGCGCCGCTGGACGGGCTGATGCGCTTGCACGCCCGGCCGCTGTCGCTGCTGCCAGGGCCGCTCTCGGTGCCGGGCGTGGGCGGCAGCGTCGAGGGCAGCCTTCAGCTCAGCGGCAGCCTGGCGCAGCCCACCCTGGAGCTGGCCTTCGCCGGACGCGATCTCTTGAACGGCTCCAGCGCAGGCGCAGAGCCGCTCGACGTGACGGGCCTGCTGCACTTCACGCCCAGCGGGGGCCAGCTCAGCGGGCGGGCCGAGGCCACCCGGGGCAACAAGAGTCTGGTCAGCGCGCGCATGGAGGGGCGGCTGCGTGCGCCCGCCGACGCTCGCGCGGAGGATCTGCTCTCCATCGCCGCCTGGCAACCGAGCGAGCTGCGCGCGGCCGCGATGCTCAACGGCGTACCGCTCGAGCTCTGGCCAGCGGCGGCGCGAGAGCGCGCCGAAGCCCGGCTGTACGGCAGCGTGTCGCTGGAGCAGCGAGGCGCCGAACAACGCCGCAGCGCACAGATCGAGATCGGAGATCTGAACGTGAGCGGACACGCCCTGGGCAATGGCCGCCTGACGCTGCTCAGCGACCCCAGCGGCAGCCGCGCGGAGCTGCAGCTCGGCAGCGGCAACCACCGGCTCGCGGCGCGCTTGACGGGCGCCGCCGCGACCGCAAAAGAGCCCCACCCGGGACTCGAAGGCTCCGTGCAGGCCAATGACTTCGAAGTTGCCAGTCTCTCCCCGCTGGTCAGTGGCATCTTGAGTCATCTCAGCGGCACGCTGGACGCGAACGCTCGCGTCGAGCTGAAGCGCTCGGATGACAAAGACTGGTATCTGGGCATCAACGGTGAGGCCGAGCTGCGCTCAGCGAGCGCCCAGCTCGATCTGTTTGGGCTCCAGCTGCGAGACCTGGCAGCGCACGTCCAGGCGCGCAGCACACCGCAGTACACCGTGCTCGTGATCGACCCGGTGGAGGCCAAGTCCCGCTCGCGCAGCGACAACGTGCACGGCCAAGCAGAGCTCTGGTTGGAGGGCGTGAGGGTCGTGAACGGCGAGGCGGAGCTGGAGCTCGAGGACGTACCGCTGAGCGTCAAGAGCATGGTGCGGGGCACCGCACGCGGTCGCTTGCAGGGTCAGCTGGAGCGCAAACCAGACTATATGGCTTTGGCCGTGAAGGTTCCCGAGCTGCGCGTGCAGCTGCCTGCGGCATCCACGCGCACGCTGATCGATCTCGATCCCAACACCGAGATCCACGTGGGCCAGGAGAGCGTGCCGCAGACGCCGCGCGACTCCGAAGCCCTGCTCTGGAAGATGAACTTCGAGCTCGGCAACGGCGTGCGCATCGAGCGCGCCGACCTGAGCATCCCGCTCGCTGGCACCCCCGAGCTCGACTTGCGGGATGACGTGCGCCCCTCGGGCAGCGTCACCGCGCGCCCCGGCGGGCGCCTCACGTTGTTCGACCAAAATTTCAGCATCGATCATGGCATCGTGCGCTTCGAGCCAGACGCGCCCGACAACCCTCAGGTGGACGTCACCGCGAGCTGGCGGGCGCCAGACGGTACGACGGTGTTCGTGGACGTAACGGGCCGCGCCAAGGATGCCAGCGTGCTGACCCGCGACGATCGCGGCTTGCAGGACGTCGACCGCTTCTATTTGCTCACGGGCGGCGCCACGGCGACCTCAGCCGCCACCGGCAACAGCCTGGCAGAGACCGGGCGTGGCGAAGCCGCACTCGGGCAGACGTTCTCGCTCGGCATCAACCAGGTGCTCCGCCAATCCGTCGGCAACGTCGCGGTCAGCGTCGGCACGACCGCCGACGACCGAGCGAGCTATAGCGCCAGCGTGCGCTTGTCCGACCGCCTGTCGTTTCAAGGCAGTTTTCGCCCCCCGTCGTCCGAGAACAAGCGCGAAGAAAACACCAGCGATCTGACCGGCTCGCTCGACTACCAGATCTCGCGCCGCTGGTCGCTGCGCACCGAGCTCGGCACGACCGGCGCGGCCTTCGATCTGCTCTGGAGCCACCGTTACTAGTGTGGCGGCGCGGCGCTCAACGCGCGCTCCGACAGGGCTCGGAGCTGCTCCCGATCACCCAGCACCATGCCTTTGGGCACGGCGCGTTTCGCGCAGGCGATCGTCGCGGCCTCCGTCGGCAAAAAGGCGCAGTATGAGGCCACGTTGAGCGCGTCCCGGTGCAGGTCGCTCTTGGGCTCCACCGCCGCGAGCACACGCCGCGCGCCGCTGCGATCCCCCTCCCAGCACAGATTGAGCGCATGCGCCACCTGGCCCGGGACATAGTCGGGTTTGAGCGAGAGCGCGCGTCGAATGGTGCGCTCCGCCAGCTCCGGTTGATCCGCCATGCGGTGCACGCGCGAGAGCGACGTCCAGGCTCTGGGTGAAGCGGGCGCTGTCAGCGCGGCGAACGTCCACAAGCTCGCTTCGGAGGACCAGACGGAGGTCGCCGACCAGCACAGAGGCAACCCCGCCGCCGCCAGACCGAGCAGCGTTGCCACGGCTACGGCGGCCTGGCGCCGCGCGAGCTTGCGGAGCAGCCAGCCCACGGCGAGCGCCGCCGCCAGGCTGCCGGTGAACCAGTAGCGATCTGCGATCTCGTTGGCCGGCGCGAAGAGCGGCGACGTCATCAAGGGCGCCGCGAGCGCCAGCCCCAGCAGCCCAGCAGCGCTGCGCGTGGCCGGCCGTCGCCACGCGACTGCCCACAGAGCGAGCAGCGGCACGACGGCCAGCGCCCACAGCCAGCTCGCGTCCGGCAAGGGATCGTATTCAGGCCGCGCGCGCAACGGCAGCAGTGACTCGAACACACTTCGGATCTCAAAGCGCACGCTGCGCAGCAGGCGTTCGGTCCAGGAAGAATAGTCGGCGCGCGGGATCTGCTCGCCCAGCGCCGACAGTCCGAAGCGCCAGTTCAGCCACAGCACCGCGACGGCCGCCACCACGAGCCCCAGCGTCCCCTGCCGGATCCAGCGGGGCGGGCGCCGGATCAACGCCAACGCAGCAACGCAGATCGGGGCAACCAGCGCGCTCTCCTTGCTGGCCAGCGCCACGAACCAGAGCCCAGCGACCGCGTAGGGGCGCCATCTGCTGGCGCGCTTCGCGGGCCAGAAACACACCGCCGCCGCCGCGAAGATCCCGGCGGTCGAGAGTAGATCCTCGCGGTAGTTCACCGCGGACACGACCTCCGAGTGCAACGGCATCAGAGCAAACGCCAATCCCGCAGCCAGCGCGCCGGCGAAGCTGCGCAACAACGCAAATGCGAGCGCGAAGGCCAGCGCGCTCACCAGCGCGTACTGCGCCAGCGAATCGAAATGGTATCCGGCGGGCGAGAGGCCAGAGAACTGTCGATCCCACCACAACGACACGCCCATCAACGGTCGCGTGGCGTCCGGCATCTTCCATTCCACGCTGCGACCGGACGCTGCTGCGCGAAGTAACTCTGGTAGCTCCTTGTCGAGGTGCCGGTTGCTGACGACGGTCCAGTAGTCGTCGTAGATGAAGCCGTGATCCAGGCTCGGCCCATACGCGAGCGCTGCAACGCAGGCCACCAGCAACGCGCCCTGCAGCAGGCGACGATGTGAGCACCTCAACAAGGCACGGGCCCTGCTCGTCAGCTGCCGAATGGTGCTCACCGGACGCAACCATCCGCATACAGAGGCAGGGAATCAACCGCGGTCGCCGCGCATCTCTGCACCACCCGCCCGGACCTGGGATATGGAATGCAAAATCCGAAGCGCGCTCGAAAGCGCACTTCGGATTTCCAGCAGGATCACCCATGATCCCAAAGCTACCGGCCCGACGATACTCGCCGGGCACCCGCCGCTTCCCCTCTGCAGCTGAAGCAGCAGGCTACGCCGACGCCACTCAATGCTCCGCGGGCTCAGCCTTTCAAGCCGAGCCCGCCTGCGAACGATACCTCTCGAAGGAACCCCGAGAGGTATCAGCTCAGCAAGGCGTCAGCTCAACGCATCAGTTGTTCGAGCTCGGACCGCCGTCGCCGCCATCCGGACCGCCGTCGGGAACACCCGGGCCTTCGCCTGCAGCGCCAGCAGCGCCAGCAGAACCTGCCATGCCGGCAGTACCACCCTGACCACCGCCACTGCTGCCCGCCGTGGGACCGCCGTCAGGCTCAGCGGGGCTACCCGATGAACCGCCGCCACCACCGCTTCCACCTCCACCGCCTGCGGCGCTGGGGATGACAACGTCATCGTCACCGCACGCGACGTAGAAGGAGCAGCTGAGCGCTGCCATCACGAGCACCAAGGGACCAAAGGAAGAACGCTTAGCCATAGATACCTATCTTTATTATCGGCCCACGCCGCAGGTGGGTCAACGAAATTTACAGCAACAGAATTGTGTTCACACACTTCGGTAACGAGCAGTGCTCGCTACTCGAAGCATGTACGAAAGCGACGTACGCACACGGGCTGCAACACACCCCTGCAGCTGCTGGTTGCAGGCGGCAGCTGGGTTCGTTGCATCGCGGTAGTCACTGGAGGAAACATCATGGAGGTCGTTGTCACCGAGGTCACCGCCACGTGCGTGGCCGCGCTTTCACTCGCGACTCTGGCGAGTTCTGATTTCCGGTCTATTTCCGAGTCTTCGAACGGGCCTGAAGCGCTGCCGCGACACAGCTGCTGCTCTTCTGTAGGTGTCACTCTGCAGGTAACTCTCTGCAGCTGACATCTGCAGCTGACTTGCAGCTGACTCTGTAGGTGACATCTGTAGGTGACTCGGCCCCCGAGGAGTCAGCAGCGTCTTCAGAACGGCGTGTGGTGAGAGCAGTTTAGAGCTTCCTCGCTTCGGACCCAAGTTTTGATGAACGACTCGGAGCGACACGAGACACTTCGCTACGAGCGTCTCATCCCTGAAGTCTGTGCTTGTCGTGGAGTGGACGTGGCGCTGGCGTGCCGTGCATCGGACGGTGCCACGCCGCCTCTGAAGGTGCAGTGGGAGCGGCGGGGTGCCGGACAGGCTGCGAACCGATAACTCGCACAGAGTCTGATCCGACCCACTGCATCGGGCCAGGTCATTTGTTCGACGTTCAGGCGGCGGTACACAGCTCGAGATACGAGGCTCCCAGGGCCATGGCTGAACACGAACGGCGGCACACAGGCGCGCCTTCCAGCACGAAGGGTGCCGGGCCGTAAATGCCGCCCATTCCCGGGTAGGCGCCCCTCGCGCCCTGATCTGGCTGTCGCGCTGTGCAAATGGTAGGCGCTGAAGCTGAACGTCCGCCGTGACACTGCCGGGGCGCCCCGCAGCCCCGAGGCGCGCGAAGGTCTTTATGGAACAGCTCCTGTCCGCCCCTGCGCGCTGGAGGGACTCTCTCTCCGACGCTCTGGAACATCCGCTCCACCGCCTGCGCATCGGCTACGCCGCCTGGCTCTTCGGCATTTTCTGTTACTTCCTGCCGGCAGCCACCTGGAACCCGGTGTCGCGCTTTGATCTGACGCGTTCAGTCGTGGAACACGGCACGTTTGCCATCGACTCCTACGTCGACAACACCGGCGACCGGGCTCACCGGGGCGAGCACTGGTACAGCGACAAGGCTCCCCTCGCGGCGCTACTGGCGGTCCCTGCCTATCAGGCGTACCACTGGATGGAGAGCTCCCGCGGCAAGTCGCCGTCGTATCAGGTCGTCGGCAAAGCCGGGGAGGCTCCGCAGCGGGTGACGGTCAACCGCTCCTTTCAGCGAGCGCTCTATGTCTGCTCGCTTTCGACCGCGGCGCTCGCCGGAGTGGCGGCTGGCCTCGCGCTGTTCGAGCTGTTGCGGCGCCGCCTGTCGACGCCCGCAGCTCTGGCGGGCTCGGCCGCGACCGTGCTCACCACCCCGTTCTTTCCCTATGCAACCAGCTTCTACGGTCATGCCATGGCGGCCGGCTTCGTGACGGTCGCGGTCGCCCTGCTGGATACCTGGCACGCGCAGCCGAGCGAATCCCAGGGGCTACCAACGCGCGGGCGTGCCCTCCTGGCGGGCGCTTGCTTGGGCACCAGCATGGGCTGCGAGTATTTGAGCTCCGTGCCAGCTGCCGTGGTCTCGCTGGCTTTCGCGCTCGGATTCGTGCTGAGCTCGCCGGAGCGAGGGCGCGCCGCGCGGCGCTGCGCCTCGGAGCTGCTCTTGCCGATGGCCGTGGGTGCGCTCGCGCCGGTGCTGATCATCGCCGGCTATCACTGGGTCTGTTTCGGTGCGCCGTGGCGCACCGGCTACTCCTTCGTCGTCGATCCCAAGTTCGCCGCCGGGCACGCGAGCGGTCTACTCGGCGTGCGCCTGCCCACCCCGGCGGGACTCTGGGGGCTCACGTTTGGTCGCCGGCGCGGCCTCTTCTACGTTGCGCCGCTGGCGCTCGCCTTGCTGGCCGGGATGATTGCACGGGCGCGCTCCCGCGACCGCGCCGCGCTGGCCGGCGCTGGCGCATTCCTGGCGTTGCTGCTCGTCAACGCGAGCTACTACATGTGGTGGGGCGGTGCCGCTGCGGGCCCTCGCCATCTGGTCCCCGCGTTGGGCTTGTTGGCGCTCGGCGTACCCTGGCTCTGGCAGCGTGTCTGGCTCCGCTACGCGTGCGGCGCGCTGGCCCTGGTGTCGCTCTGCAACATGATCGGTATCAGCGCGGTAGGCCTCGAAGCGCCCGAGCACGGCGACCTCCTGCGCGACTTCGTCTACGAACGGCTCGCGACGGGCAAGCTCTCCGCCCTGAGCGGCGCGTCGAACCTGGGCATCGAGTTCGGTGTGGTGCGTGGCGGCTCGCTCGGTCCGCTGATCGTCTGGCTGCTGGTCGGGGCGCGCATGTTGTATCGCCAAGCGCACGAGCTCGTCGCAGACGCCGAGGGAATGGGCCCTCCCCTGACCGCGCCTGCGCCGCCCGCGGAGGCAGCAGCCGCCGCCTCGACCACGGGTTGAAGCTCGTCGCGCTGCCCTCGACAGTACGCGGCGACGGCATCACGGCCCCTGAAAACACTGAATCCCGCCGCTGAGACCAGCGGCGGGATTCAACTCATCGTTCCGGGGTGCGGGGGGTCCCCCCCGCAAAACACCGCGCTGGGTGTCCCCGCAGAACTACTGCCGAGCGGCGAACGACGACCCGGTGCACGCCACGAAGGTCGTGGTGTTCGCACCGAGACCGCGACCCACGAAGCGCAGCAGGCGCTTCTGCGTGGCAGGGCAGCTGGCGACCAGCTCCGGGTTGCTGGTCTTCGGATCGTCATCCACGTAGCACCAGCCCTCGACGCCCGTCGCGTCCGGGTCGTTCTTGCAGACCTGCAGAGCCCGCGCTGCGTCGGGGCGGTCCACCTGCTGCACCTGCTGCACCTCGCACAGGCAGGCGCGGCTGCAGCTCGGATCGTCGGCCCCGCAGGGCTTGCCGATCTCGTTCGCCAGCTGGCCGCGGACGATTCCGTCCAACCGATCCGAGGGGACCCTCCGTGCAAACTGCGCCTCGCAGGGCGGGCAGGCCAGCGCGGCGCCCGTGTTCGGATCCTTTGGCGGCTGGGGCGTCGTCTCCACCAGCGTGCAGGGCACCGAGCCGTCCTCGCTCACCGTCAGCGCGCGCGGCAAGCAGCGGTTACCCAGCTGCTCCTTCAGGCGGTCGACGATGGCAGCGATGGCGGGACGGTAGCCGAAGTCCGGGTCCATGGGGCGCGTCACGTTGCGCGCGCAGATCGACGCGACGATCGAGTTCGTCGACTTCTCGCCGAAGTCCTTGAGCACCTGCAGCTCGCGCTGGCCCGGATAGGCCTTGGCCCAGTACTGCGTGGTGCCCGCCTGGCTCGCGCCAGGGGTCTGCTCGCAGAGCGGGCGATCGAGCACACCCTGGTAGCAGTCGCAGTTGTCCGTGTTCGGATCGAGCTTGGAGCAGTCGCGGATCGGATCCAGGGGGAAGATGCAGGCGTACTGCAAGTCGTCCGCGCGCGGCGCCGCGCCCATCTGCGTGGCGGTACCCTGGGTCGTGTCGTAGTCGCGCCCGTTGATGGTGTTGCCCACCGTGATCCCGGCACGCGGGAACTGCGGGCTCTCGACCATCTGCGGCATGGTGGGCGGAGTCCCCGCCCGACCTGCGACCTCGGGCTGCGCGCCACTGGCGGCGCGCCAGGGCGTGCCGGGATTGCCCAGGATCTGGTCCCAGACGTTGTCCGCGGTGAGCTCCTTGTAGGTCTTGAAGCGCAGGTTGTTGGCTGCAATGTCGCGATTGTTGGCGTCCTTCTTGGCCTCGATCGCTTGCCACGGAACACCCACGATGCCGCCGAGGAAGACCAGCGACGGCAGGCGGCCGCCTTCGAACAGCGGGTTCGGGCGAACGTCGGCCTGATCGCAGCCGTCGGTCGAGAGATCCAGCGCGTTCCAGCACAGCTCGAACTGCGTGAGCGCGTTCACGTAGCGCTGCGTCGGGTACAGGAAGTCGACACCAAAGCGACGCTTCTGCTGGTAGCAGCGCAGGTTCTGACCGTCCTGCTCCGGCGGGAGCCGGTTCGCGTTCTGCGCGTCAGACTGGCAAGCAGGATCCACTGCGCAGCCCGCGGGCGGCGTCAGCGGGCACGAGTAACAGCACTTGTCGTTCGGGTCGTCCGCGCACTTGGACGAGCCCTTGAACATGGGCCGTGTGTCTTCGATGTTGAACACGACCCAGGTCTGGTTGCCGACCTGCGCGGAGCAGTCGTTCTCGTCGGTCAGCATGATGATCGCGACCAGCGAGTCATCGCGCAGGAACGCGTCGCGCTGCGCCAGCAGCGTGTCGTCCAGCAGGATGCGGTTGTCCGGACCCGTCGAGGGCTGCACGCAGTTCTGCGCGGTCGAGCTGCTGCCGCGGCACTGCACGCGAGCCAGCTTCTGGTACGGCACCGGGTCGACCAAGAAGCGGTACCAGCTCTCCAGCGAAGCTTCCCAGCCGCAACCGTTCTCGCCCACCGCGGTCACCTGCCGCTGGAAGTTCTGGTTGAAGACGCTGAGGTCGGTGGGATTCGGGCCTCCGGCACGCCACTCCAGAAAGCCCTGGTTGTTGGCGCCCGTGTTCCTGCCGCGGGTCAGGCTGCCCACCAGATGGGCCATGTCCACCTGATCGGGTTTGTACTTGGCGAACGACATGTCCGCGGGGCACGCCACGTTGGCGCCCACGTCACCGAGGCTCGAGGACACGATACCGATGTTGATGTCCTTGATCGGGTTGAACTCCTGGCTCGTCCCATCCGGACAGGTCGTGGAGCCCTCCGGCGGTGCGGCGAACTGATTGCCCTGGGCATCGACGCAGATCGGGTTCACCAGGCGGTTCACCAGGTCCGGCACGGCGGCGCGCAGGATGGCTTGCTTGTCGCTCATCGAGATCGAGTTATCGATCATGAACAGCAGGTCGATCTTGTCGACGGACGTCTGTGTGATCTTGTCGATGAAGATGTTCGTCGTCACCGGCGGCGGCGAGCCGATCGGACGATCGAGACATGCGAAGCCCGCCATGGCGATGCCCGCGCCGACCCACAACGAAACCCAGCGTCCGAAACCGCGCTCAGAAGTTATTTGCATACTATCGTACCCGCTCCTCGGGATAACATCTCCACATACCCGGAGCAACCTCCGCGCCGGGCATTTGCGTGTAGGCAACCCGGCGAATTCTCGGCAGCTATTGTTTAGATCGCGGGCGCCCCAACCCGCGCAGCGGTTTTGGTTCGCTCGCACCGCCAACCCGCGCAGGGCTTGGGTTCACGGGGCAGCTCGAACAGCAATTTCGGCGCAGCGCGTTGCATTGCGCAAGATCCCCGGAGGGACATTCACCGCAGGGGTGAGGCGCTCGATGTGCACCTGTCCCAGGCGGGAACCCGCCGCAGTGCGTCCCGAACTGCTTCAACCTGGCGAATCCATGCGCTCTGACACGGGCGGTGTGCCTTCGGGGCCGTCCGCCGCGGCATCTGTGTCGATCTTCGATGTAGCACCCTCGACTACGGCTGTTGCGCCGGCCTCGGCTGTCGCACCTTCGGCGCTCGCCGGGGCGGCAGGCTGGGCAGCAAAGTGGGTCCGCAAGGCACGCACGTGACGCGGCCCGACGCCCTCGATGGCCAGTAGCTGCTCGTCGCTTGCCGATTGCAACCGCTCGGGCCCTCCAACGTGCTGCAACAGCAGCTGGCGAGTCTTCGGGCCGATGCCCGCTACGCCGTCCAGGGCGGACGCGAAGCGCCGGCGCTTGCCGGCCTTCATGCGCATCCGGTTGGCGAAGCGGTGCGCCTCGTCTCTGGCACGCGCCAGCCAGAAGAGCTCGGGCGCATTCGGCTTGAGCCCGAGCGGGTTTTTCTGACCGGGCAGGTACACGCGATCGATCAGCTTTTCTCCCTGGACGTTCTCTTTTTCCTTTGCCAGGCCCACGATGCTGAGGTCGCGCAGCCCGAGGTCATGGGCCGCCGCCAGTGCCACCGCCAGCTGACCCCGGCCGCCGTCCACGACGAGCAAGTCGGGCAGCGCCCAGGCGGGTCGGGTCCCCGAATCGTCCGCCGAGGTCTGCGTGCTCTCCGGCGCGCCTTCCCCTTCTTCGTGCGCCGTCTGGCGTGCTCGCTGACCGCGCACGAAGCGGCGCGACAGCACCTCATAAATGGCCGCGTAGTCATCGCCCGCCGCTGCTGTCTTCACCCGGTACGAGCGATAGTCGCGCTTGTTGGGCAGCCCGTCTTTCAACGCCACGATCGAGCCGTACGTATCCTGCCCCGCCAGGTGCGAGATATCGATGCACTCGATGTGCCGTGGCAGCACGGGCAGGCGCAAGCGGGCCTGTAGACGTCCGAGCCGCTCCTCGATGTCCTGCTCCGCCCGGCGCTTCTCCTCGAAGGCGTGACGGGCATTTTCCTGCGCCAGCTCGAGCAGCTGCCGGCGTACCCCGCGCTCCGGGGAAAAGAGCTGCGTCTTGCGCGGCCGCCTGCCGGTTTGTTCTGCGCTGGCCGCACGGCGCTCGCTCAGCCACTCCGCCACGCCCGCCGCGCCATCCGGCAACTCGGGTACGATCACTTCGTCCGGGATCAGCAGATCGAGACCGTCTTCTCCGTAGTGGTCGCGCAGATAGCTGGCGATCACCTCGCGGTCGGGTACCTCCACTCGCGGCTGCGAGAACGTGGCCGCCTCGATCACCCGCCCCGAACGTACATACAGAACCGCCAGCTCGACCAGCTCGCCTTCTCGGTACAAGCCGATCACGTCTTGATCTTTGTCCGTGACCGCGACCACGCGCTGTTGTTGCCGCACGCTCTCGATCGCCTGCCGCTGGTCTCGATACAGCGCCGCCAGCTCGAACTCGAGCTGCTCGCTGGCGGAGCGCATGCGCTCGTCCAGCTGCCGGCTGAGCTCATCGTGCCGCCCCTCCAGGAACAGGCTGACGGCGCGCACCTGCTCGTCGTACAATTGGCGGTTGACGTCGTAGACGCAGGGGCCCGAGCAGCGCTTGATCTGGTACTGCAGACAGGGGCGCTTGCGGCTCTCGAAGTCCCGGTCGCTGCAGGTCCGGAGCTGAAAGTGCTTCTCCACCAGGTGCAGCGTGCGCCGAGCCGCCGTCGCCGAGTGATAGGGCCCAAAATAGCGCGCCTTGTCCGGCTCGGGACGCCGCGTCAGGTCGAGGCGCGGCCAGTTCTGGGCCGGATCCAGGCGCAGCGTCAGAAACTCCTTGTCGTCGCGCAGCTTCACGTTGAAGCGCGGGCGCTGCTCCTTGATCAGGCTGTTCTCTAGGATCGCCGCTTCCTTCTCGGTCTCCGTGACCAGGGTCTCGAAGCGGCCGAAGGCGCTGCGCAGGAACGGCAGGAATGCGCGATCGTCGCTCGAGCTCGCCTGAAAGTAGCTGCGCACGCGCGAGCGCAGGCTCTTGGCCTTGCCGACGTACAGCACCTCACCGCGCCGATCTCGGAAGATGTAACAGCCAGGCCGTGCCGGCAGGGCCGCCAGGCGAGTCTCCAGCTCCTCGGAGGTAAAAGGTGGCTCGACGCTGGCCGGCGTCCGGAACGACAGCTCGGCGGGCGGGCCCTCCGGGGCAGCCAGAACTTCGGAGAGGTCTGCGCCTTCGGACAGGTCTGTGCCTTCGGACAGGTCTGTGCCTTCGCCGAGCTCCACGCCGGGCTCGGCCTCGTCGTTGAGCTCCAGATCTTCGTCGGCGTCGCTATCCGCCGGATCGCTTTCGGGAAACTCGTGGCTGTGGGGGAAGTCTGGGATGGATGCGCTCTCGGACATGTCGCGCCGGCGTCAGCCTAGCGCCCACGACGCTGCTTGACGACCGCCCAATCGCCATCCGCGAGCGCACGACCCGGCTGGCCGCGTTGACGAAGCCCCAGGGCTCGGCCATGAATTCGCGTCAGCTGATGCGGCATTGGGCAGCTCTCATCTTGCGCGCCGGGCGACCCGGGGGCTGGCGGGTGACCCTGCGGCAGCTGCTTCGGCCAGAAGGCCGCCGAGCGGCCATCGGCATCGCAACGGCTGTGTGCATGGGATTGGCGTGCGGCCTGGGCTTGATCTGCTCCGCCGATCCGCGCGCCTCCACGGCTCGCGAGCTGCTCTTGTACGGACGCGCGCTGCCGAACGATGCCGCGGCGTCCGAGCTCGCGCGCGGCTGGATCGCCGAGCGGCTGGCTCGCGGCTTCGCTTTCGTGCTTCCGGGCGGCAGCGAGCGCAGCGTCGACGCTGCGGCGCTCGGCATCGAGCTCGACCTGCAGCGCTGGGAGAGGCTGCTCGTGGACGCGCGCCATGCGGAAGGCGACTGGCAGCGCGCAACGAGCGTGGAGCTGGCAGTACCGCTGACCCTCGATCTGGCGCGTGCAACGGTGCTGCTCGTGGGCCTGAAAGACGAGCTCGACCGCGTGCCCAGCGACGCGCGACTCGATCTGGACCAGGGCGGTATCGTGCCCGAGCGCGTCGGACAGCTGCTCGACGTGGACCGAAGCTTGCTCGCGCTCCGCGAGGCGCTGGAGCTCGGTCGCGAGCGCGCCTCGCTGGCGTTCGAGACGCTCGCCCCTCGGCGAATTGCCGCGCAGCTGCGCGACGTCGATCACAGCGCTCTGCTCGGAGCCTTCGAGACTCCCTATGACGCGGCCGCGCGTGCCGAGGACCGCACCTTCAACCTGCGGCTGGCCGCCTCCCGGCTCGACGGCTACGTGCTACTGCCGGGCGAAGAATTCTCCTTCAACGCCGTGGTGGGGCCGCGTGAAGAAGCCAACGGCTACCGAGTGGCCAAGGTGATCGCCCGGGGCGAGCTGGTCGATGGCATCGGCGGAGGCACCTGCCAGATCTCGGGGGCGCTGCACGCGGCGGCGTTGTTCGCCGGTCTGGAGATCCGCGAACGGCATCCCCACACCCGACCGAGTTCCTACATCAAGCTCGGCTTCGACGCGGCCGTCGCCTATCCCAGCTTCGACCTGCGCCTCGGCAACCCGTACGATT
>Ga0070663_100000257_pt1 | contig 26523 bp, 24 predicted proteins | sample KBSC63metaG_FD_65646 | JGI IMG/M metagenome (GOLD analysis project Ga0070663, IMG submission 65646) | Corn rhizosphere microbial communities from Kellogg Biological Station, Michigan, USA - KBS C6-3 metaG | ecosystem: Host-associated > Plants > Roots > Rhizosphere > Soil ...
CCGGATCCGTCGCTCGCTGAGTCATGGGCGCCCTGGCGCCTTCAACTCAGCGAGCGTCGGGGGCCACGCAGGGAACTGTGCCGTCCCTCCCCGCAGGCGCCCCGGGCTGCCGCGGATGCCCTGCCGACCACAGCCGGCCCGGGGTCGGCCAGGGCATCCGCGGCTCCCGCACGGCACCCGACCCTTGTCCCTCCGGGCCTCAGCGCCCGCAGGATCGATCAGCGGGCGCGCAGCATCGTCCGGGCGGCCGCGGCGAAGTCGATCGCGAAGGCCAGGCCGCGGCCGAGGGCCCCGGTGACGAGCCAGGCACGGGCTCGGTCGAGCAGGGAGAGATCAGTCACCGGCAGCACCGGCGTATTCCAGCAGGGAATCGTCGATCAGCCACTCGACGGGGGCGCGGTCGTCGGTGTAGACCTCGCCGCCGGGGATCCGCGGGCGCAGCCGCGCCGAGGACTCGAGCGCCGGGCGACGCAGGTCCCGCGGCAGGGCCGGCGCGATGACTTCGAGGCGTTCCGCCGAGATCCCCGCATCGCCGCCGACCAGCAGCGTGTTGACATCGGCGATCGGGTCTCGCAACACCCGCGGGAAGGCCGAGGCCATCGTGGCTCCGAGCACCTGCTCCAGGGCGTCGGAGCCCTCCGGGTGGCCGACGTTGACGATCACCACCCCGCCCGGCGCGAGGCGTTCGGCGGCGAGCGCGAAGAACTCGGCCGTCGTCAGGTAGAAGGGGATGTAGGGCTGACGGTAGGCATCGACGAGGATCGCGTCGTAGCCGCCGGCCGAGGCCTCGAGCCAGGGGCGCGCGTCCGCGGCGAAGGCGTCCATGCGCGGATTGCGCAGGCCGAGGTACTTGCGCCCGAGCGAGGTGAGCTCGCCGTCGATCTCGACCGCGTCGACCGCGGTGCGCGGGAAGTAGTGGCCGAAGGCGCGGGCGACGGTGCCGCCGGCGTTGCCGAGGATCGCGATCCGCCGGGGGTCGGGGCTCGCGAGCGCGGGCAGCACCACCATCCCGTCCCAGTAGTCGCCGGTCAGGTAGCTCCCCGGCCGCCAGAGCGAGTGCACTGCCTGGCCCTCGTTCAGCTCCATCGCCCGGCTGCCGTCCTGGCGTTCGACGATCCGCACGTACTGCTGGACCGTCTCCCCCTCATAGAGGACGCGGTCGTCCCCCTCCTTGACCTGACCGGGCGGGATCGCCAGCGCCAGGGCGAGCGCGGCGGCGACCGGGAGCGCGCGGCGACCGATGGCGAGGATCGCGACCAGCCCGAGCGCCAGCGCGAAGGCGATGAAGGTCCGCTGCGTGCCGAGCAGCGGGATCGCGACCAACGCCGAGGTCATCGTGCCGACCAGCGAGCCCGCGGTGGAGATCGCGTAGAGGCGGCCGACCGCCTCCCCCGCGCCGCTCGCGTCGTCCCCCACCGCCAGCCGCGCCGCCCAGGGCGCGACCGCGCCGAGCAGCGCCACCGGCACCGCGACCAGGATCAGGACCCCGAAGAGCGAGCCGGCGAAGGTGGCGAGCGAGAGCCCCTCGAAGGCCTCGACCGAGAAGCCGAGGAAGGGGCGCGCGGCGAAGGGGACGACGGCGATCAGCGCCGCGGCGAGCAGGACGAGGACGCCGAGCCGAGCCGGATCGGGGTTGCGATCGGCGACCCGGCCGCCGATCCAGTAGCCGGCCGAGAGGGCGACGAGCACGATGCCGATCGTGTTCGCCCAGACGATCGTCGAGGCGCCGAAGTAGGGCGCGAGGAGGCGTGCGGCGGCGATCTCGACGCCGAGGCTGGCGGCGCCGACGACGAAGACGAGCGCGCCGAGGGCCGCGGGTCGCGCCATCGGACCGCGCCGCTCCGTGACGCCCCGCCGGCCCGTGGCGCGCGCCGTGGCCCGCTCCGTGGTGCCGCCGCCCGTCACGACACCGCTTCCCGATTGCGCTCTGCGTCCCGGAGGATCTGCTGCTCGAGGTGCGCGCCGTGGCCGGCGACGACCGCGCGCTGGGCCCGGTCCGGGTCGAGCTCCACCCCGTGCGTGAACGCGAGGTCGATCAGCCGCTGCTTCTCGATCCCCTCGCTTGCCGCGCGGAAGAAGAACCAGGCGAGCACGCCCAGCCCTAAGAAGACGCCCTCGACCATCATCACCACACCCGCGATCGACTGGTCGGTGACCGCGTCGATGTTGTGCCTCGCCTGGCCTGCCGCGTAGACGTCGTAGAGGACCTGCCCGGACCACATGAGGACGTTGCCGAGCACGGTCGCGATCAGCCGCATCACGATCACGTAGACGACTTTCCAGCCGGCGTTGAACCAGGTCGGCATCGGCAGCGGGCCGAAGACCGGCATCCACAGCAGGATGCCGAAGACGATGAAGGTCGAGTGCTCGAAGAAGTGGATCGCCGATCCGCCGTAGGCGGCGTCATACAGCGGCGGCGCGTGCCAGATGAAGAAGTTGGCGGCCCAGATCGGCATCGCGATCAGCGGATTGCAGAGGAAGCGCAGGCGATCGAAGAAGCGGATCGCGAGGATCGGCTGCAGCAGCGGCCCGGTCAGCCCGAGGACGATCAAGAGGCTGGCGATGTCGCCGATCGCGAGGTGCTCGATCATGTGGGCGATCACGAGTTCGTCGGCCAGGTCCGAGAGCGGCGTGATCAGCGCCAGCGCGATCGTCAGGAGGCCCGCGGCGAAGCACAGCTGGCGCCAGAGCGGCACCGGGCGCCCGCGCGCGGCCAGCGTCGTCGCCCGCCGCGCGTAGAGCGCCGCGGCGATCAGCATGGGGAGAAGCTCGAGCGGTCCGAAGATGCCGCTCACGTGGGCGACGGGGACGAGATGCACCATTTCCCAGCGTAGCGGGGCAAGGGCGGCGCTCACGCGCATCCCGGCCGCCCCTCGCGGTGCTAGCTTGCGGCCGTGGCGAGCGCCGCCGACAGCTTCCCGACGATCGGCGGCTACGGCTTCCTCTCCGACTGCCACACGTCGGCGCTGGTCTCCTTCGACGGCGCGGTCGAGTGGCTCTGCCTCCCCCGCTTCGACTCGCCGAGCGTCTTCGCCGCGCTGCTCGACCGCGGCGCCGGCCGCCTCACCCTACGCCCGCCCGGCGTCGTCGTCCCGATCAGCCGCCGCTACCGGCCGGGGACGCTGGTGGTCGAGACGACCTGGGTCACCGAGACCGGCTGGCTGGTCGTCGATGACGCGCTGTCGATCGCCTCCTGGGAGCCGACCGCGGGCGCCCCGATCGTCGCCCACGAGTCCGACCACTCGCTGCTGCGCTCGATCACCTGCATCGACGGCGAGGTCGACGTCGAGCTGGAGTGCCTGCCGCGCTTCGACTACGGGCGCGGCGCGGCGTGCTGGAGCGAGGGCGACGAAGTGCCCGGCGAAATGGTCGCCCGCGGGGAGAACGGCCCGCCGCTGGAGCTGCGCACCGACCTCCATCTGGAGACCGAGGACGGCGCGGTCCGCGGCCGGCGGCACCTGCGCGAGGGCGAGCGCGCCTTCGTCGCGCTGAGCTGGGGCGAGGCGGGTCTGAGCGGGCCGGCCGACGCCGAGGAGGCGCGCGAACGGATCGCCGCGACCGAGGAATTCTGGCGCCTCTGGCTGCGCCACGGCGATTTCCCCGACCACCCCTGGCGGATCCACCTGCAGCGCTCGGCGCTCGTCCTCAAGGGGCTGACCTACCACCCGACCGGGGCGATCGTCGCCGCCGCGACCACCTCACTGCCGGAGGCTCCCGGCGGCGAACGCAACTGGGACTACCGCTACAGCTGGATCCGGGATTCGACCTTCAGCCTCTGGGCGCTGCACACGCTCGGCTTCGACCAGGAGGCGCGCGACTTCATGCAGTTCATCCTCCGCGTGTGCCGGGACCATCCCGAACTGCAGATCATGTACGGGATCGGGGGCGAGCGTGAGCTGACCGAGTCGACGCTCGACGACCTCTCCGGCTACGGCGGGGCGCGGCCGGTGCGGATCGGCAACGGCGCCTTCGACCAGCGCCAGAACGACGTCTGGGGATCGCTGCTCGACTCCGTCTACCTGCACGAAAAAGCGCTCAAAGGCACCGGCACGCGGGCCGACCGCGAACTGATCGGCCAGCAGGTCGAGAAGGCGATCGAATCCTTCCCCGATCCCGACCAGGGGATCTGGGAGTCGCGCGGCCAGCCGCAGCACTACGTCTCCTCCAAGGTGAGCATGTGGGTGGCGGCCGACCGCGGCGCGCGGCTGGCGCGCGAGACGGGCCGTGACGACCTGGCCGCGGAATGGGGCGCCAAGGCCGAAGCCTTCAAGGCGGAGATCTGCGAGAAGGGCTGCCGCGACGGCGTCTTCCGCCAGCACTACGGCACCGACGCGCTCGACGCCTCGCTGCTCCTGATGCCGCTCTACCGCTTCCTGCCGGGGGACGACCCGCGGATCGTCGCGACCGTGAACGCGATCGCCGAGGAGCTGACCGAGGAAGGCCTCGTCCTCCGCTACAAGGTCGAGGAGACCGACGACGGCCTCTCCGGCAAGGAGGGCACGTTCCTGATCTGCTCGTTCTGGATGGTCTCGGCGCTGTCGGAGATCGGCGAGCCCGACCGCGCGCGCCGCCTCTGCGAGCGCCTCCTGACGATGGCGGGCTGGCTCGACCTCTACGCCGAGGAGATGGAACCCCAGTCGGGCCGCCACCTCGGCAACTTCCCCCAGGCCTTCACCCACCTGGCCCTGATCAACGCCGTCTCCCACGTGATCGCCGACGAGCAGAACCCCGAGGCCGGCGCCAGACAAGCCTTCACCGAGATGGGCGGGGTCCGCGAGGGGCTCTAGGCGGGGCCGTTGCCAGCTGGCGACCCGGAAGGGCCCATGCCCCCGCAAGCTGGCGCCCGGGGAAAAGGCGCGCCCCTCTCGCCACGGCCCGGGCAGGCTGTGGCCGTGGCGAGAGGGGCGGGTGTGCGGAAGGTGTGGAGGGACCCTCGCGGGAGGCGCAAGGGAGGGTCACGGAACCGTGACGAAGGTCCGACCTCGTCACAGAGATCGTGAGAACTCCACGCTTCCTCCCGTGTTGTCCAACAGTGACTTACGCGCTGCGTGTATTGACCCCCCTATAGGGGCCCTAAAACACGCAGCGCGTTTCCGGGCCTCCATTTCGGGCTCGAAAAGGCTCCCAGAGGGCCGGAAAGTGTGACGTTCCCGGCATCTCTGTGAACGAAAGGGCCGAGGTGTGGAATCTCCCGGACACGATCGTCACGGAAGTCCGACCTCGCACCGTCCCTGTGACGCCTCTCCCGCGGAAGCCTCACGTCCTGGGCTCCTCATGGGGGTCACAGCCTGCCAGGACCCCCATGAGGAGCCCGGGACCACCCCCGACCATCTCGGACGGCCACCCGCCCCTGAACCCCCGCACCCCCTAAGGCGCAGGCCGCTCCATCCGATAAACCACCAGCCGCTCCCCGCTGCGCCCCGTCGTCTCGAAGTCGAACTCCATTCCCAGCGCCCGGGCGACGCCGATCGAGGCGGCGTTGGGGGGTTGGATGCGGGCGATGATGCTGGGCATCTCAAGGGCATCGAAGGCCTCGTCGCGGAGCGCCGCGGCGCCCTCGGTGCCGAGCCCTCGGCCCCAGGACTGGGGCTCGAGCCACCAGCCGATCTCCCGCTCGGAGGGGTCGAGGCCTGCCGTCCCCTCGCCGGCGTAGTTCAGCGAGACGAGGCCGATCGCGCGTCCGTCCGAGCGGTCGATCGCGGCGCGCCAGCCGAAGCCGTGCTCTTCCCAGTGGCGCCGCTCGGCGCGGGCGACGTCCTCGGCGAGCAGCGGCGGCCACGGGTCGCCGGTACCGATGAAGCGCATCACCGCGGGCATCGACGCGAGCCGCACCAGCAGGTCGGTGTGGCGCTCGTCCCAACGCTCGAGGCGCAGGCGCTCGGTCTCGATCACGGCGGCGGCGTCGATCACTGGGAACCAAGTATTGCGCCGCGGTCCCGGCTCTTCGGCGCGTCGCCCGTGGGCCGCGCCGGCGGCCCGCGACCTACTCGTCGCCGTTCGCCTCGAGCTGGCGGCGGCGGGCCTCTTCGATGGTCCGTTCGGCCTCGCTCAGCGGGTGCCAGCCGTCGGTCTCCACCGGCTTGTCTTCGAGGTTCTTGTAGACGTTGAAGAAGTGCTCGACTTCCTCCTGGAGCTGCTCGGGCACTTCGTCGAGGCTTTCGACGTGGGACCAGCGCGGATCGCGGACCGGCACGCAGATGACCTTGTCGTCGGCGCCTTTCTCGTCGCGCATCTTGAACAGCGCGACCGGCTTCACCGGCGTGACGCAGCCGGGGAAGGTCGGCTCGGACCCGACCACGAGGCAGTCGAGCGGGTCGCCGTCCTCGCCGAGATGGCCGGGCAGGAAGCCGTAGTCGGTCGGGTACACGGTCGAGCCGGACAGGAAACGGTCGAAGACCACGCGGTCCAGCCCCTCGTCGTACTCGTACTTGTTGCGGCTCCCCTTCGGGATCTCGATGAAGGCGAGTAGCTGGTTCTGCTGTACGGGCTCGTTCAAGTCAGGACTTCCAGGGATAGGGGAGCTGCCGGGGGCGCCGAAGACTATGCGCTCACGCCGCTCGGACAGGTTCTGGTCGTAGGCTCAGTCTCTGTGCGCGCCTCCTTCCTCCTCGCCGCGATCGCCGCCTTCGCGCTCCTCCTCGGCGGCTGCGGCGGCGGCGGCGAAACGCTCGAATCGCTCGCCGGCACCCCGGCCGCGATCAAGATCGTCAAGGACGTCGAAGTCATGGCGCACGCCTGCGAAAAGCCGAGCACGGAGGCACACCAGGCAGGCGTGAAGGCCTACGCCGACCTGGCCCGGATCACCTCGATCCACCCCGACGCCACCTTCGGCCCCGCCGACACCGAAGTCACGATGCGCGAGCTGCTGCGGCGCTCGGTCGAGAAAACCGGTCACTGCATCGGCGTCAGCGTCGACAAGAGCGGCCGGTACCACGTCGGCTGACGCCTGAACATCGCTTTCCTATTTGACCCCTTTGGGAGCATGGGGCCATGCCCCGTTCGCGCTTCGCGCTCGCGGCAGGCCGGCGAGCAAAGTGGGTCGTCTTCGTCCTTTGGTTCCTGGCGATATTCATCGCCGCCGGGCCGGCCGACCTGCCGGGAAAGTTCGCCGACGCGGAAAGCAACGAGGCGACCTCCTACCTGCCCGAGTCGGCCGAATCGACGAAGGCGCTGGCCGCCACCGAAGAACTGCAGGACGGTGAAATCGCCCCCGCGGTGATCGTCTTCCGCCGCGAGGCGGGCCTCACCCCCGCCGACTTCAAGGCGATCGAAGCCGACGTCGGCAAGATGGCCGCGCAGCGCTTCGAAGGCGTGATCCCAGACGGCGAAACCGCGGCGTCGGGCGGCAGGCCCGGCGGCGAGGAGCGCAGCGTCGCGGCGACCGGCCCGGCCGGCTGCGCCAGCCCGACCACCGCCGTCCCCGGCCAGCCCGCCGACTACGCCCCCTTCGTCGGCCCGGTCTGCTCGCCGGACGGCAAGGCCGCGATCGTCACCGCCTACATCAACGCCGAAGGCGAGGGCGAACGGATCGTCGACCCGGTCAAGTTCTGGCGCGACGTGCTCCCGGAAGCCAACGGCCTGGAAGCGAAGATCACCGGCGGCGCGGGCTTCTCCGCCGACGCGATCGAAGTCTTCGAAGGGATCAACGGCACCCTGCTCCTGGCCGCGCTGTCGCTGGTGATCTTCCTGCTGATCCTGATCTACCGCTCGCCGATGTTCTTCTTCATCCCCCTGGTCGCGGTCGTCTTCGCCGAGATCCTGTCGCGCTCGATCGGTTATGGCGTCTCCCAGCTCGGGGTGACGATCAACGGCCAGTCGAGCTCGATCATGTCGGTGCTCGTGCTCGGCGCCGGCACCGACTACGCGCTCTTGCTCGTCGCCCGTTACCGCGAGGAGCTCCACCACACCGCCGACAAGTACCAGGCGATGCGCACCGCGCTCGAATCGGCCGGCCCGGCGATCTTCGCCTCGGCCGGGACGGTGATCGCGGCCCTGCTCTGCCTGATGATCGCCAAGGTCAACGGCACCTCCGGCCTCGGCCCGATCGCCGCGATCGGGATCGCCTGCGCGGCGCTCTCGATGCTGACGCTGCTGCCCGCGCTGCTGACGATCTTCGGCCGCCGCGCCTTCTGGCCCTTCGTCCCCCACACGCCGGAGACCGCACCGACCGCGGCGCCGATCTCCGACCGCGCCCGCCGCCACATCGTCGATGGCTCGGGGCTCGGCGCCTTCGCCCGGATCGCCCTCGCCTGCGTCGCGGTGCTGGTCTTGCTCCCGCTGGTGCTGTTGAACTGGGTGCTGCGGATCCTCAGCGGCAGGCGGATCCCCTCGCTGATCGTCGGCCCGCTCGACCGCGCCGCCTTCACCCCCTACGAAGTGCGTCGCCACCGCCTCGAGCACGCCACCGACGCCACCCACGGCTTCTGGAAGCGCATCGGCGACCGGATCGCCTTCTCGCCGCGCCGGGTCATGCTCGGCACGGTCGGCGTGCTGCTGGTCTGCTGCGCCGGCTTCGCCTTCTTCTCGACCGATCTGACCAGCGAAGACACCTACCGCGAGGAAGTCGAATCGGTCGAAGGACAGCACCTGCTCGACCGCAGCTTCCCCTCCGGGACGACGGCGCCGACCGACATCGTCGTCAGCAACCCCACCGACGTGCCCGCCGTGGCCGCCGCGGTCGAAGGCGTGAACGGCGTCGAGGCCGTCTCGCCCCCGGTCGCCGAAGGCCCGCCCGGCACGCTGATCCAGGCGACCCTCGAACCGAACCCTTACTCGACCGCCGCCTTCGAGCTGGTCGAGCCGATGCGCGACGAGGCCCACGGCGCCGCACCGGAGGTGCTGATCGGCGGCCCGACCGCGGTGGAATTCGACGTCCGCGACGCGGCGGGCTGGGACTCGACCGTGATCCCGCCGCTGATCCTCCTGGTCGTCTTCCTGATCCTGCTGGGACTGCTGCGCGCGGTGGTCGCCCCGCTGGTCCTGATCGGGACCGTGATCCTCAGCTTCCTCGCCGCGCTCGGGGTCGGCTATTTCGTCTTCGACGTGATCTTCGGCTTCCCCGGCTCGGACCCCTCGCTGCCGCTCTTCGCCTTCGTCTTCCTGGTCGCGCTCGGCGTCGACTACAACATCTTCCTGATCGCCCGCGCCCGCGAGGAGACCGAGCGGCACGGCTCCGAGCAGGGGGTCCTGCGTGCCCTGGCGGTAACCGGCGGCGTGATCTCGAGCGCCGGGATCGTCCTCGCCGGCACCTTCTCGGTCCTTGCCGTCCTCCCCCTCACCTTCCTCACCGAGATCGGCTTCGTCGTCGCCTTCGGCGTCCTCCTCGACACCTTCGTCGTCCGCAGCATCCTCGTGCCGGCGATCGCGCTCTCGCTCGGCGACCGGTTCTGGTGGCCGTCGACCCTCTCGGGCTCCCGTCCCGACGGCCGGGTCAGGCGACCGAGCGCCCGCGCGCCGGAGGCCGCAGGGTCACCCTGAGCAGCGCTCCGGGCTCCCCCGCCGGCCATACTTCGTAGACGACGTCGGCCTCCGCCTGTGACTCCGGCACGACAATCAGGGCCACGGCCTCTTCATGGGTGGCCGCCTGGACGTGCCGCGGCTCGCCTCGTCTGCCCCCATCGTGGGCGACGACGACGAACTGGCGATCTGAGGTCACCGTCAAACCTTCGCGCTTCGACGCCGCGAGCGGAATGGGAGCCCGCCCGAGATCGCCGTGGCGGCTACCCGAGCCACCACGTCGGGACATCCCTACCCTGGCGCGCGCTCGGGGGTTTTCCCTACCGAAATGGGCACCCGCGGCTGAAATCATCGAACTATGGATCGTTCGATTCTGGTGGTCGACGACGACCCCGCTTTCCGCGAACTGGCCGGGCGCTTCCTGGCCGACCTCGGCCTGCACGTGTCCGCCCGGGCAGACACGGCCGCGACGGCGATCGCGATGGCGATCGAGACGCGGCCCGACGCGGCCCTGGTCGACGTCGACCTGCCTGACGGCGACGGGATCACGCTCGCCGGGGCGCTCACCGCGCTCCCCTGGAGGCCGCGCGTCGTCCTCACCTCGGTCGATCCCGACGCCGCCGCGCCGGACGAGGTGCAGCGCAGCGGCGCCCGCGCGTTCCTGAGCAAGGACAAGCTGGCGAACGGCACCTTGCTGCGCCTGCTGGAAGACGACTGACAGCAGCCCCGAACCGGGGTACGGTGGGGCCGTGGCCGACGCCGTCCGTGTCGTGATCGGAGAGGACGACGTCCTCCTGCGCGAGGGCACCAGTCGGCTGCTCGAGGAGGCCGGCTTCGAGGTGGTCGCCCAGACCGGCGATGCGGAGGAGTTCCTGCGACGCTCCCTCGGCCTGCACCCCGACGTCGTCGTCGTCGACATCCAGATGCCGCCCCATCACGAAGACGACGGCCTGCGCGCCGCGCACGAGCTGCGACGGCAGCGACCTGAGATCGGCGTCCTGGTGCTGTCCCAGTATTTCGAGGAGCACTACATGATCGACCTGATCGGCGACCGCCCGGAGGGGGTCGGTTATCTGCTGAAGGAGCGGGTCGGCAACGTCGAGGTGTTCATCGACGCGGTCGAGCGGGTCGCCTCCGGCGGCAGCGCGCTCGACCCCGAGGTCGTCGCCCGCATGCTGGGGCGGCGGCGGGACGAGGGGCCACTCGACCGGCTCAGCCCGCGCGAGCGCGACGTGCTCGCGGCGATGGCGGAAGGCAAGTCGAACCGCGGGATCGCCGAGTCGCTGGTCGTGACCCAGGCGGCGGTCGAGAAGCACGTCACCGGCATCTTCCAGAAGCTCGACCTCGCCCCCGCGGGTGGGGAGCACCGCCGCGTCCTCGCCGTCCTCACCTACCTCAGCGAGCCGCGTCCGCGGCGGTAGGTGGTTGATTCCACGATGGGCGGGGGTTCGGGGGGCGGGCGGGGGCCTGGGATGGGACGGGCCGGGGGCTCGAGGCGTTTGTGGCCGTCCGAGGTGCGTTGATGGTGGTCCCGGGCGCCTCATGGGGGTCCTGGCAGGCTGTGACCCCCATGAGGCGCCCGGGACGTGAGGCTTTCGTGGGAGAGGCGTCACAGGGACGGGAGGGGGTCGGACTTCCGTGACGATCCTGTCCGGGAGACTCCACACCTCGGCCGGATCGTTGACGAAGATGCCGGGAACGTCACACTTTCCGGCCCTGAAGGGGCCCTTTTCGGGCCGGAGTCGAGGGGCCGGAAACGCGCTGCGTGTTTTAGGGCCCCTATGGGGGCCCAAATCCACGCAGCGCGTCCGTCACCGTTGGACAACATGGGAGGAAGAGTGGAGTTCTCACGTTCTTCGTGACGAGGTCGGACCTCCGTCACGGATCCGTGTCACCCCCGACGCACTCCCGTGACGCTTCCGTGCACGATCCTCCGCTCCCCGCACACCCGCCCCTCTCGCCACGGCCACAGCCTGCCCGGGCCGTGGCGAGAGGGGCGGGTCCCCTACCCGGGCGACAGCTTGCGGGGCATGAACCCTCCCGGGCGCCGGCTTGCGGGGCCCCATCCCTCCCCCGGAGCCCCCGAACTCGGTCACCCAGCCTCGGGCACCGCCAGGCTCATCAGGATCCGCGTGCCGCCACCGGGCGGGCTCTCGATCTCGAGGTATCCGGCCAGCGCGGCGACGCGGTCGCGCAGCCCGACCAGCCCGCTGCCACCGTCGGGTGTGGCACCGCCCCTGCCGTCGTCGCTGATCTCCACCCGCAGCACGCCATCGCTCGCCCGGGCGCGGACCCGCGCCCGCGAGGCGCCGGCGTGCTTGACGGTGTTGGTCAGCGCCTCGCTGACGACGAAGTAGGCGGTCGCCTCCACTCCGGGCGGAAAGCGCTCCGCGGTCACGTCGACGTCGACCGGCAGCGGCATCCGCGCGACGACGGCTTGCACCCCGGCCCGCAGCCCGCCGCGGGTGAGGATCGAGGGGAGGATCCCGTGCGAGAGCTCCCGCAGCGCCTCGACCGCGGCCTCGGTGTGCTCGACCGCCTCGTCGATCAGCACCTCGGCGTCCGGGTCGCCACCCGCGAGCGAGCGCCGCGCGAGCTTCAGCGTGATCAGCGCGTGGACGAGGCGCTGCTGGCCGCCGTCGTGGAGATCGCGGCGGATCCGCCGGCGGGCCTCGTCGGCGGCGGCGACGATCCGCGCCCGCGAGGCGATCAGCTCGTCGCGGCTGTCGGCGTTGGCGATCGCGGTGGCGACGAGCGCGGTGAACTCGCCGATCTGGGACTCGGTCTCGGCCGGGAACGCTCCTTCGTGTTTCGAGAAGGCGGCGATCACCCCCCAGAGGCGCCCTTCGACCAGCACCGGGCAGCCGACCGAGGAGCGGATCCCGAGCGCCTGCGCTTCCGCGGCGATCTCCCCGTCACCACCGACGAACCTGTCGATGCGGGCCGTCGCGCCCGCTCCGAGCACGCTGGCGGCCATGCTGGGACCGTCCAGCCTGAACCGCCTGCCGGTCGCCATCGTGGCCGCCGGGTCGCGGCTCCAGGCGGCGATCGCGGTCACCTCGGTGGCGGACTCGTAGCGCTCCATCCACGCCAGGTCGGCTCCCGAGAGCTCGCCGATCTCCCGGGTGACGGTCTCGAAGATGCGGGCCGGCTCGGCGCCTTCGGCGACCAGCGTCGCGACGCGCCGCAGGGCTCCTTGTTCGCGCAGCAGGCGGTCGAGGTCGTCGCGACTGCGCTCGAGCGAGCTCGCCATCGCGTTGAAGGAGCGCTCGAGCTCACCGACCTCGCCCACCCCTGTCTCCGGCAGCCGCACGGAGAAGTCGCCCTGCGCGAGGCGGCTCGCCATCGCCGCCCGACGCCGCACCGGCCGGGCCACCTGCCGCACCAGGTAGGTGGCGAAGGCGGCGATCAGCGCGAAGGATCCGACCAGGCCGACGATCCCGAGGATGACTGCCGCCCGCGCCTCGGCGTCGGCGTCGTCCTGGCGTTCGCCCAACCGGGCGTGCTCGGCGGCGTCGAAGTCGTCGATGCGGCCGCGGATCGCCGCGACCTGCCGTTCCCCCTCGGCGGTCACGCCGAGGCTGGAGGCCGCGGGGTCGCCGCGGCGCACCGCGGACACCAGCGGGATCGAGTAGTCGCGGATGTAGGACCGCAGGTCGGCGACGATCCGGTCGGCGCGCGCCTCCTGCGCGGGGCCGCCGGCGAGCCGTTCGAAGGTCCGCGCCTCGGCGGGGAACTGCGCCAGGGCGAGTTTCCACGGCTCCAGGGAACTTTCCTGACCGGTGAGCACGAAGGCGCGCGCCCCGCTCTGGAGGTTGAACACCAGCAACTCGACGCCGTCGGATGCGGTCAGCGTCACCCGCGATTCGTCGGCGAGGCGACTCGTCTTGCGCGCGTCGTCGATCGCCACCAGGAGCAACGCGAAGGTCGCGCCGATGACGAGCGCAAGCACCCCGCTGGCGGCGGCGAGACGAAAGCCGAGCCGGGAGAACAGCCTCCTCATCGAATGAGACTACATCCGGTAGGTAGGGCAATCCCCACCCTTGATCTCGGGATGCTCGCGGTCAAGCCTCGGGCGGAATGCCCTGGCGGGCCGGGTCGATTTGGGAAACCCTCGGCGTATGGGATTGCCGGACTCAGCGACGCGCAAGGTCACTCGACTCGGCCTCGAGCTGGCGGGCGCGCTGATCGGCGCGGTGCAGCGGCGCGGCGGGTCGGGGACGCGCCGCACGCCCGACCGCCTGCTGCTGGAGGATTCCTCGGGGATGCCAGGGCCGGCCCTGATCGCACCGGTCGCCGACTACGACATGGTGCTGCCGCCGGCGGAGGTCGACCGGGCGCAGGCGAAGGAGCTCGCGGTGGCGGCCGGCAAGATCGCGCTCCGGGGCGCCGCGAGGCGACTGCTGGGGGCGGCAAGACGGCTGCTGGTGGGAGACCGGCCGGGGTGCGAGCGGGCCCGGGCCGATGAGGTCGAGGTCGTGGCGCCCGCGGAGGAGCCCGCCGAGCGGGCGGCCTGGGAGCGGTTCGTCGCCGCGCTCGAAAACGTGGCGGACCTGCGGGCGGCCTACGCGATCGCGCCCGACGAAGTGACCGCCGAGGATCTGCGCTGGGCCGAAGTCGATCTGGAAGACGCGGTCGCGATCGCGGGCGAGTTCGAGGTCAAGAAGATCCGCTGGCTGCTCACCTGAGCCCTGCGGCTCGAAGCTTCCTCGGACAGCCGGTCGGGGCGAGACGGGCGAGGGGCCCTACCGACCCCTCGCCCGGACCGCGAAATCTCAGCCGGTGACCCCGTGCACGACGGGGTAGTAGCCGTCCGCGTGACCTGTCACCTTCGGGTGGTAGCTTTCGCTCGTCGGGTTGGAGAGGCCGTTGATCCACTCCGTCGAGGAGCCGCCGCCACCGTCACACACGGCGTGCCCGATGAAGGCCGGGATCACGTCGCGGAAGACGAAGTTCGTCCCCGCCCGCGTCGCCGCGGCGCTGAGCGTGTTCTTCAGCATGTCGGCCGTTTCGTTCAGCCTGGTCTCCTCGCTGGGGCTGAACCAGGTGAAGGCGTTGCAGTCTTCGCCGTTGAACAGGCGCGGGTAGTCGAGCACGATCACTTTCGCGCTCGGCGCGTGCGACTTGATCGCGTTGTTCACCTGGTCGAGCCTGCCCGGCAGCGTGTTTTTGATGATGCTCTGGGCTTCGTCGATCGCCCCGTTGCAGTCCGAGGCCCAGCCGGGCAAGGCACATTCGGTGATCACGCTCGAGAAGCCGGCGTCGTTGCCGCCGATCGTGTACGTGACCCAGTTGGTTTCCGAGGTGACGCTGGAGACCTGCGAGCTGAGCAACGACGACGTGGTCGCCCCGGAGCACGCCGCGTCGACGAACGTCCAGGTCGGGTGCGCTTCGTGCAGCAGGTACGGGTACGCGTACACCGACCGCTGGCACGACGATTCGTAGAACGTACGCGTCCCGGTTCCAGACGAGTACGAGTCGCCGAGCGCCACGTACTTCGTCGCCATCGCCTGCGCCGCGAATGCGAGGCAGATCGCGAGCACGCCGAGCACGGCGGAAATGCGAATTCGATTCATGAGCTCTCCTCCCGAAGAGTCGACGCCGGGCCCTTTTCCCGGCAGTTCGCCGGAAGCTCTCATCGCACACGATAGTTGTCAACTATTCAGGACTCTTGTACTGCTTCAGGGAAGGCGAGCTCACCTGGGCGTGCCGATTCGCAATGATCCTCGGGTGGCGGGGAACCGGGACAGGCGAGGGCGACGACGGGCGCGCCCGGACGCGACGACCAGCCTATTGGTGGCCTCGGGCATGGTCGAGCTCGCGGCCGGAGCGACCAGCGGCTGGTTGTACACGCTCGTCCGCACGCGCCCCGACCTCGCGGCTCGCCTTGGGATCAAGAGCGGCGCACGCATCCGCCAATGGCACCTCGACCTCGCGATGCTCGGCACCGCGACCGTCGCCGGCGGACTTGCCATCCCGGATCCCCCACGGGTCGCCGCGACCGCCCTGGGGATCGGCGCCTGGACGAACGCGATGGCGTTCCTCCCGCTCGCCTTCCGCCCCGACCTCGACCGCCATCCCGCCTACCGCGCCTACGCCGGCGCGTCCTTCGTCCTCACCACGGTCGGCTTCGTCGGCATGGCAGCCGACGCCGTCCGCCGTCGTCGATAGGCGGCGGGACGACCGCGGCTCGGGTGATCTCTACCGCAGGTGGAAGGCGAAGTCGAAGGCGGTCCCTTTCTTGTTGTGGTACCGGAGGTCCATCTCGCCGCGGGCGGTCGCGTACGCCCCGGTTCCGCCGGTGATCGCGAGGACGGTGTTGCCGCTGTCGGAGAATTTGCCCTCGACGGTGAGCGAGCCTGATTTCAGGAACGTCGTCCAGTTGCACTCCCAGAACATGCCGACAACCGTGCGGATGCAGTAGCCCTGGTCCGAGCCCACCTGGCGCTTGTTGGCGCTGTCGTAGACCTTGTTTGCGAAGGTCAGGACGTTGCCCAGCTCATCACTGGCCGGGTCTCCGTTCGTGACGGCGTCCGTGGTTGCTCGCTCGACGACATGAATCACCGTCCCCTTGGATGCCCCGGCTGCCGACGGGACGAAGCCGAGCGAGAGAGCCGCTGCAATCGCGACGAGCAGGATCGAAGGCCGAATCATCTTCATGTTCGCGCTCCTTGATGGCTGTAGCCATTTCTCTTGGCCCTGCCTCCCGACAACGATAGATCGGCCCCGCTCCCACGGCAACGGTGAACGAGAAGCGCCGCCTCAGCCCGAGAGCGAAAATGACCGCCTTCCCGTTTGTCGAGCCGTGGACAACGCTCCAGTGCCGGTCGGGCGGTCGAGGGGAATCTGAGCTTGTTTCATCCAGGCCTCACGGCGCGAGGACAGTCAGCGCGGTAGGTGCCAGGATGGCCCTCATGGGCTCACGCCTTCTTCTTCGTATTCCTGCTGGAGTTCTTCGTTCATTTCGTTGAGGCCCTGGTTTTCTTCTTCATAGCCTTCGGATTCGGCGCCGGATTCTTCGCTGCCTTCCTCGCCGATGTTTTCGAGGCCGCGTTCATAGGCTTCTTCGACGCACAGCGAGCTGTTCGGGTCTTCTTCGCAGCCCTTCAGACCTTCGAGCGGGTCACTTTCTGACACCTGGGCCGCCGAGTCGCCCAGGCAGTTCGTAGTGAGTTCTTCGACTTCGCCCTGCTGCTGGGAGTCGGTGGGCGCGTCGCCGAGGACTTCGGATGCGGAGACCATCGGTTCGAGGCCCTTCACGATGCACCGGGTCTCGTCCTTGGTCGGGGTGAGCCCTTCTTCGGTGATTTTGTGGGCGATCTTGGTTTCGACCTTGGCGACATCGGAGTCGCTCCATTCCGACGATCCGCTCGATGACCCACCACCGCCGCATCCGACTGCGACGAGGGCGAGGCTGACTGCTGAGGCGAGGAGGACAAGACGCTTCGACACAGGGCTGCTCCTGAGTTCTCGTGCCCGGGGCTCCGCAGACGCCTCGCCCCGGAGTACCACCCCGACCTCTCCCGAGCGCCGGCAACGTACCAGAACCCTGGGCGTTCTAGAGGAAAACCCAACTTTTTTCATCACCGAGCTCAATGCGACGCACAAGCCGCTCGGCCACAGCGCAGTCGCGTCGGCGCCGGGCGCGACCGTCCGGCTTGCAGCTGCCGGGCAGAGGGCGATCGCGGAGATCATGCGAGGCGACTACGCGCGATCGCTGCGCGTCACCGGGCACGAGCGGGTGACGACCGAGATTGCCCCCGCCGGAGCCTTCTACTACGGCCCCGACTCAGACCAGCAGTATCTCCACAAGAACCCCGACGCGCTCCACTGCGCCCTCGTCGGCACCGGGGTCCACTGCCGCATCCCGTCGGTGGCGCGCATCATCGCCTGAGGCTGCTTCCGGCCGACACTTCACCGAGATGGAGATCTGGGCGCCGGAGCAACCGAATCCAGGAGTGGGCTCCACTTCCAGAGATACTCACTCGAGTTCATCTATGAGGACTGAGTGCGCGAGGTCCGCCGTGACCGGAAGAGCACCCGTTGGCTGATCAGGTTACCTGCGGTCTGTGACGTGCTCGCCACGATCGAGCGGCGGAAGGGGGAACGTCTACGTCGGATCCTGCGCCGGGAGGTCCACTGGGCGACGGCGGCAGAGGTGCATCTTCATGGGCAGGGTGCGGTGATCGCCTGCCTCGAAGGAGATCGGCCGCCGGCGCCACCGGACTACCACGAGGAGCGGGAAGGCGCTCGCGCGCGGAGACGGCTCGTCAGGCGATACGGCGCCAGTAGGCGCCGGGCCCGCTGCCCACCGACTCGATCATGCCTTCGTCCCGGATCGTCCTGAGCGTCGTTCTGATCGTTCTGTCTCCGACACCGACGACGGCATTCCTGACCTCGGCGACCCGGAACTCTTGCGGTGCCTCGTGAAGGACCCAGTAGCGGACCCGCTCTTGTTTGCTCCCCACGGCCGAGCCCCGACCGGCAGCCACACGCTGCTCGAAATCGTCGTAGGACCCGGCCAGGACGGTGATCAGGTATTGCGTCCACGGCCAGATGTCATGCTCGCCCTCATGCCATCTGCGCTGTGATTGTTCGAGCGCCACGTAGTAGGAGTTCTTGGACTCGAAGATCCGCTGCTCGACGCTCACGTATCGGGCGACTCCGTACCCAAGACGCAGCAGCTCGTGGGTGGTGGCGAGCCGAGACATCCGACCGTTGCCGTCGAGGACCGGGTGGATCGCCAGCAGATCCAGGACGAACGCGGACAACAGGATCAGCGGATGGGCGACCCTATTCTCGAGGGAATACTCGTAGCCGGAACAGAGGCCGGTGAGCAGCGCCTCGGTCTCGGTGTATGAGGGCGGCTCGAAGATGATCCGGGTCGAGCCGTCGGGTTCGCGGTTGGCGATCTTGTTGTCCTCCCGCTTCAGGTAGCCCCCACGCCCGCCAGCATGCGCCAGCATTCTGCGGTGGAACTCGAGCAGGCGCGGAACCGTGAGAGGCTCGAGGTCCGGCTCGCGCATCAGGCCATCGAGGGCATCCGCGTAGCCCGCGAACTCTTTCTCGCTGCGATTGCGGAAGCGGGGAGGATTCCCGCCGGCCAATGCCTCAGCCCGACCCGGATCGACCTCGACCCCCTCGATCGCATTCGAGGCGGTGATCGATTCCACCTTGGTCTGCCGGGCCAGCCGCTGCAGAAGCTGCGGAAGCTGGTTCTCGTAGAGCCCTTGGCGGCCACTCCCGACATCGACCCGTTGCAAAAGCACACCAAGAGCCGGCGGCTGACCGAAGAACGTCCGATTGGGATCCTGAAAGCTCCTCATCTAGGCAATGTTAGACCGTAAATAGGAAATAACAGAGATTTTTGCCTATTTAGCTATGGTTTTGCCCAGTTAGGACCCAATCATCTTGCTCATTTCCACCTAGATCCGATCGTCTTACGGTCGCTGGATCGACACTCGTGGTTGACACCTACCGCAATGGTCGAGGGTCGCCCGCGAAGGCGTGGGCGATCGCCCCGAATTGGAACGGTCGGGACACGGTCGATCCGTCGGTTCGTCGGAGGTATCGACCGGCGAGGTCGTCTGCGTTCAGGTCAGAGGCGAGGCGGAGCCCGTGGGCCGTCAATAGCGCCTCTCCTGCGCCGGCGGGGATCCCCCAGGTCGGCTCCTCCCCGACCTTGGTCGCGTAGGGCACCCACTCCTTGCCATAGAAGCGATCGGGTTCGACGAGGACGTCGGCGTCGATGTAGTCGAACAGAAGAGAGGTCCGATCGGAGCTGTGGGCCGCAACCTGGTCGAGCAGCTTGAGCATCGCCTCCTCCGGCAGGTACATCGAGACGCCGGACAGCAGGAATAGGGTCCGGGCCGAAAGCTCGTGGCCGTGATCGGCGAGTTGCTCGAGCACGTCCTGACAGGTGAAGTCCACCTCGAGGAAGGTGACATTCCCAGGGATCGGGCCGAGTGCCTTCTTGAGTCGCCTCCGCTTGTCTTCGGAGGTCGCCGGACGGTCGACCTCGAACACCCGGACCCCGGACAGCTCCTCCGGCATCCGATAGGGGCGCGTGTCGTAACCGGCGCCCAGGATCACCAGCGAGTCGATCCCGACCGAAGTCTCCTGGCGGACGATCGCGTCCATGTGCTTGGTCCGGGCAAGGGCAAAACCATAGATGCCGGGCATGATCCGCTCGGTCGCGCGCCTGATCGTGGGGTGGAGAAGCCTCAGTCGCGCGGCGGCGGCGCTGCCGTCGCTCCAGCGAAGGAGCCTGGGGGCGATCGGGTCGTCTTGACGGCACCCCGGGTCGCGGTCCGTGGTGGCCATGCAGGCCATCGCAAGAACGCCGAGCGCCGTGACCGAGCTGTCGGTGGTGCCCCGGCCCATGCTCATCTCGGTACGAGGCTACATGCCGTCGAAGCGCTCGAAGAAGGGCTGAGCCAGCTCCCCCTCCTACTCCCCCGACCTCCCCGCCCGCCGATCACGCCTGGGCGCTTCTGTCGTCCGCACGGAAATTGGCCTTATCGAGGCCCTCGGTTTCCGCCCCTGAAGCCCGGCAGGCATGAAAAAGGCGCCCTGTGGGCGCCGAGTTCCTTATGCCTGTCCATTTCTTGAACGTACAACTTGAATAGGCCGAGTACCGCTACGGGGATTCGAACCCCGGTTTCCGGACTGAGAATCCGGCGTCCTAGTCCCCTAGACGATAGCGGCGAGGAAGGGGCAGTTTAGCGAGCGGTGCGGAAGAGGAGCGTGGCGTGGGTCACGGACCGGGATCGGCGCTAATCGGTAGATTGGCTGGTCTTGCGGCTGTGGCGGAACTGGTAGACGCGCACGGTTCAGGTCCGTGTGGGCTAGCGCCCGTGAAGGTTCGACTCCTTTCAGCCGCACTGGGTGACCGTCGGGAGGACGGTCAGGCGGGCTCGGCGGAGGCGCCGTCGTGGCCCGTCTCGCAGCCCGAGATGCCGAGGGAGGCGGCGAGCTTCTTGGCCTCTCGCTTCTGCCGCTTCGCTTCGGCCTCGTGGTCGCCGGCTCCCGGCACCTTGACCACGCCGAGCTGGTAGGCCCGCGCCTCGGCGAGGATCCATTCCGCTTCCTGCGCGTTCAGCCGGAGCCAGCGGCGGTAATCCGCGGCATAACGGGCGGGAGGCGCCACGGCGACGAGCTTGCGGAACAGGCGCTGGAGGAGACCGTAGCCCGAGCGCTCGAACCAGCGGCCCGTGGTGGCGATGAGCGGCTTGGCCTCGCCGGACCGGAGCGCGTCCGGGCCGAGGGCCTTGAGCCGGTCCGTCAGTTCTCGGCTGCGCGGGAGGAGCCCCTTTGCCGCGGCGGTCCCGGCACGGCAGATCCCCTCGACACGACGGTGGAAGGTCGCCGTCGGCAGCGGCTTCGTCCCGGCGGGCGGGCTCAGCGGGCCGAGGCCGTGGCCGTCCTCGAGGCCGAGTTCGGCGCGCAGGACCGGCGTGTAGTCGAGCACCCGGCTCCGCGGCGGCATCGTCACCTTCGGCCGGGCTCCGAAGTCGAAGAATTCCATCCGCATGTCCATCGTCACGGTCGGGCCGCCGGAGACGGTCGGCAGCGGCTGGACCATGCGGATGAGGCGGGCGAGGCCGTTGCCGTCGATCCACACTTCGACCGGGATCGAGTCGGGCACCTTTTCGGCGAGCGCTTCGTACTGATGCGCAAGGCTCGCGTCCCCGCGTTCAGCCAGGGTGTCGGCCACCCGGGAGAGGTCGATCGACGACTTGTAGCGGGTCGTGCGATGGCCGCGGACGATCTGGTGATCGAGCTCTTCGACCCCGCCGCCGACCGCCCGCAGCTCTTCGAGCGTGCCCCGGGCGCCGGGCCCGCCGCCGAGCACGTCGGGATCGTGGCCGAGCAGCGGCTCCATCCCCAGCCATTCCTTGCCCGCCGGCAGTTCGGCAGTGAGGACGGGCGAGCGCATGTAGACGGTGCGCTGGTCGCCGAGCGAGGTCACCGTCATCGGCGTCTGGCCTGGGATCGGCACGGTGAAGTCGACCCGCGCGCGGCTGCAGCAGGCGCCTGGAGAGCGGGTTGGCCACACCGAATTAATCGGCACCGCGCGGCGTCTCTTGAGCAAAGGAGCGAAACCTAGGCGGAGGCGGACAGATGTCCGGGGCCCGATGGCGAGGCGGCGCCGCGGCGCGCCCGATCCGCGTTCGTATCGATCGCTTCGGCGAAGGTCGGCCAGAGGTCGCGCGGCAGGTCGTGGCCCATGCCCTCGATCATCATCAGTCGCGCGCCGGGAATCGCCTGCGCGGTGGCGCGGCCGCCGGAGGGTTTGACGAGCGGGTCGCGGGTGCCGTGGATGACCGCGGTCGGGATCTGGACGCTCCGCAGCGCCTTGGTGCGGTCGCCGGAGGCGACGATCGCATGCAGCTGGCGCGCCACGCCCGCCGGAGAGTGGCCGCGGTCGTAGGAGCGCGCCGCCAGCTCGCGGACGACGTCTTCTTCGAACGGGAAGCCCGGCGAGCCGATGACCTTGAACGTCTTGACGGCACGGGAGATGACCTGGTCCCTCGACATCGGAGGGCTGCCGAGCAGGAGGCCGAAGGTTTTTAGGCTGGGCTGGCCGCTGCGCCGGTTGCCGGTCGTCGACATCATCGAGACCAGCGAGCGCAGGCGCCGCGGGTGGTCGATCGCCATCTGCTGGACGATCATCCCGCCCATCGAGGCGCCGACCACGTGAGCCTGGTCGATCTCCAGGTGGTCGAGCAGGCCGACCGCGTCCTTGGCCATGTTGCGCAGCACATAGGGCGCGGTGGCGCGCCGCCCGAGCAGCAGGTCGACTTTGCTCGGCACCCCGGCCCAGTCGAGCGTGGTGGAGCGGCCGATGTCACGGTTGTCGAAGCGGATCACCCGATAGCCCCGCTCGGCAAGCAGGCGGCAGAGCCCCTCGTGCCAGGCGATCATCTGGGTCGCCAGGCCCATCACGAGGAGGAGCGGTTCGCCGTCCGGGTCGCCCATCTCCTGGTAGCAGAGCTCGATCCGGTTGGCAGGCGCGATCCGCTCTTCACCAAACGAATACATTCGCGGGATCTTACCGGCGACTGGCCGGCCGGCCAACAGCTTGTTTCGGTAGAAGCTCACACATGAAGACGGCGATCATCTCCGACCTCCACCTCGGCGTCTCGAGCGGCGGCGACGTCGTCCGCGACCCCGAGATCCGCGCCGTCCTGCTGGAGGAGCTGCGCGGCGCCGAGCGCGTCGTCCTGCTCGGCGACATCGTCGAGCTGCGCGAGCGGCCGCTCGGCGCGGCGCTCGACCACGCCCTCCCCTTTTTCAAGGATCTGGGCGCGGCGGTCGGCGAGGTCGAGGTCGTCCTCGTCCCCGGCAACCACGACGCCCGCTTCGCCGAGCCGCTGCTCGACCGGCTCTCGCTCGAGGACGCGCCGCTGCCGCTCGACGCCGCCGCCGAGCCGGCGCCCGGCCCGACCGCGACGATCGCCGCCGCCCTCTCCCCCGCCCGCCTGCGGATCGCCTACCCCGGCATCTGGCTGCGCGACGACGTCTACGCGACCCACGGCCACTACATGGACCTGCACCTGCGCCTGCCGCGCGCCGAGTGCGTGATCATCGCCGGCGCGAGTCGGATCGCCGGCCCGCTCCCGGACCCCGCCACCCCCGCCGACTACGAGCGCATCGTCCGCCCTCTCTACGGCCTCGCGTTCGGCGTCGCGCAGGGACGGGCGCGGCGGATCCGCGCCGAGCTCGGTCCCTCGGAGGCGGCCTGGGAGCTGATCGCCGGCGACCGTCCCGATCGCACCCGCGCCCGCAAGCTCAAGGCCCGCACCGCCCGGGCCGCCTTCCCGCTCGCCGTCGCGGGCGTCAACCGCCTCTTCCGCGCGGACTTCGAGTCGGAGATCTCCGGCGCGATGATCTTCCGCACCGGGGTCGAGGGCGCGGCCGAGATGGCTCGGCGGCTCGGCGTCGACGACGGCCACGTGATCACCGGCCACACCCACCGCGGCGGCCCGCGCCCGGGCGAAGCGCCCTGGCGCCTGCCCGGCGGCGGCCAACTCCACAACACCGGCAACTGGGTCTTCTCCACCCCGCTCCACAACCCGGGGCGCCCGCCGAACTCCTACTGGCCGGGGACCGTCACCTGGGTCGAGGACGCCGGCCCGCCGCGCCAGGTGGAGCTGCTGCGCGACCGTGAGCACGCCGACATGGTCGACCTCGCCGCCCGCGCCCGCGGCCTCGACACCCGCCCCGCGTCGCTCACCGGTTGACGGGCCGAAAACTCAAGCCAGAGTTGAGTTTTCGCCCACCAACATCGGCACCCGCCGTTGATGGGCCGAAAACTTGCCTATATGTCTAGTTTTCGGCCCGTCAACATCAAGCCAGGAGCCAGGTGGCGATGATGGCGCCGATCTCGGGACCGGCGTCCTCTTGGAGGAAGTGACCGGCGTCGGCGATCGGGCGCGGCGGGGGGAAGTTGAGCTCGGAGGCGACGCGTTCGCCCACCGAGATGGGGAGCACGGGGTCGTCCTCGCCCCAGAGGACCAGGGTCGGGCGCTCGTCGACGCGCAGCGCGTCGGCCACCCGTTTGCCCTCGGCGGCGCCGGGCGCGTCGGGCTCGGTCGGCAGGATCAGCGGGAAGGCACGCGCACCGGCCTTCGACGCAGGGTCCACATAAGGGGCCTCATAGGCGGCGATCACCTCCTCGCCCGGATCGTGCTTGCAACCACCCCGCACGAGCATCCCGACCGGCACCTCCTCCGCGTTCGCCACGAAGTCGCGGAAGGCGAGCCAGGCCTCGCTCATCCGCTGGTGGCCGGTGAACGGCCCGGTCTCCATGATCACGAGGCGGTCGAAGCGGTCGGCGTGCTCGACCGCCAGCCGTAGCCCGACCGGCCCGCCCCAGTCGTGGACGACCGCGGTCGCGCCGCGCAGGTCGAGCCGCTCCAGCAGCTCCTCCATCAACTCGACGTGGCGGTCGTAGGTGTAGAAGCCGACGTCGGTCGGCTTGTCGGAGCGGCCGAAGCCGACGAAGTCCGGAGCGATGCAGCGGAAGTCGGCGTCACGAACCGGCGGGATCACCTTGCGCCAGAGGAACGACCAGGTCGGCTCGCCGTGGAAGAACACCACCGGCGCCCCCTCGCCCTCGTCGACGTAGGCGAGCCGCAGCCCGTCCACCTCCTCGTAATGGGCATCGAAGGGATAGTCGGGCAGCCCGACCAACCGCTCCTCCGGCGTCCGTGAGACCCCCGCCTCCATGTGCGGACCCTAGCTGGTGGGCGGGTCGGTGGCTAGTTGAGTGGGCTCCACGCCGGGACCGGCGGGGTCGAAGGGGACGCGCCAGCGGCGTGAGCTGGAGCCGCGGACGGATGGCCACGGTGCGCCAGCCGGCGCTTCGGGCCGCTGAGGGGTGGGAGCTGGCGCCTCGGGGGCGTGCCGGTAGGGAAGCTGTCGCCTCGGGCGGCTGATCGGCGGCTTCGGCCGGCTGAGGCCGCCGATCAGCCGCCGGGCCGGGGAGGGTTTCGATAGGGACGGGGTTCCGGGACGAAGCCGTGCGCTTCGCCAGGGAGATGTGCGGAAGGCGTGAGGTTTCCGTGGCCCGGGCACATCGCGGGAGACAACCTGTAGACCTTGGTCGCCCACAGGGCTACCAAGGTCTACAGGTTGCTGGGCGATGCCGGGTCGCCGACAGAAGGCGCACGGAAGCTTCAGTTCTCTTCCCTTCCGTGACCTTCTCCACGGATCCGTGCGCCTTCCGTGACGACGGATCCGTCGCTCGCTGAGTTATGGGCGCCCTGGCGCCCTCAACTCAGCGAGCGTCGGGGCCACGCTGGAAGTGTGTCGTCCGTCCCTTCGCGCCCCGCCCCGTGCTGCCGCGGATGCCCTGCCGACCACAGCCGGCCCGGGTCGGCAGGGCATCCGCGGCACTCGCGACGGCTCCGACCCCCACCTTCGGAGCCCGGCCCCAGGATCGGGCTCCACGCGCCTCGCGCTCTCGCACCCCGCGCGGCAAAAGGGAAAGCAGGCGCCTGATCACCATTCTTTACTTTGTCGCTCGACTTTATGCTACGGTGCCGCCACCCGGCATATACGAGTTAGTCAGTCGACAAACATAGGAAGGATCAATTGATGCGGAACGCTCGCATGACCCGGCGGCGCGGCGTGACGATCGGCTCAGGTGCCGGTCTTCTCACGATGCTGATCGCCCTCGTTATCGCCGGTTGCGGTGGCGGTGGCAGCAGCGCCGGCTCCGGCAGCGCCACCTCTGGCGAAGGATCGAGCGGAGGCTCCTCGGGAGGCGCCAAGCTCAGCGTCGTCGGCTACTCCACCCCGGAATCGGTCTACGCCGAAGCCCTCGAGCCGGCGTTCGAGAAAACCGCCCAGGGCAAAGGGGTCACCTTCAGCAACTCCTTCGGCGCCTCGGGTGACCAGAGCCGCGCGGTGGCCGCGGGCCAGCCGGCCTCGGTCGTCCACTTCTCCGTCTCCAGCGACATGGAACGGCTGGTCGAAGAAGGCGAAATCGTCTCCAAAAACTGGGAAAAGCAGCCCTACGGCGGTTATGCGACCGACTCGCTGGTCGTGATCCTGGTGGAAAAAGGCAACCCGCTCGGGATCAAATCCTTCAAGGACCTGGAGGAAAACGATGAAGCCGAAGTGATCACGCCGAACCCGTTCAGCTCCGGCTCGGCCCGCTGGAACATCATGGCCATCTACGGCTCCGCGATCGAAGAAGGCGCCGACGAAGCCGAAGCGCTGGCAGCGGTCAAGAACGTGCTCGAAAAGACCACCGCCCAGCCGGGCAGCGGTCGCGATGCCTTCTCGGCCTTCTCCCAAGGCGAGGGCAACGTGCTCCTCACCTACGAGAACGAAGTAATCAAGGCCGAAAAAGAAGGCGAAGACGTCGAATACGTCATCCCGCCGTACACGCTGCAGATCGAAACGCCGGTCGCGGTCACCCAAGAAGCCCCCGAGCCCGCGGCCGAAGACTTCCTCAAGTGGATGTGGTCGGACGAAGGCCAGAAGATCTGGGCCGAAAACGGCTATCGCCCGGTCAACCCGAAGCTGGTCGACCCGAAGCAGTACCCCGCCCCC
>Ga0070663_100000263_pt1 | contig 26391 bp, 22 predicted proteins | sample KBSC63metaG_FD_65646 | JGI IMG/M metagenome (GOLD analysis project Ga0070663, IMG submission 65646) | Corn rhizosphere microbial communities from Kellogg Biological Station, Michigan, USA - KBS C6-3 metaG | ecosystem: Host-associated > Plants > Roots > Rhizosphere > Soil ...
AACATCAACTGGCACCTCGAGCACGGCAAGGACGTCGAGACCGCGATCATGGACGGTGCCGCGCAGATCGTCGTGCCGGCGTTCGTCTCGCTGCTGTGCATCTGCATCGTGTTCGTGCCGATGTTCTTCCTGCAGGGCATCGCCCGCTACCTGTTCGTGCCGATGGCCGAAGCGGTCATTTTCGCGATGGTGTGCTCGTTCCTGCTGTCGCGCACGCTGGTGCCGACGATGTCGAAGTACCTGCTGCGCGCGCACGCGCCGACCGTCGACGGTCATGGCCATGCGGTCGACCTGCCGCCGACGCGCAATCCGCTGGTCCGGTTCCAGCGCCGCTTCGAGCGCGGCTTCGAGAATTTCCGCGAGCGCTACATCGACATGCTCAAGCTCGCGCTGCTGAACCGGCGCGTGTTCGTGACGGCATTCCTGCTGTTCATCGCGGCGTCGTTCCTGCTGGCGCCGTTCCTCGGCCGCAACTTCTTCCCGGCCGTCGATGGCGGGCAGATTCTCATTCACGCGCGAGCGCAGATCGGCACGCGCGTGGAGGAAACGGCGAACCAGTTCGCCCAGGTCGAGAAGGTGATCCGCCAGATCATTCCGCCGCAGGACCTGGACGTGATGGCCGACAACATCGGTACCTACATCAGTACGATCAATACGACGTACAACAACACCGGCCTGGCCGGCGAGCAGGACGGCGACATCCAGATCGGCCTCCGGGAAGGTCACAAGCCGACGGCCGAATACGTCAAGAAGATGCGCGAGGAGCTGCCCCGGCGCTTCCCCGGCATGACGTTCTCGTTCCCGCCGGCGGACATCGTCAGCCAGATCCTCAACTTCGGTTCGCCTGCGCCGATCGACCTGCAGATCCGCGGCAGCAACGTGAACGCGAATTTCGACTACGCCAATACGCTGCTGCCGAAGATCCGAGCGATTCCGGGCATCGCCGACGTGCGCATCCAGCAGGCGAGGACCAGCCCTTACTTCAACGTCGATCTCGATCGCACGCGTGCGCAGGAACTGGGCATCACCACGCGCGACGTGACCAGCAGTCTCGGCGTGAACCTCGCCGGCAGCAGCCAGGTCGCGCCGACGTTCTGGCTCAATCCGCAGAACGGCGTGTCGTATCCGATCGTGATCCAGGCGCCGCAATACAACCTCGATTCGCTCAATGCGTTGGCAAACCTGCCCATCGGTGGCGCCGGCGGAACGTCGCAAGTGCTCGGCGGCGTCGCCAACTTCACGCGCACGACCGGCAATGCGATCGTCAGCCAGTACGACATCCAGTCGCTGGTCCAGATCAATGCGACGACGCAGGGCCGCGATCTCGGTTCGGTCGCGACCGACGTGCGGCGCGTCATCGCGGAAACGGCCAAGCAGGTGCCGAAAGGCTCGCAGGTCGTGCTGGTCGGCCAGGTCGAGACGATGAAGAACGCCTTCACCGGCCTGCTGTTCGGCCTCGCTGGCGCGATCGTATTGATCTATTTGCTCATCGTGGTCAATTTCCAGTCGTGGAGCGATCCGTTCGTGATCATCACGGCGCTGCCGGCGGCGATCGCGGGCATCATCTGGATGCTGTTCATCACCTACACGCCGATTTCGGTGCCTGCGTTGACCGGCGCGATCATGTGCATGGGCGTGGCGACAGCCAACAGCGTGCTCGTGATCAGCTTCGCGCGCGAACGCTTGGACGCGCTCGGCGATGCCACCGCCGCCGCGATCGAAGCGGGCTTCGTGCGCTGCCGCCCGGTCATCATGACGGCGCTGGCGATGATGATCGGCATGGTGCCGATGTCGCTCGGCCTCGGCGAGGGCGGCGAGCAGAATGCGCCGCTCGGCCGCGCCGTCATCGGCGGCCTGATCTTCGCCACGGTTTCCACGCTCATCTTCGTCCCCGTCGTTTTCAGCATCGTGCACCGCAACTTCGGCAAGAAACACGCGCCGCAGCCGGCCGTTGGAGGTCTTCATGTCGCCTGAACTCACCGCCCCGAACGTGTCGCGCGCGAAATTGCGCGCAGCGGGGATCATCGGAATCGTCGTCGTCGCCGGCGTGGTCGGCATCGGCCTGATCACCCGCGCCTCCGGCGAAGCGCAGCTGAAAAGCTGGACCGACGAGCAGGCGATTCCTACCGTCTCGCTGATCGCACCGGTCGGCGACGGCAAGGGCGGCACGCTCGACCTGCCCGGACGCCTCGAGGCGTATTCGCGCGCGCCGCTGTACGCACGCGTCAGCGGCTACCTGAAGACCTGGACCGCCGACATCGGCACGCCGGTGAAGGCGGGCCAGCTGCTCGCCGAGATCGAGACGCCTGACCTCGACCAGCAGCTGCTGCAGGCGAAGGCGGACCTGGCCAGCGCACAGGCGAACGCGGCGCTCGCATCGACCACCGCCAAGCGCTGGCAGGCGATGCAGGGCACCGATTCGGTATCCAAGCAGGAAGTCGACGAGAAGGTCGGCGACTACAACACCAAGCAGGCGCTGGTGAAGGCGGCGCAGGCGAACGTCGACCGCGTGCAGGCGCAGAAGGGCTTCACGCGCATCGTCGCGCCGTTCGACGGCATCGTCACCGCGCGCGACACCGACATCGGCGCATTGATCAACGTCGGCGGCGGTGTCGGCCAGGAGCTGTTCGTCGTGTCCGACACGAAGAAGCTGCGCGTCTACGTGAACGTGCCGCAGATCTACGTACCGAGCATTCCGTCCGGCACGAAGGCGACGATCACGGTGCCGGAACATCCGAACAAGTCCTACAGCGCCACGGTCGAGTCGTCGTCGCAGGCCGTCAATGTCGCGTCCGGCAGCACGCTGATGCAGCTCGGCGTCGACAATGCCAAGGGCGAACTGCTTCCGGGCGGCTTCGCCAACGTCACGCTCGACCTGCCGCGCAACGCGACGGCGCTCAGCATTCCGTCGAGCGCGTTGATGTTCAACAAGTCCGGCCTGCACGTGGCCACGGTCGGCGCCGGCGACAAGGTCGTGCTGAAGGACGTCAAGATCAGCCGCGACCTCGGCAAGACGATCGAACTCTCGTCCGGCCTCGACGCTTCCGACCGCGTGATCGACAGCCCGCCGGACGGCATCGCCGACGGCGATCCGGTGCGCATCGCCGAAGCGGCGCCGAAGGCCGCCGAGGCAGGGAAGGGCGACAATGCCAAGAAAGGCTGATCTCGCGCTGACTGCTGCCGTCGTGCTGGCGCTGGCGGGCTGTTCGCTGGCGCCGACGTTGAAGGTGCCCGAAGTCCCCGTCGCACAGAGTTACAAGGAAGAAGCGCCGTGGACGCCGGCGCAGCCGGCCGACCAGATCAAGCGCGACGCCTGGTGGACGCTGTACGGCGACGCCGAACTCGATGACCTGCAGACCAAACTCGTCGCAGGCAGCCCCGACCTGGCTGCGGCACTTGCACGCTATCAGCAGTCGCAGGCGATCAGCGATCAGCTGCATTCCGGCCTGTTCCCGACTCTCGCCGGCGTCGCGAGCTCGGAGCGCGACCGCCAGTCGCGTGCCAAGCCGCTGCGCGTGCTGGGTCCCAATTCGCCGGACAACTACGGCCAATACACGCTCGGCGCCGAGCTCGACTACGAGGTCGACCTGTGGGGCCGCGTGCGCAACCAGGTCGCTGCCGGCAATGCGAGTGCGGCCGCGGCCGCAGCCGATCTGGAATCGGCGCGCCTCAGCCTGCAGGCGCAACTGGCCGACGACTACATCGTGCTGCGCGGACTCGATCGCCAACTCGCGCTGCTGCGCGACACCGTCACGGCCTATCAGAAGGCGCTCGAGCTGACCCAGGCGCGCCATGCCGGCGGCATCGCGTCCGGGCTCGACGTCGCGCGTGCGCAGACGCAGATCGACAGCGCGCGTTCGCAAGTGGCGCAGACGCAGGCGCAGCGCGCACTGGCAGAACATGCGATCGCGGCACTGATCGGCGAGTCGGCGTCTTCGTTCTCGCTGGCCGCGCGCACCGACGAACTCAAGCTCGTGCAGGCGCCGGTCGGCATGCCGTCGACCCTGCTGCAGCGCCGGCCGGATATCGCCGCCGCGCAGCGCCGCGTCGAAGCGGCCAACGCCACCATCGGCGTCACGCGCGCCGCGTTCTTCCCGGCGATCACGCTGAGCGCCGCGGCCGGCTTCCAGAGCGGCCAGAGCAGCAACTGGATCAAGGCGCCGAACAGCTACTGGTCGATCGGCCCGTCGCTGCTGCTGACGCTGTTCGACGCCGGCAAGCGCAAGGCCGAGGTCGCGCAGGCGCAGGCGCAGCTCGACGAGCAGGGCGCCACTTACCGCGGCGTCGTGGTCGCTGCGTTCCAGCAGGTCGAGGACAACCTGGCGCTGCTGCATCACTACGCCGACGCCGCAGCGGCCGATCGCTCCGCCGTCACGGCGGCGCAGCAGACGCTGGACCTGTCGACGGCGCGCTATCGCGAAGGCGCCGTGAACTACCTCGACGTGGTCACCGCGCAGACGACCGCGCTGCAGATTCAGAGCGAGCAGCTCGATCTCGACACGCGCCAGCTGCGCGCCAGCGTCGCCTTGATTCGCGCGCTCGGCGGCGGCTGGTCGGCGGTGCCGGAACTGGCCGAAGCCGGCGCTGGCGCCTCGCCGAAGTAGTCCGTCCGCGGCACCGCCCCGGCGCCGGCGCTCCGGGGGCAGTACCTTCGGCACTGCGCGTGCGCGGCGGTTCTGGCAAAGTCGCCTGTCCACCAAGAGGGGCGGGAAGCGCATGCGTCATCGTAGCCGGGGTTCGCTGGGGCTGGTTTTCGGGTTGCTGGTCGTTCGTGCCGCTTCTGCGGCTGCCGATCCTGCGATGGAGTACGCACGCGATCCGGCGCAGCCGATCGATCAGGCCTACACCGCCGCCATCCGCGAGTACACGACCGATCCCTCGTTCAATTCGCCGCTGACCGACTACCTGCCGGCGTCGCCGACCGTGCCGACGCCGGAGAAAGTGCTCGGCCACATCTCGGGCGCGCCGAACTGGCTGCCGTACACCGCCGACGTGCATCGCTATTTCCGCGAGCTCGCCAAAGCCAGCCCTCGCGTGAAGGTGTTCTCGATCGGTACTTCGGAAGAAGGGCGCGAGATGATCGCGGTCGCGATCGCCGACGAGAAGCTGCTCGCCGATCTCGACGCGAACAAGGCGCGCCTGGCCAAGCTCGGCGACCCGCGCACACTGGCTCAGGGCGATGCCGAAGCAGACCGGCTGCTCGCGCAGTCGACGCCGGTCTACTACATCACCGGCACGATCCATTCGACCGAAACCGGCGCGCCGACCGCGTTGATGGAACTGGCCTATCGCCTCGCCGTCGACGACGCGCCGTACATCAAGAAGATCCGCTCGCAGGTCGTCACGCTGATCACGCCGGTCGTCGAGACCGACGGTCGCGACCGCATGGTCGACCTGTACAACTGGCACCTGGCGCATCCGGGCGAGCAGTATCCGCCGCTGCTGTACTGGGGCCACTACGTCGCGCACGACAACAACCGCGATGCGATGACGCTGACCTTGAAGCTCAGCCGCAACGTGCTCGACACCTACGTCGGCTGGCATGCGCAGGTGCTGCACGACCTGCACGAGTCGGTGCCGTTCCTGTACGACAACACGGTCGGCGACGGCCCCTACAACGCCTGGATCGATCCGATCCTGGCCAACGAATGGCAGCAGCTCGGCTGGGACAACGTGCAGCAGCTGACCCGCTTCGGCATGCCTGGCGTGTTCACGCACGGCGAGTTCGACACCTGGAGTCCCGGGTATCTGATGTTCATGGCGGCCATGCACAACGGCATCAGCCGCCTGTACGAAACCTTCGGCAACGCCGGCGCCGACACCGAGAAGCGCACGCTGACGCCGTCGCAGTACCAGCGCACCTGGTATCGGCCCAATCCGCCGCTGCCGGAAGTGACCTGGTCGCAACGCAACAACAACAACTACGAGCAGAGCGGCCTGCTGACGGCGTTGAATTACTTCGCCGACAACGCGCCGCAGTTCCTGCACAACTACTACCTCAAGAGCAAGCGCTCGATCGAGAAGCCGGCCACCGACGGTCCTGCCGCCTACGTGCTGCCGGCCGACGAGAAGCGTGGCGGCTCGCAGGCACGCCTGCTGCGCCTGCTGCAACTCCAGCACGCCGAGATCAGCCGCACGACAGCGCCGATGACGGTGATGGTGCCGGCGTCGAAGAAGGCGCCGGAGAAGGGCGCCGACGAGGACAAGTCCGGCAAGGACGCGAAGAAGCCCGAGCCCCCGAAGACCGAACCGCGCACCTTCCCGGCCGGCAGCTACGTCGTGCGCATGGATCAGCCGTACTCGCGCATCGCCGATGCGCTGCTCGATCGCCAGTACTGGTCGCCGAAGGACCCGCAGAAGGAGCCGTACGACGATACCGGCTGGTCGATGGGCGATTCGTTCAACGTGCAGGTCGTGCGCGTCGTCGACACCGCGGTGCTGAAGGCGCCGATGCAGGCGGTGACGCAGCCGGTCGACGTCGCTGCGGGCCTCGCCGGGATCGACGCCGCCGCGGCGAAGCTGCCGCGCATCGCGTTGATGCACACCTGGCTGCACACGCAGACCGAAGGCTGGTGGCGCATGGCGCTGGACCAGCTCGGCGTGAAGTACGACTACATCAGCACGCAGGACGTCGCGCGCATCCGCAACCTGCATGCGAAGTACGACGTGATCCTGTTCGGCCCGGTCGGCGCGAGCCCGCAGCGCATCGTCGACGGCCTGCCGATGTGGGGCAACCCGATGCCGTGGAAGACCACCAAGCTGACGCCGAACCTCGGCACGATCGATTCGACCGACGACATCCGCCCGGGTCTCGGCGCGGAGGGTGTCGAACGCCTGAAGCAGTTCGTGCGCGACGGCGGGCTGCTGATCACTTCGGAAGACACCGCGCGCTTCGCGATCGAGCAAGGCATGGCACCGGGCGTGACCGTCACGCCGGCGAAGGACCTGCGCGTGGTCGGCAGCATCCTCGAAGCGCAGTTCGTCGATCGCAACGCCACGCCGATCGCGGCCGGCTACGCCGAAGACCGCCTGCCGGTGTACAGCGCCGAAGGCATGTCGTTCATGCTGTCCAACTTGGTCAACGGTGACGGCAAGCTGCCGAACAAGAAGGACTACGAACGCGAAACCGGCCGCGGCGGTCCGTCCGAAGCCGATGTGCCGCAAGGTCGCGCCTACGCCGAGCCGCCGCCGCTGCCCGAAGCGAAGCCGTGGGAAGCGCTGCCGCTCAATGCCGAGCAGCAGCGGCGCAATCCGTACGTGATCCCGCAGGATCAGCGCCCGAAGGCGATCCTGCGCTTCGCCGATTCCAAGTCGCTGCTGATCTCGGGCCTGCTCGACAATTCGAAGAACATCGCCGAACGCGCTGCGGTCGTCGACGCGCGCTACGGCAAGGGCCACGTGTTGTTGTTCGCGAACAATCCGATCTGGCGCGGCGAAACGATTGGTGCCTACGCGCTGGTGTTCAACGCGATCACGCATTTCGATCGGTTGTGAGGAGGTGGGCAGGCAGCGTGCAGCCGTCTGCCCGCTACTAGCCCGTCGTTCCGGCGCAATCTGTCGTCATTCCCGCGAAAGTGGGAATCCACTTTGCTTCGTGCTCGAAAGAACAAATGGATTCCCGCTTTCGCGGGAATGACGGCGGTGAGTGCGTCGTATGCTCGCCAGTATGGGGCGACCCGCATCGAACGCTCCTCGCGCTCCCGCCCGTATCGCCGCCCCGGTCCGCAGGTTAAACTCCGCGCACCTGAGGTGACTGCCGGCGTGGCCGGCGGTTGAAACGGGAATCCGGTGCGCCGCGTCGTGAATCGACGCCAGGCTATTCCGGAGCTGCCCCCGCAACGGTAGGCGAGCAGACGATCCGCATACAGCCACTGTGCTCACGGCATGGGAAGGCGCGGATCGGGAAGGGGTTCCGCCCTTCGCTCGCGAGCCCGGAGACCGGCCTCGAGGTACGACCCGACATGCGGTGGGCATCGTCACGGGAACGGCTGCCTTCTGTGCAGCGGTCTCCCGGCTCCCGCCGTCTGTCCCGACGCCATCGACACCGCGCGGGTAGGCGCGGCCAAGGAGCCCGAAGTGCAATTCCGTCATCCGTATATCCGCCGATCCGCATTGGCGGCCGCTTTGCTGTCCGTGCTCGACCCCGGTTTCGTCCGCTGCGCGCTCGCCGACGAAGCACCGACCGATCTCGATCAAGTCGTCGTCACCGCGACGCGCACCGCGCAGACCGAAGACCAGACCCTCGCCGCGATCACCGTGATCGACCGCGCCGAGATCGATCGCCTGCAGCCGGCCACGCTGGCCGATCTGCTGCAGGGAACCCCGGGCATGTCGATCGCCAACAACGGCGGCCCCGGCAAGCAGACGTCGCTGTTCCTGCGCGGCACCGAGTTCGATCACGTGCTGGTCCTCGTCGACGGCTTCAAGCTCGGCTCGGCGACCAGCGGCACCGCGGCGATCCAGGACATTCCGATCGAGCAGATCGAGCGCGTGGAAATCGTGCGAGGTCCGTTCTCCAGCTTGTACGGGTCCGAAGCGCTCGGCGGCGTGATCCAGATCTTCACGCGTCATGCGCAGGGCAGCTTCGTGCCGAATGCCAGCTACGGCGTCGGCAGCTACAGCACGCAGCATGCGTCCGCCGGCGTCGCCGGCACCGGCGCACAAGGCTGGTACTCGGTCGAGGCATCGCACGAGCAGAGCAACGGCATCAACGCGTGCCGTGTCGGCGCCGCCGAGGCATTCGCAGGCTGCTTTGCCGACGAGCCCGATCGCGACGGCTACCGCAACACCGCGTTGTCGCTGCAAGGCGGCTACCGTTTCGACGAGGCCTGGGACGCCGACCTGCGCGCATTCCGCTCCGAAGGCAACAATCACTACGACGGCAGCTTCAGCAACGAGTCGGATACCGTTTCGCAGGTGATCGGCGGCAAGCTGCACTACAAGCCGACATCGAACATCGCGCTCACGCTCGGACTCGGCCAGAGCGCCGATCTCGCCGACGACTACTTGAACGGCGTCTACACGGACACCTTCGACACGCACCGCGATCTCGGCACGCTGCAGGGCGACATCACGCTCGGCGGCGCGCTGCTCAGCCTCGGTTACGACTGGCAACGCGACCGCGTCGACAGCAGCACCGAGTACGCGGTCGACCATCGCATCAACAGCGGCGTCTTCGCGCAATGGCAGCAGACCTTCGGCGCGCAGTCGCTGCAGGCGAGCGTCCGCCACGATGAGAACAGCCAGTTCGGCGGCAAGACCACCGGCAGCGCGCTGTGGGGCTGGGATTTCACCGACACGCTGCGCCTGACCGCGAGCGCCGGTACCGCATTCAAGGCGCCGACGTTCAACGATCTCTACTACCCCGGCTACGGCAATCCCGATCTCAAGCCGGAGAACTCGCGCAATGTCGAACTCGGTCTGCGCGGCAAGGAGAGCTGGGGCGGCTGGTCGCTCGCCGCGTTCCAGAACACCATCGACGACCTGATCGCGTACGACGCCGCTTCGGGCCTGCCCGGCAACGTCGATCGCGCACGCATTCGCGGTCTGGAAGCATCGGCGAACACGACGTTGGCAGGCTGGCTCCTGCGCGGCAGCGCGACCTGGCTCAGTCCGCGCAACGAAGGCACCGACGACGGCAAGATCCTGCCGCGCCGCGCGCGCCTCAGCGGCCGCTTCGACGCCGATCGCAGCTTCGGCGCCTTCAGCGTCGGCGGCAGCGTCTACGCCGCCGATCGCCGCTACGACGATCTCACCAATACGACGCCGCTCGGCGGTTACACGCTGACCGACCTGCGCATCGCGTACGTGCTGACGGACGCGTGGAAGCTGCAGCTGGCTGCCAACAACGTGTTCGACAAGCGCTACGAAACTGCCGCGTTCTACAACCAGCTCGGCCGCAACTACATGTTGACGGTGCGCTACCAGCCGGCGAAGTGACGCGTCCCACCGAGAGGTCCATCCGATGACACCGCTGTCTCGCCCCGTCTCGCTCGGCCTGTTCGCCGCCTTGCTCACCGTGATGCTGGCGACACGCTTCCATCACTTCGGCACGGCGCTGAACCTGCCGGACGCGTCGATGGCGGTGCTGTTCCTGGGCGGGCTGTATCTGCGGCGGCATGCGGCGTTCGTCGCCTTCGTCGCGCTCGCGGTCGTGATCGACTGGATCTCGATCGACTATGCCGGCGTCAGCAGTTTCTGCGTGACGCCGGCGTATGCATTCCTGCTGCCGGCCTACGCGGTACTCTGGTACGGCGCGCGCGCGTACGCTGACCGCTTGCAACCCACGTCGGCTTCGCTGGCGCTCGCCTTCGGCATCGCGCTGCTGTGCGCCTCGGCTTCGTTCGCGATCTCCAACGGCGCGTTCTACTGGCTCGGCGGCCGCTACGCGAATCCGCACGTCGGCGAGTACCTGACGCGGTTGTGGCAATGGGGTCCGCTGTTCGTGCGCACGACGCTGTGCTACATCGCGGTGGCGCTGGCGGCGCACGCGGTGCTGGCACGGGTCGCGCGTGCGCGCAGCCTCCGTCCGATCTGATCCGAACTCGAAAGGAGCCTCCATGCCGCATCGCACTCTGCCGTTCTCACCCGCGCGCACGCAGGTCGCCATCGGCGCGGCGCTCGCCTTGCTGATGCTCTGCACGCGCGGCCAGCATTTCGCCAGCGTGCACGCGTTGCCCAGTGCATCGTGGGCGGTATTCTTCCTCGCTGGTGCGCTGCTGCGGACACGCTGGATGTTCGCCGGATTGTTCGCGCTCGCTTCGCTGCTCGACTGGGGCAGCTACGCCGCCGGCACGATCAGCGATTGGTGCCTCAGTCCTGCGTACTGGGCTTTGCTGCCGGCGTACGGCACGTTGTGGCTGGCCGGACGCCTTTACGCACGCCTGCATCGAAACGAAATCTCGACGATCCCGCGCCTCGCGCTCGTGCTGATCGGCGCGGCCTTCGTCGCCTATCTGATTTCCGGGGGCTGCTACTACGCGTTCTCCGGCCACTACACGCCGACCTTCGCCGGATTCCTGCCGCGCATCGCGCAGTACTATCCCCGCGCGCTCGGCACCTTGGCCGGCTACGTGGGGACCGCGTTCGCGCTCGTCGCTGCCGTTCACGCGGCCGCGGCACGCCATGCGGCGACGCCGCAGCAGGCTCGCGCATGAGTACCGAACGCGACGCGATGACGCCGGAAGAACGCCACCGCGAACGGATGCAGCGCAAGAAGGAACTCGTCGATCGCCGCATCGCGCGGGCGACGATCGAGCGCGGCGTGGTCGTCGTCAATACCGGCAACGGCAAAGGCAAGAGCTCGTCCGGTTTCGGTATGCTGGCACGTTCCCTCGGTCACGGTTTTCGCTGCGGCGTCGTGCAGTTCATCAAGGGCAGCTTCTCCACCGGCGAAGAAGCCTTCTTCCGCCGCTTCGAAGACGAGCTCGACTATCACGTGATGGGCGAGGGCTACACCTGGGAGACGCAGGACAAGGAGCGCGACATCGCGGCCGCGCAGTCGGCGTGGCAGGTCGCGGCACGGATGCTGGCCGATGCGAGCTACGATTTCGTGCTGCTCGACGAACTCAACATCGCCCTGGTCAAGCAATACGTGCAACTGGAGCAGGTAACCGCCGCACTCGCGGCACGCCCGCCTCAGCAGCACGTGGTGATCACCGGACGCGGCGCACCGGACGGATTGATCGAAGTCGCCGACACCGTCACCGAGATGCGCGTCGTCAAGCACGCGTTCCAGGCCGGCATCAAGGCGCAGAAGGGCATCGAGCTCTGAGGCCATGACGACGTTCCGCGCGTGCCCTGCGTTGCTGGTTTCGGCGCCCGCGTCGGGGCAGGGCAAGACCAGCGTGACCGCCGCGCTCGCGCGCTGGCACACGCGCCAGGGCCTGCGCGTGCGCGTATTCAAGACCGGCCCCGACTTCCTCGATCCGCAGGTGCTGGAGCGCGCAAGCGGCGCGCCCGTCTATCAGATCGATCTGTGGATGACCAGCGAAGCCGAAGCGCGCGCGCAGCTGTATGCGGCCGCCGGTGAGGCCGATCTGATCCTGGTCGAAGGCGCGATGGGACTGTTCGACGGCGCGCCGTCGAGCGCGGATCTCGCGCAGCGGTTCGGTATGCCGGTACTGGCCGTCATCGACGGTTCGGCGATGGCGCAGACGTTCGGCGCGCTGGCGAGCGGTCTTGCGCACTACCGCGACGGCGTTGTCCTGTTCGGCGTGGCGGCCAACCGTATCGGCAGCGCCTATCACGCGCAGCTGTTGCGCGAGAGCCTGCCACCCGAACTGCAATGGCTCGGCGCGCTGCCGCGCGACGCAGCGCTCGCGTTGCCGGAGCGTCATCTCGGTCTCGTCGCCGCAGGCGAAGTCGCCGATCTCGATCGGCGCCTGGACGCGCTGGCCGATGCGTGGGCGCTGCATGCGGCGACCGTGCTGCCGCCTGCCGTGTCGTTTCCATCGGCCGCCGCGGCGCCGGCTGCGAATCGTCTGCGCGGCTGCCGCATCGCGATCGCGCGCGACGCGGCGTTCTGCTTTCTCTACCCGGCCAATCTCGACCTGCTGGGCGAGGAGGGCGCCGAACTCGCGTTCTTCTCGCCGCTGGCCGGCGACGCGCTGCCGCACTGCGATGCAGTCTGGCTGCCTGGCGGCTATCCGGAATTGCATCGCGAGCCGCTCGCGCGATGCACCGGTCTGCATGCGGCGCTGCATGCGCACGTCGACGCCGGCAAGCCGCTGCTCGCCGAATGCGGCGGGTTGCTGTTCGCGCTCGACACCCTGGCCGACCGCGACGGAAACGCAGCGAAGATGGCCGGGCTCGTGCCGGGCCGTGCGGCGATGCAGCCACGGCTGGCGGCGCTCGGCCTGCAGAGCGTCGACCTGCCTGAAGGCACGCTGCGCGGCCACACGTTCCACTACGCGCATGCCGAGATCGACGCCGAGCCGATCGCGACCGCTGTGAATCCGAATCGCGGGCCGAGCGGCGAACACGTCTATCGCCGCGGCCGCCTCACCGCGAGTTTCGTGCACTTCTATTTTCCGTCCAATCCGGACGCCGCGGCGCGGCTGTTCCTGCCGTGACGACGATGCTGGCGATGCTCGCCGCGGTCGCGCTGGACGCCTGGCTCGGCGAGCCGCGCCGGGCGCATCCGCTCGTCGCATTCGGCCGCGTGGCCGTATGGATGGAAAAACGGCTATACGCGAATCACCGCGCGGCCGGCGTGCTGGCTTGGACGTGCGCCGTCGTGCCGCTCATCGTAGCCGCCTGGCTCGCCTTGCGAACGCTCCCACCGTGGGCGGCGATGGCGGCGAGTGCCTTGCTGCTTTATCTCGCGATCGGCCTGCGCAGTCTCGGCGAGCATGCACGGCCGGTTGCCACCGCATTGGACGCAGGTGATCTGGACGCTGCGCGCGCTGCCGTCGCGCGCATGGTCAGTCGCGACACCGCCTTGCTCGATGCAGACCGTGTCGCCGCGGCTGCGACCGAATCGGTGCTGGAGAACGGCAACGACGCCGTCTTCGGCGCGTTGTTCTGGTTCGCGCTGCTCGGCGCGCCGGGCGCCGTGCTGTATCGACTGGCGAACACGCTCGACGCCATGTGGGGCTATCGCACGCCGCATTACGAACGCTTCGGTTGGGCCGCGGCGCGCATCGACGACGTCTTGAACTACGTGCCGGCGCGGTTGACGGCATTGACCTATGCCGCACTCGGCGAGAGCCGGCGCGCGCTGCGCTGCTGGCGGAGTCAGGCTCCGCACTGGGACAGCCCGAATGCGGGGCCTGTGATGGCCGCTGGCGCGGGCGCGCTCGGCGTGCGGCTCGGTGGCGCGGCGCCGTATCATGGGGTCTGGGAGGAGCGCCCGGATCTCGGCGAGGGGGCCGTTGCCGACGCCGCTTCGATCACGCGGGCGTTGCAGCTGGTGCGCCGAGGTACGGCGCTATGGCTGCTCGTGGCCGTGCTCGCCGCATTCGCGACGGCAGGCGGGGGAGGTGGGCATGCTTGAACATGGCGGCCGCCTGCGCCAGGCCGCGCATCGATACGATATCGCGCTGGAGCGCTGGCTCGACCTGTCGACCGGCATCAGCCCGTTCGCATGGCCGGTGCCCGACGTGCCCGCCGTGATCTGGCACCGTTTGCCCGAAGAGGACGATAGCCTGGACGACGCGGCGCGCGACTACTACCGGACTCGCAGCGTGCTACCGGTCGCGGGCACGCAGGCGGCGATCCAAGCGCTGCCGAGGCTGCGCAGCGCTTGCCGCGTCGGCATCATCGCGCCCGGCTACGCCGAACATGCACACGCGTGGCGGCGCGCGGGACATTCGGTCGAGACGCGCGGCGCCGAGGCGCTGATCGAACATGGCGATCACTACGATGTCGTCGTGCTGATCCACCCGAACAATCCCGGCGGCGAGCGCTTCGATGTCGCGTCGCTGTTGCAGCTGCACGAGCGCCTGGCAGCGCGCGGCGGCTGGCTGGTCGTCGACGAAGCATTCATCGACGCTACGCCGGAGTGCAGCCTCTGTGCGGACAGCGATCGCGAAGGTCTCGTCGTGTTGCGGTCGGCCGGCAAGTTCTTCGGATTGGCCGGAGCGCGTGCGGGTTTCGTCTGCGCGGCTCCGGCATTGCTCGAACATCTTCGCGAGCAGCTCGGCCCGTGGACGTTGAGCGGACCGGCGCGCTACGTGCTGCGTCGGGCGCTGCTCGACCGCGCCTGGCACGATGCTGCTCGCAAAAAGCTCATCGCGGCGAGTGGACGATTGGCGGGCCTGCTCGCGCGGCACGGACTCGAACCGAGCGCTGGCTGCGCATTCTTCCAGTGGCGCATCGACGAGCGGGCCGCGGCGCTGCACGGCGCGCTGGCCGAACGCGGCATCCTGACCCGCTTGTTCGAGACGCCGGCGAGCCTGCGCTTCGGCCTGCCCGGCGACGAGGCTTCGTTCCGGCGCCTCGACGATGGATTGCGCGAGGCCGTGCACCGATGAGCGCGCGCGTCCTGATGGTGCAGGGCTGTACGTCGGATGCGGGCAAGAGCGCGCTCGTCACCGCGCTGTGCCGCTGGCTGCGACGGCGAGGCATTGCCGTGGCGCCGTTCAAGCCGCAGAACATGGCGCTGAATTCCGCCGTCACCGTCGACGGCGGCGAGATCGGTCGCGCGCAAGCCGTGCAGGCACAGGCGTGCGGCTTGCCGCCGCATACCGATTTCAATCCGGTGCTGCTGAAGCCGAACAGCGACGTCGGCGCGCAAGTGATCGTGCACGGCCACGCGATCGGCAACATGGATGCGCGCCACTACCACGACTACAAGCGCGTCGCGTTCGAAGCCGTGCTCGCTTCGCATGCGCGCTTGCTGGCACAGTACGACGCGCTGGTCGTCGAAGGCGCCGGCAGTCCCGCCGAGATCAACTTGCGCGATCGCGACATCGCGAACATGGGCTACGCCGAAGCCGTCGATTGCCCGGTGATCCTGATCGCCGACATCGATCGCGGCGGCGTGTTCGCCCATCTGGTCGGCACGCTGGCGCTGCTCTCGCCGAGCGAACGCGCTCGCGTGGCTGGCTTCGTGATCAATAAGTTCCGCGGCGACATTGCCTTGCTGCAACCGGGGCTCGACTGGCTCGAACGCGAGACGGGCAAGCCCGTGCTCGGCGTACTGCCGTACCTGCACGGACTCGCGCTCGAGGCCGAAGACGCGCTGCCGCGGGCCTCGTCGCACACGCTGTCGGCGCGCCTGCGCGTGATCGCGCCGGCGCTGCCGCGCATCAGCAATCACACCGATTTCGATGCGCTGCGGGTGCATCGCGAAGTCGCCTTCGACTTCATCGGACCCGGCAGCGCGATTCCGCCTTGCGACCTGATCGTGCTGCCGGGGTCGAAGTCCACGCGCGCCGATCTCGCGTGGCTGCGCGACAACGGCTGGGCCGAAGCCATTTCGCGCCACCTGCGCTATGGCGGCAAGCTCATCGGCATCTGCGGGGGATTGCAGATGCTCGGTCGCGCGCTCCACGATCCGCTTGGCATCGAAGGCGAAGCCGGATCGAGCGAAGGACTGGGCCTGCTCCACCTGGAAACGACACTGGAACCCGGCAAGCAGCTGCACAACGTGCGCGGTCGCCTCGCATTCGCCGATGCCGACGTGCGTGGCTATGAGATCCATTGCGGCGTCAGCCGCGGGCCAGCCATGGAAACGCCCGCGTGCCGGCTCGACGACGGCCGCATCGACGGCGCGCGTTCGGCCGATGGCCGGATCCTCGGCAGTTATCTGCATGGCTTGTTCGACGCGCCCGATGCGCTGCAGGCACTGCTCGCGTGGGCGGGCCTGCGCGACGCCGAGCGCGTCGACATGCACGCCTTGCGCGAAGCGAGCACCGACCGGCTTGCCGATGCCGTCGAGTCGCACCTGGATACCGCCGCGCTGTCGCGCTTGCTCGGAGTGGACGTCTCATGCGCAGTCTGATCCTGGGAGGCGCGCGTTCGGGCAAGAGTGCGCTCGCCGAACGCATCGCGAGCGAGTCCGCGCGCGAGGTCGTCTACGTCGCCACGGCGCAGGCGCGCGATGCGGAGATGGCCGAGCGCATCGCGCATCATCGAGCGCGCCGCCCGTCGCGCTGGCTGTGCGTGGAAGAGCCGCTCGCGCTCGCCGGCGTCCTGCGACGGCAGGCGCGCGAAGACCGTTGCGTGCTCGTCGATTGCTTGACGCTGTGGCTGAGCAATATGCTCGGCGGCGGGGACCTGCAATGCTTCGAGCGCGAACGCGCAGCCCTGCTCGAAACGCTGCCGGCGCTGCCGGGCGAGATCGTGCTGGTCAGCAACGAGGTGGGCCTCGGCATCGTTCCGCTCGGCGAACTGACCCGGCGCTATGTCGACGAGGCGGGTCGTCTGCACCAGGCGCTGGCGGCGCAGTGCGAACGCGTGATCTTTGTCGCCGCCGGCTTGCCGCTGGCCTTGAAAGGAACCTTGCCGTGATCGCCGATTGGCTGCTCGAACCGTGCCGTGCTCCGGATGCCGAGATCGCGCAGGCCGCTCGCGCGCGCCAGCTGCAACTGACCAAGCCGCCGGGATCGCTCGGCGCGCTGGAAACCCTCGCGGTGCGGCTCGCCTCGCTGCAGCGAAATCCGCAGCCGCAAGTCGAACGCGTCTGGATCAGCGTATTCGCGGCCGACCATGGCGTCGCCGTCGAGGGCGTCTCCGCGTTTCCGCAGGCGGTGACCGGCGAGATGGTGCGCAACTTCGCCGGTGGCGGCGCGGCGATCAGCGTGCTCGCGCGAGCACTCGGCGCGACGCTCGAGGTGATCCATCTCGGCACCGTCAACGATCCCGGCGAGATAGCCGGCGTGCGCCGCGCGATCATCGCGCCGTCGAGCGCGAACCTGTGCGAACAAGCGGCGATGAACGAGGAACAGCTGCAGCAGGCGCTTGCAGCCGGCGCCGACAGCGTCCGTTCGGCGAGGGAGGCCGGAGCGCAGCTGTTCATCGGTGGCGAAATGGGCATCGCGAACACGACGTCGGCGACCGCGCTCGCCTGCGCCTTGCTCGGTGAGGCGCCGGCCGCGCTGACCGGTGCCGGCACTGGACTCGATGCCGCGGGCATCGCGCACAAGATTGCGGTCGTCGAGCGCGCGTTGGCGCATCACGCCGGTCCCCACAACGCACGCGAACAGCTGCGCCGTCTCGGCGGCTTCGAAATCGCCGCGCTGTGCGGCGCCTACATCGCCGCGGCGCAAGCGGGAGTTCCCGTGCTCGTCGACGGCTTCATCGCGACGGCGGCCGCTCTCGCCGCGAAACGGATCAACGGCGGCGTGCGCGATTGGCTGCTGTTCGCGCATCGTTCGCACGAGCGCGGCCATGCGCGGCTGCTGGCGGCACTGGCGGCCGAGCCGCTGCTCGATCTCGGCCTGCGTCTCGGCGAAGCCAGCGGCGCGGCGACGGCAGTGCCGCTGCTGCGCCTGGCGTGCGCACTGCACAACGGCATGGCTACGTTCGCAGAAGCCTGCGTGTCGACCGCGTGAACGTGTCGATCGACCTGCTGCGCCATGGCGACACCGGGCAGCGCAGCTATCGCGGCCAGCTCGACGACGCGCTGACGGCCGACGGCTGGACCCAGTTGCGCGCGGCCGTCGACGACCGCGATTGGGACACGATCGTATCGTCGCCGTTGCAGCGCTGTGCCGCCTTCGCGCACGAGCTGGCCGATGCGCGCGGCGTGCCGCTGCGGCTCGACGCGCGGTTCGCCGAATACCATTTCGGCGACTGGCAGGGCGTGCCGATCGAACGGTTGGCGGAAGAGCAGGGCGGAGCACTCGAACGCTTCTGGGCCGATCCGGTCGCGCATCCACCACCCGGTGCGGAAACCTTCGACGCATTTCGCACGCGACTGTGCGCCGCGCTGGACGAGGTTGCCGGACGCACGGCCGAACGACGAACGCTGGTGGTCACGCACGGCGGCGCGATTCGCTTGTTGCGCTGTCTTGCCGAGCGACGCGGCTACGGCGACATGGCCGGCATCGACGTTCCCCATGCGTCACTGCACACGCTGGCGTGGCCGGCGCCAGGCGCACGCTGATGCTGTGCGGCCTGCTCGTCGCGATCGGATTCCTGACTCGGCTGCCGGTGCCGACGCCGCCGTTCGACGACAAGGCGGCGCAAGCGGCGTCGGTCGCGTGGTATCCGCTGGTCGGCGCGCTGATCGGCGCGTTGCTGTGCGTGCTCGCCTGGATCCTGCAAGGTGCGCCGCCGGTGCTGTCGGCGGCGCTGATCGTGACCGCATGGGTCGTCTTGACCGGCGCGTTGCATCTGGATGGACTGGCCGACAGCGCGGATGCGTGGATCGGCGGTCTCGGCAGCCGCGAACGCACGCTCGATATCATGAAGGACCCGCGTTCGGGCCCGGCGGGCGTCGTCGCGCTGGTGCTGGTGCTGCTGCTGAAGTTCGCTGCGCTGGCGAGCCTGGGTTCGGCATCGCGGGCATCGCTGCTGCTCGCGCCGGTGCTGGCACGCGCGGGATTGACGGCGCTTTTCGTAGCCATGCCGTATGCGCGGCGGGAAGGCCTCGCCAGCGCGCTGACGCAGGCGCCGCAGCAGGCGTGTTCGTGGTCGCTGGGCGTGACGCTGGTTTCGTGCCTGTGCTTCGGACTGCACGGTGCAATCGCCGTTGCAGCAGCCGCACTGGTGTGGTTCGCATGGCGACGAGCATGCTTGAAGCGGCTCGGAGGGTTTACCGGGGATACCGCCGGTGCGCTGGCCGAGATGACCGAAGTGGCGGTGCTGGTTTGCGCCGCGCTACTGGCTCCTTAGCGGCCGATCGATCGAATCGATCCATCGAATATGGAGAGCGTATGTCCGATCCCATCGTCACACTGATAAACGTTTTCACGGTGGAACCTTCGAACCAGCAGCGGCTCGTGGATCTGCTGACGCGAGCGACGGATGGCCTCGTCGACCGCGCACCGGGGTTCATCTCTTCGACGCTCCATCGCAGCCTGGATGGAACCAAGGTTGCGATGTACGCCCGGTGGCGAAGCGCCGCAGACTACGAAGCCATGCGCAAGGACCCGCGACCGCTGCCGTTTCTTCAGGAGGCGCTGACGTTCGCGAGTTTCGAGCCCGGGATGTATGTGGCGGTCAGAACATTCGAGCCGCTTCTTCACGACGACAGCACGGGAATCCGATCGTGAAGCGGACCGGGATCTGTGCGGCAAGATGCGTTCGAAGCGCAGCTCACATCGCCTGACGCGCGTTACGACTTCGGCGAGATGCCGGTGCCCGTTGCCCGAAGCCGCGACGACAGCACCCAGCCCATCGGCTCGGCGCCACCGACGTAGAGGACTGCCGTATAGCCTTTGTATTCGACGTAGGCGACGAGATTGTCCCGAGGCACCACGAAGATGCCGGGCATTGCGCAATCGCGAGACGGCGCCGAATAGAACTGCAGGCGGCCCGTTCCAACGACTTCTCTGATGGCGTCGGAGCCGAGAATCTGGATTCCGGATTCGTATCCGGCGTCGCTGAGCTGTTTGCATGCGGCGTCGTCTCGGGCAACGGCAACCGAAGTGGCGAACAACAACGCCGATGCGAGAAGCGTGGCAGTCATTCGTGTTCCGGCGGCCCGTGGAGACATGGCGAATCCTGCTCGTGTCCGGCTGTGACGACAAGACCGTGGTGGAGGTCGCGTGCAAGCACGGCATCAGCGCGGCGACGTTCCACTCGCGGCGGTCCGAGTACGGCTGAGATCGGCGAATGCGGCTTGGCGCAGTTCGCCGTACGCCGCAATCAGGGCATCGAGCTTGAATGCGCGATTGAGCCCGCTGGTATTGGGCATGACCCAAGCCTGAGCGCCTTCGAACGACGCGGCCTGCAGGCCCCACTCGACGCGGGTGCGCCGTTCGATCGCGCGATACGCGGCTTTGCCCATGAAGGCGAGATGGACCGGCGCGTAGGTTCGTATCCGCATCCTCAGCGCAGCGGCCCCGGCAACGAATTCGTGCGTCGCAATTTCGTCGGAGCCGACGGTCGCTCGCCGCACCGCGGTCGTCAGACCGCACCCATAGCGCAGTAGCTCCTGACTGTCGGTCGAGGCCAGCCGAGTCGGTGTGAAGCCGGCTTCGTGAAGGACGCGCCAGAAGCGATTGGTCGGGTTCGCGAAGGGACGTTTCACAGCCGCCGAGCTGAGTCCCGGGTTGAGCCCGCAGAAGACGACCTTGAGGCCAGGCCCGAGAATATCGGGAAAAACGGGCGCATCCGACCCGTCCGGTCCCTGCTCATCCAGCGGTGCGTTCACGGCCATGCTTCATGGTGCGCACAGGGGCTTCTTCGCACAAGACCGGAGCGCGCGCAGGCCCATGGCGAACCGTGTTGCTACTTCATGTGCTTCGCAAGAAACGCCAGTATCAGCGACGCGACTTCATCGTTCTGTTCGTCGAGAACGAAGTGCCCGGCATCGAGCAGATGCAGCTCGGAGTCGGGAAGGTCGCGCTTGTAGGCCTCGGCGCCCGCGGCGACGAAAGAAGGATCGTTCCTGCCCCACAGGATCAGGGTCGGCGGCTTGTGCTCGCGAAGCCAGGCCTGCCATGCGGGATACGAGGCGACGTTCGTCCTGTAGTCGTACAAAAGGTCGCCTTGAATCTCGCGCTGTCCCGGCTGGGTCAGATGAGCGTATTCGTCCTTCCACGTATCCGGGTTGTAGCGCTCCGGGTGAGACGTGCCCAGCGTGTGCCGTTGCTCTGCGCCGGCGAGCGACACGAAGGCATCGAGAACGCCTTGATGCGCGTCGGGATCCTTCCAGAACTCGGCAATGCCGGCCCATTTCTTTCCCAAGCCTTCCTCGTAGGCATTCGCGTTGGAGACGATCAGCGCTCGAGCACGGTCCGGATGTTCGGCCAGCATCCGAAATCCGACCGGACCACCGTAGTCGTGGAGGAACAGGGCATATCGACGGATGGAGAGCGCTTCGAGTAGCGCGTTCGTGGTCCGCGCGAGACGATCGAACGTGTATGTGTAAGCGGAACGCGACGGCGCATCGCTGTTGCCGAATCCGGGAAAGTCGGGCGCGATGACGTGATACCGCGGCGCCAGCAGCGGTATCAGGGTGTCGAATTCGCGCGAGGACGACGGAAAGCCGTGAAGGAGGACGATGGCGGGCGCCTCTTTGGATCCGGCCTCGCGGTAGAAGACGCCGACGCCATCCACGGTCGCCTTGTGATAGGTCGTCGTTGCAGACGTGGCTTGCATGGGTGAAGTGCTCCCGACGGCGGGCAGCGCCAGCATCAAGGCGATCAGGGGACGGAACATCGTTTGGCGGGCTCTGGGCAAGGCATTCGGCGGCGGCTGAGTTGCGGCGTGGAATGTACCTCGGGGCGCGGTGTCTGGATTGGGGGATGTCGTGGTAGCGGATCTTATATTTTACATAATATGCATTGCGCACTTTAGAACTGCATCGGAAGCCGTTTTAGACCCGCCAGGCGGCGCCCATCGTGAAGCCGTCAAAAAAAGCCTTGCCGCCGCTCGTTATCTTGTACTCGTTGCTGCTGTCTAAATATTCGATGCATTCGACCCGGCCGGAATCGACCAGTGCTTTCAGTACGCTCTTCACTTGTCCCGCTGGATAACCCAGTTCTTTGCGTAGCTCTGCCGCTGTCAGCGCCCGCGGCGCCGAGGCGGCATACAGCACCTTCAGGACGCACAACGACTCGTAAGCGATGTTTCGACGGCTGAACGCTTCCATGTCACGACGAAAAGGCGTGAGTATCTCGGATAGATCATCGGCCCAGTCGGGTCGCAAGCCGTCGATCTCGCGTACATACGTGCCGAGCGATGCGGCGTCCAGCAATCCGCGCGCTTTCACCGAACGTTCGCGCAAGAAGATCGTCGGTCTTCCGCGCGCGCGCGCAATGGCGGGCTCGATATGGTTCCACTCGGTGGCGAGGCACGTGTTGGCGAATGGCGCATCGCGCAAGAAACCGTCTCGGATCTCGATCTGAGGCCAACCCAGAACGATCATGCCGTGCGTCCTGTCGACCAGGTCCACGACGTCCTCGAGCGGATTGGTGCGTCCCACGATCGAGACGCCCAACGTTTGCGCCACGAAGCCCAGCTCCGCGATGCGTGCGTTGAAGCGTTCGATACCCGACCGGTATCTCTCCGTCACGGTACTCGGCTTGCTCACGAAGACCCGAAGCTCGGTCACGGCCTGTACCTCATTGCCGGTTTGGGGCGGTGCGCCCACTTTTGGACGACTTCGCCGATCTTCCGGGCCAAGGCCTCCGCGCTTTCCTCCGCAGCGATCTCCTTCAACGCTCCGCGCAACGAATCGTCGATCATGCCGGCTACGCTCGACAGCTTTACGACCGCTTCGTAGTAACTTTCCGCCTGTCTTCCACGCGGGACGCGCTCTCCTTCCGGAAGCAGTCCCAGGGCAATGGCAGCGTCGCGCGCCGCGCCGCCGAAAGCCCCGAGCACGATCAGCGTGCACTCGTACTCGAGTGCGAGAATCGCTTCCTCCAGAATGCCCGGCATCTTGCCGCTGTAGTGGTCGCTTCTGTTCCCCTCTATGCCCATTTTACCGCCCATGATGACGCGCGCATCGGAATGCTTGCTCATTGCGATACGCGCCTCGGTGAGCGCTGCGGCGGGGTCAATCGGTTTTTGGGAAATCCGCAATTCACGGACAACATCGTCGATAGGGACAAGATCATCGCCCTGCACTCCCAGGGTCTCGACGATGTCGAGAGACGCGTTCTGCGAAGCCTTCAAGTCTTCGTCCGGCGTTTCCTCTATCACCGAGCTTGGCAACACATGAATAAACGGCGGCTCCTCGCGTCGAGTTCCGTACGCTCCGGCCAAATGGCGAAAGATCTTGAACGTGTAACCAGCGGGATCGAGATTGCCGCCGTACATGATGCGAGCTCCCGAGCGTACGAGTCCCGTGCATACCGCAAGCAACACGCGGTCGACTTCATTCTGCGGGAACCCGAGGCGTTGGCGATCGGGCGCGTCGCTGATTGAGATCGCCACCACTTTTCCGCTGAGATCGGCCATCACAGTTCTCCCAGCGAAGAAATCTCGGTATTCGGAGAGCGGGCAGCCAGGGCTGCCTTGACCAAAGCAGCTTCGATATCCGCCAGCGGCGGATCGGGATAGATGATCTTCGCGCCCAACTGAGCCACGGGACGCGCGATGATGTCGTAGAGCTCGGGCGGCCGCGGCAGTGCCAAGCCGAGTATTTTCTTGGTTCTCATCGTGTCCTGTGCCTGCTCCTGGAACACGTCGCAGCGCAAGCCTTCCGACAACACCTCGAGAAGAAGCGTCTCGATGGATGCCGAGTCGGTAGGCGTGAATTTCACACGTGGCACATTCGCGCCGTAAGGATAGGTGCGGCTGATGCGACGCTGCCCTATGTCGGCCATCACGATCGGACGACGCGCACGTTTGGCTTCCGTCAGCTCGAATACGCACCACGGACGCGAGTCGTACACGTCCGAAACGATCGCGAGCAACGTCGCCTCCGCGATGACGGCTTGAAACTGCGCTTGATAGCTGTAGCCCGGCATCAATTGCTTCGCGTCGTAAAAAGATCTGTACGGAATATCCTGATTCGGATCGTTGACATAATTGATGATGGCTCGCGCCGTTTCATCGCCGTCGACTTTCGCGTGGCTGACGAACAGTGTCTCGGGCAAGCCGCCGATGATGGCCATCGACCGCAGCAGGTATCGAATCGCAAACAAAATGTGAAGCAATGCGTGAGTTTCACAGGCCTCAGTGGAACCGAGGCGCGCCGGCCACTCGAATTGACGAGCATATTGGGTAAAGGACGCAGCATCGGTCTTCAAGGGCCCAATCTGCCGCTCACCTTGAAACGGAATATAGCAGTCGGCGGTTCCGCGCGCGCCCATTTGTGCACGGACGCCAAGCACATAGGCGTCCCATACCGCTTCATCGCGGCGCATCGGAGCGTCGTGCAGAAGAATGATCGCGTTGTGCTTCGCAAGATCCAGATCAATCGCACGCGGCGCCTCCGGATCTGCTCCGCCCTGCCAAGGCGTACTGCGAAAACGTACCGGTACGCGGTAGCCGACACCGTCGCGTTCCATGCCAAGACCGTCGAAATGCGCGGCTATGCGGGCCGCCAGTGCGGCGCCCCGCGTCGATTCGGGATGCCAGAGAACATAGATGCGGAGTATGTCGGTCATGCGGGCTCGTGCTCCGTTCCTGCCGGGTCGTGAAGCAAAGACTCGCTCGATGCGGCTTCGATGCGTTCGCAGATGTCTGCCGCCAGTACGTTCAGCACATGGTCGCGATCGTCGGCGGCAGCTCCATCGGTTTGCGCGACGGGGTTGATCTCGGCGAGCCCCGGCGGGACCTGCCACATTTGACCTCCGACTCGAAGCGCCTCCGTGCGCCCCCAGACAAGCCGGAATGTTGCAGTCCCCATCAAGAAACGGAGCCGGGCGATCATGGCCTCCCAATTGCACCAAGGCGATGTGGAGTATCCCCGATCGACGATGCACACGATGATGTCGGCAGTCGAAAACAAGCAGTACAAATTTCTCGACCATTCCTCGCTGCCGAATTCCTTGTGAGTGTCGAACTTGACGGACGCGGGTTCTCGGGTTCGCTCAGGAGCGCCATCAAGGATTTTTTTTCGCATCTCGTCCGCGGGTTGCCGCTCGCCTGGAACGCGCTTGTAGGAGATGGCGACCTTCAGCGTCTCGTTCGGCCGCAGAACAAACGGCAGTTGCCGAGCTTGAAACCATGCCGCCATCTGGATGGATCGCTTGAGGCTCGCGAGCATCTGAGCGCAATCAACCTCCGCCCTCAGCTTCCACGCGCTTCCCCAGACCCGGCTTTCCGCCAGCGATTCGAGCGTCCAAAGCCACGCCATGCATGCTGCTGTGATGCTGAGAGTGTGCACGCCTTGATCCGATGTATATCGGCGAATGTCTTCGAAGAGGCCCCTGATCGCTGAGCATTCAGCCCGAGCGGCTTCCAGCGTTCCTTCGATGTCCTCGAGGCTCTGCGTCTTTGCGGAAAGACTGCGCACACGCAGCACGGCTTCCGAGTACTTACGCTCGACTCTCCAGTATTCGTTCCCGTCGCCTGAGTAATTTTTCTTCAACACATCGCTTATTCGATCGGCGGCACCTTCGATTTTCTCGGAATCTTCGAAAATGGAATTGTCGTATCGGCTTAGAACGCGTCTCAGGCGGCTTTTCCGTTCGACGGGCAAGTCGGGGGCATTCGCCCGACGAGCCAGCTCCATCGAGGCCTTCCGATACGATTCAGAGCGGGTATCGTCGTTCGCGTGAAATTCGCACAGCCAGCCGAGGTATTCCGACGCACGAATGATATCGTCCGGGGGGGTCAATGCCATCGCAAGCTTGATGAGGTCATCGCCCCTAGTCGCGTTATTTTCGGACCACGCTACATGACCACCTTTCTCGAAAGCCTCGACCCAACCCGCCATCAGCCCCCGCAGTTCTCGGCAAACGGGAGATTCTTCTTCACTGGAGGCATCAAAATCGCTAAATTGGGCCACGAAGGCCCTCGCCTCGTCGACCGAAGCGAACGCCGACTCCCGATGCAGAGAGGGTTCGAGCCGATCCTTGTCCATGCGGTATGCGGCTTCGAACAGACCCGTCAGTTCGGCCGCGATATCGCTGTCTTGCCATGACCGTGAACTCGGTCGCAGGCCGATGGAAATCTCCAGCATCGCCTGCGCGAGTGCTTCATGCTGAGGTACCTTTTCGTCCTCTTTGCTGGCGTATGCGACGAGCAGGAGCAGCATGACGATGCGACGAACTTTTTCTCGACGCGGAATGCTCTTCGACGAGCGGGGGTCGATGATTTCCACCGACGCGGTGCGAAACACAGCGGCTATTTGTTTCAAGAAGAGCTTGCGGAGCC